>ERZ778512.25-NODE-25-length-166759-cov-12.900458_pt1 | contig 166759 bp, 145 predicted proteins | sample MGYA00510346_ERZ778512 | MGnify/ENA primary metagenome ERZ778512 (study PRJEB29527, sample SAMN07138962) | mouse gut metagenome | material: feces | host: mouse | place: China:Nanjing | collected 2016-01-25 ...
TGCCGTACCTTGCAGATGAAGATATGATCGAGAGAGTATGTAAAGACGTAGTGGTGGAAGAGCATCACGCACATCACTGAGAATCGTTAAAAGGAGATAAGACATGAAGAAACGTTACATCCGCCATGCCTCCGAGCTTGTAACCTGTAAGGGAAAAGCGCCGAAGCATGGAAAAGAAATGTCAGATATCGGCCTGATCTATGACGGCGCAGTGATCATCCATGATGATAAGATCATAGCCGTGGGTACCACAGAAGAACTGGATAAACAGGTAAATCCGGAAGAATACGAAGTGATCGACGCAGCGGGTAAGACCGTCATGCCGGGATTCGTAGATTCCCATACCCACTTTGTCTTTGGCGGATACCGTGCAGATGAATTCTCCTGGAGACTGAAAGGCGACAGTTACATGTCTATTATGGAACGCGGAGGGGGGATCAACGCCACCGTGGTTCCTACCAGAGAAGCTTCAGAGGAAGAACTGATGGAAGCCGGGAAAGAGCGCCTGAACCGTATGCTGGAATTCGGCGTGACAACCGTGGAAGGCAAAAGCGGCTACGGTATGGACTGTGACACAGAGCTGAAAATGCTCCGTGCCATGAAAAAGTTAAACGAAACCCATCCGGTGGACATTGTTTCCACATTCCTGGGGCCTCACAGTGTGCTTCCCCAGTGGAAGGGAAAAGAAAGAGAATTTTTGGACGAACAGTTAAATCATGTAATGCCAAAAGTAAAAGAGGAGAATCTGGCAGAGTTTGCGGATATCTTCACAGAGAAGAATGTATTTACGGTGGAAGACTCGGAGTATTATATGACAAAAGCAAAGGAAATGGGCTTTAAGCTGAAAATCCATGCAGATGAGATTTACCAGCTTGGAGGCTCCGAACTGGCGGCGAGAGTGGGCGCGGTTTCCGCAGACCATCTGCTGAAGGCATCTGCTGAAGGCATCCGCCAGATGCGGGATGCCGGTGTCATCAGTACCATCCTGCCCCTGACCGCTTTTGGACTGAAGGAGGAATATGCGCCTGCCCGCAGGATGATCGACGAGGGCTGCGCGGTTGCGCTGGCTTCTGATCTGAATCCGGGAAGCTGCTTCTCCAATTCCATTCCTCTGATGGTTGCCCTTGGATGCATTTACATGAACATGTCCATAGAGGAAGTCATCACAGCCCTTACCATCAACGGCGCAGCCGCTGTTGACCGTGCGGACAAAGTGGGAAGCTTAGAACCGGGAAAAGCCGCAGACATTATTTTCTTAAAATTCCCGTCCATTCATTTTATGCCGTATCATACCGCCATCAACCTGGTGGAGACGGTCATCAAGAATGGAGATACTGTTTATCATAAAGAGTGGTAACCCTAAATTCATTAAAACATAAAGGAGAAAATATCATGGATAGAATTATCGAATGCGTACCTAATTTCAGTGAAGGAAGAGACAAAGAGAAGGTAGAAAAGATCGTTGACTGCTTCCGTAACAGAGAGGGCGTTAAGCTTTTGGACTACACCTCCGATGAAGACCACAACAGAAGCGTTGTAACGGTTATCGGTGAGCCGGAGCCGTTAAAAGACGCAATGGTTGCAGCAATCGGTAAAGCAGTGGAACTGATTGATATGACAAAACATCAGGGTCAGCATCCCCGTATGGGCTGTGTGGACGTTGTTCCGTTCATTCCCATCCGCGGCGTGACAGTGGAAGACGCTGATGCAGTGGCAAAAGCAGTGGCAAAAGAGGCATCTGAGAAATTCGGACAGCCCTTCTTCTTATATGAGAAATCAGCCACAGCGCCTCACAGAGAAAATCTGGCTAAGGTTCGCCAGGGACAGTTTGAGGGCATGGCTGAGAAAATGAAAGACCAGGAAAAATGGAAACCGGACTTTGGCCCGAATACCATTCATCCCACAGGCGGTGTGACAGCCATTGGCGCAAGAATGCCTTTGATCGCCTACAACATCAATCTGGATACTCCGAATGTGGAGATCGCACAGAAGATCGCAGATAAGATCCGTCACGTAAAAGGCGGCTTCCGTTTCTGCAAAGCCATGGGCGTTATGCTGGAAGACAGAAATATCGCTCAGGTATCCATGAACCTGACAGACTATACAAAGACTTCTGTTTACACGGTATTTGAGACTGTACGCATGGAAGCAAGACGCTACGGTGTCAATGTACTGGGCAGTGAGGTAGTAGGACTGATCCCGCTGCAGGCTATCGTTGACTGCGCGGAATACTACTTAGGCTTTGAAGGCTTTGACTCCAAACAGGTTCTGGAGACACGTCTGTAAGAAAGAAATAATTACGACATATATCGGATTCGATTAGGAGAGGTTACACATCATGAAAAATATGACAGTTGAACAGTTTGCCATGCAGACAGCCTCCAATGAACCAGTACCGGGGGGCGGAAGTATTTCCGCCCTTGCTGGTGCCCTGGCGGCGGCTTTGACAGAGATGGTGGCAGGACTCACCATCGGCAAGAAAAAATATGCGGAAGTGGAAGAAGAGATGAAGAAGGCAGTTGCTCCCATGCATGAGATCTGCGAGCATCTTCTGGATGACATCAAGCGCGACAGCGAATCCTTTGACCTGTACATGCAGGCCCTGACCCTTCCGAAAGAGACAGAGGAGGAGAAAAAAGCCCGCACAAAGGCCATGCAGGATGGCCTGAAGGCAGCCGTTGCGGTTCCCTTATCTGTTGCAAAACGCGCCTACGAGGTCATGCCCTACGCGGAAGCTATGGTGACAAAAGGCAACAAGACAGCAGTGACAGACGCTCTGGTAGCCACAATGATGGCAAGGACAGCAGTTTTAGGAGCGCTATTCAATGTAAAGATCAACCTGGAATCCATCAAAGACGAGGCTTTTGTGGAAGAGACCGCCAAAGAAGCCGCAGTCATAGAAAAAAATGCCCTGGCATATGAGAAAAAGATCCTGGCACAGGCCGGTGTCTCCAGGAGCGCGGTGGAAGAATGAGAATAAGCCGATTGATTTCGGCTTTTCCAGAAGGTACCGCATATGCCAAAGGTGTACTGTGAGGCGCGGAGTGATCCTGCCGGAACTTTCTGCAAAAGCCGAAGTCGACGGATTTTTGCGCGGAGGAAATGAGTAAAAGAATGTGTAATGTGAAAGGAGAAAACCTGTGAAGATTCTCAAGAATGCAGTAGCAGGAACCCTGGAATCCAGTGATTTGTTCATCCAGATCGAGCCGGACGACAAAGAACTGACACTGGAAATTGACTCTGTAGTAGCCAACCAGTATATGGATTCCATACGGGCCGCTGTACTGGACACACTGAAAGAATTTGAAGTGTCTACAGGGAAAGTTTTTATCAAGGACAAGGGCGCGCTGGATTGTGTGATCCGCGCGCGTATGGAGACCGCATTAAAAAGAGGGGGAGTTGAGCAGCCATGAGACGAACCATGTTATTTTTGCCGGGAAATACGCCGAATATGCTGATCAACGGTGATACCCTGGGCGCGGATACGATCATCTTCGATCTGGAGGATGCCGTATCTCCGGACGAAAAGGATGCAGCCAGAATACTGGTGAGAAATGCCCTCCGCTACCAGTACTATCCGGGCTGTGAGACTGTGGTGCGGATCAATCCCACGGATACGGCGTTCTGGAAAGAGGACTTAAAAGCCGTCATCCCCCTGAAACCGGATGTGATCATGCCCACAAAGGTAAGCGGCGGTGATATGATCCGGGAGGTATCCGCTTGTATGGCAGAGGTGGAGCGGGAAAACAAAATGGAGGAGGGAACCGTTAAGATCCTTCCCCTGATCGAGACTGCCATGGGTGTGGAGAAGGCATTTGATATTGCATCTGCGGATACAAGAGTGATCGGCTTGTTTTTAGGCGGTGAGGACTTTACCGCTGACCTGCACTGTAAGCGGACAAAAGAGGGAAATGAGATTTTCTATGCCAGAACCAGGCTGGTGTGCGCTGCCAGGGCCTGCGGCATTGAAGCATATGATACACCATTCACGGATGTGGAGGATATGGAAGGTCTTGAGAAGGATACAGAGTTTGCAAAAAGTCTGGGATTTGCCGGAAAAGCCGTTATATCTCCCCGTCATGTGGACATTGTCAATGCTGTATTTTCTCCTACGGAGGCGGAGATCGCCTATGCCCACGACGTGATGGATGCCATCGAAGAGGGCAAGCGCCAGGGCAAGGGCGTGATCTCCCTCCGCGGTAAAATGATAGATGCCCCCATAGTAAAACGCGCCTCCCAGGTGCTGGAAATGGAGAAAGCCATTTATGGAGGTGCACAATATGAGTAAATTACTCGGCTCCTTAAAAGAAGCCATGGAAAAGACAGGTTTAAAGGATGGGATGACCATTTCCTTCCATCATCATATGAGAAACGGCGACTATGTGCTGAACATGGTGCTTGCCCAGGCAGCGGACATGGGGATCAAAGACTTAAATGTGAATGCAAGTTCCATATTCGATATCCATGAGCCGATCCTTGAACACATAAAAAACGGTGTTGTCACAGGCCTGGAATGCAACTATATGGGCGGAAAAGTGGGCAGAGCCATCTCCCAGGGCATCCTGGAGCGCCCGGTGATCTTCAGAAGCCACGGGGGAAGAGCCGGGGATATGGAAAACGGCTCCTCAAAAGTTGACATTGCGTTTATAGCCGCACCCTGCGCGGACTGCATGGGGAACTTGAGCGGCAAGTACGGACCTTCTGCCTGCGGCTCCATGGGTTATGCATTCTCGGATGCCATGCACGCAAAGAAGGTTGTGGCCCTGACTGACAATTTGGTGCCATACCCATTGAAGGATACCTCCATTGCGGAAGGATACATTGATCATGTGGTGGAAGTGGAGCAGATAGGCGACCCCACAAAGATCGTCTCCGGAACCACAAAGATCACCCGTGACCCGGTGGGCCTGCGGATCGCAGGACTGGCCGCACAGGTGGTAAAGAATTCCGGATATTTAAAGGACGGATTTTCCTTCCAGACAGGAGCCGGCGGCGCGTCTTTGGCTGTTGCCAAATATGTGGAGGAAATGATGGAAAAGGACCATATCAAAGGCAGCTTCTGCATGGGCGGCATCACCGGATATCTGGTGGATATGGCAAATAAAGGATATTTTGAGACCATTCTGGATGTACAGTGCTTTGATCTGAAAGCCATTGAGTCCATCCGTGAGAATCCGAAGCACCAGGAGATCTCCGCCATGCGTTACGCTTCACCGGCTGCGAAAAGCGCCGCGGTGGACAGCCTGGATGTGGTGATCCTGGGGGCCACCCAGGTGGACACAGACTTTAATGTAAATGTACATACGGATTCCAACGGTTACATTATGGGCGGCTCCGGCGGACACTGCGACACAGCGGCAGGAGCTAAGCTGGCGATCGTGGTGGCCCCCTTGATAAGAGCAAGACTGCCTCTCATTGTGGATGAGGTACTCTGCAAATCCACACCGGGCAGCACCGTGGATGTGATCGTAACGCAGAGGGGCATTGCAGTCAATCCGGCCCGGATAGAACTGAGAGAAAAATTAGAAAAAGCCGGACTTCCGGTAAAAGATATAAAAGAATTAAAGAAGACCGCAGAAGAGATTGCGGGTGTACCGAAGGCCGTGAAACGGGGCGACAGGGTAGTGGCAAAAGTCCTGTACCGTGACGGCACACTTTTGGATACCATTAAAAATACGATATAACTGGAAGGGAGCGGTTTACAGTGGATAAGAAAAAATTAGTCATTGGTGTTATCGGAGCCGATGTACACGCGGTAGGCATCAGTATTCTGGAACATGCATTTACGGGTGCGGGATTTGAGGTGGTCAACCTGGGGGTTATGGTTTCCCAGGAAGAGTATATTGCAGCAGCGATCGAGACCAATGCTGACGGCATCATGGTTTCCTCTCTCTACGGACACGGAGAGCTGGACTGCAGAGGCCTCCGCGACAAATGTGATGAGGCCGGATTAAAAGGGATCCTCCTGTATGTGGGCGGCAACATTGTGGTCGGAAAACAGCCTTTTGATGAGGTTGAGAGACGTTTTAAAGCCATGGGATTTGACCGTGTATTCGGACCGGGGACCACACCGGAGACTACCATCGCAGCTTTATATGAAGACCTGGGTGTGCCGGAAGAAGATCGTAAGGCAGCAGAGTAAAAGGGGCGATATATCATGAAACCAGTTCTTTTGGTGGACTTTGGAAGCACCAACACCAAAGTGACTGCTGTTGACGTGGAGAATTGTGAGATTCTGGGAACGGCGGCAGCGTATACAACAGTAGAGACAGATATCAACAACGGTCTTCATGACGCCATAAAGGTTATGGAGAAGACCACAGGCCATCTGGAATTTGCAGAGACTTATGCCTGCTCCAGCGCAGCCGGCGGACTGAAGATGATTTCCTGCGGCCTGGTTCCGGAGCTGACAGCCCAGGCGTCCAGGGAGGCTTCCCTTGGAGCAGGCGCAAAGGTGTGGAAGACTTACTCCTTCCAGCTCACCAAGGGCGATATAAAGGAGATTGAGGAGTACCACCCCGATATTATCCTGCTTACCGGAGGAACGGACGGCGGCAATACGGAATGCATCCTGTACAATGCCAAGATGCTTGCCGGGCTTAGTTTCGACTGCCCCATCGTGATTGCGGGCAACCGCTGCTGTGCGGACGACTGTCAGGAGATCCTGGAGGGAAGGACCACCTATATCTGCGAAAACGTAATGCCAAGGCTGGGTGAGTTAAATATTGAACCGACCCAGAAGCAGATACGGGAAATTTTCCTGAACCGTATTGTGCAGGGAAAAGGACTGACCCAGGCCATGGATCTGATGTCCGGCATTATCATGCCCACCCCGTCGGCTATGCTGACGGCCATGGAGCTTCTCTCAGACGGGTGGGACGAGATCCCGGGGATCGGGGAACTGGTGGGAGTGGATCTGGGCGGTGCCACCACAGATGTATATTCTGTTGCTGACGGAAGTCCGGCCAATACCATGACAGTCATCAAAGGACTGCAGGAGCCTTACACCAAGCGTACCGTTGAGGGTGACATTGGAATGCGTTACAGCGTCAGGGGCATCATGGAGGCAGCGGGAGACAGAAAGCTGGCAAAGATTTCGGGACTTGCCCGGAACAAGGTAAACGAGCTTGTGGACTACCTGGAGCACCATACGGATTACATACCTGACAGCGAAGAGATGGAAAAAATGGACTATGCACTGGCATGTGCTGCCGTGGAGACCGCGGTTGCCCGTCATGCCGGTTCTCTGGAACAGGTCTATACCCCCTGCGGTCTGACCTATGTCCAGAGCGGAAAGGATCTGCGCCGGGTAAAATATGTGGTAGTTACGGGGGGCGCACTGATCCACGCAAAACATACGGAAGAAATTGCAGAGCACGCACTATATGATGAAAGCAATCCTGCCTCATTAAGGCCGGAGAAGGCGGAAATCTTAGTGGATAGAAAGTATATCCTGGCTGCCATGGGACTGCTCTCAAAACAGTACCCACAGGCTGCTCTGGAAATCATGAAGAAGGAGATTGCTTATTATGGACATAAGGAATAAGAAATTATCTGATGATGAGTTCTATGGAATACGGAAAGAGGTTATGGAACAGTGGCCTACCGGAAAAGAAGTAAATTTCCAGGAAGCTGTTGATTACCATAAAGCCATGCCGGAGAGCAAGAGCTTTTCACGGAAACTGGCAAATGCCAAAAAAGAGAGAAAGACATTGATCCAGCCAAGAGCCGGTGTAGCATTGATCGACGAACATATCAAACTGCTTCAGTATTTACAGGACAAAGGCGAAGCAGATTTACTGCCGACTACCATTGACTCCTATACCCGTCAGAACCGGTACGAGGAGGCTGAAGTGGGGATCAAGGAATCTATCCACACACAGAAATCCATGCTGAACGGTTTTCCGGCTGTAAACCACGGCGTATTCGGCTGCCGTTCCATCATTGAAAATCTGGATACCCCGGTACAGGTACGCCACGGCACACCGGATGCCAGACTGCTGACAGAGATCTGCTATGCAGGCGGATTCACCAGCTATGAAGGAGGCGGTATCTCCTACAATATTCCTTACGCAAAGGATGTGCCCCTGGAGAAGACCATCTATGACTGGATGTATGTGGACCGTCTGACCGGTATTTATGAGGAGGCAGGCGTTTCCATCAACCGTGAGCCTTACGGACCATTGACCGGAACACTGGTTCCGCCTTCCATGTCCAATGCAGTGGCGATCATTGAGGCCATGCTTGCGGCAGAGCAGGGCGTAAAGAATGTGACCGTTGGCTACGGCCAGTGCGGTAACCTGGTACAGGACGTTGCGGCTTTAAGGGTTCTGGAGGAGCTGACAGAGGAGTACCTGGATAAATACGGCTATGAGGATGTGACCGTTACCTCTGTACTCCATCAGTGGATGGGCGGTTTCCCGCAGGATGAGTCCAAGGCATTTGCGGTAATCTCCTGGGGAAGCTCCGTGGCAGCACTGGCAAAAGCCACAAAAGTTATTGTTAAGACACCTCACGAGGCAATGGGCGTTCCCACAATGGAGGCCAATGCACAGGGGCTTCGCTGTACAAAACAGGCCATCTCCCTGCTGGCAGACCAGGAACTGAAGAGCTCTGCCTTAGAGCTTGAAAAAGCCATTATCAAGGGGGAGACCTGTGCGATCGTAGACAAGTGCTTTGAACTTGGCATGGGCGACCTGGCACTTGGCGCTATCCGCGGAGTAAAAGCAGGCGTGCTGGATATTCCCTTCGCACCCAGCAAGTACAATGCAGGCAAAATGCTGCCGGCCCGTGATTTTGAAGGCGCTGTGCGTTACCTGAACGTAGCCAACGTGCCGCTGCCAAGAGAGCTTAAAGACTTTAACCAGGGCAAGATCGAGCACAGGGCAAAAATGGAGAAGAGAAAAGCATCCTTCCAGATGGTTATCGATGATGTATATGCGATCAGCAAAGGCAGACTGGTTGGAAAACCGAAATAAGATAAATCAGGACTGCGGCTCATAACCAGAAAATCACAATAATAGGAGAAGTGTATCATGAAAATTATAGATGTTGTTTGTTCCAAAGCAAGAACAGGTTTTTTCTTTGACGACCAGAGAGCGATCAAAAAGGGTGCTGTAGCAGACGGTTCCGCATACTTTGGCGAAACTGTGACACCTGGATTCAAATCTGTAAGACAGGCAGGGGAAGCGATCTCTGTCATGCTGATCCTGGAGGACGGACAGATCGCATGGGGAGACTGTGCGGCTGTTCAGTATTCCGGTGCAGGCGGAAGAGACCCACTGTTCTTAGCAGAGGACTTTATCCCGATCATTGAAAAATACATCAAACCGGAACTGGCAGGCAGGGAAGCAGACAGCTTTAAAGACCTCTGTGCAATGCTGGAAAACCTGCAGGTAGACGGAAAAAGGCTGCACACAGCCATCCGTTACGGTGTGAGCCAGGCTATCCTGGACGCGGTTGCAAAATCCTCCAACAGACTTATGTGTGAGGTGGTGGCAGATGAGTACGGCACCACAGTTTCCGAGGAGCCGGTTCCCATCTTCACCCAGTCAGGCGACAACAGATATGACAACTCTGACAAGATGATCTTAAAGGGGGCTGCGGTTATGCCTCATGCCCTGATCAATAACGTGAAGACAAAGCTGGGCGAACACGGCGAACTCTTAAAAGAGTATGTAAAGTGGCTCAGTGACCGTGTGCTGAAGCTGCGCAATGACGAGAATTACATGCCCGTATTCCACATTGACGTATACGGCACCATCGGCGCTGTCTTCGGCGTGGACAACTATACAGCTATGGCAGATTATCTGGCAGAGCTGGAGGAGGCTGCAAAACCGTTCCATCTGAGGATCGAAGGACCTATGGACGCAGAGGAGAGAGAAAAACAGATGCTCTGCTTAAAAGGCCTGAGAGAAGAAGTGGACAGAAGAGGCATTGACGTGGAGCTGGTTGCCGATGAATGGTGCAACACCCTGGAGGATGTCAAATACTTTGCAGACAATAAAGCAGGCCATATGGCTCAGATCAAAACACCTGACCTTGGCGGCATCAACAACATTGTGGAAGCTGTTCTCTACTGTAAGGAAAAAGGCTTTGGCGCATACCAGGGCGGTACCTGCAATGAGACAGACCGTTCCGCACAGGTCTGCGTGAACTGCGCAATGGCCACCAAACCGGATCAGATCCTTGCAAAACCGGGTATGGGTGTTGACGAGGGTTACATGATCGTCTATAATGAAATGCAGAGGATCATTGCACTGAGAAATGCAAAAAAAGCAAGATAATTAAATGAAACCTTTTTTACATGCCAGACCATTTGACGGGCTTATGCCAGCCAAATGGTCCGGCTGTTTCAGCATTTTGGGAAGGAAAAGTCTATGGCATATTCAAAACAGATGCAGGAAGGAAACCTGTACAGCTTTTATTTTGCACCCAGAGGAAACCGGAGAATGGCGGATTTGGGAATGCAGCTCAGCCAGATGTATTTAAGCCCTTTTGACCATATTATAGGGATCATTGGAGATGCCGGGGCGGGCAAGAGCCTGCTCATCAAAGGTATGTTTCCCGGTATTGACCTGACTAATGACGATGAGGGCGTGAACATCAGGCCACTGCCCCTTCTGCATGAGGATCTGACGGACCCGTTTTCCCCCCACACCTATCATCTGGACATCCGTTTTGAGTCGGCATTTACCCAGATGCATGTGCTGGCGGACACGATCCTGGATGCAGCCAATCACGGAAAGCAGGTTATTGTGGAGCATTTTGACCTGATCTATCCTTTGCTCCACAGAAACGCGGACCTGCTTGTGGGAATCGGCGAGGAGATCATCATCACCAGGCCCAATATGTTCGGCCCCCTGCCGGAGAACATAGCCAACATTGTGCACAAATCCGTAAAATACAGAAAGATGGCCCACACCCTGGAGGACTTGTGTGTGTATTACATGGGTGACGGATACGCCCAGGACGGCCCCCGCTCCGACGTGCGCCATGGGTTCGTGCTGGAGTTTGAGGAAAAACCGGATGTGGACTTATATGAGCTGGAGAAAAAAGTGAAGGACGCGGTAAAACAGGATTTATCCGTATCTTACTATGATGAGAACCACGTGCAGATCGGCGAGATGGTCCTGGAATGCCTGGGGCCGCGGATGCATGTGTCCAGCACAGGAAAGATAGAAGATTTCACCCTGGTAAAAGACTTTCCCATTGACCCCAGAACCGGGTATTACATGCTGGTGGGACTGATCGGTAAGCACAGGTCTGAGGACTTGTCAGACTTTAACCGCATTGACGTAAAGCAGCAGTTGAGCTGAGCTGGAAGCAATAAGATTTGGAGGAGAAAGGCATGGTTCGTAGTGTAAACGTTGAACTTTTAACAGATAACATCAAAGAGATGTGTATTCAGGCCAATCACTATCTTGCCCCGGATATGGACAAGGCAATGAAAACTGCCTGTGCAAAAGAGACAAAACCGCTGGCAAAACAGATTTTGGGACAGTTATTGGAAAATCTGGATATTGCGGGCAAGGATATGATCCCCATCTGTCAGGACACAGGCATGGCGGTGGTTTTCTTAAAAATCGGCCAGGATGTCCATTTTGAAGGCGGCAGTGTGGAAGAGGCTGTGAATGAAGGGGTCCGCAGAGGATATGAGGAGGGATACCTGCGCAAATCCGTAGTGGGAGACCCGCTTCTCCGAGTAAACACAAAGGACAATACCCCTGCCATTATCCATTATGAGCTGGTGCCGGGAGACCGGGTGGAGATCACCGTGGCACCCAAAGGCTTTGGCAGTGAGAATATGAGCAAAATCTATATGCTGAAACCTGCGGACGGCGTGGAAGGTGTGAAGGATGTTATTGTCAGCGCTGTGAGAGAAGCCGGGCCAAATGCATGTCCGCCTGTAGTTGTGGGCGTGGGTATTGGCGGCACTTTTGAGAAGGCAGCCATTCTGGCAAAGAAAGCTCTCACAAGAGAGGTGGGGACCCGTTCGGAACTGGAACATATCAGGGAACTGGAAGAAGAACTGCTGGCAAAGATCAATGAAATTGGCCTGGGACCTGCAGGGCTTGGCGGTGACACCACAGCACTTGCGGTGAACATCAATACCTATGCCACTCACATTGCAGGCCTGCCTGTGGCGGTGAATATCTGCTGTCATGTAAACAGGCATATTGTAAGGGCAATCTGATTTTGGGGCTGCCAAGGCCCGGATCTTGCCGCGCCCAGCGCAGCATCCCCTTTAGGGAAAACGATCGGGACAGTGGCAATGAATAATGACTAGGAGGTTCCGTCATGGATAGATATTTGAACGCACCGCTTGACAGGGAGGAAGTAAAGACGCTTCAGGCAGGCGATTATGTGTACATTACAGGCACCATTTACACGGCAAGGGACGCGGCCCATCTCCGCATGGATGAGGCCCTTAACAGAGGGGAGAAGCTTCCCATTGAGATGGAGGGCAATGTGGTCTATTATATGGGTCCCACACCCGCGCGGGAGGGCCGCCCTATCGGTTCCGCAGGCCCCACTACAGCCAGCCGTATGGATAAATACGCCCCCAGGCTTCTTGACCTGGGTCTCACAGGCATGATTGGCAAGGGAAAAAGAAAAAAAGAGGTTACGGATGCCATTGTCAGAAACGGCGCCGTATTCTTTGCAGCCGTGGGAGGGGCAGGTGCCCTTCTGTCAAAATGCATCAAGAAGGCTGAAGTCATTGCATATGACGATCTGGGCACAGAGGCCATCCGAAGGCTTCAGGTGGAAAAGTTCCCTGTTATTGTAGTCATTGATTCCCAGGGAAGGAATCTTTACGAAGAAGTATGTAAATAAACAACTCATAAGTGCAGCGGAAGAGAACCTCTCTCTATCCGCTGTATTTTTATTACCGTTTTGACCCAGGAAGTGAAGGAAATCTGGCACTGCGGGCTTTGTGCTTTTTATGGTTATATCTGTCATTGGAATAAACGGAAACTTAGGGTATAATATGAAATATAAACAGGAAAGGAAAACGCCATGAAAAAAAAGACGATCGTTGTAATTGCAGTGATAGGTGTACTGGCTGCTGCTGCGGCTGTTTCGGTTTTCTGGATCGGGAAGGAAAAAAGAGAGAAAGAGGCAGAGGATACAGCCCTTGAAGCTTTGTTTTTACGGGACGGCAGCGGTGAGACAGTGGGAAATTATCTGTTTGTGGATATCCGGAACCAAACCCCGTTCACGGGACCGCTTGAAGGCAGTATTACAGACGAACAGGGAGAGAAACTGGAACCGTGGGAATTGGAGAATGGCGATGTGGTAAAAATCTACGGCAACGGCATTATGACCATGTCTTATCCGGGACAGTATCCGGGCATTACCAAAATTGTGCGGATCCAAGAGCAGAACCAGGAGCTTCTGGAACAATACGGGAAACTTTTAAAACAATTCAGCTACCAGGAAGAGGCTTCCGCTCTGCCGTTTTTAAACCTGGAATACAGCCAGCCTCAGGCCGTCGTTACCGCCGCTGTGAACACCACAGGCGGATACCGCTGGGAATACGAGAATGAGGCTGGTGAGACCGTTAGCGAAACAACAGATGCGGCATTTATTCTGCAGTGGGACGAATATGAGGAGATAAAAATACCGGAGCACACGGATGTGAAACTTATTTTCTCAAAGGAACCGGAAGAGATAACCGTGACACGCTATGAATCCTCTATGCAGGCACAGACAGAGGTATCCGAGGCAGAACAGCACGGTGAGGCTGTAACGGTCACAAAAGAGGAAGAAGGCAGTGTTTTACAGGCAGAACCGGGCTATATTTACAGCGTGAAGGCAAAATGGGATAACGGGGAGGCAGAATACGGATTCCAGACCTTCCCCATGCTCTCCTTGCAGTAAAGGTACCTGCATTACCGTTTTGAAGCAAGGGGAAGGTATATTACAGGCAGGGACTTTTGGCAGAACATGGGCTGTCCGTTGTCATGGAGGAGCGTAACAGAAAATTTTTGATGGATACCGGGCAGAGTGAAGACAGGGAGATAGCGCCCGGTTTCTGGGTGATCGGAAATATACCATACCGCACGGATTTTGAGTCACATGGAGATTCCTGTTCTTATCCCTGTCAACTGCACGGGAAAAAGGGCTGCGGGAATGATGGCATACGCATTTTGGGATTCCTGTATTTGGGCTGAGACCGGTCAGGTGTTGGTATTTTGACCTTGCCATAGAGGCTTTGCAGGACAGCAAAATACAAATTTAAGAGGACAAGAACAGGATTTGGGTGTATACTAAAAGAAGAAAAAGCTGACAGCAGCCTGCTGTTAAAAAACACGTAACTGTTCAGGAGCTTCCCAGTTACAAAAATATAACACAACAGGAGAACATAGAACCATGGACAAAGTAAGAATGGAAACAATTAAGAAAATCCAGCAGATGGAAGCATTTTATGTGCTCTTTTCCAGAGGGACCAACAATCCTTTTATCATCTGCGATCCGGATACATATAATGATCAGGTGTGGGTCTTTGAAGACAGCAAGGATTTGGAGGAAAAGGCAAAACCATACATGGAGCAGAAGAATCCAGTAGCATCCATCAAAGTGGAGAACAAAAGTTTTCTGAACTTTTATTCCACTCTCTTTACACTGGGGGTCAATGAAGTGGTGTTTGTGGAAAAGGGCAGTACAACTGCATTTGATCTGGAGGAGATTGTGAAAAGACCGGATTTTTCCCAACTTCCGGAGAATCAGAGACCGCTGTTTAACCCGCAGCTTCAGCTTACGGGCATTTATTTCATGCAGGAATTCAGAAGAGGCGTGGAGATGTCCGAGAAGGAGAGTTTAAATGAGCTGGAGGAGGAGATGGCAGCCAACCTGGTGAAAAGCAAATTCCTGGTGGCAGTGGAGAAACAGGAGGAAGGTAAGGAAGAGAACGTTCAGGTCCCCTATATCAAAAATAAAAATGGCGATGTGTTCCAGCCCATTTTTACAGACCCCGGTGAGTTTTCCAAATTCAACAAAGAGAAAAAGTTCAAGGCAGTGGTGGTAGAATTTAAAAATCTGGACAAAATATTAATCCCTTTGGCAAAAGGCGTTGTGGTAAATCCCCAGGGCTTTAATCTGATCGTCATGAGTGAACAGTTTGAGAACCTGCTGAAACGTTTTGGAATCCAGAAGGAAAACAAATAAGCGGGGCCGGAGAGATGATAATAGATTTCCATACACACATATTCCCGGATAAGATAGCCGGGGCAACGATAGAAAAGCTTTCCAAGGCATCAGATTCTAAAGCGTATACAGACGGAACAAAGGACGGACTTCAAAAATCCATGGAGGAATCCGGTGTGGATATATCCGTGGTGCTGCCGGTGGTAACAAAACCGCAGCAGTTTTCATCCATCAACCGCTATGCAAGAGAAATCACTCCGGAGCAGTTCCTGGGCGGCGGGGAATTCCTCTCTTTTGGCGGCATCCACCCGGACACGGAGAATTATAAAGCAGAAGTGGATGAAATTGCAGATATGGGTCTGAAGGGGATCAAACTGCATCCTGATTATCAGCGAGTATTTATTGACGATATCCGCTACATGCGGATCATGGACCGGGCAGCAGAGCGGGGACTCATTGTCATTGCACACGCAGGTGTGGATGTGGGGCTTCCGGAGGTGGTACACTGCACGCCAAAGCGGGTGGAACATGTGCTTGGCCAGATAGACGGGGGCATTTTAGTGATGGCGCATATGGGCGGCTGGAACTGCTGGGAGGATGTGGAAAAGTACCTGGCAGGCAGCAGGCTTTATTTTGATACAGCTTATAGTCTGGGGCATATGGAGGATGAGCATTTTATCCGCCTTTCCAGAAAACATGGCGTGGATAAAATTTTATTTGCTACAGACAGTCCCTGGGACGGTCAGAAGGAATTTTTATCACGAATACGGGAAATGAATATGAAAGAGGATGAGAAAAAAGCCATATTGGGGGAGAATGCGAGAAGAATTTTAAAGCTGTAGTTTTGATATAAAATCTGCGGCGTGTTGGGAAGGAGATGTTTTGTCGTGAAAATTGACATGCACTGCCATACAAAAGAAGGTTCTATAGACGGCAAAGTAAGCATCGAGGAGTATATCCGTATGCTGAGAAACCAGGGATTCGGCGGAATGCTTGTGACAGATCATGATTCTTACGGGGGATTCCGTTATTGGAAAAAGAATATCAAAGGCCAGAAATACACAGATTTTGTTGTACTCAAAGGAATTGAATACGACACTCTGGATGCAGGCCATATTATTGTGATCATGCCGGAGAGCATCAAACTGCGTCTTCTGGAGCTGCGGGGGATTCCCATACAGATGCTGATCCCCATAGTGCACAACTATGGGGGAATACTGGGTCCGGCCCATCCCTGCGGGGAAAAATACATGAGCTTTATGAATGCAAAAGCTTATAAGAGAAATCCGGATATTTTAAAAGAATTTGACTTTATTGAAACCTTCAATGCCTGTGAATCCATGGAAGTCAATGAGAGAGCAGCAAAATTAGCGGAAAAGTACAATCTGACAGGCACAGGCGGAAGCGATGCCCACAGGGCGGACTGTGTGGGAAAGGCATATACAGAAGTGCCGGACACGGTTACCTGTGAGTCGGATCTGATCACAGAGATCATCAAGGGTACCAGGTTTGAGTGCGGCGGTGAGATCTACAACAAGACGACCAAGGACAAAATCGGCAAGGTCAATGCAGTTCTGGTCCATTCCTTCTGGGTATACAATAAGATTGGAGGATGGAGCAAGGCCTTTAAGCGGAATAATAAGATGAAAAAGGGATTTATTGAAAGGGTGGAACAGGTCGTGAAGCCCAAAAAGGATGAGCCGGAGGAAAAAGAAGAATCGTTATGAGTGAAAAAGTGATAAAAGCTGCCCTGCTGGGGCTTGGAACCGTGGGAAACGGTGTATATAAAGTTCTGAAGATCCAGAAAGAGGAGATGGAGAAAAAAATCGGAGCCGTGGTCCGGGTAGAAAAAATCCTGGTCCGCAACATAAAAAAAGCGGCTGCCAAGGTGGAAGACCCATCTGTACTCACGAATGACTGGAAGGCTGTTTTAGAAGACCCGTCCATTGAGATCATCATTGAGGTAATGGGCGGATTTGAACCTGCAAGGACTTATATTCTGGAGGCACTGCGTGCAGGCAAGCATGTGGTGACCGCCAACAAGGATTTAGTGGCCTCCAATGGGGGAGAACTGCTGGACTGTGCGGCAGAGCATCAGTGCGATTTCCTTTTTGAAGCAGCAGTGGCCGGAGGGATTCCCATTATCCGGCCATTGAAACAATGCCTGGCCGGCAACCACATTCAGGAGGTCATCGGCATAGTCAACGGTACGACCAATTTTATTCTGACAAAAATGACCCAGGAAGGCATGGAATTTTCCGAGGCTCTTGCTCTGGCAACAGAACTTGGCTATGCGGAGGCAGACCCGACAGCAGATATCAGAGGATATGACGCGGGGCGTAAAATGGCGATCATGGCCTCCATTGCCTTTAATTCCAGAGTGACCTTTGACGATGTGACAACAGAAGGCATCACGCATATCTCAGCTAAAGATATCCGGTACGCGAAAGAGCTGGGCTGCCTGATCAAATTGCTGGGACTTGCCAGGTATACAGAGACGGGAATTGAGGTGCGGGTGCAGCCTATGCTGATTTCCGAGAGCCACCCCCTGGCCGCTGTCAATGACTCTTTCAATGCTGTCTTTGTGAGAGGAGATGCAGTGGGAGATACCATGTTCTACGGGCGGGGTGCGGGTGAGATGCCCACAGCCAGCGCTATTGTGGGGGATGTGTTTGACATTGTGAGAAATATACGGTTCGGCTGTACCGGAAGGATAAGCTGTACCTGTTATAAAGAACTGCCTGTGAAGAAGGCAGATGATATGGAAAGCCGCTTTTTCCTGCGTCTGCAGGTGGACGACAGACCGGGAGTACTTGCCAGCATTGCCAGTGTATTAGGCAATAATGATGTGAGTATTGCACAGATGATACAGAAAAATAAAGACGGAGATTTGGCGGAGATCGTTGTTGTGACCTCAAAAGTCAGGGAGGGCAATTTTAATGATGCTATGATGATCATTGAGGGAATGAGTGTGGTACATAAGGTTTCTGCCCTGATCCGTGTATATGGAGACTGAACATGACGGACAAATTATTCTACAGGGACAGTATGACAGACACATTTCAGGCAGAGGTGCTGGCCTGCAGACCGCTGCCAAAGGTAAATGAAAAAATAAGCGGTGCCCATTATGAGGTGGTTCTAGACAGAACCGCCTTTTTCCCGGAAGGGGGCGGACAGTACGCAGATACAGGGATGCTGCTTTTAAAAAAGAGCGGGGACCAGGAAGTTAAGATACGAGTCCTGGATGTGGGAGAAAAAGACGGAACGGTCATCCACTTTACAGATAAACCCGCGGATATGGGAGCTGTTGTCACCGGCGTACTGGATTTTGCGGAACGGTTTTCTAAAATGCAGCAGCACACAGGGGAGCACATTGTGTCAGGGCTGGTGAACCGTCATTTTGGTTACCGCAATGTGGGATTTCACCTGGGAAATGAAGCGGTGACCATGGACTATGACGGCCCTCTAACAAAAGAGCAGCTCTGCATGATAGAACGGGAAGCCAATCAGGCGGTGGCTGAGGATGTACCCATAGAAGTTTTGTATCCCACAGAGGAGGAACTGGGGGAGATAGCCTACCGGAGTAAAATCGAAATTGAGGGACAGGTGCGCATTGTCCGCATTCCCGGATATGATACCTGCGCCTGCTGCGCCCCCCATGTAAAGACAACGGGGGCTGTTGGGATCATTAAGCTGACCGGGGCGATTCATTATAAAGGCGGGATGCGGGTGAACATGCTCTGCGGTTTCCGGGCACTGGAGGATTACAACCAAAAGGAGGAGAGCGTGACAGCCATATCGTGCAGGCTTTCCGCGAAGCAGGAGGATGTTGTACAGGCAGTCTGCCGGCTGGAAGAGGAGATCACCCGGCAGAAAGAAAAAATCAGGCGGCTTCAGGAACAATATCTGAGACGGCGTCTGTCTGAGGTGAAGTCCCGGACACAGGCTGTACTTTTATTTGAGGAGGAGCTGGATCCGGCTGCCATGCGGCATTTTGTCAATGATGCCATGGAGATAACGGAGGGTGTCTGCGGTGTTTTTGTGGGCAGTGACACGGCAGGATACCGTTATGTTCTGGGCAGTTTAGGCAGAGATATTATGGCTCTTGCAAAAGAGATGAACCAGGCCTGCAGCGGGAAAGGCGGAGGAAAACCGCCTATGGTACAGGGCTCTCTGACGGGGAATAGGGAACAGATTGAGAAGATACTACTGGGTTAGCCTGTGTTTGAAAACTAATCCGGCAACAGAGAAAGGACCGATAAAAACTGCTGCCAGGTTGAAAAATGGGAGGGTTTTACATTCATGAAACGAATTACAACTGTGTGCGGAGATATTTCACCGGAGGAGCTGGGATTTACGGATATGCATGAACACATTATGTTCAACGGTGCGGATATGGGGGCAATCTGCAGACCGGCTATGCCCACGGATCTGCCGGTGAAGTATGAGGATAAGGTCTCACTGGAAAACATCGGGTTTTTGAAAAGGAATTTTCCGCTGGTACGGGATGCCATGGATTTGAACGATGAAACAGCCATGACCAGGGAGGTACAGGAATATAAAGACTCAGGCGGAGACTCTATGGTGGAGCTGAGTGTTCCCGGAATCCGCCTGGATGTGGAGGCAGTGAAGCGGATCTCAGAAAGGACAGGGGTTCATGTCATTACAGCTGTCGGCTATTATGTGGAGTCCTCCTGGCCGGGAGATTATGACGGCTGGAGTATCCGCCAGTTTTACCACCATATGATGGATGAGATTGAAAACGGAATTGAGCACACAGACATAAAGCCGGGGTGCGTGAAAATTGCACTGAATGATTTTACAGAGGCAGAGGAAAAAGCGCTCAGAGCAGGCGGCCAGGCCGCGAAAGACACAGGTATGTCCATCACGGTACATCCGGATTATGCTTACGGGGGGACACCGGGTGAAATCGTGGAGATACTGATGGAAGAAGGCGTCAACCCGGAGAAGATCGTGATCGCCCACATGGAGACTACTGTAAAAAGGCCCATGAAGGAGATGATCCTCTACCCGGAAAAATGGGGTCTGGACCTGGATGTGGCGAAACGGGTGCTGGATAAAGGAGCAAACTTTTCAGTGGAATTTTTATCCGGGGATATTGGCCTGGAGGCGTTGGGAACTGCACCGATTCCGGACTGGATGAAGATGGCCGGGATTGTACGTCTTATCCAGCAGGGATACAGCCGCCAGATCGTACTTGGCACTGACATGTGTGTAAAGACTATGTGCAGGCAGTTCGGCGGAGAGGGATACTGCAGGCTGACAAAATTCGGAGTTCCTGCACTGAAGAAATACGGGGAGGTCTCTGACCTGGCGATTCGCAACATGACGGTAAATAATCCGGCCAGGATTCTGGCCTATTAAAAATAGATCAGCGCAATACATAAGAATCAGGAGTTCGGTTCCGGTTGGGAATGGATACTCCTGGTTTTTGTTTATGACAATATCTGGAACAGGAGGGCATCCGGTCTCTGGGAAGCATACTGCTGGGGATGGGACAGACAGGAGCCTGCCATGAAATAAATATAGCACCGTAAAAACATAATAGTGTTTATAATAAACAATGTATACCCTAAGGACTTCCTGCAATTTATGCAGCAGCAAGTGCTGGTACTATAAGGTATAAATAAGATATTGCAATATATATAGTTGTCTGTCCTGAAACACGTTAAGATTTCCAGGCAGCTGGATTAAAGTTGACGTTCCGATCAAAATCATTTATGATGAGTATTGTCAGTATGAGAATAAGAGGAGCGTCACAAATGAACATATTAAATATAGAACATATCAGTAAAATATACGGGGATAAGATCATCTTTGAGGATGCATCCTTTGGCATTCACGAAGGGGATAAAATCGGGATAATCGGCATTAACGGTACAGGAAAGACTACTTTGCTCCGAATGGCTGCCGGGATTGAGGAACCGGATTCAGGGCAGATCGTCAGGCAGAATGGACTGCGCATTGCGTATCTGCCTCAGAATCCGGAATTTCCCCGGGATGCAACCGTATCCTCCTATGCCCTTGGAAAGTCAGTGGAGACGGACTGGATGGTAGAAAGCAACCTGACAAAGCTTGGGATTGTGCAGTATGACACACCGCTGGCACAGTTGTCGGGAGGGCAGAGAAGGAAGGTAGCTATGGCCAAGGTGCTGGCTTCTGATTTTGATGTCCTGCTGCTGGATGAGCCTACCAACCATCTGGATGAGGAGATGATCACCTGGCTGGAAGAGTATCTGAGGGAATACAAAGGAGTGATTCTCATGGTCACCCATGACCGTTACTTTCTGGATAAGGTATCCAACCGGATCCTGGAGATCAGCCGGGGAAACATGTACAGCTATGATGCCAATTATTCCAGATTCCTGGAACTGAAAGCAGAGCGGGAGGAGATGGAACTGGCCTCTGAGCGCAAACGGCAGAGTGTCCTGCGCATGGAACTGGAGTGGGCCAAGCGGGGCTGCCGCGCCAGAAGCACCAAGCAGAGAGCCAGACTGGAACGCTTAGAAGCTCTGAAAAACGGAAAGGCCCCGGTGCAGGACCAGGCTGTGGAGATGGATTCCGTGGAGACGAGAATGGGAAAAAAGACCATTGAGCTGCACCATGTGGGAAAAAGCTATGGCGGGACAAAGCTTGTGGATGATTTTGACTATATTGTGCTGAGAAACCAGAGGCTGGGCATTATCGGTCCAAACGGCTGCGGAAAGTCCACTCTGATCAAAATGATAGCAGGTCTGATACAGCCGGACTCCGGGGAGATCGAAATCGGAGAGACGATCAAAATCGGATATCTGGCACAGGAGGAGCCGGATATGGATACGGACCGGCGGGTCATTGATTATATCAGGGATATCGCTGAGTATGTACAGACAAGAGACGGAAAAATCAGTGCATCACAGATGTTGGAGAGATTTTTATTCACGCCGGATATGCAGTATACTCCTGTGTGCAAACTCTCCGGGGGAGAGAAGCGGAGGCTGTACCTGCTTTCCGTACTCATCAGCGGGGCTAATGTCTATATCCTGGATGAGCCATCCAACAATGTGGATATCCCCACACTTACAATCCTGGAGGATTATCTGAACTCTTTTTCAGGGATTGTGATCACCGTATCCCATGACCGGTATTTTCTGGACAATGTGGTGGACCGGATATTTGAATTTGACGGCAATGGACATCTGCAGCAGTATGAGGGAGGCTATACGGATTATCTGGAGGCAAAGGAGAGAAGACTTTCAGTCGGGGACAGCAGCAGTTCCCTGAAAAAACAGGTTCCGGAGAAAAAGGAGGCAGCCAAAGACTGGAAGCAGAACCGCCCGGCAAAGCTGAAATTTACATTCAAAGAACAGAGAGAATACGATACCATAGATGATAACATCGCAGCTCTGGAGGAAATAATAGAAAAACTGGACGGTGATATGATGGCAAATGCCACAAACTCCTTAAAGCTGTCTGAGCTGACGGCCGAGAAGGAAAAAGCAGAGGCAGAACTGGAAGAAAAGATGGAACGCTGGGTATATTTAAACGATCTTGCAGAAAAAATCGAAGAACAGAAAAATGCCTGAATCAAATCACGTATATGGTTTATAAATGCCGCACATCCTAAATGTGTCCAAAAGCAGAAGCAGACATGGGGAACCGCCAGTGTATCACCGGCACCCCATGTTCGGATAAATTTAGACACAGAGGTGAAGAACATGAAAAAGACATGTATTCAGAGGGGATGTGCGGCATTTTCCTTTCCTTATTTTGAAGGATGGTATCTGAAACACCAGAATCAAGAGAATACCATTGCATTTATCCCTGCCGTACATGGGGATAAAAACGGAAAGTGGACCGTATCTCTTCAGGTCGTCACAGAGGAGGGAGCATGGTATTTCACGTATCCCAAAGAGGCGTGCCGCATCAGCAGGAATCCTTTTGGCGTCAGAGTGGGGAGAAATGTTTTCACGGATAAGGGGATCCAGGTAGATATAAAGAGCAGGGACCTGACTGTAAAAGGCTGTATTGCATACACACCGTTTGACCGGCTGTCATATGACATTATGGGATTTTTTAAATACATCCCCTTTCTGCAGTGCAGTCACGGTGTGCTGAGTATGTATCACAGTCTCAGGGGCAGCCTCCTTGTAAACGGCAGAAAAATCTCCATGACAGGAGGGCGGGGATATATAGAGACAGACAAAGGACGCTCCTTTCCAAAGACATATCTCTGGACTCAGTGCGGGTTTGGTAAGAGCAGCAGTGTGATGCTGTCTGTTGCGGATATTCCATTTTTAGGCACTCATTTTCAGGGCTGTATCTGCGCGGTGCATTGTGGAGGAAAAGAGTACAGGATGGCCACCTACCTGGGAGTACGCATAGAAGAATATGGGGACGGCAAAGTGACGGTCAAGCAGGGAAAGATGCGTCTGAAGGTGCGCAGACTGGAGGAAGCTTCCCATGACCTGAAGGCACCCCAGTGCGGTGAGATGACCCGTATTATCAGAGAAAGCCCGTCCTGCCGTGTCAGATATGAGTTTTGGTCAGGAGGCGGGCTGGTATTTGACGTGATATCAGAACAGGCTTCTTTTGAACAGGTGAAAGACAGCTTATAGGGAGCAGGCTATTTCGTGTCTCTGCATTCTCTGCAGTATGGGGACTGAGTCTGCATTCTGTCCATATGGGTTTTTCCCCATTCGGACAGGCTGTCCAGCGGCTCCAAAATACTGCGTCCCTCTTTCGTGAGGGAATATTCCACCCGGGGCGGAATCTCATTATACTGCTCCCGGTGGACAATGCCGTTTTCCTCCAGTTCTTTTAAGGACTGGGACAGCATCATGTTGGTAATGCCGCAGAGCTTTCGTTTCAGGCTGTTATAACGCACAGATTCTTCACGTGCCAGAATACAGATAATAGGAAGCTTCCATTTTCCACCCACCAGATTCAAAGCATATTTCAGCGGACAGACAGCTTCCCTTTCCTCTTTATCCATTGATGCTGAATACATAACCGGTTTCCTTTCCTCATGAGGTAGTAGGTATGAAAAAACATACCAGGTATGAAAATACTGCGTACTTGTAAAATGTTTATTTAATGATAGAATTATATCACAATATTTGGCGGATTCCAACGGATTCGCTATATATTTTAATTTGATACTAGCACTCAATTAATATGAGTGCTGATAATGCGAGGAGGATGCACATATGATTACAATACCGATTTACGATATGATGATACTGCCCGGCGTTACCTTCTTTTTCAAAAAGGACATTTTCACAGACCGGGAAATCACTGCGGAGCATGTGGGTGAGGATGTGTTGTTCCTGATGATGAAGCAGGATAAGAAGCGGGAAGATATGACGCCGGAGGATATCTGCCCTATCGGGGTTTCCGGCAAGATTGAGAGTATAGACGAGGAAGGCAATATTCGTGTCCATACAAAAGAGCGTGTTCTGATCACGAATGTGGAAGTGACCACGCAGTCCATCTCCGCTTCGGCAGCGGTCTGTGGCGAGGTGGAGGATATCTCGGATGAAAAGATGCAGAAGCGTTTTGAAGCGCTCAAAAGAGATCTGCTGAAATTTGTACAGATGTTTCAGTGGGGGGTGTGGGCGAGAAGCTTTATCCTGCACTGGAAAAATATGAACGAGATTCTCTGTGCCCTTTCAGGCTATCTGAATCTCTCCTGGCCGGAAAAATATGCCGTTTTGGAGGCGGAGACCAGGGGACAGCGCTGTGAACGGATTGAAAAGGCGATCTATGAATTTATTGAATTGTTCAAGGTCAGTGAGGAAGCCCAGAGTGCCCAGAAGGAGACGCATGAACAGGCATACAGGGAGTCAGCCATTAAAAAACAGATTGATTTTCTGCAGAACCAGCTGGATGAGATGCATCCGGAGAATATTTCCGATGTCCGCAGATTTGAAAATAAAATAAAAGAAGCAGGTATGAATGAGGAGGCAGAAAAGGAGGCCGGAAAGGTTCTGAACCGGATGAAACAGGAGGGCAAGGACAGCCATGAGTATGGCCTGCTCTATGATTATCTGGATTTTGTGACAAGTCTTTCCTGGAAAACAGAGGAGTTACCGGAGATAGATTTGGAGGAAGCGGAGAAGATTCTGGATGAGGAGCACTATGGTCTGAAAAAGGTAAAAGACAGAATCATCCAGCAGATAGCAGTCATGGCTCTGAATAAAAAACAGTCCGGTTCTATTCTGCTGTTTGTGGGAGCACCCGGTACAGGCAAGACCAGTATCGGGCAGAGCATAGCCAAAGCTCTGCACAGAGAATATGTGAGGATCAGCCTGGGCGGCATCCGTGACGAGGCTGAGATCCGAGGCCACAGGAGGACGTATGTAGGTGCCATGCCGGGCAGGATTATGGAGGGTATGAAACGAAGCGGTGTCCAGAACCCTGTCATGGTGCTGGATGAGGTGGATAAGCTCACAAAGGATTATGGCGGAGACCCTGCAAGTGCCCTTTTGGAGGTACTGGACCCGGAGCAGAACAACAGCTTTACAGATCACTATATGAATGTGCCCTATGACCTCTCCAATGTATTTTTTGTCTGTACTGCCAACAGCACGGATACCATACCGGAACCACTTCTGAATCGTATGGAAGTGATTCAGTTTCCGGGTTATACACCCATAGAAAAGTCCCATATCGCCAGAAAACATCTGCTTCCCAAGGCAATGAAGAGCATGGGGATCAAGGCTCAGAACCTGAAAGTGACAGATGAAGCGATCGGGAAGATCATCAGCGATTATACGGCTGAAGCGGGAGTCCGCGGTCTGAAAAAACAGATGGATATTCTGTGCCGTTTTGCGGCAGTGAAGCTGGTAAAAGGAGAGCAGAAGAGTATCACGGTCAGTGAAAAGCGTGTCCCTGAGTTTTTAGGAAGAAACGCCATGCATCACGAGGGTATACTCAAGGAGGCTGCACCGGGTGTGGTGACAGGATTAGCCTGGACCAGAGCCGGAGGAGAGATCCTGTTCGTGGAGACGACGCTCACGAGAGGCAGCGGTAAAGTGAGGATCACCGGACAGTTGGGGGATGTGATGAAAGAATCCGCTGAGCTTGCCCTGACGCTGGTAAAAGCCATGTATCCGGAAGAGGCCAAACAGCTTGATGAAAAAGACCTTCATATCCATGTTCCGTCCGGAGCAGTTCCAAAGGACGGTCCCTCTGCGGGCATTACTCTGGTCACAGCGCTGTCCTCCCTTGTAACGGGAAAAGCAGTTGATCCTGAATATGCCATGACAGGGGAAGTTTCCCTTCGGGGCGGTGTCATGCCTATTGGAGGTCTTCCGGAAAAGCTCATGGCAGCGCAGAGAGCCGGCGTGAAAAAAGTATTTATCCCTTATGATAACGTGGAGGATCTGGAGGAAGTGGCAGAGGAGGTAAAGGAAAAACTGGAGATCATCCCTGTAAAGAAAGCCACAGAGGTTCTGGAACGAGTTTTCCATGAGGAAAATTAAAGATAGAAAAAAATTACGGTCAGATACGAATCCGGTATCTGACCGTAACTTTTTCTGCCTGTAATGGTCCGAAGCGGACTGCTGTGTATAAACGTTAAAATCTTGTCTGCACTTGGATTTTATAATAATTCGTCTTCACTATGCTGTTTCAGGCGCAGATACAAGATACGGCATTTTTCAATCGCCAGTGTAAGATATCTGAGCACAGGCTCTGTGGCAATGGCGAAAACCACAAAGAGCATGATGCATTTCTTGGACATGCCGGTCAATGCAAACAGATTGTTCAAAAACAAGCTGCAGAATATAAGTCCGGCAATGGTTCCAAGTAAAATCCCCACACGGATCTTGTTCATAGGTGCACTAATCTTGTAGAGGATCATAAATCCTACGATGGCCAGCAGCATGGTAGCAGCGGTTGAGATATCCGTGGAATTTACCCCGAAGGTCTTTCCGAACACCACCAGCGCGCCCACAGCGAGAACATCTGTCAGCGCCGCAGGCATGGCTTTCAGACATACATTGGTGAGAAAATGCCCTTTGATAATATTTTTGTTTGGCTCAAGCGCCAGGAAAAATGCAGGGATGCCAATGGTGAACATACTGATCAGGGATACCTGTGAGGGTTCCAGAGGATACGTCAGCATAAATACAACAGAGAACAGGGAGAGCAGGAAGGAAAAAATATTCTTGACCAGGAATAAACTGGCAGAACGCTGGATATTATTTACCACCCGTCTTCCTTCCAATACCACCTGGGGCATACAGGAAAAGTCAGATTCCAGCAGTACAAGCTGGGAGGCCTGAGCCGCGGCATCACTGCCTGAGGCCATGGCAATGCTGCAGTCGGCATCTTTCAGTGCCAGCACGTCGTTGACACCGTCTCCTGTCATGGCAACGGTTTTTCCCGCAGCTTTTAATATCTGTACAAACTGCCGTTTCTGGTTGGGGGTGACACGTCCAAAGACAGCGTTGTTCAGAACCGCTTCCTGTATTTCTGCGTCAGTCTCCAGTTCTGAGGCATCCACATAATTCTCTGCTCCGGCTATGCCGGCCTGTTTGGCAACCTCAGAAACGGTGGCAGGATTGTCCCCTGATATAACCTTCACCTCCACACCCTGTTCGGCGAAGTAAGTAAAAGTTTCTTTTGCCTGCTTGCGGATAGGGTTCGCGAGAAGAATATAGCATAAAGGTATAATGGGGGCGGAAAGTGCCTTGCCGTCAATCTTCTCATCATAAGTTCCGAATACCAGGACACGTGAGCCTTTGGATGCATATTCTAAAATTTCCTCTTTGTAGTCATCATAGTCTTCCTTCAGGACAAATTCCGGAGCGCCCAGTACATAGGCAGTATCTTTAAAGGTGACGCTGCTGTATTTGGTTGCAGAGGAGAACCCTGTTTTACTGACAGGTTTCTTTTTCGCGGCAGTTTTAAAATGCTTTTTGATAGCTGCCATGGTAATGTTATCGCTGCTCATGGCTGCCGCAAAATCACTGATCATCACAGACAGAGGCTCCATCTCATTGGGATCGTATTCTTCTGTCTCTATGACCTCCTGGACTTCCATGGAATTTTCTGTGATAGTTCCTGTCTTATCTACGCAGAGCACATCTACTCTTGCCAGGGTTTCAATACATTTCATATCGTGCAGCAGGACTTTTTTCTGTGCCAGCCTGATAGAACTCACTGCCAAGGCAACACTTGCAAGAAGATATAAGCCCTCAGGGATCATACCGATGACAGCAGCCACCATGGAGGTCACACTGGAGCGGAAAGCCTCATGCTGAAAGAAAAATGCCTGTATAAAAAGTACAAGGCCGATGGGGATAATGGCAATACCCACGAATTTTACCAGTTTGTCAAGGGAACGTATCATCTCGGACTGCTCCCCGCTCTGCATTTCCTTGGCCTCCAGCGTCAGGCGGGAGATATAGGAGTCCTCCCCGACTTTATCAAGCTTTGCGTGGCACTGCCCCGACACAATGAAGCTGCCGGACATAAGCTGGTCGCCTTTTCTCTTGGTGATCTCATCCGCTTCTCCGGTGAGCAGGGATTCATTGACCTGTACTTCCCCGGCGCTTACCAAAGCGTCAGCACAGACCTGGTTGCCGGCTTTAAAGATGACCATATCGTCCAGCACCAGCTCCTCGGCATTTACTACCGAGGTTTTGCCGTTTCGCACTACGGAGGCATTAGGGGCGTTGAGCATGGTCAGATTATCCAGAACCTGCTTGGCCCGTATCTCCTGTATGATACCGATCAATGTGTTGGCAATGATAACCGGGAGAAAAGTCAGGTCCCTGAAAGAACCTACAATACACAGCAGGACTGCCAGCACTACGAAAATCAAGTTAAAGTATGTGAAGACATTGTCATGTATGATCTCTTTCGTTGTCTTGGACGGCGGGTCCACAGCTTTGTTGGTCCAGCCGTGAAGCCTGTGTTCCTGTACCTGCTGGCTTGTCAGCCCGGTTTTATGATCCGGGTTATACCGGGTGGTTGGAATCCTGCGGTCTTTTTTCTCCACCTGATTGTCAGACAGCTGCGGTTTTGTTTGCTTTTTCAGTTTTATCTGTTTTTTCACCAGTATACTCTCATTCCTTCCTGACGAAGACCCTTTGTCTTTAGTATTTTCTAACTCTAATGCATATATTCTAACACAAAAGGAAGAAAATTACCAATTTATACAAACAATTTTAGGCTATATTTCTATTTCAGCAGGAAGCTGCCACCGTGGTGCTGGGAATTCAACTGGCAGTTCAATCCTAAAAAAGGCTCTGAACTGGTCAGAGGCTGGCCCCGAAACCAGCTTGACAGAACAACCCGGGGTCTGGATGCAGATGCGTGCGGGCTGCTTGTGACAGACGATTCGGGACATACCTCACGGCCTGATGGCGGAGGCCATGGATTTATATATGAAAGAAACTATGTGATCGTGACGGCACAGCACAGGAGTCCGGGAGGGCTTTTGGGCTGTGCTTTTTTTGAAAAAGGGTATTGACTTGGAGTTGACTTCAAGGAATACAATCTTATTGAACCCGCAAGATGCACACTGTGCCTGCGGAAATCAAAAAATGGGTTCATGAAAGGAAAAATTTATCACAGGAGGATAGGAATATGGTATATAAAAATTATAAAGATATGAAGCTTTCAGCGCTGGGGTTTGGCGCTATGCGGCTGCCGACTGCGGACGGGAATCCGGATGCGCCCATAGATGAGAAAAAGACGGCGGATATGGTGGCTTATGCCATAGCACATGGTGTCAACTATTTTGACACGGCGTATGGCTATCATGATGGAAATTCGGAAATTGTGATGGGAAAGGTTCTGGGGGATTATCCCAGAGAATGCTTTTATCTGGCTACCAAGTTTCCGGGATACGATTTGGCGAACATGGATAAAGTGGAAGCTATTTTTGAAGAACAGCTTAAAAAATGTAATGTGGATTATTTTGATTTCTATTTGTTCCATAATGTTTATGAAAAGAATATCGAGCCGTATACGGACCGGAAATACGGTATTATGGATTATCTGATGAAACAGAAAGAGAACGGAAGGATCAGGCATCTGGGATTTTCTGCACACGGGCGTTATGATACGATGAAACGTTTTCTGGAAGCTTATGGAGACAGGATGGAATTCTGTCAGATTCAGCTGAATTATCTGGACTGGAAGCTCCAGGATGCGAAGGCTAAGGTGGAGCTGCTCCGGGAATATAACATTCCCGTATGGGTCATGGAGCCTCTCAGGGGAGGACGGCTGGCAAGTCTTTCACCGGAGAACGAAGAGAAATTAAAGGCTCTGCGCCCGGATGAAAAGATTCCGGCCTGGGGATTCCGTTTCCTGCAGTCTGTTCCGGAAGTGACTATGGTATTGTCCGGCATGTCAAGCATGGAGCAGATGAAGGAAAATATCGCCACCTTTGCAGAAGATAAACCGGTGACGGATGAAGAGATGGAGACGCTGATGGAAGTGACGGACAGTATGCTGGATATCCTGCCATGCACGGCCTGTCGTTATTGTACAACACATTGTCCTCAGAAACTGGATATTCCCACACTATTAGCACTTTATAATGAGGTGCGTTTTGCGAATGGTCTGATCACGCACATGGCGGTGGAAGCCATGCCGGAGGATAAACGCCCTCATGCATGCATCGGATGCCAGAGCTGTGAGGCGGTATGCCCGCAGCAGCTTGAAATAGCCAAGGCAATGGCTGATTTTACAGAAAAGCTGAACCAGCCTGCCGGTTTGTAGATGGTCAAAATCATAGTTTTGAGTGGGAGCAAACCGCAAAGCGGTATTGAATAGTACTTATAAATCACATTCATTTTCAGATACCAAGCACGGCCCATTTTTACTCCTGCATATACACGTCCGCTGCCGGAAAAAGAACAGATGAAAGACGGATACATTCATCGGGGATTGTTAGTAAAGAACCTTTAGGATGAATGAGTTTTTGTTAATATTACTTGTACACAGTAACAGCCGGGTTCCATAAAGGTAGGGATCCGGCTGTTATTAAGGGTATAATTATGATACGGGAATCACAAGTGGCCACCTTTCATTCATTTTATCATTTGATCAAACGGGGGATCATCAATGAAGAATTTTTTAAAGCCGGTATTATACTTTTGTTTGCTTTGCTTATCTTTTGGGCAGGATATACGGTAGGACAGAACAAGACCGTGGAGGGTCTTTCAGATGAAGGTGATTCCATCACTTTTTATGCTCAGATCAAAGAGATTAACGGAAATTCCATGCGGGTATCCGGCTTGAAAGAAAATGATATGAATTTCAGAAGTGAATTTCATCTGTACATTACTGCCAATACAAAAATGGAGTGGCACTTTACTGATATCGCATTGTCAGACTTCATGCCGGGACAAAATATATCGGTTACTTTTTCCGGGGAAGTACAGGAAACCTACCCTGCTCAGATAAAGAGCGTAAATAAAATCTGTCTTCTGGATGCCACAAATCCGGCGCTTGACCGCGTGGAGACTTCATCGGCAAAAACGTATTACATGAATGCTGACCAACTGGGGAAAACACAGCAGAGCAATATGTCTTTGAAGTGGTGGATAAGAACACCTTGAAAGTTAGAAAAGAAAAATCGGCGGATGTCTCTCTGATACAGAAGGATATGGGGATTGAAATCACAGACGGGGCTTTATTTAAACAAAAAGAACAGTGAGGAAATAAAGATGAATACAAAGACATATGAATTTGAGGCTGTTATAAAAAAGGTTCCCAATATAGATGGGGCATATATTGAATTTCCTTTTGATGTGAGGGAGGAGTTTGGCAAAGGGAGAGTGAAGGTACATGCCACATTTGACAGCCAACCTTATGACGGAAGCCTGGTACGGATGAAAACACCGGGGCATATTATTGGAATAAGAAAAGAGATCAGGCAGAAAATCGGAAAACAGCCGGGTGATATAATTAAAGTTACTATACAGGAAAGATAAAAAGCAGAAGCCGGCTTTGTTTTTATGCAGGGATACAAAAAAAATTACTCTATATTTCGTTACAGATGGAATGAAAAAAGTGGTAAATTAATTTGCAAACGCAAATTTATAATGGAAATTTTAAATACTATGTGATATAATCAAACCAGAATTCCTCTGCCCATGCGGAGGTTGTTTATGAACCAAAACAGAAAACTGGCACAACTGAAGTTTAAAGATAATTTTATGTTCGGTGCAGTTATGGTAAATGAGGAAATCTGCCGGATTTTTTGGAAATGGCGGTGGGTGTTCCGATTGAGAAAGTAGAAATCAGTAAAGAGAAAAGTATGATTTACCACCCGGAATACCGCGGTATACGGCTTGATATTATTGCCAGAGATGAAAAAAGAACACATTACAATGTGGAGATGCAAGTGGCAAAAAAGTCCCATTTGGGCAAAAGAGCCAGATATTATCACAGTCAGATGGATATGGAGCTGTTGCTGACAGGAGAAGACTACACATTACTCCCTGCTTCCTATGTGATTTTTATTTGTGATTTTGACCCGTTTGATAAGAAAAAATACCGTTATATCTTCCAAAATGTCTGCAGGGAAACCGGACTGTCTATGGCTGACGGGAGTACTACCATTTTTTTGAGCACCTGTGGGGAAAATGAAGCGGAAGTACCGGGAAAGCTAATAAGATTCCTGAAATTTGTCAAAGCCGACTTAACAGACAGTACCCGTGACTATCAGGATGATTATATCAGAAAGATCCAGGAGTCTATAGCAAAAATTAAGGGAAGCCGGGAAATGGAGGAGAAGTTCATGCTGCTGGAAGAGTTATTGAGAGATGAACGTGCCGAGGGAGAAGCAAAAGGACTGGCCATGGGGAAAACAAAAGGAAAGGCAGAATCCATCCTGCTTCTGCTGGAGGATTTAGGCCCAGTACCTGATGAACTCAGAAAAGCGATCCTGGAGGAACAGAATATAGATATTCTTTCAAGATATCTGAAGCTGGCGGCACATGCAGACTCTATTGCGTATTTTGTGGATGGGATAAACCATATCTAAGAATCTTTATCTTACATAAATGACGCTGCTTATATTTTACCAAATGCAGGCAGCGGGCTTCTTTTATGCGTTTAAAATTCTAAAAGCAGATAATGCAGTCATCTGACAGCATTATCTGCCCTTTCAAATCTATGCCGGATCAGGCATGTGACAAATCCAACAATTGACTACATATTTAAGAAGACGGACAGAGGAATTCTAACATATTTCAGCTTACGGAGCAGTATTATCTGAGAGGCCGTGGGTTCCGCGGCTGTCAGACAGCGGCGTATATTTGTGTATCTCAATTGTAACTTGCAGGATATAAGCAGAACTTGTTGAAATAAATGTTTAAATGTCTTTTTATGAAAGACATTTATAACAGAAACAAAGAATATCAGTTAATTTATATACAAAGTGTCCTTTATATGAAGACAAATGTATATCTGCAGATAAACGCCTTATGAAAAAATGCAGGAAAAGGGAAAATAACCTGCAAAAAATAAATGTAATTATACAGTGATGATTAAAAAGCAGCGACCCTATCTCATGTTTTGAATTAATACTTAAAAAATCCCAGCCGCATAATCATACAATAAATGCAGGATGAGAAATTAAAACTTGTATTTTTTTTCCTTCTATAGTAAAATGGTTAGCACAGAGTTCTTTGTGTTTACCACGTCAAAGTGGTGTTAGAATGACAGAGCACAGGGAGGACTGTGTGAATCAAAGGAGGGATTTTCTATGAAAAGAAAAGTAATTGCGGCTTTACTCTGCACATCTATGGCGATCACCATGATGGCAGGATGTGGAAGTAACAAGAAGACTGGTGCAGATAACACTGGCGGCACAACAAAGACAGAAACTTCCGGTGAAGAAGGAAATGCGGATGCAGAAACAGAAACCGGCACAACAGAAAAGAAAGCCAGCGGCCAAATGCTCACAGAGTTTACTGAGGTTCCGTCTGATGTGGACACAGAGCAGACACTGCGATATGCGCAGGGTGCAGACCCCCGTGGTCTTGACCCGGCTATGATTGATGACGGAGAGTCTTCCAAGCCAATCTGCCAGATGTATGAAGGCCTTCTGAAATACGGTGACAGCAATACAGAAGTGGAACCGTGCCTGGCTGAATCTTGGGAAGTAAGTGAAGATGGGCTGACTTATACCTTCAAACTGAGACAAGGCGTAAAATTCCATGACGGAACAGACTTCAACGCAGAAGCAGTAAAATACAATGTGGACAGACAAACAGTCAATAAAACAGAGGACATGCTTTATGCAGACTTTGTTTACGGTGATGTTACAGAGTGTAACGTGGTTGATGACTATACAGTAGAGTTTAAACTGGGCAAAAAATCCACGCCATTCTTAAACAACCTGGCAATGTCCCTGGGCGCACCCATGGTAAGCCCTACAGCATGTGACGCAGCAAACGGCAACCTGAATGAAGCGCCATGCGGAACAGGCCCGTACAAATTTGTAAGATGGAACAAAAACGAAGCCGTAGTTATGGAAAGAAATGAAGACTACTGGGGCGAGAAGGGTGTTGCAAAAGAGATCATTTTCTCCACGATCCCGGATAACTCCGCACGTGTGGTTGCGCTGACAAACGGTGAAGTGGATATTATTGATGGTATTGACGCCACCGTGGTAGACCAGATCACATCTGCCGGCTGTCTGTTATATCAGGCAGAGGGTATGAATATCAACTACATGGCTTACAATACACAGAGAGTAACAGACCCTGAGATCAGAAAAGCATTAAATGAAGCAGTTAATGTATCGGAGTTGGTTGAAAGCATTTATAAAGGTTACGCAACCCAGGCTGCTACAATTCTTCCAACGTTCATGCCTGGCTACAGTGCAGACGTAAAACAGACGGAATACAATCCGGAAGAGTCCAAAAAGGTACTGGAAGAAAAGGGTGTTACAGAACTGAAGATGATGGCTTACACAAACCCAAGACCGTACAATACTGCAACCGGCCAGACACTGGCAGAAGCTCTCCAGGGATATTTCGATAAAGTAGGCGTTAAAGTTTCTATTGATTCCTATGACTGGACAACCTACAAAGAAAAACTCGGTGCCGGCGATTATGATATGTGTCTGTACGGCTGGATCGGTGACAACGGTGACCCGGATAACTTCATGTATCTGCTGACACATGAGGACCCGGCAATGAACGTTGCGCTGTACCGTGATGACGAATACAACACCATGCTGTCAGAAGCAGCATCCATGGAAAACGGTGACGAAAGAAATGGAGCTTACGGCAAAATGGAACAGAAGATTGCAGACGAAAATGTGTGGCTGCCGATTTCTCATCAGCAGAACCTGTCAGGTTATGTGTCAAATGTACAGAACTTCATTGCACATCCTACAGGTAATGTTTTCTTGAGCAAAACATATAAGAATTAATTGTAACCGGAAAGGTACGGAGCCATTACAATTAATTGGTAAAACGGGATTGCATAAGGGCAGAGAGATCTGCCCTTATATGCGGTCTAAAAGCCTGTTTTACGGAGGAACAGTTCATTTCTGAGAGGGCTTTTTCAAAGACCCCTTGAGAAATGAATTGTTCCGGAGACAATCAAAAGAAAAAAGAGAGGGCAAGACATGTTTAAGTACATAATGAAACGGCTTTTACAGCTCATACCGGTTCTCTTCGGTGTATCCCTGATCGTCTTTTTCCTTATGCGTGTATGTGCACCGGACCCTGCGTCCATAGTATTGGGGCAGCACGCTACACAGGAAAGCATGGAAGAGTGGCGGGAGGCGAACGGGCTGAACGAACCCATAGTTACACAGTATGTAGATTTTATCAAAGGCGCTGTTACCGGTGATCTGGGTACTTCCTATTATACAAAAGCACCTGTAACAAAAGAAATTTTCAGTCGTTTCCCGGCTACCGTGGAGCTGGCAATTGTTGCCATTATACTGGCTGCGGTTTTTGGGATCGTGATCGGTGCTGTTTCGGCAGTGAAAAAGAATTCGATTTTTGACAATGGAGGTATGCTTATATCCCTGATTGGAGTGTCCGTTCCTATTTTCTGGCTGGGCATTATGCTGATCATTCTGTTTTCCGGTGTTCTGCACTGGCTGCCTTCCAGCGGACGGATCGACCCGGCTTTGCGTCCTGATACCGTGACGGGATTTATGATCATTGACAGTATTCTGGAAGGAAACACAGAGGCTCTGAAAGACAGCCTTCTGCATATGGTTCTTCCGGCAGTGACACTGAGTCTTTATTCTATGGCTATCATTGCCCGTATGACGCGTTCCAGTATGTTGGAAACGCTGGGACAGGATTACATCCGTACTGCAAGAGCAAAAGGAATCAGCGAAGGCAAAGTGACGAGAAGACATGCACTGCGCAACGCCATGCTTCCTGTCACAACCGTTATCGGCCTGCAGTTAGGTTCCCTGCTTGGCGGTGCGGTATTGACAGAATCTGTATATGCATGGCCCGGAATCGGAAACTACACGGTGCAGTGTATCATGAAATCGGATTTCCCTGTTGTGCAGGGAGTGGTACTGCTGATCGCAGTCATATTCGTGCTGATGAATCTGATCGTAGACGTTATCTATGCATTTTTAGATCCGCGTATCAAATATGTTAAGAAGGAGGTGTAACCGTCATGCGGAAAAAACAACAGGTACAGACAACAGGAGAGACACTTGAAAAACCGGAATCCCAAATCCGTGTGATGTGGGACACCCTGAAAAAGAATAAGGCAGCAGTGGCGGGTCTTATCGTTATTGTATTTTTTGTATTTTTAGCGATCATGGGAGACTGGCTGGCTCCTTATGATCCGGAGTATTCTGATATGGCCCATACGTTTGTAGCGCCCTGTAAGGATTACTACTTTGGAACAGACCAGCTTGGACGGGATATCTTTTCCCGTGTACTGTCAGGTACCAAAGTTTCACTCTTTGTAGGTGTGGCTGCCGTTGTGTATTCTCTGCTGATCGGTACCATTCTCGGTTCTGTGGCAGGGTATTTCGGCGGTAAAGCGGATTCCTTTATTATGAGATGTATGGATATTATGCTCTCCATTCCCTCTATTCTTCTGGCGATCACATTGATGGCAGCACTGGGAAAAGGGCTTGATAAGGCCATTATTGCCATTGGTACTGTGTCAATCCCGGAATATGCCCGGATTGTGCGAAGCTCCATTCTTTCCGTCAAGGAAAATGACTATGTGGCTGCCGCCAAGGTTGTGGGAAATTCTGACAGGAGGATCATCTTTCATCACATCCTTCCAAACGTGGTAAGCTCCATTGTGGTCAGGGCAACCCTTGGTATCTCCACCGCGATCCTGGATACTGCAGCTCTTGGATTCTTAGGTATGGGTGTACAGCCGCCTATGGCAGAGTGGGGAGATATGCTGGGACGTGCGAGAACTTATATTTTCTCGGCGCCCTACACCTTGATTTTCCCGGGTCTTGCCATCACGTTAGCAGTGCTGGCATTCAACCTGTTTGGCGACGGCCTGCGCGATGCGCTGGATCCGAAAGAAAGAGTATAAGGAGGACCGTATCATGTTATTGGAAGTAAAGGATCTGGAGACAGAATTTAAAGTAAAAAGAGGTACGGTCAAGGCGGTAAACGGTGTCAGCTTTGCAGTGGACAAAGGAGAGATCCTGGCAGTGGTGGGAGAATCCGGTTCCGGAAAAAGTGTAACCTCCCTCTCTGTCATGGGATTGATCCGTGACCCGGGCCGGGTGGCAGGAGGGGAAATCCTGTTCAACGGCGAAAATCTGTTAAAGAAAAACACAAAAGAGATGCAGGCTGTCCGCGGAGATAAGATCTCTATGATCTTCCAGGAGCCAATGACCTCTCTAAACCCGGTGTACAGGATCAAGGACCAGATTATGGAGACCATTCTGACCCACACCACTATGAGTAAGAAGGAGGCTCTTGACAGAGCCATTCAAATGCTGGACCTGGTAGGTATTCCTGCGCCGGAGCAGCGTGTGAACGACTATCCACATCAGATGTCCGGCGGTATGCGTCAGCGTGTGATGATTGCCATGGCTCTGGCCTGTGATCCGGAGCTTCTGATCGCAGATGAGCCTACCACTGCCCTTGACGTTACCATCCAGGCACAGATTCTGGATTTGATCAACCGTCTGAGAGAAAAATTGGGTATGGCGGTACTTCTCATCACCCATGACCTGGGGGTTGTGGCTGAGACCGCCGACAAAGTGGTGGTTATGTACTGCGGCCGCGTGGTGGAACAGGCTTCTGTGGAACAGCTTTTCACAAAACCCCTGCATCCTTACACACAGGGACTTCTGGACTCCATCCCGAAAATGGATGAAGAAAGGGAGCGCCTGTACATGATCAAAGGTATTGTACCGGACCCCATACATCTGCCGAAGGGATGTTCCTTTGCGGACCGCTGTGACAAATGTATGGATAAGTGCAGGGAGCATATGCCCAAACTGGCTGAGACAGAGGATGGAAGAAAAGTAAGATGCTTTCTGGTAAGCGATGAAGTGGAGGGTGCGTAAGATGAGTGAAGAGAAGAGAGAAGTGCTTTTGGAGGCCAGACACCTGAAAAAGTATTTCAATGTGGAGACAAATTTCTTCGGAAAACCCACCGCTGTCCTGAAAGCTGTGGATGATGTTTCTTTTAAAATATATAAAGGCGAAGCTCTGGGCCTGGTTGGAGAGTCCGGCTGCGGTAAATCCACGATAGGTAAAATGCTGGTGGATCTGTACAAGCCCACTTCAGGAGAAATCATATACAATGGAACTGATATATCCAAGCTCTCCACAAAAGAGAGAAGGAAATACTGCAAGGACATCCAATTGATCTTCCAGGACCCCTATGCATCCCTGAACCCGCGTATGACGGTGGGCGATATTATCGCTGAACCCATCCGTATTAACAAGCTCATGCCGGATAACCAGGTGGAGGACAGGGTTACCTATCTGATGAACTGCGTAGGCCTTGCGAACCATCAGAGAAACCGGTATCCTCATGAGTTTTCAGGCGGGCAGAGACAGAGGGTGGGGATTGCCAGGGCGCTGGCTGTACAGCCCAAGCTGATCGTATGCGATGAGCCGGTATCCGCACTGGATGTTTCCATTCAGGCCCAGGTTCTGAACCTGCTGGATGATCTGAAGGACGAATTCGGACTTACCTACCTGTTTATTGCCCATGGACTGAACGTGGTGAAACACATAAGTGACCGTGTGGGCGTAATGTATCTGGGTAAGCTGATGGAGGTGGCAGATAAGCGTGAGATCTATGATAATCCGCTGAATCCATACACACAGGCCCTCCTTTCCGCTATTCCATCCACGGATATCACGAAGAAAAAAGAGCGGATCATTCTGACGGGGGATGTGCCAACGCCTATTAACCCTCCGGCAGGCTGCCGTTTCTGCTCCCGCTGTTTTAAGAAAACAGAGGGCTGTGATACGGTGATCCCTGAATTAAGGGATATCGGAAACGGGCATATGGCTGCCTGTCATCTCTATGATCAATAAATCGGTAACTGTTTTGTATGTGCACAGTTATAAGATCCTTCCTACTAAAATACAAACACAGCCCCGGCAGTTCTTTACTGCCGGGGCTGTGTTTTGAATATATAAAAGGATTTTATCAGTTAGGCTTTTTCTATTTGGGAAACGGTGGTTTCTTTGCTCTATGTACTTATCAGTAAGTGCTTATAGCTATTATACCATGATATAAAGATAAGTAAAGATAAAAATAGGCAAAATGACGAATATGTATACTTCATGGTCTTTGGGACAGCAGCCGGTAAACAGGAATCAACAGCAGCAAAGTTTATGCAACTTTAATAATTAGTTATGTTGACACCATTCCTGTAAAGACATATAATTTTACCATCAGACTGACCAGTCAGTCGGTCGATCAAAAATACAGGAGGACTTTAAATGTTATCGCGTTTTAGTGTGAAAAAGCCCTATACCGTCGTTGTGGCGGTAGTGCTGGTGATTCTTTTGGGCGTGGTGTCTGTGACAAAAATGAACACCGATCTGCTGCCCAGTATGAATCTGCCTTATGCAATCGTAATGACTACCTATGTGGGCGCCAGCCCGGAATCGGTGGAGGAGACTGTTACAAAGCCTATTGAACAGAGTATGGCGACAGTCAGCAATATTAAGAATGTAAGCTCTGTCTCCAGAGAAAATGTATCTATGGTCATCCTGGAGTTTGAGGAGACCACCAATATGGATTCTGTGTCCCTGGAGATGCGGGAGAATCTGGACCAGATAAAGGGATACTGGGACGACTCGGTGAGTAATCCCATTATTATGAAACTGAACCCGGATATGCTTCCGGTTTTGGTTGCTGCCGTGGATGTGGATGATATGACGGCTGCGGAACTAACGGATTACATAGAAGATAATGTGCAGCCTAATATCGAGCGTATTGACGGTGTTGCCAGGGTTTCCAAGAGCGGCAGCGTAACTGAGAATATTGAGGTGAGAATCGACCAGGAGAAGCTGGATGCCATGAACCAGAAGGTCCAGGATGCCATTAACGGCAAGTTCGCTGAGGAGGAAGAGAAGCTGAACGATGCCCAGGCTGAGATTGACTCCGGTAAAAGCGAGTTGAATTCAGGCCAGAGTGAACTGGAATCCGGTCAGAATGAAGCGGCCTCCCAGATCGGTGAGGGAAGCGGACAACTCTCCCAGGCACAGAGTGAACTGACAAAGAGCGCTGCTGAGGTGGATATACAGCTCCAGAACCTGGAGAGTAAGCAGACAGAGCTTGACAGCCAGTCAAAACTTCTGCAGGCTACAGAGGAAGGCCTGAATTTCACAGTGGAAAAGCTGACAGAAGCAAAAAACAGGCTTTTGGAAGCCCAGGAGGGAACGCAGAAACTGGAGGAGGGCATTGCCACGATCCAGGGGCAGATTGAGGAGCTGGAGGAGCAGTTAAATGCTTTAATACCTGAGAAGCCTGACAATATGACAGAAGAGGAATGGCAGCAGACCATCGCCCAGCTGACCGCAGCCAAAGAGGAGATGGAGGGCAAAAAGGCGGAGATGGAGCAGCAGCTTGCAGTTCTCAACGAACAGCTTGCCCAGCTTGACCCGGTGGAAGTGGTGGATAAAGGGCTGGAAGCAGCCAATAGCGGCCTGCAGGAGATCGCAGGGGCAAAAGCGCAGCTGGCAGAGGGCCAGACCCAGTTAAATGCAGGGATACAGAAGCTGCAGGAGGCAAAGGCTCAGATCGAGGCAGGTCAGTCTCAGATGAGTGCAGCCCAGATTCAGCTTGAAACGCAGAAGATCATGGCCTCCATTCAGCTCAGTTCAGCATCCTCCAAGATCGCCATGGGAACGGCCCAGCTGGAGGCAGCCCAGTCTCAGCTTGACTCAGGAAGAGACCAGCTGAATGAGGCAAAAGAGCAGGCGCAGGACAAAGCCGATCTGAATACAATCCTCACATCCGATATGGTGAAGGGAATCCTCACGGCAGAGAACTTTGCCATGCCGGCAGGGTATGTGACAGAGGACAATAAGGAGTATCTGATCCGGGTAGGGGATAAGGTGCAGGATGTGGACAGTCTGGGGGACTTGGTCCTTCTGGACCTGAAACTGGACGGACTGGCATCTATCCGCCTGTCTGATGTGGCAGATATCAGTGTCACAGATGATTCTGCAGAGGTATATGCAAAGATCAACGGCAATCCCGGCATGATGCTTTCCATAGAGAAACAGACCGGTTATTCCACAGGAGATGTGGCTGACAAGATCCTGGACCGTATGGAGGAATTGGAGAAGGAAAATGAAGGCCTGCATTTTACAACACTGATGAATCAGGGTATCTATATTGATATGGTTGTAAATTCCGTGCTGCAGAATATGCTGTACGGAGGTATTCTGGCTATTCTGGTACTGTTTTTATTTCTGCGGGATATTAAGCCCACTTTTGTTATAGCCTGCTCCATCCCGATCAGTGTGGTGGCAGCTTTAGTGCTCATGTATTTCTCAGGAGTGACGCTGAACATCATTTCCCTCTCAGGTCTTGCCCTGGGTGTGGGTATGCTGGTAGATAACTCTATTGTTGTTATTGAGAACATATACCGTATGCGGAGCCAGGGGATACCGGCCAGAAAAGCCGCTGTGGAAGGCGCAAAACAGGTGGCGGGAGCCATTGTCTCCTCAACCCTGACAACCGTGTGCGTGTTTGCTCCCATTGTATTTACGGAGGGCATTACCCGTCAGCTTTTTGTGGATATGGGACTGACTATCGGTTATTCCCTGGCTGCCAGCCTTGTGGTGGCGCTGACCCTGGTACCTATGATGTCCGCAGGACTTTTAAAGAGGGCTGAGGCGAAGCCATCCAAACTTCTGAATAAGGTGCAGGATTTTTATGGACGTTTGATTCATAAGACCCTGAAACATAAAGCCTGGGTGCTTTTGGGAGCATTGGTTTTATTTTTGGGAAGCATGTACCTGTCGGTGAAAAAGGGGACGGAATTCTTCCCATCCATGGAGAGCACGCAGGCCAGTCTTACTGTGACCACGGACAAGGGAACCCCTCTCAAGGATACCGCAGCAAAAGCGGATGAAATTATCGACAAGATTTCTGATATAGATGATATTGAGACCATCGGTGCCATGGCTGGCGGTTCTTCCATGTCCATGGGCGGGAGTTCCACCAATGAGGTCACCATGTATTTGGTGCTGAAGGAAGATAAAAAGCTGAATAATGAGCAGCTTGAAAAAGAGATCCTGAAAAGGACCAAGGGTGTGGATGGCTGTGAAGTGGTGGTTTCTACTTCCAATATGGACATGAGCGCCCTGGGCGGCAGCGGCCTCCAGGTGGAGATCAAAGGAAAAGATTTGGAACAGCTCCAGGAGATTGCCACAGACCTGGCCGGTAAGATAGAAAAGGTAAAGGGGACGCAGAATGTCTACGACGGCATGGAGGAGACCGATGCCCAGTATAAAGTGGTTGTGGATAAGTCAAAAGCTATGCGCTATGGCCTGACTGTGGCACAGGTGTTCCAGGAGATTAATAAGAAGATCGCAGAGGCCACAAGCGCGACAACGATCTCAACGGCAACGAAAGACTATGATGTGTATGTCAGAAGTGGGAAGGATGAATCCCTTACCAGGGAACAGCTTGCAGATATATCCATCCAGACTACCAACGCAGAGGGGGAGACGGAAGAGATAAAGGTTGGGGATATTGCCGCCTTTGAGGATTCTGTAAGCCCTCAGGCTATCAACAGGGATAGCCAGTCGCGTTATATGTCAGTGACTGCCGAGATCGCGTCTGGTTATAATATCGGGCTGGTAAGCCAGGATGTACAGAAGATCCTTGATAAATATAACGTACCCGAAGGGTATACGATTGAAATGAAGGGTGAAGATGAGAGTATCAACGAGGCTATGGGGCAGCTCCTTCAGATGCTGGCTCTGGCACTGGTATTTATGTACCTGATCATGGTGGCGCAGTTCCAGTCCCTGCTGTCTCCGTTTATCATCATGTTCACCATTCCGCTGGCGTTTACAGGCGGATTTATGGGCCTGCTTGTGAGCAACAAGCCGGTCAGCATTGTGGCTATGGTGGGATTTGTCATGCTGTCAGGTATCATTGTAAACAATGGTATTGTGCTGGTGGATTACATCAACCAGCTCCGCAAGGATGGTATGGAAAAACGCGCGGCGATCGAAGAGGCAGGCCGTGCCCGTCTGCGCCCCATTGTCATGACAGCACTCACTACCATTCTGGGCCTTCTTACCATGGCTATGGGCATGGGAATGGGCGCGGATATGGTGCAGCCAATGGCGATCGTAACAATCGGAGGTTTGATTTACGGTACACTGCTGACACTCTTTGTGGTGCCGTGTATCTATGATATACTGAACCGCCGTCATTATAAAAAGGATGAGGAGAGATTAGTGGATGAAGGAGAAGCTCAGTGAGAAGGAACTGGCTCTTTTCCGGGCTGTCATTGAACTGATAGAGGAAGATGTGGACATTCACTCCATTAAGGTATCTGATATTACCAGCCGGGCCGGAATCGGTAAGGGTACCGCTTATGAGTACTTTTCCAGTAAGGAGGAGATGGTGGCGAAAGCCATCATCTGGTCCGGAGAGAAATTGTTTCAGAAAATTATGGATGTTCTCAGAAAAACCGGGAGCCTGAAAGAGCAGATCATGGCAGTGCTTGATTTCATTGAGACAGAGATGAGCAGCAGCAGATGCAGCACACAGCTTATGCGCCTGCAGGGACAGGAATGTCAGATGAAAGAACACTTATACAGGGAATATGCAAAATTCGGCGGCCCTCAGAGTCAGGTGGAGAGTGTGCTCCGCATTCTGACGGAACAGGGGAAACGCGAGGGAATCATTCCTGTGGATATGCCGGAAACATTTGTGACTATGGTATTGATGGCAGGATTTATGAGCTACTTTGTATATCTGCTTCAGGGTATGGAGACAGAGGATACTCCAAGAAATCAGACAAAAGAATTTCTACAGAGAAATATACTTCTGTCTTTTGGCAGCAGCCGGGAACAGAAGTAAACGAGAGGGAATACCGCGGCAACAGGCGGTATTCCCTCTCGTTCTGAATAAAACGCTTTATTTTCTATAGACAAATGCAGGCAGTCCGTCTGTACCCATGGGGACTTCAACGGTTCCCTGAATAAGCGGAAGCGCATAGATGACGAAATCATCACTGATATCCGAGCCATCCTCCATGATCCATTCCATGGGAACGGTTTTTTCTTTGTTACAGATCTCGTTTACATCCTCCAGGCCAAGCGTGATCGCGTAGGGGAGGTTGCAGGTCCTTTTGTATGCTACCATTTTCCCTGTATATCCTCTGAGTGCTGCACGGACGCCGAATTCACCGGCCATGACAGCTTCTTTCTGGTCCGCAGCGGACATCATGGAGGCAGAACAGCGCTGGCTTACATTCAGCTCCACGGAGCGGGCTTTTACCCCCAGACGGTTTCTCACCAGGTTTTCCAGATATTTGCCGCATCCGGCCAGCATTTTGTGTCCAAAAGTATCTGTGCCTACATTGTTGTCGTATTCACAGATAAAAGTTCCCTTGTCATCGTGGATCCCCTCAGAAACACACACTATGACATTGGGGGTTTTATCAAAGCATCCTTCCACTTTTTTGAGGAATGCCTCCTGGTCAAAGGCTGTCTCAGGCAGATAGATGAGCAGAGGGTTGTCCCCTTTATATTTTCTCGCCAGGGCGGAAGCGGCTGTGAGCCAGCCTGCATGCCGTCCCATGATTTCTATGATAGTTACTGATTTTTTCTCATATACATTGGCATCAATGACAATCTCACGCACAGTGGAAGCCACATATCTGGCCGCACTGCCAAACCCGGGTGTATGGTCAGTGAGGACCAGGTCATTGTCCACGGTCTTGGGTTCTCCGATAAAGCGGATATCACTGTTCACAGAGGCAGCATAGCGGGAGAGCTTGCTCACAGTGTCCATGGAGTCATTGCCTCCGATATAGAACACGTATCCAATCTGCAGTTCCTCAAACTTTGCAAACAGCTCCGGATAGACCGGATCAGATAAATCCTCCGGCAGTTTATAGCGGCAGGAACCCAGGTAAGCGCCCGGAGTTGTTTTCAGGCCTTCCAGTGTATTGCCTGGCAGCGCATCTTCAAAGTCCAGAATCCTTCCCTCCAGAAATCCCTCAATTCCATTTACCATTCCGTAGACACGTCCGATAAATTCTTTTTGGCGAAGGCCCTCCGCTGCCACGCCGTACAGGCTGCTGTTGATGGCAGCGGTTGGGCCCCCGGATTGGCCGACGATCATATTTTTCATTTCCATAATCCTGTTTCACTGTATAATTGCAATATATGTTATGATTCAGCAGGTCTGCACATTTAGCAGGCAAAACCCATTGCCGAAGGCAATCCTTCCTGGGTTTTTGCGGGAAATTGTGAAGACACTGAACAGTTACCAATATTCCGGCAATTATACCCTCCTTTCCATATGAATCAGAAATTTTGCTACAAATATATCATACCATAGATATCCGGGAGTGAAAACAGAAATTTACAGGACTTTTTTTGCGTGTTAAGACAGAGAGCACCCGTATGCAGGCAGGAATCGGGTAAGGAGGTCGGACCGCCTCTGGCCGGCAGCAAAGAGGAGGGGGAGTATCCGTACACATACCGCCTGGCAGGACCAACCTGTCTGGCAGGGGAATAATACCTTTAACGGGATGTGCCTGCCTGCCATAGCAGTGGAGAGGGCGGATGGGTCTTGTGAGGTGATTAAAACCTTTGGGTATGAAGATTTCTGAATGCGTCTGTAGATGTAGAGCAGCGTTTTTGCCGCCTGCATTGGTAAATTTGCGTAAGAAAAGCTTGCCAGAAGGGGGAAATGTGTTATAATAATAACAAATCGTTCTTTCCTTATGAACAGGCCGTTGGTCTGTACAAGGATGGGAAAAGCGAGAATTTTCAATTAGTGGAGGTTAGATTTATGTTAGTATCAGCAGCAGAAATGCTTAAAAAAGCAAAAGCAGGACACTATGCAGTAGGACAGTTCAACATCAATAACCTGGAGTGGACAAAGGCAGCTCTGTTAACAGCAGAAGAGTGCAAATCCCCGATCATCCTGGGTGTATCTGAGGGCGCCGGAAAATATATGACCGGATTCAAAACCGTTGCGGACATGACAAAAGCTATGATGGAAGAGCTGAACATTACTGTTCCGGTAGCTCTGCATCTGGACCATGGTACTTATGACGGATGCTACAAATGCATCAAAGCAGGTTTCTCATCCATCATGTTTGATGGTTCTCACTACCCAATCGAAGAGAACGTTGAGAAGACAAAAGAGTTAGCAGGTGTCTGCAAAGGCCTTGGCTTATCTCTGGAAGCTGAAGTTGGTTCCATCGGCGGCGAGGAAGACGGCGTTGTAGGAATGGGCGAATGCGCTGACCCGAAGGAATGCAAGATGATCGCTGATCTGGGCGTGGACATGCTGGCAGCAGGTATCGGAAATATCCACGGAAAATACCCGGAAAACTGGGCAGGCCTCCGCTTTGACGTTCTGGATGACATCCAGAAGCTGACAGGCGACATGCCGTTAGTTCTGCACGGCGGTACAGGTATCCCGGCTGATATGATCAAAAAAGCCATCGACCTGGGCGTATCCAAAATCAACGTAAACACAGAGTGCCAGCTGACTTTCGCTGCTGCTACACGTGAGTACATCGAGGCCGGAAAAGACAATCAGGGCAAAGGCTATGACCCGCGTAAATTATTAAAACCGGGCTTTGACGCTATCTGCGCTACCATCAAAGAGAAAATGGAACTGTTCGGTTCTGTTGGAAAAGCTTTCGAGTAATTCCACTGTAAAACATATGCGTTTCAAAAACTGCTCCGGGTGACCGGGGCAGTTTTTTTGCGGAACATCATTTGCGCAGAAATCCCGCTGGCAGGGGTTTCTTTTATTTCTGCGGCGCTCAGGCTGTTCATAGTTTGGACAGCATCCACATATACTGCTATGAATATCTTTTTGGGCAGGTCTTTTTGTATGTCTAATCTATTGCATACGCTCCATGAATTTGTCTGGAGCCCTGGAATGCTGTTTTTTTTCCTGGCCACCGGCATTCGTTTCACCATAAAATCACGGTTTTTTCAAATCACCCATGCAGGGGAATGGTTCCGCACCACACTGGGTTCCCTGCTGAAAAAAGAAGAAGTCAGAAAAACCAAGGAGGAGCATTCCATCTCCCAGTTCCAGTCCTTTTGCACTGCTCTGGCAGCCACGCTGGGCACCGGAAATATAACAGGGGTGGCAACAGCGCTGATGGCCGGCGGGCCCGGGGCTATTTTCTGGATGTGGGTATCCGCCTTTTTTGGTATGATGACCAATTACGCGGAGAATTATCTGGGCATCCGTTACCGCTACAGAGATGAGAACGGAGCCTGGGTAGGCGGTGCCATGGTGTATATGGACAGAGGGCTTCACTGTAAATGGATGGCTGTTATATTTTCCATATGCTGTCTGGGTGCATCCTTTGGCATGGGAAATATGGTGCAGGGAAATTCCATGGCAAAAGGGCTGGAGGAAGCCTTTCATATACCGGCCTTTTTGACAGGTGTAGTGACTATGCTGGCAACGGCCTATGTGCTGAACGGAGGCCTGAAGCGGGTCGCTGCCTTCACGGAGAAACTGGTTCCTGTTATGGCCGCCGCCTATCTCCTTGGGGCCCTGATGGTGCTGTGGGTACATAGGGAAATGATACCGGATGCATTCGGCATTATATTCCGGGAAGCATTCCGGGTAAAAGCGGCGATGGGCGGAGCTGCCGGATACGGAGTCAGCAGGGCGCTGCAGATGGGGGTTGCCCGCGGCATATTTTCCAATGAGGCGGGCCTTGGCTCCTCCGTGATCGCACATGCCCAATCCGACGTCAAAGACCCGAAAACACAGGGGATGTGGGGAATTGCGGAGATTTTTATAGATACCATTCTGGTATGTACTGTCACCGCCCTTGTCATTTTAGTGAGTGGTGTCTACCAGCCGGAAATCTGTCTTCAGAATCTGGCAGCAGGAATTGAAAATATTGACGGCACCACCCTCACCGGAATGGCATTTTCCACAGCCATACCCTATGGCAAACAGTTTCTGGCAGCCGCCACGGTCCTCTTTGCCTTTGCGACCATTGTGGGATGGTCCTGCTTTGGTGAGCGTACAGCCGCTTATCTCTGTAAAGAGAAGGGGGCGGCTGCATACCGGTTCTGCTATATCCTGCTCACCCTGCCGGGGTGTATGCTTTCCCCGGGCGTCATATGGGAACTGTCCGATACCCTGAACGGTATGATGGCAATACCAAATCTTTTGGCACTGTTCTTTTTGGGACGGGAAGTGAAATATATTACGGATAAAAGAAGAAATTAAACATTCTTGCTGCTGTGGAGAGAAGGTGATATACTAAAACAAAATCATTAAACAGGGTATTTGACTGCAGGAGAAAAGAAACGGTGGTGTATTATGGCAAAAATAAGAGAACTGGATATGGAGAATGCGGATGCGCTCTGTGATGTGGGAAAGGCGCTGTCCTCACCTGTGCGTGTGGAGATATTGAAGCTTCTCTATTCTGACAATATGATCATAGGAGAGATCGCCAAGGCGCTGGACATTCCCCAGTCCAGTGCGGCTTTTCATCTGAAACTTCTGGAGAAGGCAGATTTGATCCGCATGGAGGAACAGCCCGGCAGCAGGGGAACCATGAAGGTTTGCAGCAGAAAATTTGATTTTGTGAATATGTGCCTGCTCAGGCGGAACCTGGATGTCAATGAGATCGTCAGTGTGGAAATGCCTATCGGCAGTTACACCGGCTGCAAAGTCCACCCCACCTGCGGCCTGTATTCCCCGGAGGGCGTTATCGGCATGGAGGATACAGAATACAGTTTTTATGATCCTGAGAAAATAAGGGCAGGGCTTTTCTGGACATCTGCCGGTTATGTGGAATATAAATTTGCAAATGCGGTTCCCAGGAACCGTCATGCCAAGAGTCTGAGCCTGTCCATGGAAATCTGTTCCGAGGCGCCGGGATACAGGGAAGACTGGAAATCAGATATTACGGTGTGGATAAATGGCGTGGACTGCGGGACCTGGACATGCCCCGGTGATTTTGGAAGCAGAAGAGGGCGGCTGAACCCTTCCGTATGGCCGGACGGCTCCACCCAGTATGGAATGCTCATGACCTGGGAGGTGTTGGAAAACGGCGGCTTTATCAATGGAAGTGAGGCTGCCAAAGTAAGCCTGGAGGACCTTTGTTTAATGGAAAAACCCTATATTGATGTGCGCATAGGAAATAAGGAGGATGCCAGGTATATTGGAGGATTTAATCTATTTGGAAAATCCTTTGGCAACTATGAACAGGATATTGTAATGAGCGTTGAGTATTGAATACTTGTAAGCAGCCAGGAAGATCAAAACTGCCGTACGCGGAAAGCTGACAGATTTACAGCTTTCCGCGTACGGCAGTTTTTTATTCATGAGAATAGAAAACCTGTGGAGCGCGTCCCCTATTATTACATAGCCCTCTGTGATAGGGTTATAACAGAAATACTGAAAATAAAAGGTCAAATAACACTAAATATAACGGTATTACTGTTATTAATGTGCGGAAATACTGCTACAAATGGTCAAAACCACAAATAATAGCAAGTTTATACTTGACATACAGACAAAATGACGGTATTATGGATACATAAAGAACAATAAAACTGTTTTAAAGGACAAGAGTACATATCAATAACCAACAGTAATATTGTTTTTATGACCGGTCACAAAAGGATAAGAAACCAAATTTCAAGGAGGAAAAGAAAGTATGAAACGTAAAGCAATCGCATCAATCCTGGCACTTACATTAACTGCAGCAGCAGCTCTTGCCGGCTGTGGAAGCGAAAGTTCAGAAAAAAGTGAGGGGGGGGGTAAAATCCTCTCAGGAAGAAGGAACCGCAGAGCAGGGGGAAGAAGCCTCAGCAGATGTCAATGAAGACGGAACCGTAAACAATCCGGAGGCAGTTGCCGTGGATAAAGACAAGCTGGTATTCTGGTCCCTGTTCAGCGGCGGTGACGGGGAATTCATGGATAAGATGATAAGCGAATACAATGAGGGAGGCCCGGAAAAGCAGGTACAGTCCATCATGCTGGTATGGGCAGACTACTATACAAAGCTGCAGACAGCAGTGGCGGCAGGTAAAGGCCCTGACATTGGCGTTTCCCATGCATCGTCTCTTCCGGAACTGGTAGAACAGGGTGTGGTTGCGCCTCTGGACGATTATCTGGATGAACTGGGCGTGGACCTGAGCACCATGTATTCCGAGACATCCCTGGAATCCGTAACCTTTGACGGCTCCATTTACGCGGTTCCGCTGGACACCCATGCAGAGATCATGTATTTCAACAAAGACATCCTGGACCAGGCAGGCGTCGCGCTGAATGACAAGGGCCAGCTTGCTATTGCCAGTGAAGACGATTTCTACGCGGTTTGTGATAAGATCAAAGCGGTTATTCCGGAGGGAGGCTCGGTTATCTCTCTGACAAATAATGGTGATGACCCATACCGTGTATGGTGGGCGACTTACTTCCAGATGGGAGGAACCCCTCTTGTGAATGAAGACGGCAGTGAAGTCACCATGGATAAAGACATTGCGGTAAAGGCTGCGGAATTTGTAAAGAGCCTCTATGACAAGGGCTATGTGGCAGAAGGAATTGACGACCACCAGCAGTTCTTCCAGAGCGGAAAAGCCGGCATCTATATTGGCGGCACATGGGGAACCGGAGCCCTGGAGAAAACAGAAAACCTGAATTTCGGTGCCATACCTTATCCGCAGATGTTTGACAAGAATGCATGCTGGGCAGACTCCCACACACTGATTCTTCCAACCAAGAAAGACAGAAGCGGGGAGGACAGCAAAGCAGCAGTGGAATTTATGGTGAGCGCTTCCGAAAAAGGCGGTCTTACATGGGCAGGCTCAGGCCAGATCCCTGCCAGCAATGCAGTCAGGGAAAGCCAGGAATATCTGGATATGCCCTACAGAAGCAGCTACATGGAAGCTCTGGAGACAGCAGTTCTTCCCTCAAAGGTTTCTACATTTAACGCTATGAAGTCAGGTATGATTGACAGTCTGAATACTCTGTGGTCAGGTGATACTGATGCAGAAGAGGCAGTCGGTATGCTTTACGACGAACTTGATACGAATCTTCCGTAAATAAGCAGGGCAGAGAAGGGGGAGCATAAGGCTCTCCTTTCCCTTGCAGACAGCAAAACTATCGTGAGCGGGAAGCTGTAAGGAGGAGATCAAGTGAGTAAAAAAAGAAAGCGCAAAAACCTGCTGGCAGGACTGGGATTCATACTGCCCTTTTTTATCCTGTATACAGTATTTACCATCTGGCCGGTGATCCAGGGTGTCTATGTCAGCCTTCATAAATGGTCTCTGATGGGAAAAGTAAAGTTCCTGGGACTTGACAACTACATAAAATTCCTGGGGGATAAAAAGTTTCTGGACGCCCTCTGGCACACCACATATTTTGTACTGATCACCACACCACTTCTGGTGATCATGGCACTGATCCTGGCCCTGTTTGCCAACCGGCCGAACAAATTAAAGAAGGGCCTGCGTATCTGTTATTATCTTCCCAGTGTACTGTCCGTGTCTGTTGCGGCATTTATAGCAAAATATATGTTCACGCCGTACCGGGGATTTATCAACGGATTTCTGCATTTTATTAAGGTCCTGCCCCCGGACAGGGAGCTGCAGTGGCTCAACGAGAGCGGTCTTGCCTGGTCAGCCATCACAGCCATGACGATCTGGTGGACGGTTGGATTTTCCATGCTTTTGTACCTGTCTGCGCTTCAGGATATATCGCCCCAGATATATGAGGCCGCATCCATAGACGGCGCAACCAAGAGACAGCAGCTTTTCTCCATCGTACTGCCGCTTTTGAAGCCCACTACCTATCTGGTGGTACTTCTGCAGGTCATTGCCTGCTTCAAAGTATTCGGACAGATCTATATGATCACAGCAGGCGGGCCTGCAGGCTCCACAAGGCCCCTGATCCAGTACATATATGAGACAGCCTTCAAGAAAAACAATATGGGATATGCGGCAGCCATGTCCTATGTACTGTTTCTGATACTTGTAGTGCTGACCATTGTGCAGAAGACGATTGAGAGAAAGGGGGCAGAGGCTGATGAATTCTAAGGCAAAGAAAAAACCGGGCAGTATTGTATTGTCCATCATATCCGTGATCCTGGCGGTGGTCTTTATGACGCCGATTCTGTGGTCTCTGGCAGTTTCCTTCCAGAAAGAGGGAAAGCAGATCAACAGCATACTGGACTGGTTCACACCGCCGTATACATTCCAGAACTACCCGGATCTTATTCTGGGTTCGGATGTGACAAAATGGCTGTTCAACAGTGTATTTATCGCTGTGTTGACTACAGTTCTGACCGTGATCCTTTCTGCCATGGCTGCGTATGCTCTGGCAAAGATCAAATTTAAGGGGAGCAATGCGCTGTATTTCTATTTCCTTCTGGGACTGATGGTGCCGGGGGAGGCGACCATTGTACCTCTATTTATCACGGCAAACGGCCTGAATCTCATTGATTCCTACGCAGGCCTTATATTGCCCACAATTGCGGGTTCCATGAATCTGATCATAATGGTGACCTTTTTTAAAGGGCTGCCAAACGAGCTTCTGGAGGCAGTGCAGATTGACGGGGGAGGAGAACTGACCGCGTTTTTAAAGGTGGTGCTGCCCCTGTCAAAGGCGGTTATCTCAACTGTCTGCATTTTCGCCTTTATCGGAAGCTGGAACAATTATCTCTGGCCCCTGCTCTGTTCCATGAGCAGCAGCAAGTTCACCCTTCCCATCGGTATTCCGACCTTTGCGGGAACCTATACGGTGGACTATGTAAAACCAATGACAGCAAATATGATAGCAGCGGTGCCTGTTATTCTTATTTATATCCTGTTTGAGCGTCAGATCGTGGAGGGCATCACCATGTCCGGCGTCAAGGGATGACAGGAAAAGTAATTGACATTCACCTATAAGGAGGACAAACAGAAATGAAATGCTACAAAAAAGACTATCCAAGACCCCAGTTTGTGCGTGACAACTGGATGAATTTAAACGGGACATGGGATTTTGGATTCGATGACGAAAACCGCGGAGAAAAAGAGGCATGGTATGAGACGTTTAAAGGAGAGAGGCAGATTCAGGTTCCCTTTACCTACGAGACCGTCCTCGGCGGTATCGGCGAGGAGGAGATCCATGAAAATGTCTGGTACAGACGCAGCTTTGGGGTAAATGGCGAAATGCTTTGCGGCAGGAGGCTTCTCCTGCATTTTGAAGGCAGTGATTTCCTGACAAAAGTGTGGGTGAACGGCAGTTTTGCGGGCAGTCACAGAGGCGGATACTCCCGCTTTTCCTTTGACGTGACAGACCTTGTGCGTGACGGGGAAAATGAGCTTGTAGTGAAGGTGGAGGATTCCACTGATATCCGCCAGCCAAGAGGAAAACAGCGCTGGATTAAAGAAAATTTTGCCTGCTGGTATGTGCAGACAACAGGAATCTGGAAAACCGTATGGATGGAATACGTGCCGGAGATCAGACTGGACCACGTAAAGATAACACCTGTACTCACAGACAATGCGGTGGAGCTGGAGTATGAAATAGCGGCAGCCACGGAATGCTTCGGCGATGAGCTTTCGGTGGAAGCGGTAGTCAGTTTTGACGGAATGTTTGTGGCAAAAGGAACGGTTTTCATGGCTGCTTCCCACACAAAAACCGTGCTGGATGTTTCCGGTTCAGGGGAGAATGCCTTTGTCTGGGGCGTGAGAACCTGGTCACCGGAGGAGCCTGATCTGTATGACATTACCCTCCGTGTCCGGTACAAAGGAGAGGTTTGTGATGAGGTGGGTTCTTATTTCGGCATGAGGGAAATCAGGATTGACGGGCCAAACATTCTGCTGAACGGCAGACCACTGTATCAGAGACTTATTCTTGACCAGGGATACTGGAAGGATTCCCATCTGACCCCGCCAAGTGAGGAGGCGCTGATCGAAGACATTGACAAGATCCATGCGCTTGGTTACAATGGCCTGCGCAAACATCAGAAGATCGAGGATGAGCGTTTCCTGTACTGGTGTGATGTAAAAGGCATGTTGGTGTGGAGTGAGGCTGCCGCTGCCTATGGATTTTCTGACTATGCGGTGGAGCTGTTCACAAAGGAATGGATCGACATTGTGCGTCAGAATCACAACCATCCGTCTATCATCACCTGGACCCCGTTTAACGAATCCTGGGGAATCCAGAGAGTGGAAGCGGAGAGAAAACAACAGCATTTTACAGAGGCAGTTTACCATCTCACAAAGAGTATGGACGGTTACCGCCCGGTGGTGGTCAATGACGGTTGGGAGCATACAGTTTCCGATATCATCACGCTTCATGATTATGAAGAATGCGGCGATATTTTCTATGACCGGTATGCAGGACATAAGGAAGAGATTCTGAGTACAGAGATGTATCACAGCAGCAGCAAGTCCGCAATGGCCAACGGATACGAATACAAAGGCCAGCCTGTCCTGATCAGTGAATACGGCGGAATCGCCTTCAACAATGACGACAGCGGCTGGGGATACGGCAATAAAGTGAACAGCAGGGAGGAATTCATCCGGCGTTTTGATGAGATCACCACTGCTGTGAAAAAGGTACCTTATATCTGCGGCTTCTGCTACACACAGGTGACAGATGTACAGCAGGAGATCAACGGTCTTATGGATATGGAGAGAAACTTCAAGGTGGAACCGGAAATCATCAAAGAAATCAATGAAAGGCATGTGGGATACTGGAGATCTTATATGTAAGAGAAACAGCTCTGCGGAGATGAAATCCGCAGAGCTGTTTTTATCCTGCCGGCAGTTCTTTTACAGGCAGATTTTTTCTGTATTCGGGAACAGAATATATTACGAGTAAGTCGTTCTCCATAAGGATGGTGTCTCCTTTGGGGACAATGGTTTCATCGCCCCGCAGTATCATTATGACCAGTTCTCCCGGATAAGGGGAAAAGTCGGAGATCTTAATGCCGATCCAGGGGCTTTTTGCAGTTATTTTCATCTCTGTCAGTTCCAGATTCTCCTGTTCCTGATATCCCCGGGCGCTTAATACAGCGGTATCCCCCGGGCAGAAAATGGTATCACCGCTTGGTATTACCGTCTCCTCCCCCCTCAGCAGCATGAGAAACAGGGTGTCAGGGGGAAGTGAAATGTCTTTGACAGCCTTGTGGCTCCAGGTATGCTCCTCTGTGATACGGATGCGGATAAACTGCAGGTCCACTTCCTCGGAATAGTCGCTGAAGGTCTTCATGACGTCTGCTTCCATATCGCTCATGTTAAGCTTTTTTGCCGCCTGGGACAAAAAACTGCCCTGGAACAAGATGGATAAGAGTACAATACAGAATACAATGTGGTAGACGTCAAAACCGGTATTGGCTTCATCAACGGTTGCCATAATGGCAAAAACGATAGATGCGGCGCCTCTGAGTCCTGCAAAGGAGACAAGTACCTGCTGGTTCATGCGGCATTTGAACGGTGCCAGAATGGCAGAAACAGCCAGAGGTCTTGCAGCCAGTGTGAGGAACAGGGCTATGGCCAGGGCGGGCAGAAAAATTTTGGGGAGCTGTGACGGTGTTGCCAGAAGGCCCAGAAGAAAGAAAATAAGCATCTGCATAAGTCCTGTGATCCCGTCAAAAAAGTTTACCAGTGATTTTTTATTCTTGACCTTGGTATTTCCAAGAATTATCCCCACCATGTAAGCGCTCAGATATCCGTTTCCGCCCGCTATGGAAGGCAGCGTGTAGGAAAGGAGTGCCACAGCGATGACAAAAGCCATGTCAAATCCGGCAATATCAAAGTGCATGTGCCGCAGGATATACCGGGCACCCAAAGCTATGAGGCATCCGAAGAGAATGCCGAAGAACAACTGGGCAAAAACCATATAGAAGATGGAGCCTGCGCCGGCAGTGCCGCTCATGGCGGATAAGACCACTGCGGTGAGCATATAGGAACAGGGGTCATTACTTCCGCTTTCCAGCTCCAGCATGGAGGCAGTGCCGTATTTAAGTCCCATATTTTTTGATCGGAGTATGGAAAAAACGGACGCCGCGTCTGTGGAGCTGATGACAGAACCGATGAGCATACTGTCCAGAAAGCTGAACTTCAGGATAAAATAACAGAAAAAGCCTGTGAGGGCGGCGGTTATCACAACGCCCAGAGTGGAGAGAAGCACAGATTTGACGGCAACCGGCCTGGCCTCATTCCAGCTGGTGCCGAAACCGCCGTAGAACATAATAAAAATCAGTGCAGTGGAGCAGACATTTTCAGCCAGCCCATAATTGTCAAATGGGATTTTTACAATTCCGTCTGTTCCGAAGGCCATGCCGAGAACTATAAAAGCCAGCAGCATGGGCACGCCGATTTTATCGGAAACCCGGTGCAGCAGAATACAGAGCAGAATCACAGATGAAATTAAAAGTAAGTTCCATGTCATTGTTTAAACCTCCTGATGGTGTCCGCAGGAAAAGCAGAATGTTAAGATGCCGGAAGGCTTCAGGGATAGCGAAACCTAACTACAGTGTAACACAAAAGCAGGTTTTTGTAAAAAAGAGACACATGACCTTTTTTATTCTCTGCGATTTGTTATAATAAACCTATGAGCCACGTAAATTACAGGAAAGGGATGAATATATGATAAACTATTCGGAAGTAGAGGGAAAACAATATCACACACAGGTGGGAAGAGGAGATGTGGGGCGCTATGTCATCATGCCGGGCGACCCCAAGCGATGTGAAAAGATCGCTAAGTATTTAGACGATCCCAGGCTGGTTGCGGACAGCAGGGAGTATGTGACCTATACGGGTACATTGGAGGGAGAGAAGGTCAGCGTAACCTCAACCGGCATTGGCGGCCCCTCTGCCTCTATCGCGATGGAAGAACTGGTCATGTCAGGTGCGGATACTTTTATCCGGATCGGTACCTGCGGGGGTATGGATCTGGATGTGAAGAGCGGTGATATTGTCATCGCCAACGGAGCCATCCGCATGGAAGGGACCAGTAAGGAGTATGCCCCCATTGAGTTCCCGGCTGTACCTGATTTTGGTGTGACAAATGCCCTTGTAAGTGCAGCGGAAATATTGAAAAAACCTTATCATGTGGGAGTGGTGCAGTGTAAAGATTCCTTTTTCGGCCAGCACTCTCCGGAGACAAAACCAGTGGGATACGAGCTTTTAAACAAGTGGGACGCATGGCTGAAGCTGGGCTGCAAAGCATCAGAGATGGAATCCGCGGCCCTATTCATTGTGGCAAGCTATCTGAGGGTCCGGGCAGGCAGTGTTTTTCTGGTGGTTGCCAACCAGGAACGGGCCAAAAAAGAAATGCCCAATCCGGTGGTACACGACACGGAAGGTGCGATCCAGGTGGCAGTGGAGGCTGTCCGGGCATTGATACGAAAAGAAAAAGCAGGGAAGGGGGACAGCAGGGAATGATTCCGGTAACAGAACTGATCCGGCAGGCTGTGAAGGCCATGGGCAAGGCTTATACCCCCTATTCCGGTTTTCAGGTAGGAGCAGCGCTCTGTACAAAAGAAGGGAAAATTTATCAGGGCTGCAATATTGAAAATGCCGCATATACACCCACCAACTGTGCGGAACGGACTGCATTTTTTAAGGCTGTAAGCCAGGGGGAACGGGAATTTTCGGCTATCTGTATTGTGGGCGGAAAGGACGGCGTGCTCACAGATTTTACAGCACCCTGCGGCGTCTGCAGACAGGTGATGATGGAATTCTGCAATCCTGAGACTTTTCAGATTATCCTGGCAAAGAATGAGGAAGACTACTGTATATATACCCTGAGAGATATGCTGCCTATGGGGTTTGGGCCGGATAACCTGGCTTAGAATGTGTTTGGAAAGAGGTTGTAAATGGAAAATAGAGAAAGATTCAGAAGAGTATTCGTGATCGTGATAGATTCCCTGGGTGTGGGCGGCGCTGCGGACGCGGCCAAGTTTGGGGATGCAGGGGCAGACACTCTGGGGCATATTGCTTCACATGTAAAAGGATTTTCCCTGCCGAATCTGCAGAAGCTGGGAATTGCAAACCTTCACCCGCTGGAGGGGATCAAGCCAGCGGAACATCCCATGGGGTATTACACAAAGCTGAATGAGATCAGCAGGGGAAAGGACACCATGACAGGCCACTGGGAGATGATGGGGCTGAAGACAGAAAAGCCTTTTATCACGTTCACTGAGACAGGATTTCCGCCTGAACTGATCGCGGAGCTGGAAAGACGAACCGGGCATAAGGTGATCGGCAATAAGAGCGCCAGCGGCACGGAGATTCTGGATGAACTTGGTGAGGAGGAAATTGCCACCGGACATATGATCGTCTACACCTCCGCGGATTCTGTACTGCAGATCTGCGGCAATGAGGAGACTTTCGGCCTGGAGGAGCTGTACCGGTGCTGTGAGATCGCAAGGGAGCTTACCATGAAAGATGAGTGGAAGGTGGGAAGAGTCATTGCGAGGCCTTATGTGGGCAGAAAGAAGGGAGAGTTCAGACGGACCAGCAACCGCCATGACTACGCGGTCAAACCCTTTGGGAAAACCGTGCTGAATGCCCTGAAGGATGCGGGTCTGGATGTGATCTCCATTGGCAAGATCAATGATATCTTCGCCGGAGAAGGAATCACAAAAGCTCTGAAATCAAAGAGCTCTGTCCACGGCATGGAACAGACCATCCGGGAGGCAGAGGAGGATGATTTTCACGGGCTGTGTTTTGTGAATCTGGTGGATTTTGATGCCCTTTGGGGACACAGAAGGGACCCGGAAGGATATGCCGGGGAGCTGGAACGTTTTGATGAGAAGCTGGGAGTTTTTCTGGATGCTATGAGGGAAGACGATATGCTCATCATCACGGCGGACCATGGAAATGATCCCACTTACCGGGGGACAGACCATACAAGGGAGCAGGTGCCGTTTTTGTTGTATTCGCCGTCCATGCAGGAAGGAAAAGAGCTGCCTCAGGCGGACTCCTTTGCGGCAGTCGGCGCCTGTGTGGCTGAGAATTTCGGTATAACCATGCCGAAAGGGACGATTCGGATATCCCGGAATTATATGGAGGAATGCAGATGAATACCATAGAGGAATTGAAAAAATATGACCTGCACTGCCACCTGGACGGCTCCCTTTCGGAGGCAGTCATAAGAAAACTGGCATCCGGTGCCGGGGTGGATATTCCTGCAGGGGAAAAATTTATGGAGCTTCTTCAGGTACGGCCGGACTGTAAAAGCCTGAAAGAATATCTGGAAAAGTTCGACCTGCCCCTGTCCTGTCTGGCGGACCGGGATAGTTTCCGCATGGCTGTGTCCCAGCTTTTAGGAGATGGGGCAAAGGAGAATGTGGTATACATGGAGATCCGTTTTGCGCCGCTTCTGTCCGTGCGGGAGGGTCTTACATGCAGGGAGATCATTGAAGGAGCTCTGGATGGTCTGCGGGAAGGCCGAGAAAAGTATGGTGTAGGCGGAAATCTGATCCTCTGCGGTATGCGTCATATGCCGGCGGAAAAAAACGTGGAGCTGGTGGAAGCAGCCAGAGAGTATCTGGGCCAGGGTGTGGCTGCCATTGATCTGGCCGGGGATGAAGCGGCATTTCCGGTAAAGACACAGGCGGAAATGTTTCGGAAAGCAAAGAGACTGGGCATACCCTTCACGATCCATGCAGGCGAGTGCGGCAGCGCGCAGAGCGTGTGGGATGCCATTGAACTGGGAGCTGACAGGATAGGCCATGGAATCGCGGTCAGGAAGGATAAGAATCTGAAGGCACTGTGCGCACAGCGGAGGATTCCCCTTGAAATGTGTCCCACCAGCAATCTGCAGACAAAAGCTGTGGACAGCCTGAAGGATTACCCGATCCTGGAGTTTATGGAAGCCGGGATTCCCGTCACGGTGAACACGGATAACAGGACCGTGAGCGGCACAACGATAACGAAGGAGCTGGAACTTTTAAAAGAGTATTTTCATATTACTTACAGTGATATGGAGCAACTGATGAAAAATGCGGCAGAGGCAGCCTTTGATTAAGTATATTTGACAAAACTAACACCGTTCGTATATAATATAGATTATACGAACGGTGTTAGTTTTTTGCTGCAATGGAAAATACCGTACGCGGCATATCTGATTTTGTCCGGAAAAAGGAGACAGTCATGGGAAGAAGAGGATTGAATACGGAAGTGATCATGGAGGCCGCCATAGAACTGGTGGAAGAGAAGGGATACCGGAATTTTTCCATGCGTGAGCTGGCAGCTCGTCTGGGCGTGCAGCCGGCTTCTCTCTATAATCATGTAAACGGCATTGAGGAGGTCAACACAGCAGTCGGCATGCACGGTATAACAGAATTGGAAAAAGCCCTGGAACAGGCATATACATATTCTGATTTTCCGGAGGCGCTGGGTATCATGGCAGATGCCTACCGTAAATTCGCCATGGAAAGCCCGGAGCTCTACCAGGCCATCATAGAGATGCGCACCTCGGAAAATGAGGAGCTGAAACAGGCCATCCAGCGGATCATAAATCCTTTCCTGGTGCTCATCGGCAGGGAGGTAAAAGACCACGAAAAGACAGTGAACCTTCAGCGGACCATACGGAGTGCCCTCCACGGCTTTGTCTCTTTGGAGCAGGAGGGGTATCTTACCTATGAAAATCCGGACAGCAGCACCAGTTTTCGGTATATGGTGGAAAGTATGGCGGTACTTGTAATGAGAGAGGGGGAGAAAGATTATGACAGCATCGGAGATCACAGCGGAGGAGAGAGAACGAAAACAATATGAGAAGATGACACAGACGCCGGTATCCAATCTGATCGTGCGTCTGGGCATTCCTACTATTATAAGTATGCTGATCACCAATATCTATAACACGGCAGATACATATTTTGTCAGCCGTTTAGGAACCAGCGCCAGCGGGGCGGTGGGAGTGGTGTTCAGCCTGATGGCCATACTGCAGGCTTTTGGGTTTATGTTCGGACACGGGGCAGGCAGTATCATATCCAGAAAGCTTGGGAAAAGAGACCGGGAGAGCGCAAGCAGATTTGCATCCACCAGCTTTTTTCTGTCTATTCTGACGGGAACACTGATCGGCGCGGTTGGGATTGCGTTTTTAACTCCGTTTATGAAAGTGCTGGGAAGTACCCCGACAATCCTGCCGTTTGCCAAACAGTATGGACTTTTTATTCTGCTGGCAGGTCCTTTTATGACGGGGAGCTGTGTGCTGAACAATATTCTGCGATACGAGGGCATGGCAGCTTATGCCATGATAGGACTGACAACAGGCGGCATTCTGAATATGATAGGTGACCCGATCCTCATGTTCGGCCTGAATATGGGGGTATTGGGCGCCGGGCTTGCCACAGCTCTTTCCCAGATGATCAGCTTTTTTATCCTTCTCTATATGTTTGTGGCGAAGAAGACACAGAGCAGATTGTCCATATGGCTTATGACAAGGGATATCCGCGAGGTGGGGCTGATCGTTGCGACAGGATTTCCAAGTCTGATCCGGCAGGGGCTGGGCAGTGTGTCCACCATGCTCCTCAATCATCAGGCAGCAGTGTATGGAGACGCGGCAGTGGCGGCTATGAGTATTGTGAACAGGATCTGCATGCTGGTATTCTCAGTAGGCCTGGGTCTGGGTCAGGGATTTCAGCCGGTGGCGGCATTCAATTACGGCGCCGGGAAATATTCCCGTGTAAAGAAGGGGTTCTGGTTTACGGCAGGCTCAGGGGAGGTCATGCTTGGAAGCTTTGCGATTATCTGCCTTTTCGTATCCTCAGGCATCATCGGGGTGTTCCGGGATGCCCCCCAGGTAATCGCCATCGGTGTCTTTGCCCTTCGATGTCAGTGCATTGCTTTCTTCTTTCAGCCCCTTTCTGTCTGTACCAACATGATGCTGCAGAGTGTGGGCGAGAGCAAAAAAGCATCCCTTCTCTCTGCGCTCAGGAGCGGGATCTGCTTTATTCCCCTCATTCTCATACTGCCGGCAGTGATGGGGCTGAGAGGGGTCCAGATCGCGCAGGCAGTGGCGGATGTCCTGACCTTTGCTATCTCTCTTCCTCTGGTAGCGTCATTTCTGAAAAAACTACCTGTGGATGAAGGTGTGCCTGCTGTGCGGTTGGAAGAGTCAGATGTGAGCGCCTGAATTTTGGGGCCCTTTTACCACAGGGGAATTTGCTGCATGGCTATTCCGCAGCATAGGGACTCCTACATGGATTCTTCTTGACAACATAATATTCCCCAATGAAATTTCAACTTTACATATGAATATTGTCATTGGTGGATGTATTATTCTGTTTATTGTAATACCCACGATTCTTATCATAAAGATTGATGGCTGACAGGAATACAGTCCATAGTTAAAGCCCGGTTTTTCAGACTGAAAATCTGAAAAACCGGGCTTTTGTATCCGTTTTTATTCCTGGATTCCAGGTATCTTAGGCAGTCTTGCAAAGCTCTTTTCCAGCTCCGCATCCGTGGGAATATAATCTTTCATTGTTCCGTCCATATAGGACTGGTACGCATACATATCGAAATATCCGGTTCCTGTCAGGCCGAAGAGAATCGTTTTGGCTTCCCCGGATTCTTTGCATTTCAGAGCCTCCTGTACGGCACCGTAGATGGCATGTGCAGATTCAGGTGCAGGAAGAATGGTCTCCTGCTTTGCAAACATGGTGGCTGTCTCGAACACTTTACTTTGTTCTACGGAAATTGCCTCCATAAAGCCATCATGATACAGCTTGGAGAGGATAGGAGACATGCCGTGATAACGCAGGCCGCCTGCGTGGTTTGCGGATGGGATAAAGTCACAGCCTAAGGTGTACATTCTGGCCAGAGGCGTCACTTTTCCTGTATCACAAAAATCATAAGCGTATTTACCGCGGGTCAGGGACGGACAGGATGCAGGTTCCACTGCCACAATGCGGGGGCTTGCTTTTCCTGTGAGTTTATCCTGCATAAACGGTGCGATCAGGCCGCCCAGGTTGGAACCGCCGCCTGCACATCCTACCACCACATCCGGGTATTCATCCAGCAGTTCCATGGCTGCTTTGGATTCCAGACCGATAATGGACTGGTGAAGCAGTACCTGGTTCAGCACAGAACCCAGCACGTATTTGTATCCGTCCGTGGAAACTGCTTTTTCCACAGCCTCGGAGATGGCACAGCCAAGGCTTCCTGAAGTGCCTGGATTTTCAGCCAGGATCTTACGGCCGATCTCTGTAGTCTCACTTGGGCTTGGAATGATTTCCGCATCAAAAGTATGGATCACGGATTTGCGGAAGGGCTTCTGCTCGTAGGAGCATTTTACCATATAGACGATCAGGGGCAGATGGTAGAAAGAGCAGGCTTCTGCCAGAGCAGTTCCCCACTGACCTGCACCAGTCTCTGTTGTCAGTCCTTTTAAGCCCTGTTCCTTTGCGTAATAGGCCTGCGCTACTGCGGAGTTTAACTTGTGGCTTCCTGAAGTGTTGCTGCCCTCAAATTTATAGTAAATTTTAGCCGGGGTGTCCAGGTGTTTTTCCAGGTTGTAGGCACGGATGAGAGGGGAGGGACGGTACATTTTATAAAATTCCTGGATCTCTTCCGGAATATCAATGTAACGGGTTGTATTGTCCAGTTCCTGGTGTGCCAGCTTTTCACAGAATACGGGATAAAGTTCCTCCTCGGTGATGGGTTTGCCTGTGCCCGGATTTAAAAGGGGGTCGGGAAGATTTTTCATATCTGCCCTCAGGTTATACCACTGTTTTGGCATCTGTTCCTCTGTTAAATATACTCTGTGCGGAATCTTTTTCATAATTATGTTCTCCTTTCTTATGGCGCGAATCCCGGAGATGGAGTTAGAGTATGTCTGAAAATGCATTCCGACACACTCTGGGGAGGACTGCAGCAATAAAAAAAGCTTCTGCCTCTGCAATTTCTGCAGGGACAAAAGCTTGTTATACAATCTTTTGCGGTACCACCCGGCTTGATGAATTGATCATCCACTCTGTTCATGTACTTCCATACACGGTTCCTTGATAACGGGTGAACATCCCGTCGGGCATTACTTGGAAACTAATTCCTTTCTTCCCGACCTCATAAGTCCATTCAATATCCGTTCTATTATCTTAATCCCACCATTTTAAGACTCTCTGCCGGCAGTTTACTCTGCCGTTATCAATAAAACCTGGATATCTACTACTCTTATTCTACGGTTTCGCTGTTACAATTATTTATTTTATGTTTATCACTATAGTAGGTGAAAGTGGATTTGTCAAGAGAAAAATTGAAATTTTTCCCTTTTCGTCGAAGGGGATGTCTGATAGAATAGACAAAAACGAAGGCATATTATGAGAAGAGGGATATAAAATGAATTACAGACTGGATATACAGTATGACGGAACACGCTATGAGGGCTGGCAGAGGCAGAAAACCACTGGCAATACCATTCAGGGGAAAATTGAGGAGGTCCTGTCCAGAATGCTGGAGACACCGGTCCGGATAGACGGCGCGGGCAGAACAGATGCAGGCGTGCACGCCAAAGGACAGGTGGCGAATGTACACATGGAAACAGATAAAAGCCCTGAGGAGATATGTGCATACCTGAACCGCTATCTGCCGGAGGATATAGGGATTGAGAGAGTAAGCCGGGTTGACGAGCAGTTTCACAGCCGTCTTCTGGCTAAGAAAAAGATATATCAGTACAGGATCGCAGCAGGGCATCACAAGAATGTCTTTGAAAGAAAGTATCAGTACCCTCTACACGAGGAGTTTGATGTGGATGCCATGAAAAGGGCAGCTCAACTGCTGACAGGCACCCATGACTTTAAAAGCTTCTGCTCCAACAAGAAAATGAAAAAATCCACAGTGCGGACCATTTACGGCATTGACGTGGAATCACTGCCCGGGGAACTGAGAATCACATACACCGGGAATGGATTTCTCTACAACATGGTGCGAATTCTTACGGGAACCCTGGTGGAAGTGGGAAGAGGGGACAGAAAGCCGGAGGAAATGACGGATATTCTGCTGGCCTGCCACAGAGAATCAGCCGGATTCACAGCTCCTGCCCAGGGATTGACACTGCTCCAAGTGGAATATTAGAGCACATCAAAATATTTGGGCAGGCCTGTACCGTTTCCTTTCGGACTGTAAGAAAGCCCCTTTCGGATTGTTGTACTGGTATATTTTGGAAGGGGAATAATGGGGGAAACCTGCCGATTTTAGATTGCAAAAGATAGTCCGGGCATGTAAAATATAATATGCGAGATTATGATTTTACCCCGGGTTTATTTTGGGGTGGCAGAGGGGGCCGTTTATGTATGGAAAAGTATTAAGGACGATTTACAGAATAGAAAATAACAGTGTCATCTCCTCCATCCGAAAAGGATTTACACTATTGATTCCCGCTCTGCTGGTGGGGGCTTTTGCGCTGCTCTTCAGAAGCTTTCCGGTGCCTGTGATTCAGACATTTATAGAAAAGTGGGCAGGGGGTGTGCTGTATCAGATATTAAGTTTTCTCTTTGATTCCACTGTGGGATTTATGTCGGTTTATCTGGTAATGAGCATCAGTTATTACTATGCCGCAACCATGAAAAACAAAGACCAGTTTCTTCAGGTCATGGCCATGGTGGTATCTGCCATTTGTTTTGCGGTGTCCTTTGGCGCGGCGAGCGGTTCCATGGAATTAAGTGATCTGGGTCCGGTGGGGGTATTTACAGCAATGTTTGCCGCGGTTGCCGGCACCAGGATCTTTTACTTCTTCTGTGAAAAAGTGTCTCCGGCGTTTAAGTTTCGCTCCGCCGGTTCAGATGTGGATTACAGAAATTCGCTGTCCACCATTTATCCGCTTCTATTTTGCGCGCTTCTTTTTGTGGCAATGAATCTTCTGATACAGACGATTTTTAAAGCAGATAATTTAAATGATCTGATCACTAATTCTATTGTGGAGCTTTTCCACAACATCAATGACGGTTTGGGGGCAGGTGTCCTGTATGTGCTTGTGCTGGATGTGCTGTGGGCCTTCGGGATACACGGCGGAAATGCTTTAGAACAGGTGTCCCAGACATATCTGGTGCCGAACGATGCAGTTACAGGGACCGTCATTTCAAAATCTTTTTTGGATAATTATGCTTTGATCGGCGGATGCGGCACTTCCATTTGTCTTGTGCTGGCACTGCTGCTGTTTACAGGGAGCAGAGATAACCGGCAGCTTGCCCGTTCGGCAGCACCGGCAGTCTTTTTTAATATCAATGAGATCCTTGTGTACGGACTTCCCATAGTATTGAACCCAATTATGATCATTCCTTTTATCCTGACGCCCCTGTGTTCCCTGCTGCTTTCCTATGGCGCCACGGTATGTGGATTTCTTCCGGTCATGAAGGAGACTATCACATGGACCACACCGGTTTTTTTCAGCGGCTATCTGGCATCCGGGTCCTGGAGGGGTGTGGCAGTACAGGTGGTGATCGTGCTGGTGGGCATAGCCATTTATACACCCTTTGTCAAGCTCTCTGAGCGGGTGGGAGAACTTCAGGCGGAGATGCTGCGGAACGAGCTGACAGAATATCTGAAAGAACAGAATAAGACAGGTACGGCGCTAAGCCTTCTTGACAGGCGGGACAGCATGGGAATACTGGCAAGAAATATGGCAGCCCAGCTTCGGATTGATGTGGAGAAGAAGAACCTGACCATGGGATATCAGCCCCAGTTTAACTGTGAAGGTAAAATGACAGGTGCAGAGGCACTTTTGCGGTGGAGGTACATGGGAGAGGCAGTTTATCCGCCTCTGGCCGTGGCACTTGCCCAGGAGGACGGATTCTTTGACAGGCTCACGGAATGTGTTATAGAGATTTCCATGAAAGCGTGCAGCAGGCTTCTGACCCTTGGAAGCCCGGTCACCATATCCGCCAATATATCGGGAGAGCAGTTGAATTCTCCCCGGTTTGTGGAAAAAGTCATACGGATGGCAGAGTCGTACGGTGTGGCCGGATATTACTGTCTGGAGATCACAGAGGAATCGGCAGTGGACAAAATGGAGGAGATTCCTCAGCATATCGGCAGGCTGAAAGCAGCGGGGATTATGGCGGCTGTGGATGATTTCAGTATGGGGCGGACCAGCCTGAAGTATCTGCAGCACAACAGTTTTTATGCTGTCAAGCTGGACGGCAGCCTTGTCAGAGGGATTGTGGGCAATAAAAGAAATCAGGAGATCGTATCCTCCATCATCGCTCTTGGCAGGAACCTGGATTTTGAGGTGATGGCGGAATACGTGGAGACAGAGGAAATCCGCAGCCTTTTGGAAAGCATGGGATGCAGCCAGTATCAGGGATACCTGTACAGTCCTGCAGTGCCTCTGCAGAATTTGGAAGAAATGCTGCTGGAACAGAAAGGGAATATATGACTACGGAAGAAAAACAGATAAAAATGGAAACAGAGATTCAGCGTGATATAGAAAAAATGTACCCTGTGAACCCGGAACATCTCTACTGCAAAATGGGACTGGAATTTCATTCCTGCAGTGCCGCAGATCATGCCCTGACCCTGCGTTATCCCATACAGGAATGGGAGCTGAACCACATGTCTACCATGCACGGAGGGCTTATAGCGGCAGCAATAGATACCACCAGCGGAGCGCTTACACGCAGCCTGACCGGATGCGCAGTGACCCCCACCATTAACCTGAACATCAATTATCTGCTTCCCGGAACCAGGGAGGATGCACTGCTGGTGACAGCAAAAGCAGACAGAATAGGAAAACATCTTGCGCATATACATACAGAATGCCGTTCTGAGAACAGCGGAAAACTCCTGGCAACAGCCATGGTAAATTTCATGTTAAAAAGAGACTGAGAAACAGGCCGTCACGGATATCCCACAGAGGAAATCCATGATGGCTTTTTCTTATGCGGACAGTTACATTTTACCTGAAAAATCTTTGTGTCTGCGTATATTTTAACAGGAAAAACAGACATTCCGGGAGAAATACAAAAAAATTTGTGATACCTCAAAAATTTTTAGAAAAACACTTGCTATTACTGCAATGTAATGATAAACTGGAATTAATAAATATGGGAAATGCAAAATACTATCAAGTATGGAATGCGCAAGGAGGTATAAGCTATGTTAATGATTGGGAACGGAAGGCTTGTGACAAGAGATGACCAGGCGCCTTTTTTTGAACACGGCGCAGTAGTTCTGGATGGCAGTGTGGTGAAAAAGGCTGGGGACGAAGCGGAACTTAGAAAAGAATTTCCGGATGCAGAGTATGTGGATGCAAAAGGCGGGGTGATCATGCCGGCATTTATCAATGCCCATGAGCATATTTACAGTGCCTTTGCAAGAGGCCTGTCCATAGACGGTTACGACCCCCACGGTTTTCTGGATATTCTGGACGGTATGTGGTGGACCATAGACCGGCATCTGACACTGGAAGGCACAAAATACAGCGCCTACGCCACGTATCTGGACAGCATTAAAAATGGTGTGACCACCGTATTTGACCACCATGCCAGCTTCTGTCAGATACCTGACAGTCTGTTTGCCATCAGTGAGGCAGCAAAAGACCTGGGGATCCGCACCTGCCTCTGTTACGAGATTTCCGACAGGGACGGGATGGAGAAGGCCCGTGAGTCTGTGCTGGAGAATGAAAGATTCGCACGCCATGCGCTGGCAGATGACAGCCATATGATAGCCGGTATGATGGGAATGCACGCATCCTTTACTATTTCCAATGAGACAATGGAAATGGCGGCAGCGCACAAGCCTGAGGGAGTCGGTTATCACATTCATGTGGCGGAGGGGATTGAAGATCTGCACCACTGCCTGAAGCATTACGGAAAAAGGATCGTGGACCGTTTGATGGACTGCGGGATCCTGGGGGAGAAGACACTTCTGGGGCACTGCATTTACATCAATGAACATGAGATGGATTTGCTGAAAGAGACAGATACTATGGTAGTACATAACCCCGAATCCAACATGGGAAATGCCTGCGGATGTCCTCCAACCATGAAGATCGTGGAGAAGGGGATCCTGACCGGACTTGGCACAGACGGATATACCCATGATATGCTGGAATCCTACAAGGTGGCAAATGTCCTTCACAAACACCATCTCTGTGACCCCAATGCAGCATGGGGAGAAGTTCCCAAGATGCTCTTTGAGGGCAATGCCGGGATAGCAGGCCGCTACTTTAAAAAAGAGCTGGGTGTGTTAAAAGAGGGTGCGGCAGCAGATGTGATCGTCATGGATTATGATCCGCTTACCCCTATGCACGCAGGAAATATCAACAGCCATGTACTGTTCGGCATGAGCGGAAGACAGGTAAGCACCACGATCTGTAACGGTAAGATCCTTATGAAAGACAGGGAAGTTCTGGCTGCGGATGAAGCGGAAGTTATGGCGAAATGCAGGGAAGAAGCAAAGAAATTAGCAGATTCTATTAATGGAAGATAAGGTATTTATGGGAGGTTTTTATTATGGGCGATAAGATGACATGTATGCCGTTTTCTCAGATCATGGACTGGATCCTGGAGGAAAACAAGGCCAGTAAAACGGTGTTCGGAACACATAAAAAGTACGTGGCAAAAGAGGCAGAAGCGGAGATCTTCGGAAGAAATCTGGAGACTCCCATAGGCCCCGCAGCCGGTCCGCATACACAGCTTGCTCAGAACATTATTGCGGCATATTATACAGGCAGCCGTTTCTTTGAGCTGAAGACCGTGCAGATCATGGACGGTGCGGAGTTGTCCGCCTGCGTGAACAAACCCTGTATCCTGGCTGAGGATGAGGGGTATAACTGTGAATGGTCCACAGAGCTTACGGTGCCGGATGCCATGAGCGAGTATATTAAAGCATGGTTTGCCCTGCATGTAATGGCAAAAGAGCTGGGTCTGGGGGCCCAGGACGGATTCCAGTTCAATATCAGCGTGGGTTATGACCTGGCAGGGATCAAATCAGAAAAAATAAATCATTTCATTGACACTATGATGCATGCAGGTCAGGATGCCACATTTGCAGAATGCAGGAAATGGCTGCTTGAAAATATCGGCAGATTTGAGAAATATACAAAAGAAGATGTGGAAGCGATCCCGGAGGACATATGTAATTCCGCCACTATTTCCACCCTTCACGGATGTCCGCCTCATGAGATCGAGAGCATAGCCAACTACCTGCTCACAGAAAAGCATATCAATACCTTTGTGAAATGTAATCCCACTCTTTTGGGATATGAATTTGCCAGAAAGACCATGGATGACATGGGATATGATTATATGATGTTCGGCGATTTCCACTTTAAGGATGACCTGCAGTATGCGGACGCGGTTCCCATGTTCACAAGGCTTATGAAGCTTTCGGAGGGACTGGGGCTGTCCTTTGGGGTGAAAATAACCAATACCTTCCCTGTGGATGTGACCAGAGAGGAACTGCCCAGCGAAGAAATGTATATGTCCGGCAAGGCATTGTTCCCGCTGTCTATTTCCCTGGCGGCAAAGCTTTCAAAAGAGTTTGACGGACGCCTGCGGATCGCCTATTCCGGCGGTGGGGATTATTTCAATATATCCAGGATCGTGGGAGCTGGTATCTGGCCTGTGACCGTGGCGACCACCCTTTTAAAACCGGGCGGATATAACCGCAGTACACAGATGGCTGAACTGCTGGCGCAGGAGGGCCTGAAACCCTTTGCCGGTGTGGACGTGGAGGCGGTCACAAAACTTGCCGAGGATGCAAAACGTGATGTGCACCATGTAAAACCCATAAAGCCCCTTCCAAACCGCAAGGTTCAGGACAATGTTCCACTTATGGACTGTTTTATGGCTCCGTGTGAGGCTGGATGTCCCATTCATCAGGATGTGAGCAATTATATGGAACTTGCCTCTGCAGGTAAATATGAGGAGGCATTGGAAGTGATCCTTGACAAGAATCCCCTTCCATTTATCACCGGAACGATCTGTGCCCATAACTGTATGAACAAATGTACCAGGAACTTCTATGAAGAATCTGTGCACATCCGGAATGTAAAGCTTAAAGCAGCCGAAAAAGCCTATGATGCGGTAATGGAAAAACTGGCTGTTACTGAAAGGACAGCAGGCAAAAAAGCAGCAGTTATCGGCGGCGGCCCCACCGGAATGGCAGCGGCTTATTTCCTGGCAAGAGGCGGTGCAGATGTTACTATTTTTGAAAAAGAAAATGCTCTAGGCGGAGTCGTGGCACACGTGATCCCGGATTTCAGGATCTCAAAGGAAGCCATAGAAAAAGACGCTGCCATCATCCGCAAAATGGGTGTAAAAGTGGAGCTTGGAAGAGAAGTATCTTCTGCCAAAGAGCTGAAAGACCAGGGCTTTGACGCTGTATTTTTCGCCGCAGGAGCCGGAAAACCGGGCGTATTAAAGCTGGAAAAAGGGGAACCTGTGGACGCTGCAGAATTCCTGAAAGAGTTCAAGGTAAAAGATGGGGATGTGGAACTTGGTAAACACGTGGTTGTCATCGGCGGAGGCAACACAGCCATGGATACAGCCAGAGCAGCCAAGCGCACAAAAGGTGTGAAGCATGTCTATCTGGTATACAGAAGAACCAGACGTTATATGCCTGCTGACGCGGAAGAACTGACACTGGTACAGGAGGAAGGCATTGAGTTTAAAGAACTGTTGTCCCCGGTATCTATGGAAGATGGAAAACTGCTGTGCAGGAAGATGAAACTGGGGGAGATGGATGCTTCCGGAAGAGCTTCTGTGGAAGAGACCGGCGAGGAGGAAACCGTGCCTGCAGATACAGTGATCGCGGCTGTAGGAGAGCGTGTGGATACTGCGCTTTACCAAGCGAACGGACTTCCTCTTGACAACAGAGGAAAGGTTGTGGCAGACAGTGCCACACTGGAAGCCTGCAGCGGTATCTATGTGATCGGTGACGGTCTGGGCGGTCCGGCAACGGTGGTGGAAGGAATCCGGGATGCGCAGAAAGCGGCGGCAGCGTTCCTTCAGAAGAAAGTCGTTTCTGAACTCAAAAAAGAGGGCTGTGAGGAATCCTGTTACAGCAAAAAAGGCTTACTGGACAGTGAAAAGGAACCGGCCAAAGAAAGCGGCAGATGTCTGAACTGTGCGGCTGTCTGTGAGAACTGTACGGATGTATGTCCAAACAGAGCCAATATTGCCGTCAAAGTTCCCGGTATGGCTATGCGCCAGATTGTCCATGTGGATTACATGTGCAACGAGTGCGGCAACTGTAAGACATTCTGCCCGTACTCCAGTGCTCCTTATAAAGACAAATTTACCTTATTTGCAGATGAGGCTGACATGGAAGACAGTGAGAACAACGGTTTTGTGGTCCTTGACAGGAAAGAGAAACGGGTAAAGGTGCGCCTTTTCGGCGGACCGGTGGAAATCCTTTTGGAGGATGAAAATCCCGCGGTTCCGGCAGGACTTCGGAAGATTATGGATGCAGTCATATCTGATTACAGGTACATGATTCCGTAATAGAGCTGATCAATGAAAGAACAGGGGCCGGCAGATTGGGCTTCTGGGGAAAAATAAGGCCGTTGTCAGGTTTTGGGCAGGAATTGCCTGAGAAAAAGCCTGACAGCGGCCCTTTTAAATTTTTTCCTATAAAGCCTTTGAAAATTACCATTTTTATGGTAGTATATTTCATAGACAAAAAATTACCATAAATATAGATGATGGAGGAACTGTAAGTGGAAAAGGAAACAGCAAAAGAAACCGTTTCTAAAAACTTTATTGAACAGATTATCGACAAGGATTTAGAGGAAGGAAAGTACGAGGAGATTTGTACCCGTTTTCCACCGGAACCCAACGGATATCTGCATATCGGACATGCAAAATCTATCCTGCTCAACTACGGTCTGGCACAGAAATATCACGGCAAATTCAATATGCGTTTTGATGATACCAACCCCACAAAAGAAAAAGTGGAATTTGTGGAATCCATTAAAGCGGATATTAAATGGCTGGGAGCAGACTGGGAGGACCGTCTGTATTTCGCGTCCGATTATTTTGAACAGATGTATGAGGCAGCCGTAAAACTGATCAAAAAAGGCAAGGCTTTTGTCTGTGACTTATCTGCAGAGGAAATCCGTGAATACCGGGGAACCCTCACGGAACCCGGCAAGGAAAGCCCATATAGAAACAGGAGCACAGAGGAAAACCTGGACCTGTTTGAGCGCATGAAAAACGGGGAGTTCGAGGACGGGAGCAAGGTGCTCCGCGCCAAGATCGACATGGCTTCCCCTAATATCAATATGAGAGATCCGGTCATCTACCGCGTGGCTCATATGACACATCACAATACCGGGGACAAATGGTGTATTTACCCCATGTATGATTTTGCCCATCCCATTGAGGATGCCATTGAGGGTGTGACTCACTCTATCTGTACCCTGGAATTTGAGGACCACCGTCCTCTTTACGACTGGGTTGTGAAGGAACTGGAATACCCGCATCCGCCCAAGCAGATCGAGTTCGCAAAACTGTACCTGACCAATGTGGTGACCGGAAAGCGTTATATCAAGAAACTGGTTGAGGACGGCATTGTGGACGGATGGGATGATCCCCGTCTGGTGTCTATTGCCGCTCTGCGAAGACGTGGATTTACACCGGAATCCATCAAAATGTTTGTGGATCTCTGCGGTGTGTCAAAGGCCAACAGCTCCGTGGATTACGCTATGCTGGAATACTGCATCCGCGAGGACCTGAAGATGAAAAAACCTCGTATGATGGCCGTTTTAGATCCGCTGAAACTGGTGATTGACAATTACCCGGAGGACCAGATAGAATATCTGGAGGTTGCCAACAACATGGAAAACCCGGAACTTGGCAGCAGAAAAGTACCTTTTGGAAGAGAACTGTATATTGAGCGTGAGGACTTCATGGAAGTACCACCGAAAAAATACAAACGTCTCTATCCGGATAATGAAGTGCGTCTCATGAACGCTTACTTTGTAAAATGTACCGGATTTGAGAAAGATGAAAACGGCAATATAACGGTAGTTCACTGCACTTACGATCCGGAGTCAAAGGGAGGAAATTCCCCTGACGGTAGAAAAGTAAAAGGAACCATTCACTGGGTAGCCAGGAAAACCGCAGCAAAAGCGGAATGCCGCCTGTATGAGAATATTGTGGATGAGGAGAAGGGGGTCTATAACAAAGAGGACGGCAGCCTGAACCTGAACCCCAACTCTCTGGTGGTGCTGAAAGACTGTTATGTGGAGCCGGCGCTGGCCGAGGCCGAGGCGTATGACAGCTTCCAGTTTGTGAGAGACGGCTTTTTCTGTGCAGACTGCCATGATTCCAAACCGGGAGAGCCGGTCTTTAACCGGATCGTCTCTTTGAAAAGCTCTTTTAAATTATAGTGCATATTTTCCATTGACCATGAATTATAGAAAAAAGAATGAACGATTTGATTATTTCATTGGACACTAAGGCGGAAGCGCCTTTGTATGAACAGATATGTGAATATTTTAAACAGGAAATCCAGGAAGGACGGCTTGCCGCAGGAATGCGGCTGCCGTCCTCCCGCGCACTTGCGGGGAATCTGTCCGTGAGCAGGAGTACCGTGGATTTGGCCTATGACCAGCTGGTCTCAGAGGGATATATTGAGGCGGTCCCGTGTAAGGGATATTTTGTATGCGACATCGAAGGGCTCTATTACGGCACGGGCAGAAGACAGGAAACGCGTGAAGCAGGAAGACAAGCATGGTCTGACAACCCTCAAAAAGGTGTCCGGCACAGGGCGGGCATGGGGGAGGAACGAAAGACAGAGACGGACAGGGCCAAATACGCTTACGATTTTGCCCTGAACGGAATTGCCCCCGGCAGTTTTCCTCACAACGCATGGCGGAAATTGTCGCGGCAGGTCTTGACAGATGCACAGGATGCGCTCTTCTCGCTGGGGGACCCCTGCGGGGAATTGTCCCTTAGACAGGCTGTCTCCGCGTATCTCTATCAGGCCAGGGGTGTTCACTGCCAACCGGAACAGATTCTTGTGGGGGCTGGGAATGATTATCTTTTGATGCTGCTCTGCACGATCCTTGGGAAGGACAGAAAAATTGCCATGGAGAACCCTACATACAGAAGCGCCTGGCATGACTTCGGGCATATGGGATTTGAGAGATGTATTGTGAACCAGGACACACAGGGCATTGATGTACATGACCTGGAGCTAACCGGAGCAGATATGGTCTATGTCATGCCCTCCCACCAGTTTCCCATGGGGACGGTCATGCCCCTGAAACGCCGCCTGTCCCTCCTGAAATGGGCGGGGAGGGGAGATCGCTACATCATAGAAGATGACTATGACAGTGAATTCCGCTACAAAGGAAAGCCTATACCTGCCTTACAGGGATTTGATAAGGAGGAGCGGGTCATCTATCTTGGAACTTTCTCAAAGTCTATTGCACCCTCCATCCGAATCAGTTATATGGTACTGCCAAAGAAACTGATGCAGCGGTATCTAAGGGGGGAGAACCCCTTCTCCGTCACGGTTTCCAGGGCGGATCAGAAGATTCTTGAGCTTTTTTTGAGGGAAGGCTATTACGAGCGGCATTTAAACAGAATGCGCAGCCTCTATAAAGGAAAACATGACCTGCTCCTGCACTGGCTGAAAGAGGACATGGGAAACGTGTGCACCTGTTCCGGTGAAAATGCGGGGGTCCATCTTCTGATACATTTTAAAAACGGATCATCCGAACAGGAAGCAGTGGAAATGGCAGCAAAAGCCGGTGTCAGAGTTTACGGATTGTCCGAATTCCTGGTCAGCGGTAAGGCGCCTCAAATGCCGGCAACGGTTCTTCTGGGATATGCCACCATGTCGGAGGAAGATTTGGAGAAAGGCATGAAAAGGCTTGCGGAAGCCTGGAACGGAAGAGAAAAAATAGAAGGGCAGGAGGATTGACTTGACAATTATTTTACAATGAAGTACACTTGAGAAGACAACAGGGGAGCTGGAGAGAAGTCCGGCTGAGAGTAAAACCGTAATCGTTTTTCACCCTTAACCTGATCCGGGTAATGCCGGCGTAGGGAGCATAAGAGAGGCACCGCAGGCCGGTGCGCATTTGTTCTGATAACCAGCTCCTGTTCAGGTAAAACCTGCCGGGAGCTTTTGTTTATGTGAATAGAAAGTCCACATTGTGCGCTTTCTATGGGATAGCAAAGATCCCCGCAGAAAAAAAGTGAAACTTATAAAGATTCTAAGGAGGAAATGAAAATGAATGCAAGTGTAGCGATCCAGACATTGCCGGAGGCAGAGAATGACGAGGAATTGATCCGTATTGTGGACGAGGTGATCGGCTATATTAAGAGTACAGGGCTGAACTATTATGTAGGGCCTTTTGAGACGGCCATTGAAGGTGACTACGATGAACTGATGGATATTGTAAAAGAATGCCAGCATATTGCAGTCCGTGCAGGCGCGCCTTCTGTAGCGGCCTATATCAAAGTGTCTTATAAGCCAGAAGGAGATGTGCTGACCATTGAGAAAAAAGTTACAAAGCACCACCAGTAAGCTCTGGGCAGCGGCGGCCCTGTCTGCTATCCTGATCATCTGGCAGTTTGTCTCCATGGCTGGTCTGGTCCCCAACTTCATGCTTCCCTCGCCGGTGCAGGTGGTGAAAGCCTTTGTCAGTGAATTTCCGCTGCTCATGGAAAATTCCGGGGTTACGCTTCTTGAGGCGGCAGCGGGACTTTTCTGCGGTGTGGCTTTTGGGTTTATCATGGCGGTTCTCATGGATCATTTTGAAAAGCTTTACAAAGCCTTCTATCCGCTCATCGTCATTACCCAGACCGTGCCCACAGTGGCTATAGCACCGCTTCTTGTGCTGTGGTTCGGGTACGAGATGCTGCCAAAGGTCATCCTGATCGTGATCGTGACCTTCTTCCCTATCACCATAGGACTTCTGGAGGGCTTCCGTTCTGCGGATAAGGATATGATGAATCTTTTAAAAAGCATGGGGGCAGGCAGTCTCCAGATATTCAGATATATTAAAATGCCTGGCGCCATGGGCCGTTTTTTTGCCAGCCTCCGCATTTCCGCTTCCTATTCTGTTGTGGGTGCGGTCATCTCTGAGTGGCTTGGCGGGTTTTCCGGGCTTGGCGTGTATATGATCCGTGTGAAAAAGGCGTTTGCTTTTGATAAAATGTTTGCTGTTATTTTTCTAATATCCATTATCAGCCTTCTTCTCATGAAGCTGGTGGATATCCTGCAGAAAAAATGCATGCCCTGGGAAAAGGTAAAATAAGACAGAAAAGAGAGGACGATTAAATGAAAAAGAAGATTCTGGCAGCTTTCCTTGCCGCCTGTGTGCTCACATCCATGACTGCCTGCGGCAGCGGTGAGGACAAGGGAAACAAGGATTCTGCCGCTGAAAATACTGAGGATAAAGACAGTGGTTCAAAGGATTTGGAGAAGATCACGTTCGTGCTGGACTGGACGCCGAATACCAATCACACCGGATTTTATGTTGCAAAAGAGAAGGGCTATTTTGAAAAAGAAGGCCTTGATGTGGAGATCGTACAGCCTCCGGAGGATGGGGCGGATGCTTTGGTGGCATCAGGAAAGGCGCAGTTTGGCGTCTCCTTCCAGGACAGTATGGCTCCGGGTGTGGCCGGGAAAAATGCTCTGCCAAACACAGCGGTAGCTGCACTGATCCAGCATAATACGTCCGGCATCATTTCCAGAAAAGGGGAGGGGATGGATAACCCGAAAGGTCTGGAAGGAAAGAAATATGCAACCTGGGACGGGCCGATTGAGAAAGCTATGCTGCAAAATGTGGTGGAAAAAGACGGAGGGGATTTCTCAAAAGTAGAGTTGATCCCAAGCACTGTCACAGACGAAGTATCTGCCCTCAGATCCAAATCCGTGGATGCCATATGGACCTTCTACGCATGGGCAGGGATCGCCACAGAGACTGCGGACCTGGAGACGGATTATTTTGCGTTTAAGGACGTCAATCCTGTATTTGATTACTACACACCGGTGGTGATCGCCAACAATGAGTTTCTGGAAAAGGAGCCGGATACGGCTAAGGCGTTTTTAAGGGCTGTGAAACAAGGATATGAGGAGGCCATTGAGGACCCGGACAAAGCGGCGGATATTCTTCTGAAAGCTTCCCCGGAACTGGATGAAAAACTGGTGAAGGCCAGCCAGGAATACTTAAAAGACCAGTATAAGGCAGAGGTCAGTCAGTGGGGATATATAGACCCGGCCAGATGGAATGCCTTCTACAGCTGGTTAAATGAAAACGGATTGTCAGAGGCAGAGATTCCGGAAAACGCGGGATTTTCCAATGACTATCTGCCGGAATAAACAGATCTCCGGAGGTAAGATATGGCGGAACTAAAGGTTTCAAATGTGAGTAAATCTTTTGACGGAGTAAAGATCCTGGAGGATATTACCATTGAACTTCATGACCAGGAGCTGGTATGCCTTTTAGGGGTCAGCGGAGGCGGTAAAACAACCCTTTTTAATGTGATCTCCGGCCTGGAGAAACCGGAAGAGGGACATGTTTTTCTGGATGGGAAGGAGATTACCGGCTGTCCCGGAAATGTAAGCTATATGCTTCAGAAAGACATGCTGCTCCCATACAGGACCATTGAGGATAATGCAGCCCTTCCTCTTCTCATAAAAGGAGAAAAGAAAAAGGCTGCACGGGAAAAGGTACAGCCTTATTTTCAGGAATTCGGGCTGGAAGGGACGCAGAAGAAGTATCCCAGCCAGCTCTCCGGCGGTATGCGCCAGAGGGCAGCCCTTCTTCGGACCTATCTGTTTTCCCGGAAACTGGCCCTTTTGGACGAGCCGTTTTCAGCTCTTGACACTCTGACCAAGCGTGCCATGCATGAGTGGTACCTGCAGGTGATGGAGCAGATCCATCTGTCCACGATTTTTATAACCCATGACATTGACGAGGCCATAGTATTGTCAGACAGGATCTATCTGCTCACCGGTAAACCGGGACGCATCACCGGGGAAATACGCATACAGGAACCGCGTCCAAGACCCGGTAACTTTAATCTGACAGAGGGATTTTTAGAGTATAAACGGCGGATACTGGAGCATCTGGATGCCGGTCAGGAGTAAAACAAGAGACAGAAACCCCGGGAAACGGCCTGTACAGGCCGCCCGGGGTTTCTATGATATTCCGCAGCAATGCAGAGAGATGAACTGCTGCGTTATTTATTCTTCTGTTTTTTCTGTATTCTCGGAACTGCTGTTTTCCATAGCTTTTTTGGCGTTTTCCATTCTTGCCTTCAGATCCTCAGACACCTGTTCCACGCTTTTTTCCACAGCGTCCTTCACGTCCCTGGCGGTTTCTGCAGCTCCGTCTTTAGCGGTCTCGGCAGCATCTTTTAAATCGTCTTTGACATCCTCTGCGGTCTCTTTTATATCTTCCTTCAGATCATCCAGATCCATGTCGTCATCCTCGAAAATGTCCTCATCATCCAGGTCATCCAGAATGTCATCAGTGTGTTCTTTTACTTTATTTACAGTCTCTTCCACTGTTTTTTCCACTTTTTCTTTCAGCTTGCTGGCCACGTTTTTGGCAGACGCAGCGGTTTCCTTTACATTGTCCTGGAAATCTGCGAAATCTTCTTCCAGATCAGGATCTTCTTCTTTTTGTTTTTTCAAATAATAAAATGCCGCGCCGGCAGCCGCACCGATCACACTAAAACCCAATAATTTTTTTCCAAAACTACCCATATTAATCCCTTTCCTTTCAAATAACTATTCTTAGTATTACCATTATAATACTTTTTAACAGAAGATTGGAAGACCTATTTCATAAATTTTACATGAATTTTTCAATGACCTCAGCCACGCCGCCCCGGTTATTGTCCCGTATGGTGATATAATCCGCATGGTCTTTGGCCTCCTGAGTGCCGTTTTTCATACATACGGCAAAGCCTGCGGCATCCAGCATGGACAGGTCATTTTCGGCGTCTCCGGCACCGATGGTCTGTTCTATGGGCACATGCAGATATTGACAGAGCCAGCGGATGGCAGCACCTTTGGAGACACCTTCCATAACATGCTCCAGATAATATTCACTGGAGAAGAAGATGGAAACTTTTCCTTTGGCCCAGAAAAGCATATGATCCCGGTATGCCTCATGTTTTTTTCTGTCATCCAGACAGGAAGTCAGCACTTTGACAGGCTCCTCTTTGAGGTGCTTAAGAAGGTCAGGGTCAACCAGCACCTCCATCTGGGAGGACCAGTGGTACTGGGCCGCTTCCGGTCTGTCTTTGGGGGTGACAACATGGTCGCCCTCATAAGTCTGGCAGTATAGGTCAAAACGTGCGGCCTGCTCAAAAATGTATTTTACATAGGACATGGGCATAGTGTTTTTATAGAGTATGGCTCCGGTGCAGCAGTCATAGATCATGCCCCCGTTGTAGAGGATGGCATAGCATCCCTTCTGATCGAGACCCAGTTTGTCCACAAACTTTTTAGCGGAAAAATAGGAGCGCCCTGTGCAGATCACAACGGCATTCCCTTTTAAGAGTGTTTGCTTTACGGCTGTGGAGTTGATTTCCGGAATCTGTTTTTCATCGTTGAGCAGAGTGCCGTCCAGGTCGGTAAAAAGTATTTTCATAAATCGCTCCCTTGATTCTGTGTTAAGCAATGGTAAGAGGTTTTCCTGGTGTCTATTATATCCTATATCCCCGGTTTTTTAAAGGGGAAATAAATTTGGCCGGGCAGCGGGATTCTACTGCCTGTACCTTTTTTCGTAAATTCTGGTAAAATAATATCAGATATTGTAATACACAAAAGAAAAATTTGGCAAAAAATTATATTGCATGGAAGAGGGAGAAACGCTATACTTAAAAAAGTATTGAGAGGAAGGAAGCAGGGAGTAAATATGAGAAAAATAATATTAGCCAGTGCTTCTCCAAGACGCAGGGAGCTGCTGGAGCAGATCGGGGTGGCTTTTGATGTATGTCCGAGCAATGCGGAGGAGATCATGACATCCAGTCTACCCCGGGAGGTGGTACAGGATTTGTCCCGCTGCAAGGGCAGGGAGGTTTTTGAAAAGACATCCGGGGATGTGCTGGTGATCGGAGCAGATACCGTGGTGGCTTTTCAGGATTCCATTCTGGGTAAACCTGCGGACGTGTGTATGGCCAGGGACATGCTTGAGCGTCTCCAGGGCAATACCCACCAGGTATACACAGGTGTGACTCTTTTTTTACGGCAGGATGGCGTTGAGACAGAAAAGAGCTTCTTTGAAAAGACAGAGGTTGTTTTTTATCCCATGTCTGAGCAGGAGATCGATGCCTATGTGAGGACCGGGGAGCCTATGGACAAAGCGGGGGCCTATGGGATCCAGGGCAGATCCGCAGTGTTTGTGGAGAAGATAGACGGTGATTACAGTAATGTGGTGGGCCTTCCCCTGGCCAGGCTTTATCAGGAATTAAAACATATGGGAATAGACATAAAGGAGTGGCATTCATGATTCGGGCATGTATATTTGATTTGGACGGAACCATAGCGGACACGGTGGAATCCATCGGTGTTGTGGGAAACAGGCTTCTTTGCCATTACGGACTCCAAAAGAGGCAGATCCAGGAGTATAACTATTTCGCGGGGGACGGTGCCGATGAACTGGTGAAACGGATTTTAGAAGCTTCCGGCGGTACCGGAAAGGTGGACTATGAGGAGGCAAAGGCCCTCTATCGGAAGTGGTTTGAGGAGGACCCTTTTTATCATGTAAAACCATTTGACGGTATTATAGAACTGCTGGTAGGGCTGAAGGCGGAGGGGATATCCATTGCCGTATTTTCCAATAAGCCCCATCACGCGGCCGTGGGTGTGGTGAATCGGATTTTTGGTGAAGGGCTGTTCCATGCGGTACAAGGGCAGACCTCTTCGGTTCCCAGAAAGCCATCCCCGGTTGGTGCCCTGGCCATTGCGGAAAGGCTTGGGGTCACACCGGATGAATGTCTGTATCTGGGGGATACCAATACGGATATGGATACGGGAAAGGCGGCGGGAATGTTTACGATTGGCGTCACATGGGGATTCCGCCCCAGAAAAGAGCTGGAAGAACATGAGGCTAAAAAAATAGTGGACAGACCAAATGAAGTGCTGGCATTTGTGAAGGAGAGAAATCATGCTGAAACTCATTGCCAGTGATCTGGACGGAACGCTTCTGCAGGGGACAAGGGAAATTTCCAAAGAAGCGGTAGGGATGATCAAAAAACTATCTGAAATGGGAATCTTATTTGTGGCAGCCAGCGGCAGGCAGTATCCCAATCTGCGCAGATTGTTTGAGCCTGTGAAGGATGATATCGCATATATTTGTGAAAATGGCGCGCTTGTGGTCTATCAGGGCAGAGTCCTACATAAAGATGTGTTTGACAGGACATTAGGAGATGAGATACTGGAGAACATTCTTAAGAAGGAAAGCGCGGAGGCTCTGGTCTCCGGTGAGAGCACATGTTATGTCCAGCCAAAACAGGAATCTTTTTATGACCATATCGCTAATTTTGTGAAAAATGATGTAACTCTTATGGATGATATTTTCCGTATAGAGGAGCCATACCTGAAGATATCGGTGTATGAGGAGGCAGGGGTGGAGGAAATCTATCCTTACTGGAAAGAAAAATTCGGGGAGAGAGCCACCGTGGTGACCTCCGGATTTGCCTGGCTGGATATGATGCCAAAGGGCGCGGATAAGGGAAACGCCATGGAGATACTGCAGCGGAGCCTGCACATCAGACCGGAGGAGTGCGCAGCCTTTGGTGACAATTATAATGATCTGGAGATGCTTGCCAGAGTAAAGTACAGCTATGCCGCAGGTGATGCAAAAGAGACAGTGAAAAGGGCGTGCAGAGCGGAAACAAAACGGGTGGAAACCGTTTTAAATAATATAATCATTAAAGGAGGATATGCAGAATGAACGAATTCAGTGATGAATGCTTACTCACATTTTTACAGAATCAGGGGCAGCTATTTGCCGAGCCGGTGGCGGAGACTGTGGAGGAGGCTGAGGCCTTTCTGGAGGACTGTATGGCTGTTGTGGTGGAGTCTATTGAGGAAGTCAGGGAGTATTTTGAGGAAAACGGGATGGATGTGGATGGAATGTCCCTGGATGAGATCGAGGAGGCAAGTGAAGTATTTCCGCTGCCGAATGGGCAGTATTTGATCGTAGAGGGATAAGATTTGGGGGGCTGCGATGCGGCGGTATCGTGGTGTTGGCAGACAAGGTTGTTGATTTAATGGTGGGAAAGCCGGAAAAGGGTGGGAAATGCCTTTTTTCGGCTTTTTTAGTTTGTTGGGATTGAAAGGCGGACGGAAGAGAAAGACAGGGAGCCGGGGGTTTCTGACTAGGTAGTGAAGGGGGCTTGAGGAGGGAGTGTATTGTACGGAAATAATGAGGGGGATAGAGGTGCCTTGTTCTTTTTGGGGAAATGTATTACAATAGGGGAAAGTGCGGAAAAGAGGTAGGTGTATGAAAATAGATGAACTGGTGCGGGGGCAGAGGAGGTTTTTTGAGAAGGGACATACGAAGTCTTTGGCGTTTCGGATGCAGGCGCTGGAGCGTTTGGAGAAGATTGTGAAGAGGAATGAGGGGGAGATACGGCATGCTTTGTATCAGGATCTGCATAAATCTTCTTTTGAGTCTTATATGACGGAGATGGGGATGGTTTTCAGTGAGCTGGATTTTGTGAAGAGGCATTTGAAGGGGTGGATGAGGAAGAAAACGGTGCCCACGCCTTTGGCGCAGTTTCCGTCCAGGAGTTTTGTGACGTATGAACCTTACGGGGTGGTGCTGGTGATGGCGCCGTGGAATTATCCTTTTATGCTTTGTATGGACCCCCTGATCGGGGCGGTTGCTGCCGGGAATTGTTGTATACTGAAACCTTCCGGATATGCGAAGCATGTGTCGGCTGTGATCGTTAAGATGATCCGTGAGGCTTTTCCGCCGGAATTTGTAGCTGTGGTGGAAGGGGGACGGGCGGAGAATCAGGAGCTTTTGGAGCAGCGGTTTGATTATATTTTTTTTACGGGCGGTGTAACAGTGGGCAGGCTGGTGATGGAAAAGGCAGCCCGGTATCTGACGCCGGTCACATTGGAACTCGGGGGGAAGAGTCCCTGTATCGTGGACAATACGGCTAATCTGAAGATGGCGGCCAAAAGGCTGGTGTTCGGTAAATATTTGAACAGCGGGCAGACTTGTGTGGCGCCGGATTATCTGCTTGTGCAGGAGGATGTAAAAGAGAAATTTCTGGTTTATGTGAAGCATTTTATCAGGCAGATGTTTGGAAAGGAACCGTTGAAAAATCCGGATTATCCGCGGATGATCAATGAGAAGCATTACCACAGGGTGATGGGACTGCTTAAGGGTGAGAAGGCTGAGACGGGCGGTTATGGGGATGAGAAGCGTCTGCAGATCGCGCCTACGGTACTGACCGGTATTACGGAAGGATCTCCTGTGATGCAGGAGGAGATTTTCGGCCCGGTGCTTCCGGTACTCACGTTCGGAGAGATAGAAGAAGCAATAAAGTTTATAAAAGAAAGGGAGAAGCCGCTGGCTTTGTACCTTTTTACAAGGGATGCGAGGACGGAGAAAAGGGTTTTAAGGAATCTTTCTTTTGGCGGGGGCTGTATTAACGATACGATCATTCATCTGGCTACGCCCCATATGGGCTTCGGCGGAGTGGGCGGAAGCGGTATGGGGAGTTATCATGGAAAAGAAAGTTTTGATACCTTCAGCCATAAAAAGAGTGTGGTGAAGAAGTCGGATATCATAGATCTGCCTATTCGCTATCAGCCCTATACAGAGGGAAAAGAATGGCTGCTCCGCAGATTTTTATAATGGATTAAACAGCGGATGCAGTCCGTGGTAATGTCAGGAAAGGGGAAACATGAGATGTCAAAAAAACCATCAGACAATGAATATTTCTGGAACAGGAGATCCGGAATTTATGACGACCAGGTATGGAAGGAATATAAAATGGCTTATAAAAAAACAGTGAAACGTTCACTGCCGTACCTGCATGAGGAGGCAAAAGTCCTGGATTTTGGATGCGGGACAGGGAATACCACCATCCCTATCTCGCAGAAGGTGAAGGAGATCGTGGCTATTGATACATCAGAAGAGATGATGGAAAAAGCGGTGCAGAAGGCAGCGGGGGAAAGGTGTCAGAATATTACCTTCTGTCATACAGATATGATGAATTTCAGCGGTGAACCGGAGAGCTTTGATGTGGTGACTGCTTTTAATGTACTTTTATATCTGCAGGACAGGGATGAAGTGCTGGAAAAGATATGGTCTCTGCTGAAGCCCGGCGGGGTGTTTCTATCCGCCACAGACTGTCTGGGCAGGAATTTTTCAAGAGATTCTGTCAAAAAGTTTGTAAAAAGTAAACTGCATTTGATGCCTTATGTGGCTTTTGATACGCCGATCGGCCTTATGCGGAAAATCCAGAAAAAGGGCTTTCTGGTACTGGAGATCGTAAATCTTCATAGGAATCCGCCGAATATTTTTATTGTAGCGCAGAAAATTGACAAGAAGGAATAAATTAACACCCGTTATACGGGCAAATCATGATACTAATTATATCTCTGGTCATTTGTATATGACCGGGGATATTTTTAAATACACTGGAAAGGCATTTGTTTTGCCAAGTTAGTATCCCAAGGTGTGAATATGTCACGGCATGTTTGATTACCTGGAATGGAGAGGGGAGTTGTCATTTTTGCAGAGTGAATTTAATGAAATAGACGCTCTCGTATTCTCCATACTTGCATATTTGGATTTTACAGGATTTGAAGGAGATAATGCAGTGTTTTTTAAGGATGCAGTCCATGTGAGGAACGGGAAGAGTTAGTTGCAACTGTCTTTATTGTCTATGCAAAAAACTTTTATGGAAATGGGATTGAAAAAGCAGGCACAATTGATGATAAGTTTGAGCAAAGTTGTTTTTAACAATGATACTTTTACAACTAATAACATATTAAATCTGTTTTTGGACAAAGAGGACAAAGAAATTAGATGAACAGGCCAAAGATCAAATTTGTTAGCACTCATTTAAAATGAGTGCTAATTTTCTCTTGACTTTTTGTCAAATGGGTATTAATATTATTTTTAGCTGCAGCAAACCGGAGTATGGTTTTCTGCAATAAAAACAAGAATACAGAGAAAAGGCAAAGGAGATGCATATCATGGCTAACAAGCGTGGTAATTTATCAATCAATAGCGACAACATTTTTCCTATTATCAAGAAATGGTTGTATTCCGACCATGACATTTTCTTCCGTGAGATGATTTCCAACGGATGTGATGCCATCACCAAACTGAAAAAATTAGAGGTTATGGGTGAGTACACATTCCCGGAAGGACATAAGAACAGAATTGAAGTGATCGTGAATCCGGAAGAAAAGACTCTGAAATTTATCGACACCGGACTTGGCATGACTGCTGATGAGGTGGAAGAATATATCACTCAGATCGCATTTTCAGGCGCAACAGAGTTTCTGGAGAAATACAAAGACAAGACAAACGAAGACCAGATCATCGGCCATTTCGGTCTGGGATTCTACTCCGCTTTCATGGTAGCTGACGAAGTGCACATTGATACACTTTCCTACAAAGAGGATTCCGTACCGGTACACTGGGAATGTGACGGCGGCACAGAGTATGAGATCGGAGAGGGCAGCCGTACAGAGGTTGGTACGGAGATCACCCTTTTCCTCAATGAGGATGCTCTGGAGTTTGCCAATGAATACCGTGCAAGAGAAATTATTGAAAAATACTGTTCCTTCATGCCGGTTGAGATTTTCCTGTCCAAAGCTAACGCAGAGCAGGAATATGAGACCATTGACGAGGCGGACCTGAAAGAGGATGATGTGGTTGTAGAGCATATCCACGAGGAGGCTAAGACAGAGGAGAAGGAAAACGAGAACGGCGAAAAAGAGATCGTTGAGGTTTCACCGGCTCAGGACAAAGTAAAGATCAATAAACGCCCGGTATCTTTAAGCGATACCCATCCGCTGTGGACAAAACATCCCAATGACTGCACAGACGAGGAGTACAAAGAGTTCTACAGAAAAGTATTTATGGATTACAAGGAGCCTCTGTTCTGGATCCATCTGAACATGGATTATCCGTTCAGCCTGAAAGGTATCCTGTATTTCCCGAAGATCAACATGGAATATGAATCCATTGAGGGAACCATCAAGCTGTACAACAACCAGGTGTTCATTGCGGACAATATTAAGGAAGTGATCCCTGAATTCTTAATGCTGTTAAAGGGTGTGATCGACTGCCCGGACCTGCCTCTGAATGTATCCAGAAGTGCGCTGCAGAACGACGGATTTGTAAAGAAAATTTCTGAGTATATCAGCAAAAAGGTAGCTGACAAGCTGTCCGGCATGTGCAAGACAGACAGGGAAAACTATGAAAAATACTGGGACGATATCAGTCCGTTTATCAAATTTGGCTGCTTAAAGGATACAAAATTCTCAGAGAGAATGATGGATTACATCCTGTATAAGAATATCGACGGCAAGTATCTGACTCTGGAGGACTGCATCAAAGCCAATGAAAAACCGGAAGAGGCCAAAGAGGCTGAGGAAACTGTAGTTGAGGAAACAAAAGAGGAGACTGCAGAGGACGGCAAGAAAGATGAAGAAGAGAAAGAGCCGGAGAAGACCAATATTTACTATGTGACAGATGAGGTGCAGCAGAGCCAGTATATTAATATGTTCAGGGAAGAGGGCCAGGATGCTGTCATCATGAAGCACAATATTGACTCCCCGTTCATCTCCCATGTAGAGCAGATCAAAGAAAATGTGAGATTCCTGCGCATTGACGCGGATATCAATGACTCTGTAAAAGAAGATGACGCAGCAGCGCTGGAGGAGGAGACAAAAACACTTTCAGAACTGTTTAAGAAGGTGCTGAATAAAGAGAACCTGACCGTCAAGGTGGAAAAACTGAAAAATGAAAATGTTTCTTCCATGATGACAGTCTCAGAGGAAAGCCGCCGTATGCAGGAAATGATGAAAATGTATAATATGTACGGCATGGACCCGTCTATGTTCGGCGGACAGGAGACGCTGATACTGAATGCCAATAATAAGCTGGTACAGTATGTTCTGGAGAACGGAGATACAGATAATACAAAAGTGATCTGTGAACAGCTTTATGATTTGGCTGTACTGAGCCACAGACAGCTTACACCTGAGGAAATGACAAAATTTGTGGCACGCAGCAATGACATTATGATGATGCTGGCAAAATAAGATAAACAGAGTGCAGAACTAAGAGGAACGGGCATAGTGCAGTTGTAAAAATGATTTTTTACAGCTGCACTTTTTTGCGTTCACGGCAGCAGGTGTTTGCCAGGTATCTGCAAAGAGAACTTGGCAGAAAGTGTTGACACGAAAACTTGGCATGTTATAATAAGGATGACAAAAAAACCTGGCAAAGAGAGGATGGTGCTGTAATGGAGAAAAAGGAAGTTTTAGTGCGGGACAGGAATAAAAAGAAAGGCTCCATGGATGAATGGGAAATGCAGGTCACGCAGAAAGGATTCAGTTTTGCGCTGATGGGGATTCATTATCTGTATAACGGTGTGAAGCTTCACAAGAAATTTGAGACAGGACTGGGAATTGTGTCAGCGCTGGCTGCCGTGCTGTTGTTTGTGGGTTGCATCAGTGAGATTTTTTAGGCGGGCTGCAGATGGAACTGTCCCAGAACCAGTTGGCGGAGATGGTGGGAGTGTCCAGAAACACCATCAGCTCCATTGAGACGGGACAGTTTAATCCAACAGCAAAACTGGCACTGATCCTATGTATTGCACTGGACAAGAAATTCGAGGACTTATTTTATTTTTGAGGGATTCCCTGAAGGTTTCGGAAATGGAATCCAGGGTGCTCATAGGTATAAACTGATCCCCCTCAATCCCGAAGAAGCGGGAGAGTATGTGCCGGTAGCGGGTCTTTTTTATATTTCCATTTCCACCCTGGCGGATCGTCTCAATGGGAGTCAGTCTGGCTATTTTTCTGGCAGGGATCCTGGCTGAGAACCATACGGTAATAAGGGTGAGCAGTATGGCAGGCAGGATGCTGGGCAGCCCGTATGAAAAAGTGACCTTTGGTATATTGCCGCTTCTGGCTGCATCATTGATGGAGTTCACATATTGTATCAGCAAATTATCCAGAAACCATCCGGTGGCAAGTCCTGCAGGCAGGGGAAGAAGCATTAGGAACAGGCCTTCCCAGATGACGGACTGCCGGATTTGGCGGGGAGAAGCGCCGATGCTTGCCAGAATGCCCAACTGCGTAATGCGTGAATTGGCGGACAGAGAGAAAGCATTTTTGATGATCAGGACAAAAAGCCCCACCACCAATACCGCCAGGAACAGAAACATAATAGGAAATGCAAGTGCTTCCAGTGCATTGTCCATTTGGAACTGCCCTTTGGGAAAGACAAAATGCTGGGAGAGATAATCTGTATTGTATTCTAGATTATAATCACCGTATTCATCCTTTTCCCAGCCGATCAGAGCTGCTATTTTGGGTAAGTCCTTATAGGTGTCACCGATGGACCGGAACCGCAGATAGACAGTTATGGATTCCTCCGGCCGGATATCCGCATCCTCCATGTAGCCCATTGCATAATAAGAGGGGACAGAGGAGGGGGTGGCAGCGTCCAGAATCCCTACTATAGTAAAGGTGCGCTCCTCCTTTTTGGTAAAGGTCTCCCCGCTGCGAAGCGGTTCCGTGGCCTGCAGGACAGTGCCGTCTTTTACCCGTTCCCCCATGGGGAGGGTTATGGTATCGCCTATTTTAAGTTCCGGATGGTTTTCAAAATATTGTTTTGATATGACGATCTCATTGGAAGCTGCGGGAATGCGTCCGTCCGTCAGCTCATTTTTTTCCGGCATATGTTTCCAGTATGCGGCATTGGCACAGCGCAGGGACAGATATTCTCTTCTGGGGTCCTCAATATCAGCTGTGATAAAATCGCCTTTTATCAAGACGCTGTCCACAGTGGAATACCCTTTGATGAGGGGCAGGTCCCGGCCAAAGGCCTCACCGAACAATTCTCCGTGCCAGTCCCCGGATTTAAATACCGTGAGTGTGGTGGTATCCTTCCACATGGTATTGATAAACCCGCAGAGGGCGGAGAGGAAGGTGCTGGCCAGATAGAGGGCTATCATGATGGCACAGCTTGTGCGTTTGTTCCGCCGGATAAAATCCAGGGTATATTCTCTCAGGATCTTCATGACTGGTTCACCTGGTCTTTGATAACCCTGCCGTCCTCCATGGTCAGGATACGGTCAGCCTCCAATGCCAGTTTTTCGTCGTGGGTGATCAGAAGAACCGTCTGTCCGAACCGGCGGTGTGATAATTTCAGCAAATCCAGCGTCTCCCGGGAATTTTTTCGGTCCAAATTGCCGGTGGGTTCATCTGCCAGTAAGATGGCAGGGCGGCAGATCAGGCTTCTGGCAATGGCGGCCCGCTGCTGCTGGCCTCCTGACAGTTCTCCGGGGAGATGCTCCAGCCTGTCGGTCAGGCCCAGGGTTGTGACAATCTGGTCAAACCTTTTCAGGTCAGGCCTGCGTCCGTCCAGAAGAACGGGCAGCAAAATATTTTTCTTGATGGTGAGGGTGGGGATCAGATTGTAAAACTGATAGATTAGGCCAACTTTCCGTCTTCGGAAGGCGGCAAGTGCTTCCTCGTCCAACGTGGAGATATCGGTGTCTTCGATACGGATTTCACCTTCGCTGGGCCGGTCCACGCCTCCCAAAAGATGCAGAAGCGTGGATTTTCCGGAACCGGAAGCGCCCACAATGGCTACGAATTCTCCGCATTCCACGGAGAGTGTGACATGATCCAGGGCAGTGACTGCATTAGGGCCGGTGCCGTAAATTTTAGTTAGATTTTTACATGAGAGTATTTCCATAATTGTGTATCCTCCTTATGGAAACACAGTATAGCAGGGCAAAATGACATTCCAGTGACATTTATAACGGTAATGCGGTTTTATAGTTGAATTTTGTCATCAAGTCCGTTTTTGAAAAGTGTCATCATTTCTCGGGTAAGGCTGATTTCATATTCATCCACAGGAATCTGGGAACGCTCCATCCATACGGCCAGAGCCAGCTCTTCCTCATCCAGGCAGATGGTGTCATCCCCGTCCAGGTCACAGAAAAAGCCGAAGAGCAGAGTGTCCGTGAAAGACCAGGGCTGGCTTTTGTAAAAGCGGAGATTCTTTACCTTGAGGCCAACCTCCTCCATGACTTCGCGCCTAACAGTATCCTCAATGGGTTCGCCGATTTCCGCAAACCCTGCGATCAGGGCATAGTTTGTAAACTCACGGCCTGCATATTTTGACAGAAGCAGTTTTTCTCCGTTTCTAACAGCTACAATAACGGCTGGGGAGAGCTTTGGGTATTCCATAGTGTGGCAGTTGGGACAGTACATCATACGTTCTTTTTTGTCCGGTTTCATCTTTCTGCCGCAGCAGCCGCAGAATCTGCGGCCTTTATACCATTTATAGAGCTGATGTCCCGTGATGCCCGCAAAGATAAGATGGCGGGGGCTTAATGTGCGCAAACTGTCCGTCTTTTCAAGGGTATAGTTTGGCATCTCTTCAAAAGCAAGCTGGGATACCAGGTAATAGGCAGTTTCATCTATGGTAAAAAGGTAAGTCCACAGGTCTTTTACAGCGGGAAATACAGCTTCCGCTTCGGAATAGGTGGGAAAGGAGATTTCCCCGTCCGCAGCCTTCATAAAAATCCGGTCTTTTTTATAGCAGAGCAGCACACTGTCCTTTTGGGGTTCATGGGGCAGATATTCGTTGTGGTAAATATGTGGTGCAATATCCTGAATCATAATTTTTCTCCTGTCAGTATTGTTTATAAATAAAAATGCCGAAACCTAGGCCTGCCTGATGGCCTTCCATCAGCCAGGAGCGGTAAGCTCTCTGGAGCCCGGTATCTCCCGGCAGTTCTTCTGCCGGTTTTTCATAATCCTCATAAAAGATTCTCCACAGATCTCCGTTGTTATACTCCTCTTTATAGATATCATAATCCTGCATAAATCCCAGAATATTGGATGTTTTTGGAAGAAAAATCCTGTGTTCGGGAAACAGCATCCAGGATTCACACAGAAAGACCATAGGCCTGTTTGTAAAAGCATCCCGGAAAAAGTCCGCAGCCATGGCGTAGGATTTCATATATTCCTCTCTCACAAGCCGTCCGCAGGAGGGGATGTGCACATTGATAACAAGGTCCCCCGGATGCAGAGTTACACCATTTTTTTCATAAGTTCCCTCAAACGGCACCAGTTCATACTGGAAACGTCCCAGAGCAAAACGTTTGACCTCAAACCACCATATCTGCCAGTCAGCCACACTGGTGCCCCAAATACCGAACATTTTGCGGCATTCCAGCAGCTTCCAGTGCAGGTCCATCATGGATGCACGGAAGATTTCAGGTGCGATGCTCCGCTCCTCGTAAATTTTCCTGGTTTTTCGTGACAGGATAATGAAAAAGAGCATGTGCAGGGTATAGGTGTGGACACCGCAGCGCGGGGAGACCGCCTTCAGCTCTTCCAGGACTTTTTTATAGTCCATATGGATGTTTTCGCTGTATGTGCAGTCAGCAGATGTAAGTATATGGAGCACTTCCGGGCATTGGAATACCTGTTCCAGGGACTGCGTAAGAGATTCGGCAGCCTCCTGCGGATACTCCATCTCACCGGTGAACAGATGCAGGTTATCTATCCATTCCTGCTTTAAAACATTTGTCTCATGATTTTGCATATTTTTCCTTCTTTCACATAAACTATTTATAACGATCCCATGTAAATCAGACAGGCAGTACAGGAATCTGCTGCTGCCTGAAGAATTTTGTTACCATTTCATCCCACACCCGGTCCAGGGACTTGTCCATGGAGAAGGTTTTGAGGGACGTGCCTGTTGTGCAGTTCACATGACTGCCGTCGTACTGCAGGTTCAGATACAGGCCGAAGACATCTGCCGGTGTCCAGGAAAGTCCGCTTCCTGTCAGCAGTTTTTCTACATTCTGCCTGGAGAGCTGGAACACGATTTTAAAGTGCAGCGGGGTATGTTTTCCTTTCATGATGGAGAAGCAGAAGGGTTTGATCTCCTTCCACGTAGAGAAGGTGCGCTCAGTCTCATGGAGCATTTCCGCCTGTTCTGAATCAAAGAACTCCTTGTGGAGGGAACCGTCAATTTTGTAGGAGACAAATGTGGTCACATTGGCCTCACAAAGCCAGAAAGCATCAAAATCGGTTCCTATAAGCAGACGGGACATAAATTCTTTTACATCCTGTACCTGTAAAGCTATCATGATATTATTTCCTCTTCCTGTCATAGTCTAATGAATAGTATATACGAAAAACGGGAAAAATCAAAGTATTTTCATGAAAAAAGCCCTTTTCAACAGCATGGTTTTGTGTTATCATAAAACATAGTATTAAAAACTACATATAAGAGGTTGCAAGATGAGATATAAAATAGTAATAGACAGCTGCGGAGAATTAATAGAACGTTGGAAAGAAGACCCGGCCATTGAGCGGGCATCCCTGACTCTTACTGTCGATGAAGAAGATATAGTGGATGATGAGAGCTTTGATCAGGCATATTTCTTAAAAAGAGTGGCAGAATCACCCAACTGTCCCAAATCCTCATGTCCCTCCCCGGAGAGATATATGGAGGCCTATGACTGTGAGGCTGACCATGTGTATGCAGTGACACTCTCCTCAGAACTGAGCGGCTCCTACAACAGCGCTGTTCTCGGCAGGAACCTTCTTCTGGAGAGCCAGCCTGAGAAAAAGATCCATATATTTAATTCACGCTCCGCGTCTGTGGGCGAGACCCTGATCGCTCTGAAGATCGAAGAGTGTGAGAGCAAGGATATGGAGTTCGAGGATATTGTCCGGGAGGTGGATGCTTATATTGAAAGCCAGAACACTTATTTCGTACTGGAAAGCCTTGAGACCCTGCGCAAGAACGGACGCCTGAGCAATCTGAAGGCGTTTGTGGCAACAGCCCTGAAGATAAAGCCTGTCATGGGAGCTACCCCGGAAGGCACGATCATACAGCTTGACCAGGCAAGAGGCATCAACAAAGCGCTGATGAAGATGGTGGACTATATTGTGGAGCGCTCAGCAGACAGTGCGGACAGAATTCTGGGTATTTCACACTGTAACTGCCGGGAACGGGCAGAGATTGTGAGAGATGCCATTTTGAAACGGATTCCGGTAAAAGATGTGGTCCTTTTAGATACAGCGGGTGTCAGCAGCATGTATGCCAACGACGGCGGGATTATTGTGGTGATTTAAAGATCAAGAGGTGGGAGCGGAACAGAGAAATCCGTTTCCGCCTCTTTTTTGCTGCTTTTTCATAGGCACTTGAAAAAAACAACCTTCCCCGTAAAATACATTTTGACCGGACAGTCATTTTATAGTAGGATATATGTATATCCTATTTAGCAGAGCTAAATAGGCGTATCATATTTAGCAGAGCTAAATAGGCTTATCATATTTAGCAGAGCTAAATAAGCATGAGAAAAATGTGACAGAAGAAGGTAAACGTATTATGGGAGGACAACTAAAGAAATTATTTGGCCCTGTGGACATGACAGAGGGCAAACCGTGGGAGAAGATCGTGGCTTTTACTGTGCCGCTGGTTATCGGCAATATCGCACAGCAGCTCTACAACACGGTGGACAGTATTATTGTAGGACGGTATGTAGGTGACAATGCCCTGGCAGCGGTGGGCAGCGCCGGCCCGATCCTCAATCTGCTGCTTGTTTTATTTATCGGTATTTCCGTGGGGAGCAGTGTAATGGTTTCCCAGTATTTCGGGGCAAAGGAGAGAGAAGAGCTTTCAGGGACCATAGGAAGCTGCGTTACCCTGACAGCCATTGCTTCCATTATTATCATGGCATTGGCCCCCTTTGTTATTATGCCTATGCTGGAGCTTCTGCGCACGCCGGACACCATCATTGACTGGTGTAATTCCTATCTGAGGATTTTATTTATCGGCATTGCAGGTGTGGCTTACTATAATATTCTGAGTGGTATTTTGAGAGGTCTCGGGGATTCCATATCAGCCCTTTTATATCTGCTTGTGGCAACAGTATTGAATATCATTCTGGATTTGTGGTTTGTGGCAGGTCTGGGACTGGGAGTGCCGGGTGTTGCCCTTGCCACAGCCATTGCACAGGCAGTATCCGCAATTCTCTGTATGTGGAAACTGACCCGTATGAAGGAAATCTTTGATTTCAAACCCCATTATCTGAAGATGAAAAAGAACCATGCTGTCAATATTATCCGTCTGGGACTTCCCTCAGGCCTTACCCAGGCTATTTTCTCCTTGGCTATGGTCATTGTACAGTCACTGACAAACAGCTTTGGGGAAATGTTCATAGCAGCCAATGTGATCGTCATGCGTGTGGACGGATTTGCCATGATGCCCAACTTCTCTTTCGGAACCACCATGACAACCTATGCAGGCCAGAATGTAGGTGCAAACAGTTATGACCGGGTGGAAAAAGGAGCCAGGCAGGGAACTCTTATAGCAGCGGGAACCTCTGCGGTCATCACAGCCATGATCCTGCTGTTCGGCAAAAATCTTATGGGGATTTTCACCAGTACCTCTGAGCTTGTGGAGCTGAGTATGCGCCTGATGTGTATTCTGGCTGTGGGATATATTGCCATGGCTGTGACCCAGAGCCTTTCCGGTGTTATGAGAGGGGCAGGTGATACCATGACACCTATGTGGATATCTATTATTACCACTGTGCTGATCCGTGTGCCCCTTGCCTACGGAATATCCTGGGCTACCAGAACACCTGAGCTTCCAAATGGCCGCAGTGAATGTATCTTCATCTCCCTGCTGGTCTCCTGGGTATTGGGAGCCATTGTCACCGGATTTTTCTACAGAAAAGGAAAGTGGAAAACAAAAGCCCTTGCATCATAAAAACAGAACCATAAAAGCCGGTTATGCCGGCTTTTATAATAAATAAAAAAGATGAGGAGAATGATTATGGAATTTACGAAGGAAAAAGCAAGAATTGCCTACTACAACGAAGAAGGAATAATGCTGGCAGAAATCACATTTCCGGCTGTGAACAAAAACACGGTGAACATAAACCATACCTTTGTAGATGAATCCCTGCGCGGGCAGGGGATTGCGGGAAAACTTATGCAGGCAGCGGCACAATATCTGGATGAGAGCGGGAAAAAGGTACTTCCCACATGTTCCTATGCGGTTGGCTGGTTTGCAAAACATCCGGAATATAGTCATCTTCTGATTGACGGCAGTGAAGAATAATAGGTGGAAAGAGGAGAAGGCAGCTAAATGATAAAACAGATTCTGGATAAAAACTGGGAAATGCACACAGCAGGGTGGGATGACTGTCAGCAGGCAGTGGTGCCCGGAACCGTATACACAGATTTTTTGAGAAACGGCAACATGGAGGACCCTTTCTGGAAAGACAATGAAAATAAAGCTCTGGCGCTGATGGAAAATGATTTTGAGTATGAGACCATATTTGCCTGTGAACCGGGCCTTCTGGCCTGTGACAGCGTTCTGCTGCGTTTTGAGGGGCTGGATACCATTGCGGATATCTATGTGAACCATGAATATATAGGCAGGGCAGAGAATATGCACCGTACCTGGGATTTTCCTGTGCGGCATCTGCTCCATGAAAAAGAAAACTCTCTGCGGGTTCTTTTTCATTCGCCGCTGGCTTATATCAGGGAGAAATTCGCGGAGGCACCCACAAGGGGCTCTGAGGATGCGATGGATGGCTTTGTGCACATCAGAAAGGCACACTGTATGTTCGGCTGGGACTGGGGTGCGCATCTGCCGGATGCAGGAATCTTCCGCCCGGTATCCCTGCTTGGGATACAAAAGGCATGTCTTGACAGTGTGTATCTGCGCCAGGAACACCAGGCCGGATGTGTCCGTCTGACTCCACAGGTGTATGTAAGGACAGCTAAGGACGGGGCGGCAAAAGAGCCTGTGAAGATCAGCAGGGAGGTTTCCGGCTGCTCTTACCGGATAACCATAGAGGACCCTGCCAGGGAGAAACGTGTCTATGAAGGCTCTCCGGAGGAGATCCTGGTGGAAGATCCAAGGCTCTGGTGGCCCAACGGTATCGGGGAACAGCCGCTCTACACAGTCAGGACAGAGCTAATATGCTCTGGGACGGTGGTGGATGAGCATACGCAGCGTATAGGACTCCGCACCATGACCATGCATGTGGAGAAAGATGAATTCGGGGAGAGCTTTGCCCATGAAGTAAATGGGGTACAGGTGTTTGCCATGGGTGCCGACTATATTCCGGAGGATCATCTGCTGGGCAGGACAACTCCGGAAAAGACAAGAAAACTTCTGGAAGACTGCAAGGCTGCCAATTTTAATGCTGTGCGCGTGTGGGGCGGCGGCTATTACCCTGAGGACTGGTTCTATGATATCTGCGATGAGCTGGGGCTTATGGTATGGCAGGACTTTATGTTTGCCTGTGCCGTCTATGATCTGACGCCGGCCTTTGAGGGAATATCAGAAAAGAACTGGCGGACAATATAAAACGTATCCGTCATCACGCCTCCCTGGGACTCTGGTGCGGTAACAATGAGATGGAAATGTTTGTGAAGGAAGGCAATTGGGTATCCAAACACTCTGAAGTAAAGGATTATCTGCTCATGTACGAGAGGGTGATACCGGAGGTGCTGAAAGAATATGACCCCCAGACCTTTTACTGGCCTGCAAGTCCTTCCTCAGGCGGTTCCTTTGACGAACCCAACGCCCCGGACAGAGGTGATGTACATTACTGGGATGTATGGCATGGCAGCAAGCCTTTTTCAGATTACAGAAATTATTTCTTCCGCTATGCGTCAGAATTCGGTTTTCAATCCTTCCCATGCCTGAATACCATCAAGACTTTTACAGATGATCCGGATGACTGGAATATCTTTTCCTATGTGATGGAAAAGCACCAGAGAAATGCAGGTGCAAACGGAAAGATCATGAATTACATGCAGCAGACGTTCCGCTATCCCTCAGCTTTTGAAACCGTTCTCTATGCATCGCAGCTTCTTCAGGCAGAGGCGATACGCTACGGGGTGGAGCATTTCAGGAGAAACAGGGGAAGGTGTATGGGCGCTATTTACTGGCAGCTGAACGACTGCTGGCCTGTGGCCTCCTGGTCTTCCATTGACTATACCGGCCGCTGGAAGGCACTGCACTATTATGCCAAGCGTTTCTTTTCCCCTCTTATGGTGTCCTGTGAGGAGGAGGGATGGCTGACCCGGAAGCCGGATATGAACCGGGAACATTTTGAATTTGAAAAGTCCATCCGTCTGAATGTAGCCAATGAGACCAGAAAAGAACAGCAGGTACTGGTCAGATGGGCAGTACGGAACAGGAGTGGGGAAATCGTTTCATCCCATGAAGAGCTGGTCTGCGTACCGGCCATGTCAAGCGTCTGGCTTGATAAGATGGAGTTCCCCCATATTCAGGTTTTTGACAGGTATGTGAGTTATGAGCTGCTGAAAGACGGAGAAGTCATCTCAGAGGGAACGGTGATCTTTTCCCTTCCAAAATACTTTTCCTATGCAGACCCGAAGCTTACCTGCCAGGTGGAGGGAGATGAAATTGTGGTTCAGGCGCAGGCTTACGCCAAGAGTGTGGAGATACGCAATGATACGGAAACGCTTCTTTTGTCTGATAATTATTTCGATCTGAATGCCGGAGAGAAACGTGTCAGGATTCTGGGCGGAAAGCCGGAGAACTTACAGCTGAGAAGTGTTTATGACATTCGGTAAATGGGAGGAAAAGAGATGGAACTCTGGGATATATGTGACAGCAAAGGGATTCCTACGGGGAGAACCATTGAAAAGGGCAGTGACTTTGGGGAAGGGGAGTATCATATTGCGGTGGAGGCCTGGATCGTCAACAGGAAGGGAGAATTCCTGATCCAGAAGAGAAGCAGCAGATGCCAGCACTATCCCAATGTCTGGTCTCTGACTGCGGGAAGGATCCAGGCAGGTGAGGATGCCAGGGACGGCTGTGTTCGAGAGGTCAAAGAAGAGATAGGCCTTGCCCTTGAGAGGGAAGAACTGATACATCTGGCCCATGTGAACCGGGAAGACAACAGCCATATGATATGGGAGGTGTTTCTTGCCCGGCGGGATATCTCTGTTTCTGGCCTTACCCTTGATCCGGATGAGGTGGCAGAGGTCAGATGGGTGACAAAAGAGATGCTGGAGGATATGATACGGACGGAAGATATATTTACCTATCCGGAGATGATGGATTTTTTCCATCTGATCACAGAAAATTATCTGGACAAAACAGCAGAGAGGAAAGCGTAATGTTTAACAAAAGGTTTTTAAACCAGATGACAGAGTTCATATTTGTGGAACAGGAACCAAAGCCGGCGGATATTATTTTTGTCCCCGGCAGCGGATTTCCGCAGATTGCAGAAAAGGCAGCCCAGCTGTACAGAGAGGGTTTTTCCACCTGCGTTCTGCCCTCTGGAAAGTACAGCATCCTGCAGGGAAAATTTGCAGGAGTCCAGGCAAAGGCGGAAGTGTATGAAGGAGAGTACAGGACAGAATGGGAATTTTTAAAGACAGTCCTTGTAAGAAATGGGGTGAGAGCGTGTGATGTATGGCGGGAAGAAAAGGCAGCCTACACATATGAAAATGCCATCCGCTCCAGAGAGGTGACAGACGCTGCAGGTCTCCATGTGGACCGGGGGATCATCTGCTGCAAACCGGCACATGCCAGACGGGCGCTTCTATATTACCAGCTTTTATATCCGGATACGGAACTTCTGGTCTGCCCTGCGGACGACTGTGATATCACCCGAGAGAACTGGTTCTTGAGTGAAAAGGGATGTGAGACCGTCCTCGGTGAGATCGCCCGCTGTGGGGAGCAGTTCCATGAGATTATGAAAAAAATGAGAGATAAAGAAAAGAAGCCTTCCGCATAGTGCGGAACGGCTTCTTTTTAAGAAGATGTTATTTCTTTTCTTCGATTTGTTCAAGGGGCTCCTGTTTGTTAAAAAGTTCATCTTCCGGCACCGTGTAATCATCCGGATTGACCTGTTCTTCTGCCTCCTCCTGAGGTTCGTATTTTGCAAATACCTTGCGGAAGATGTAGGAGTTACAGAAGGCAATAAAGGAAAGCCCGATCAAGAACCAGAATAAGCTTCCGTAAACCAGTGTAGTGGAGTTGAACATAGTGATAAACACCAGCCCCACCGGAATGCACACAACCAAAATGGTCTGTGGCAGGTTCAGAATGCTGATAAGCAGTGCATTCTTGACTGTGTTTTTTACATTGTTCTCAAATCTTGCCACATAGGGGAAGACATAGGTCATCAGCAGGAGGTAGAAGGTTATCACAACACCCACAAGGATGCGGAAGATATTCTTCATATTATCAGGCAGGAACTGGGTTGCTTTGTAATCCGCAAAGATCAGCAGACCCAGCAGTGCCAGGATCAGCCAGATTATGGTGGAGATTTTAAAGTTCTCCTTGAAAGCCTTGAAGAATCCTTTAAAGATATAAGATTCCTCCCCTCTTACCATTTTCAGGGTGACAGAGTAAAGCGCAGTGACCGATGCTCCTATGGTCACAATGGGAATGCAGCAGATTAGGCACATAAAATTTAAGATCATCAGGTCACATACGCGGGACAGAAACCGCATAACAGGGCTGTCCATGTTAAAAAAACCGCTCATAATTCGTTGTTGTCCTTTCCATTTGTGTTGTCAGCGGCAGAATTCCGGGATTTTCCGGCTGCCAGTCATTCTTCTTCAGGCTGTTCCTGTATCTTGGGCAGGTATATATGTACAGCCTCAATTCGGTTCTTCTCTATCTTGTCCACAACCAGGCGGACATGATCCGGGGTGGTGATGCTTTCCCCCGGTTCCGGGAAACGGTCAAGCTGTTCGATGATGTATCCGCCGATGGAATCGTAGTCCTCAGACTCAATCTCTACAGGCAGCACCTCATTCAGATCATCCAGCCTTGCGGATCCAAGTGCCACATATTCCCGTCCGGGAATGATTTCCGTCAGGTCATCTTCCTCGGTATCGTCGTATTCATCATGGATATCCCCCACGATTTCCTCCAGCAGATCCTCCAGGGTTATGATCCCTGCTGTAGCCCCGTATTCATCAAGCACAACAGCAAAGGAAACGCTTTCTTCTTTCATTTCAACCAGAAGTTCAGAAGTCTTTTTGTACTCAAAGGTAAAGTAAGGCTCCCGCATTATATTCCTGAGAGAGAAGCTTTCCCTGGACCCCATAAGCAGCAGGTCCTTTACATTTACAATACCAACCACATTGTCTGTGGTGTCCTCATAGACAGGAAACCGGGTATGTTTCTCCTCCCTGAACATGGAGACCAGGTCATCATAGGAGCTTCCGATATCCGCGAAAGCTACATCAATACGGGGCACCATAACATCTTTGGCCTGGGAATCCCCGAAATCAAACACATTGTATATCATCTGGCGTTCTTCACTTTCAATGACACCCTCCTCATGGCTGACATTGACGATGGTACGCAGTTCGTGCTCTGTGATCTTGCTGCCGTTTCCATTCTGATCCACACGCAGCAGGGACAGCACACCTGCGGAAAGCTTATTCACAATATAAATGACCGGCGTGAGGAGCACCATCAGTCCGTGAATAGGTCCTGCGTAAGACAGCGCAAGCCTTTCGGCGTTTAAGGTTGCCATGGTCTTTGGTGTGATTTCTCCAAAGATCAGAATAAGCAGTGTCAGAACACCGGTACAGATGCCCACTGCTGCATTGCCGAACATGCGGATCGCCATGGATGTAGCCAGGGAAGAGGCCCCGATATTCACCAGGTTGTTGCCTATCAAAATGGTGCTGAGCATCTTTCCGGAATTGCCTGTTACTTTCAGAAGGGTTTTTGCCTTCTTGTTCCCCTGTTCGGCCAGGGTCTGGATGCGTATTTTGTTTGCGGTTGTCATAGAAGTTTCTGCGGATGAAAAGAATGCCGACAGGCATATGAGAATAATCAAGACGAGAAACTGTATGGCGTCACTGGAATCCAATTAAATTTCAACTCCTTTGTAATATAAAATTATATTAAGAAATGATACATGATTTTGGGAAGGATTGCAAGTATAGCAGAAAAAATAAAAAAATTGAATTTTAGGGGTGTCGAAACAAACAGAAATATGCTATAATATCTCCGATAGAGGTATGATGATTATGCCTAAAGAAAGCGTATTAAAATTGTCTAATATGCACAATGTGCGAAATGGCAGTTTTTACATATATAAGATACTTGGGGTGTGTCTTGGCATTTATATCTGACACGCTCTGACAGACAACGGTGAGATAGATTTAAAAAAGGGGCAGATTATGAAGAAAAATTACAGCGGGAATAACAGTAAATCATATAAAAACAGAATTTGGAAAACAACACTGGGTATCACTCTGGCAGCAGTGCTGGTGGTACAGGGAACGGGCACCGGTATGCACATGGGATTATCCCAGGTGGCAGCAGCGGAGCAGCAGGCAGACAATACCGCCAAATTAAAGACTGTTTATTTAAGCGGAAGCGGTAAAAAGAGCGGAGACGGCACTTCCAAGGATACGGCAGTGTCCAGCTTCGAGAAGGCGAAGTCCCTGGCTGCTGACAACGCAACGATCCTGGTGTGCGGGACCATAACCATTTCCAGTGAGACAAAGCTTCCCATGCCTTCCGGCATTACTGTGAAGCGGGCGGACGGTTTCAGCGGCCCTGTCATTAAAGTGGAGGGCAGCGGCAGGCTTACGCTGACCTACGGATGGCTGAGCGCTTCTGATGTGGATACAAAAAGTGCGGATCTGGGAGCGGATGCTTTTGTTATAGGAGAAAATCCGAAAGAGGAGAACAAAGAGAATGCTTCCGGGGAGAGCGGCGGGAATAAAGAAGAAGTAAAAGAAGACCCCAAGGAAGAGGCAAAAGAGGAGCCAAAGGAAGAACCTAAGGAAGAGCCCAAAGAGGAGCCAAAAGAAGAGACACCGGTCAAAAAGCAGGAAGCTCCTGCAGTGACAGTGCCGGATACTATGACTATGAAAGAGCCTGCCACACTGGAGTCCCTGATTATGGGAGACGGCTTTAACGGTGACGGTACCTTCCGTTTTGCGGAACCGGAGAAAGTGCCCGATACATACGAGAGCGACCAACAGATAATTTTTACACCAAACGACACAGAGACATATGACTATTCCAATATCCCCGGCTGGAGCCAGGAGGGACAGCAGGTGATCCGCAGTGTGACCGTGTACGTGGAATCCTTAAAAGCACCGGAACCACCTAAGGAAGAAGAGAAAGAGGAGCCCAAGAAGGAAGAGGCAGGCACAGACGACCAGGAACAGGATGCGGGCAGCAGCGACACCGGCAAGGGTGAAGAGGCGGAAAAACCGGCAGACGATAAAGATACAGACCAAGATAGGACAGAAAAGCCTTCAGATGATAAAAAGGGAACAGAGGATAACAAGAAGGAGTCCCCAAAGGATGACTCTAAGAAGGCGAAATCCAATAAGGAGGATTCTAAGAAAGACGGCCAAAAGCAGGAGGAGTCTTCCAAGAAAGATAATTCCAAGTCAGAAGAGTCCAAGAAAGAGGAGTCTTCCAAGAAGGCGGAGCCTGACAAAAAAGATCCGGTGGGAAGTCTCTGGGACAAAGCCACAGATGTTAGAATATCCGGTGATTTTATTCCGTCCTATGTGGAGATCAGGGTTTCACTGAATACAGATGTGGACAGTATGCCGGCGGCTAATATAGAGCAGATTCTGAAGGCGTACGAGATTGAACTGTGGGATTTAAAGGCTGATAAAAAGTACAGGATACCGGACGGTAAAAAAGTAACTGTGTCCATCCCATTGCCCAAGGACGCAAACCTCTATGAGAAGCTGGTAATCGGACATTATCTTGAGGAGACTGGAAGTTATGAATACTTTACGCTAGGTGAACCAGAAAGCAATATGAAGGTTGTTGACGGATATCTGGTATTCAAGACTGGTTCTCTGAGCCCGTTTAATGTGGGCGGCAGTCAGCTGGTAGGAATCGGCACAGCAAGTCCGAATCATAAACCTGCGGTGCCGTCGACCGGTATATCAGGTAATAACAGCGGTTCTTCCATTAACCAGAACAACAACAGCGGCGGTTCCTCCAGTGTGAAGAAGCCTACCAACACATCCGTAAAGAAAAACAACGGGACAGTGATCGTAAACCCCAGAACAGGCGACGAGACACCAATACTCACTTATGTACTGGTAGCTGCAGCGGCGGTTATGGTGGTAGTGGTTCTCTTAGTTTTCAGTAAAAAGAAAAAGAAATAATTGGGAATTACATAGTAATACATTAGTAAGCCCTTCCATATATATACATATGGGAGGGTTTCTTTATGGAGCAGACAGTTGCGAAACAATCAAAACCTTTACTGATGATGAAAGCGCTGCTGGCGGCTTATCTGGCAACAGGGATCATGCTGCTTCTTCTGGCGCTTCTTCTGTACAAGACGGGACTGGGAGAGAACCAGGTGAATCTGGGCATCCTGATTATTTACATAGTGTCCTGTTTTTTAGGAGGCTTCTATCTTGGAAAAAAGGTAGGAAACCAGAGATATCTTTGGGGAATGGCCCTGGGGATTGGATATGCAGTGCTGCTGACAGCCGTCACTTTTCTGACGGAGCATCAGATTTCCGCTGATTTCAAGGAAATGGCAGTGACCTATTTCCTCTGTTTTCTGGGCGGTGCGCTGGGCGGTATGCTGTCGTAGCGGTGAAGGCGTGGGCCGGGATGGGGTCCTAAAAGACGAAAGAAATACTTGCCTTGCTGGTTATAGATATGCTATAATAGCCACAAGCGTGCAGACGCATAGAATTACATTTAAGCACAGGGAGGAATATGTTATGGAACATATCAAAACATTAAATACAAAAAACTTACAGAATACAGTAAAAAAAGGCGGATGCGGTGAATGCCAGACATCTTGTCAGTCAGCCTGTAAAACATCCTGTACAGTAGGGAATCAGAGCTGCGAGAATAAATAATGGAGATCACGCTCCGCGGGTTTTCTATTATCATGAATAATATGCTGTCATAGGAAGACATCAGAAGCAGCGGTATAAAAGCCGCTGCTTATTCATTGTCATACGGGAATGCCCCTGAGGCAGAATTCTTTTTTGTATTCAGCATAAGAAGAAAGGAAGTAGCTATTCAGTAGGTCTGCGTGTTTACTGCGCTGACCGTAAGAAAATGTTCAGCAGCCAGGCAAAAATCCCATCGCCAAAGGCGATTCTGCATGGATCTTTGCTTGTAACTGTGAGGGTACTGAACAGTTACGAAAGGAAAAATACTGTGATTCATCGTTATAAAAATAATGGCTACAATATTGTTCTCGATGTGAACAGCGGTTCCGTACATGTGGTGGATGAGATCGTCTACGATATGGTTGGACTGCTCGATGAAGGGAATAGTGAGGAGGAGATCCTGGCTGCCCTGAAAGACAAGTATCAGGAGGGGGATATCAGGACCGCTCTTGAGGAATGCGCAGAACTGAAAAAAGAACAAATGCTGTTCACAGAGGATGTGTACGAGAAAGCGATCGACAGCTTTAAGGACAGGCCCACTGTGGTGAAGGCCCTCTGCCTGCACATTGCCCATGACTGTAACCTGGCCTGCCGCTACTGTTTTGCGGAAGAAGGGGAGTATCATGGACGCAGAGCCATGATGACTTATGAAGTGGGAAAACAGGCGTTGGATTTCCTGATCGCCAATTCCGGCAACAGAAAGAATCTGGAAGTGGATTTCTTCGGCGGGGAACCGCTTATGAACTGGAAGGTAGTCAAAGACCTTGTGGCCTATGGGCGCTCCCAGGAAAAAATACATAACAAGCGTTTCCGCTTCACACTGACCACAAACGGTGTCCTGCTCAATGATGAGATGATGGAATTTGCCAACAAAGAAATGGACAATGTGGTACTCAGCATTGACGGCCGCAGGGAAGTCCATGATTTTATGCGTCCCTTTAGGAAAGGGGCGGGCAGTTATGACCTGGTCGTGCCAAAATTTCAGAAATTTGCGGACAGCAGAGGCCAGAAAAAGTACTATGCCAGAGGAACCTTCACACGTCATAATCTGGATTTTTCCCAGGATGTGCTCCATTTGGCAGACCTGGGATTTGAGCAGATTTCCGTGGAGCCTGTAGTGGCGGACGAAAAGGAAGAGTATGCCCTGAAGTGGGAAGATGTTCCGAAAATCTGTGAGGAGTATGACAAGCTGGCAAAAGAGATCATCAAGAGGGAAAAAGAGGGAAGAGGCTTTCATTTTTTCCACTTTATGATAGACCTGACGGGAGGCCCCTGTGTATACAAAAGGCTTTCCGGCTGCGGTTCCGGAACAGAGTATCTGGCCGTGACACCCTGGGGAGATCTGTATCCCTGCCACCAGTTTGTAGGTGAGGAGAAATTCCTTATGGGCAATGTTTGGGACGGTGTACAGAAACCGGAAATCCGTGATGCGTTCAAAGAGTGTAATGTATATGCAAAGGAAAAATGCCGGAAGTGTTTCGCCAGATTTTACTGCAGCGGCGGATGCGCGGCAAACGCCTATAATTTCCACGGCTCCATCAATGAGGTCTACGACCTTGGCTGTGAGCTGCAGCGCAAGAGAGTGGAGTGTGCCATTATGATAAAAGCCGCTTTGACATGACAGTTCAAACAGGTCTGCGCATTTACTGCGCTGACCGTATGAATGTGTAATAGCAGTGAGCATCCAGCCCATCGCGAAGCGATTTTTAATGGATGGATGCCGTAACAGTCCAGGTGCCTGAACTGTTACGCTTTGGCAGACCAGTGAGTATAAACATCACACACATTAAGACTAAAAGTAAAGAAGGGAAAGAACAATGAAGAAAAGCAGAGGTATCCTCGTACTTGTGCTGACGGTTCTGATTACCGGTTTTCTGGTATTCACCTCCGCAGTGGGACTTGGTCCCACCGGAACAGGTGCCGCCAAACACATTAAGACCGGACTTGATCTGGCAGGCGGTGTCAGCATAACATACGAGGCATCAAAAGAGAATCCAACAGACGATGAGATGGCAGATACCATCTACAAATTACAGAAACGTGTGGAGCAGTACAGCTATGAAGCCCAGGTATACAAAGAGGGTACAAACAGGATCAACGTGGAAATCCCGGGAGTGACAGATGCCAACAAGGTTCTGGAAGAGCTGGGAAAACCCGGTTCCCTGTATTTTATTGCCCATAAAGGTTCTGACGGTTCTGAGAACTACACCTTCAACGGCTCTGAGTATGTTCTGAATAAAACCATTGAAGAACTGCAGGAGGATGGTTCCATTGTTCTGACAGGTACTGAGGTAAAGACGGCGAAAGCCTCCATGATCGAAAATGATCTGAAGAACAAAGAGAATGTGGTGGACTTGACTCTGACAGAGGAAGGTACTACAAAGTTCGCAGAGGCAACAAAAGCTGCATATGAGGACAGCCATGACAGCATTGGTATTTACTATGACGGCAAGTTCGTCAGTGTGCCGAATGTAAACGCTGAGATCAAGGACGGCAACGCCCAGATTTCCGGTATGAAGGACTCCGCTGAGGCGGAAAACCTGGCTTCCACCATCCGTATCGGTGGTCTGAAGCTGGAACTGAGCGAACTGCGTTCCAACGTAGTTGCTGCCCAGTTAGGTGAGGAAGCGATAGCAAGCAGCTTAAAAGCAGCAGGGATCGGCCTTGCCCTGGTTATCCTTTTCATGATATTTGTATACAGAATTCCAGGACTTGTATCCGGTATTGCGCTGATCATTTATACATGTCTGGATTTGATATTCCTGAATGCTTTTGACCTGACCCTGACATTGCCGGGTATTGCAGGTATTATCTTGTCTATCGGTATGGCTGTGGACGCAAACGTCATCATCTATGCCCGTATGCAGGAGGAGATCGCACTTGGCAGAAATGTTCGGACTGCTATCCAGAATGGTTTCCAGAAAGCGTTCTCTGCCATCTTTGACGGCAATATTACAACATTGATCGCAGCGTTTGTATTGAACTGGCTGGGTTCCGGTACTGTAAAAGGCTTTGCCCAGACGCTGGCACTTGGTATTGTTCTGTCCATGTTCACTGCGTTAGTGGTTTCCCGTTTTATTGCCTACGCTATGTATGCAGTGGGAATCCGCGATGAAAAGTTCTATGGCAGAAAGAAAGAGAGACAGCCGATCCGTTTTCTGCAGAAGAAAAGAATCTTCTTCGCAGTTTCCATCATCCTGGTTCTCTGCGCACCCATTGCTATGGGCGTGTTCAAATCCAGCACAGGGGATGCACTGAAATACAGCCTGGAATTTAAAGGCGGTACATCTACCAACGTGACCTTTAATGACAATATGGACATTAAGGAGATTGATGCCAAAGTGGTTCCCGTCGTGGAAGAGGTTACAGGGGACAACAATGTACAGGCCACTAAAGTGGTGGGTACCAATCAGGTCATCATTAAGACCATTACTCTGGATGTGCAGACAAGAGAGGAACTCAACCAGGCTCTGGTGGATGAGTTTGATGTGGATAAAGATTTGATCGCAACCGAGAGTATTTCCTCCACAGTCAGCAGCGAGATGCGGGCCGACGCGGTGAAAGCAGTGGTGATCGCTACAGTCCTTATGCTGCTTTACATCTGGTTCCGTTTCAAAGATATCCGGTTTGCCAGCAGCGCAGTTGTGGCACTGCTGCACGATGTGCTGGTAGTTCTGGCTTTCTATGCAGTAGCCAGAGTATCTGTGGGCAACACATTTATTGCTTGTATGCTTACGATCGTGGGTTATTCCATCAATGCGACCATCGTTATCTTTGACCGTATTCGTGAGAACCTGGCAGTGGCCAAAAAGAAATCGGATTTGGAGGAGCTGGTCAACAACAGTATCACCCAGACTCTGACAAGAAGTATCTATACTTCACTGACTACCTTTATCATGGTATTCCTGCTGTTCGTGCTGGGAGTTTCCTCTGTAAGGGAATTTGCCCTGCCTCTGATGGTTGGTATTGTGTGCGGCGGATATTCTTCCGTGTGCATCACAGGTGCCCTGTGGTATGTTATGAAAACAAAAATCAAAAAGAAAATCGCGTAAAAAAAGATGGGGGTGCTGCACAGCAGTACCCCTTTCTTTTTCAACATGAAAAGGAGAGGACAAAAGATGGAAAAGTGGGTAATCTCCGCTAAGAAAGCGGATTTTTATGAAATCAGCCGGAAATTCGGTGTGGACCCGGTTATTGCAAGGCTTATCAGAAACAGAGACCAGATCACGGACAAGGAGATTGACCGGTATCTCCACGGAAAGATGTCAGGCCTTCATTCCTGGAAGCTTTTAAAAGGAATGGATGCTGCCCTTGCTATTCTTGAACAGAAAACCAGGGAAGGGAAAAAAATCAGAATAATCGGTGATTATGACATTGACGGTGTCTGCTCCACCTATATTCTGCTGACAGGACTTCGCCATGCAGGCGCCTGCGTGGATGTTGATATACCGGACAGGATGAAAGACGGGTATGGGGTCAGCAAAGAGCTTATTGATCTGGCTTATGAGGCCGGGACAGATACCATTGTTACCTGTGACAACGGTATCAGCGCCATAGAGCAGATCGCTTATGCCAAAAACCTTGGCATGACTGTGGTGGTCACAGACCATCACGAAATCCCATACGAGGAGCAGGAAGACGGAAGCCTGCGGACGTTTGTGCCTGACGCGGACGCCATTGTGAATCCAAAACAGCAGGATTGTCCCTACCCTTATAAGGGAATCTGCGGGGCTATGGTGGCCTATAAAGTCATCTGCGGGCTTTATGAGCGCATGGGTTTTCCTGCTTCTGATATGGAGGAGCTAATAGAATTTGCTGCCATCGCCACCGTGGGAGACGTGATGGATCTGCAGGATGAGAACCGGATCATAGTAAAAGAAGGGCTGAAAAGGATCATGCGCACACAGAATCCCGGATTAAAAGCCCTGATCCATGTAAACCACCTGGAAGATAAGCCCCTCACGGCATATCACATTGGATTTGTTATTGGTCCCTGTATGAATGCCAGCGGGCGCCTGAGCACTGCCAAGAGAGCGCTGAAGCTGCTTTTGTGCCGGGACCGGGAGGAAGCAGCAGCACTTGCGGAAGATTTGAAAGCACTTAATGACAGCAGAAAAGATATGACAGCTAAAGGCGTGGAGGAAGCGGTACAGATGGTGGAAAACACATCCCTTAAAGAGGACAGGGTACTGGTTATCTATCTTGCGGACTGTCATGAAAGTCTGGCGGGAATTATTGCAGGCCGTATCCGGGAACGCTACAGCAAGCCGGTGTTTGTGCTCACAAGAGCGGAGGAGGGGGTCAAGGGCTCAGGCCGTTCCATTGAGAGTTACCATATGTTTCGGGAACTGACCAGGTGCAGGGAACTGCTGACCAAGTTCGGCGGTCATCCCATGGCTGCCGGTTTATCCCTGCCGGAGGAAAATGTGGATCCTTTCAGGCGGATGCTCAATGAGAACTGCACACTTACAGAGGAGGAAATGGCTGAAAAAGTGCTGATTGATGTGCCTATGCCCATCTCCTATGTGAATATGCCCCTCATACGCCAGCTTTCCCTTTTAGAACCATTTGGAAAGGGAAATACAAAGCCTTTGTTTGCCCAGAAAAATGTCCGTGTTGAAAACTGCCGGGTCTTTGGAAAAAACCGCAACGTGGTGAAAATGGATCTCTTTGATGAAAACGGATGCCAGGCTCAGGGTGTCTGGTTTGGGGACGGGGATGCCTTTGCTGAAAAGATAAAGGAGAAGGCAAGGTGGTCCGTTGCGTATTATCCCTCCATAAACGCCTACAACGGCAGGGAGAGCATAGAAATCATCATACAGAATTTTATTTGATCGCCCCAGGCCGAAATGCGTTATTTTGCTGTCTGTAATGATTGTATTACGCAGAATTATCATGTATGATATATCTATGATCTGATGCAGCCAAAATATTATCTGGGAGACCAGACCCTGCACAGCGCCGAGGCTCTTGTCCGCTGGTGTTCGGAGGACGGTATGATGCATTACCCGGATGAATTTATACCGGTATTTGAGGAGAACGGATGCATCACAGAACTTGATATGTATATGCTGGAGGAGGCGTGTAAAAAGGTTTCCTGCTGGGTGAAGCAGGGGTACCAGGTAAGACCTATTTCGGTAAACCAGTCCCGGGTGTTTTTTTATGACGATGAGTATCTTGTGGAGGCGTTTGAAAACAAAGTGCTTCATGGACCGCTGACAGAGCAAAAACGGACGGGAATTGAATGAAATGGAAAAAGTTGGGGATATTGTATATATATATCCCCGCATTTCCCGGCAATATACCAGGTATTACCTTTACTGCCTGGGAGAAAATGTAGAAAAATGTATAAAATACAATTGGTATATAAAAACCATTAGGCAAATGTGTATGAATATAGATAGATAAAGTCTGATAGATAGCAATTGCATTTGATTCCGACAAAAAAAGATGATATACTAAAGACTACACCCAAAATTTGAGTATAATTGACATATCGTGAGATAACAAAAAGAAACTAAAAGCAGGAGAGAGTTATGAAGAAGATTGAGGAATATGTGCGCAGTATCCCGGATTTTCCTGAACCGGGAATCATTTTCAGAGATGTGACAAGCATATTACAGGATGCAGATGGATTTGCACTGGCTGTGGATTCCATGCAGGCCCTTTTGGACGGCGTGGAGGTAGATGTGATCGCCGGAGCAGAGTCCAGGGGCTTTATATTCGGGGCGCCTATTGCCTACAACTTACATAAGCCCTTTGTACTGATACGAAAGAAAGGGAAACTGCCCTGCGAGACTATAGAGAGCAGCTATGATTTGGAATACGGCAGTGCAACCATCGAGATGCACAAGGACGCTGTCACACCGGGCCAGAAGGTGGTACTGGTGGATGACCTGATCGCCACAGGCGGAACCATTGAAGCCACAGCCAGGATGGTGGAGGAGCTTGGAGGCAAAGTGGTGAAAATTATCACCCTTATGGAACTGGAAGGTCTGAACGGCAGAAAACGTCTCAAAGATTATGATGTGGCTTCCGTTATATGTTATGAAGGTAAATAGAAATCAGGTGATGGCAGATGGAGAAAAGTAAAGAGGCAGCGCTTCAGGATGATGAAATAGCGAAAATTAAAAAGGCTGATGCAAGTGTGAAGACCATGGAAGATTTTACAAGCCCTTCTGTTCTGTATGAAGAGCTTATTTCCAGTGTCCGAAAGTACCATCCCTCCACCGATATATCTATGATCGAGAAGGCTTACCGGATTGCCAGAGATGCCCACGAAGGGCAGGTGCGCAAGTCCGGCGAGCCTTATATCATTCATCCCCTCTGTGTGGGCATTATCCTGGCGGATTTGGAGCTTGACAAGGAGACTATTGTGGCAGGCCTGCTGCACGATGTGGTGGAAGACACAGTCATGACTACAGAGGAGATCACCCAGGAATTCGGCGCGGAGGTGGCCCTGTTAGTGGACGGTGTTACAAAGCTGGGACAGTTGAATTATTCCGCAGACAAAGTGGAAGTACAGGCAGAGAATCTGAGAAAGATGTTCCTTGCCATGGCAAAGGATATCCGGGTGATCCTGATAAAACTGGCTGACCGGCTTCACAATATGAGAACGCTGAAATATATGCCGCCCCACAAACAGAAGGAAAAGGCCAGGGAGACCATGGATATCTATGCTCCCATTGCCCAGCGGCTTGGTATTTCCAAAGTAAAAATAGAACTGGACGATTTGTCCTTAAAATACCTGGAACCTGAAGTGTATTACGATCTGGTGGAGAAAATCAACCTGCGGAAAAGCGAGCGGGAAGCTTTTGTCAGCGGAATCGTGAACGGCGTCAGGGAACAGATTGAATATGCGGGTATTCACGCACAGATCGACGGGCGTGTCAAACACTTTTTCAGTATTTACAAGAAGATGGTCAATCAGGATAAGACCCTGGATCAGATTTACGACTTGTTTGCAGTCCGCATTATTGTGGATACAGTGAAGGACTGCTATGCGTCCCTGGGAATCATCCATGAGATGTATAAGCCCATACCGGGACGGTTCAAAGACTATATCGCCATGCCAAAACCCAATATGTACCAGTCACTGCACACTACTTTGATCGGACCGAACGGACAGCCTTTTGAAATACAGATCCGTACGTTTGAGATGCACCGTACAGCGGAATACGGTATTGCTGCCCACTGGAAATACAAAGAGGCATCAGGCAGCAGCAAGGCCAGTGTGACCCAGCAGGAAGAGGAAAAAATGAGCTGGCTGCGCCAGATCCTGGAGTGGCAGCGGGACATGTCCGACAACAAGGAGTTTTTAAGTCTTTTAAAAAGCGATCTGGATTTGTTTTCCGAAAGTGTTTACTGCTTTACCCCGGCGGGTGATGTGAAGACACTTCCAAACGGCTCCACCCCCATTGATTTTGCCTATAATGTACATAGTGCGGTAGGTAACAAAATGGTGGGAGCCAGAGTGAACGGAAAGCTGGTTCCCATTGACTATGTGATCAAGAACGGGGACCGGATTGAGATCATCACCTCACAGAACTCCAAGGGACCAAGCCGTGACTGGCTGAAGGTGGTTAAGAGCACCCAGGCCAAGAACAAGATAAACCAGTGGTTTAAGCAGGAGTTAAAAGAAGACAACATTTTAAAGGGCAAAGATATGCTGGCCCAGTATGCAAAGTTAAAAGGCATAGGATTGGGAAATCTGACAAAACCAAAATATCTGGAATCTGTTATGAAAAAATACGGATTCCGGGACTGGGATTCTGTATTGGCAGCCGTGGGACACGGCGGTCTGAAAGAAGGCCAGGTCATTAATAAGCTCCTGGAAATCTACACCAAGGAGCACAAGAGCGAACTGACAGACGAGAAGGTGCTGGAAGCTGCGGAGGAGACAAAGGATAAGCTCCATATCCGCAAGAGCAAGAGCGGTATTGTGGTGAAGGGAATCCACGATGTATCCGTGAGGTTTTCCAGGTGCTGCAACCCCATTCCCGGAGACGAGATCGTGGGATATGTGACAAGGGGACGGGGGGTGACCATCCACCGTACCGACTGTATCAATATTATCAATATGTCCCTGGAAGACAGGGAGCGCCTGATCGATGCGGAGTGGCAGTCAGAAAGCGTGGGGGACGGGGAGCAGTACACAGCGGAGATCAATGTGTACGCCAATAACCGCACCGGGCTTCTGGTTGACATTTCCAAGATATTCACGGAGAGGAAAATTGATATCACATCCATGAATACAAGGACCAGCAAACAGGGACGTGCCACCATAAATATTGCCTTTGATATTAAGAGCAAGGAAGAGCTGGGCAGCCTGGTGGAAAAAATCAGACAGGTAGAGAGCGTTCTGGATATCGGGCGTACTACCGGCTAAGGAGTCGAGATATGAAGAATCTGAATCTGAGAGGAATCGTGGTTGGCCCGGTCATGACCAACTGCTATTTCCTGAAAAATACACAGAGTGGGGAAATCCTGGTGGTTGACCCCGCCGCTGAGGCGGACCGTATCTGCCGTACCATAGACAGGATAGAGGGAAAACCGGCAGGGATACTTCTGACACACGGGCATTATGATCATATTATGGCAGCAGGTGAGCTGCAGAAGAAGTGGCAGGTGCCCGTCTATGCGGCCAGAGCGGAGGAAGAGATGCTCACAGACCCGCAGCTGAACCTGTCAGCCTCCTGGGAGGGAGTCGGTTATACGGTGAAAGCCGACCGTTTCCTGGAGGACGGCGAGACCTTTTTACTTGCAGGCTTTCAGATCATAATGTATCTGACTCCGGGACATACGGAAGGCTCCTGCTGCTATTATCTGGAGGACGAGGGTGTGCTCATGAGCGGGGACACCATTTTCTGTGAAAACTGCGGCAGATGTGACCTGCCCGGAGGCAATTTTGCAAAAATGCAGGAGAGTCTGAAGAAAATCATCAACCATTTACCCGAGGATGTGAAGATTTATCCCGGACACGGGGAAGAGACCAGCATCCATCATGAGCGATCATATAATCCCTATCTATAAAAAATCAAAGAAAGAGGAACCTATATGATTGGCATTTCATTTAATAAAAGAGAGTTTGAATATGATGCCTACACTCTGGTCAAGGCCTTTTATCCCCAGGAAGAAGTGGAAAACTTTTATGCGGAAGAGACGCAGGAAGAGAAAGCTTATGAACTGCTGGTGAGAATCGCCTACGGGGAGGAAGAGACGCACCTCTCCCTGGAGAGGGATGGAGAAATTATATTCGGAGAAGCGGCCCGCTTTGAAAAAGGGCAGGACAGAAAAGAAAGAAAGAACATACTGAAACAGATTTTGTACAGAGGCCTCACACAGGAGACAGGGATCACCCTTCCCTGGGGGAACCTGACCGGAATCCGGCCTACCAAGATCGCCATGGGACTTATTGAGTCGGGAATGAGCAATGCGGAGGCTGCAGACTATATGCGCCGTACTTATTTTACCGACAACGCAAAGACGGCACTGGCAATAACCATTGCCAACCGGGAGCGGGATTTATTAAAAGATATTGATTATCAGAACGGATACAGCCTGTACGTGGGAATACCCTTCTGCCCAAGTATCTGTCTTTACTGTTCTTTCAGTTCATCCCCCATAGAGAGATGGCGGGATAAAGTGGATGAATACCTGGATGCGCTCTGCAGGGAGCTGACTTATATGGGAGATACCATGAAAGTGCGCACCCTTGACACCATATATATCGGCGGTGGGACTCCCACCACTTTGGAACCAGAGCAGATGGAACGGCTGCTGTCACATATTGAAGCATGCTTTCCGGTGGAACAGGTGAAGGAATACACAGTAGAAGCGGGAAGGCCGGACAGCATCACCAGGGAGAAACTCATGGTGATCAAAAGGCATCCGGTGACAAGGATTTCCGTAAATCCCCAGACTATGAACCAGAAGACACTGGATTTGATCGGACGCAGACATACGGTGGAGGACACAAAGCACGCCTTTGCCCTTGCCAGGGAGTGCGGATTTGACAATATCAATATGGATCTGATCGTAGGCCTGCCCGGGGAGTGTGCGGAGGATGTAAGACACACCCTGGAGGAAGTAAAGGCTCTGGACCCGGACAGTCTGACGGTACATTCCCTGGCTGTCAAGAGGGCCACCAGGCTTCATCTGTTCCGGGAACAGTATGAAGAGATGACCTTTGAAAACAATCAGGAGATCATGGACATGTGCATGGACTACGCACGGCAGTGCGGCATGGGGCCATATTATTTGTACAGGCAGAAGAATATGTCAGGCAATCTGGAGAATGTGGGATATGCCAAACCGGGCAAAGCGGGTATCTATAACATTCTGATCATGGAAGAGAAGCAGTCCATTCTGGCGGCGGGAGCGGGAGCTTCCACCAAGTTTGTTTTCCAAAACGGGGAGCGGATAGAACGGGCTGAAAACGTAAAAGATGTGACAAATTATATTACAAGGATCGAAGAGATGACAGACCGAAAACGGATTGGGCTGGAAACGTATCTGAATATAAAGAGCGGGGATGGCGGGAATGGCAAATACGCAGAAGCATCTGATTAGTTTCAATCTGGAAAAGGAAATCGAACATGGTATTCAGGTGAGCAACCTGGCTTTCCGTGTGGGAAAACAGATGGGACTTTCTGAGGAGGCCTGCCATGAGCTGGCAGTGGCCGGAGTGCTTCATGATATCGGAAAGCTGAGGCTTTACAACTACATTGCCGGGGAAGAAAATCCTATGGTGGTGGAGGAAATGAAGTATGTAAGGCGTCATCCGGAATTGGGATATGAGAGCCTGAAGGACAGGGGATATTCCCGGTTTGTGCTGGACAGCATTTACTACCATCATGAAAACTATGACGGCAGCGGATACCCGGAAAATCTGGCGGGGGAAAAGATTCCCGTGGGCGCCAGAATCATTAGGATCTGTGATGTCTATGCAGCACTCACATCCAAAAGGACATACCGTGACGCGTTTTCCGGCGAGACTGCCATGAAGATGGTGATCGACGAAGTTAAAAATTTTGATATGCAGGTTTTTCTTGCATTTCAGAGAGCAATACATGAAAATGATTAGAGATAGGAGAAAAGATTATGCAGTTAAAGAAAAAACCAGTTACAGGAATGAAAGATATTCTGCCAAGAGAGATGGAAATCCGTGATTATGTGATCGGATTGATCAAGGAAACTTATAAGGAGTTCGGATTCACTTCCATGGAGACTCCCTGCGTGGAGCACATTGAAAACCTGACCAGCAAACAGGGCGGGGATAATGAAAAACTGATTTTCCGTATTCTGAAAAGAGGGGAAAAACTGAAGATCAATGAGGCGAAAGAGGAGAATGACCTGGTTGACAGCGGGCTGCGCTATGACCTGACCGTTCCGCTCTGCCGTTTCTATTCCAACAACGCCAATGAACTGCCCTCCCCTTTCAAAGCTCTGCAGATGGGAAATGTATTCCGTGCGGACAGACCGCAGAGAGGCCGTTTCCGTCAGTTTATGCAGTGTGATATTGATATTCTGGGAGACCCTACCAATCTGGCTGAGATAGATGTTATTCTGGCAACCTCCACACTGGTTGGCAAGCTGGATTTTGAAAGCTTTGCCATCCGCATCAATGACCGCCGTTTCTTAAAAGCCATGGCCGCTTACAGCGGATTCCCGGAAGAGTCTTATGACCAGGTATTCATCATCCTGGATAAAATGGATAAGATTGGCCTGGAAGGCGTGGCAGCAGAGCTGGAGGGATCCGGATTTGCGAAAGAGGGTATTGAAAAATACATTGCACTTTTCGACGCCATCGGAGAAGGTCTTGACGGAGTAAAATACTGTAAGGACAAGCTGGAAGGATTCCTGGAGCCGGATGTGGCAGACAATATGTCCACCATTATTGAGAGTGTGACAGAGGCGAAAACGGCTAACTTCAGGATCATCTTTGATCCTACATTAGTGCGCGGTATGTCTTATTATACAGGACCGATCTTTGAAATCTGTATTGACGGTTTTTCCGGCAGTGTAGGCGGCGGCGGACGTTACGACGAGATGATCGGCAAATTCACGGGAACCCCCACACCGGCAACCGGATTTTCCATTGGTTTTGAGCGTATTGTTATGCTGCTCATGGAGAGAGGATTCCAGGTACCGGGCAGTGCGGATAAGAAAGCGTATCTGCTGGATAAGAAGCTGAGCTCTGAGAAACTGGTGGAGGTTGTGAAAAAAGCCGGGGAAGAGAGAAAAGCAGGCAAGAGCGTTAATATTGTATATATGAAAAAGAATAAAAAATTCCAGAAGGAACAGCTTCAGTCTGAAGGCTATGAGATCATTGAAGAGATATATAACGACTGATATTTAAGGAGAACTGACACAATGGCAGAATCAATGTACGGGTTAAAGAGAACCCACAGATGTACGGAAGTGACGAAAGAAGAAATCGGCAGCACAGTAACCCTCATGGGATGGGTACAGAAGAGCCGCAACAAAGGTGGTATTGTTTTCGTGGATCTGCGTGACCGTTCCGGAATCATGCAGATAATCTTTGAAAACGGTGATATTGACGGGGAAGGCTTTGAGAAGGCCGGCAGATTAAGAAGTGAGTTTGTTATCGCTGTGACGGGACGCGTGGAGGCGCGTTCCGGTGCAGTGAATGAGAATCTGAAGACAGGTGAGATTGAAGTGCGGGCAAACGCTCTGCGCATCCTGTCCGAGTCAGAGACCCCTCCTTTCCCCGTTGAGGAGAACAGCAAGACCAGGGAGGAAGTACGCTTAAAATACCGTTATCTGGATCTGAGAAGACCGGATCTGCAGAGAAATCTGATCATGCGTTCCCAGGTTGCTGTGCTGGTTCGCCAGTTCCTGGCAAATGAAGGATTTTTGGAGATCGAGACACCGATTCTGAATAAAAGTACACCGGAGGGAGCAAGGGATTACCTGGTTCCAAGCCGTGTGCATCCGGGCAGCTTTTACGCACTGCCTCAGTCACCCCAGATTTTTAAGCAGCTTCTTATGTGCTCCGGATACGACAGGTATTTCCAGATCGCCAAATGTTTCCGCGATGAGGACCTGCGTGCTGACCGTCAGCCGGAATTCACACAGATCGACATGGAGCTTTCCTTTGTGGATGTGGATGACGTCATAGATGTAAATGAGCGTATGCTGGCGTTTCTGTTTCGCCAGGTACTGGGTGTGGAAGTGCAGCTTCCCATTCAGAGAATGACCTGGATAGAAGCTATGAACCGCTTTGGTTCCGACAAACCGGACCTGCGTTTCGGCATGGAGCTTACGGATGTGTCAGAAGTGGTAAAAGGCTGTGAGTTTGCGGTATTTAAAAATGCTCTGGAGGCAGGCGGCAGTGTCCGCGGTATCAATGCCAAAGGACAGGGGGCTATGCCCAGAAAGAAAATCGACAAGTTAGTGGAATTCGCCAAAGGATACGGTGCCAAAGGCCTGGCGTATATTGCCATCCAGGAGGACGGCAGTGTGAAATCTTCCTTCGCAAAATTCATGCAGGAGGAGGAGATGAAGGCCCTTATAGAAGCTATGCAGGGTGAAGCGGGCGATCTGCTCCTCTTTGCTGCGGACAAAACCAAGCTTGTGTGGGATGTTCTGGGTGCGCTTCGTCTTGAACTGGCGCGCCAGATGGAGCTGTTCGATAAAGACGAGTACCGTTTTGTATGGATCACAGAGTTCCCGCTTCTGGAGTGGTCAGAGGAGGAACAGCGCTTTACAGCCATGCATCATCCGTTTACCATGCCTTTTGAGGAGGATATTCCGCTTCTGGATACAGATCCGGGTGCAGTGCGGGCTAAAGCCTATGATATTGTGCTCAACGGCAATGAGATTGGCGGCGGCAGTGTGCGAATCCACCAGAACGATGTACAGGAAAAAATGTTTGAGGCTCTTGGGTTTGAAAAGGCACAAGCATACAAGCAGTTCGGCTTCCTTCTGGATGCCTTCAAATACGGAGTTCCGCCTCACGCCGGACTGGCTTACGGCCTGGACCGTCTGGTCATGCTCATGGCAAAGGAGGAATCCATCCGTGAGGTGATCGCGTTCCCGAAGGTGAAGGACGCTTCCTGTTTGATGTCGGAGGCACCGAATACCGTGGATGTAAAACAGTTGGATGAACTGGGGATTGCTCTGAAAGCACAGGAGAGTGAGCAGTAATGGAGCCAGGCATCGTCTCCTATCTGATCGTCTGTCCGCTGGTGTTTTTGGCCAGTTTTGTAGATGCCATAGCAGGCGGGGGAGGATTGATCTCCCTGCCTGCTTATCTTTTGGCCGGAGTTCCCGTACACAATGCCATTGCCACCAACAAACTGTCCTCAGCGGCCGGTACGGTTATCTCCACAGCCCGTTACTGCAAAAACAGGTATGCGGATGTGGCGCTTGCGGTTCCTTCTTTTCTCGTGGCGCTTTTGGGGTCCTTCATGGGGGCGAATCTGGCTCTTATTACAAGCGATAAAGTGCTGAAGCTTATGCTCATTGCAGTGTTGCCGGTGGTGGCGTTCTATGTGCTGAAGAATAAAAGAATGGAGTCGAAGTTAAAAAGGCAGCTTACAAAAAGGCAGAAGTATGCCATTGTGATCACGGCTTCTTTTGTCATTGGTACATATGACGGCTTTTACGGGCCGGGGACAGGAACCTTTCTGCTGCTTGTCTACACAGGGCTTGCGGGGATGGATATCCGAACCGCTTCCGGAAACACAAAGATTGTGAATCTGGCTTCCAACCTGGCAGCTCTTGGGGCCTTCTTTTTCAGCGGCAAGATCGTGGTTACTCTGGGCCTGGCGGCAGCCGTGTTCAGCATTGCTGGGCATTACATCGGCTCCGGCATGGTAATAAAAAACGGTACCAGGATTGTCCGTCCTATTGTGGTCACGGTTCTTATTTTATTATTTATTAAAATTGTATCAGGCTTTTTTGTATAGAAAAATGCCCGGCTTTTGTCAGACCCAAGCCGGGCATTCATTTTGTCTGTTCATAACAGTTCCTTGATCGGAACAACCATATCTATTCCACGTCTTCCGACACGTCTGCCAGGGCGCTGTCCACGCCTCCCAATATGGCTTGTGCCACATTTTCATCCATCTGCATTTTCCAGCTTGTCCCGTCATTGATAAGAGAAATATCCACGTCGCGGGTAGTGGAAGCCTGGTTCTGTTCTATGCTTTCCAAAAGGAGCTGCCGTTCTTTCTCACGGCGTCCCTCAGCCCCGCCTGCCATGGCCTGGGAAGTCTGAAGCCACTGGGAGAGCTGCCCTTGGTAGGAGGCCATAATGCTTTTGAAATCACTGCTGGTTATCTGGACTTTTACCAGAGCATTGCGCTCGTCGTTCTGAGTATCCAGAATCTTAAAATCAAAACAGGCCTGAATCTGTTCTGCCATAGCGTGGGCAATAGAACTGCTGTATGTGTCATCCGTATCCAAAAGGCTGTCCAGAGACAGATAGATGTTGAGCTGTTCCGTATCAAATTCTTTTATCGTATTAAAATGGATTTTGACCACTTCCGGGGGCGGCAGCAGATCAGAATCTGCCATATAAGTGAGAAATCCGCCGGTGATCTGATTGTCCAGGTCTTCGCTGTGGACAATGGCCCAGGTTTCCCCTTTCTTTTTCAGTTTCAGGTCAAAGGAGGTATCCACCTGTTTATAATCGTTCTTTTTCAGCGTCTCTCCAAGCAGCAGGTAAGAATCTTTCAGGGAAAATTCCACCTGACTGGGATTGGCGTCGCAGGTGATCCGTTTTTTCAGCGCAGCGGCTGTGTAATCTTCGGCAAGCGCATGGGCATCCAGATTGGTTATGGTGACTGTGGCGCTGGCTTTTTTTTCTTCGACTTTGACAGTATCCACGGTGTAAGAGAAGTTTTTAAAGTAGCGTGAGAAGATCTTGATGATCTCAGGGTCTGCGCTTTCTTTTTCGCTGTCGTTTTCGGCTGTGTCCTCTTCGGGGAACAGTTGATGGGCGGAAAGGTATGTTTCAATGGTCTTTTTATCCGGACTTTTCAACTGGTCAAGTTCTGCTGAAACTGCCTGCTTTACCGCGCGTTCCTCCTTGCTGTCACATCCCGTAAGCAGCAGGGCAGATGTCAGGAAAACTGCGGCGTATAACCATTTCTTATGTCGAATCTTCATGTGTCATCTCCTGTTTGCGGAAGTTACCGTATTTGTTTAGTTTAACAGAAATGACGGAAAAGTCAACTTTTTAATGGAGACGGAAGGGACCGGACGGAAGAGACTGCGGGAAGGCCGGTGCGTTTGGGCTGAACGATTATTTAAGCAGGTTTGGTTCAAGTTTTTTAATATGGGTTTCCAGGGTGTTGTGGTCTATCAGAGCGGGGACTACGCCTTGTCTGGAGACGCAGAAGCCGGCGGCATAGGTGGCTATGCGGATGGCTTTTTCCAGAGAGTAGCCTTCGATCAGGAAGGAGGCCAGGGCGGAGATAAAGGCGTCTGCACCGCCGGTGGTGTCTATGGAAATAAAGTCGGCGGCAGGGAAGTATTTTGCGGTTTCTGCGGTTTTCAGGTAGCAGCCTTCGTGTCCAAGGGTTATGATGACAGCCTCGATCCCTTTTTGAAAAAAGTATTCGGCTTGTTTTTCTACAGTAGTGTGCTGGGGGCACAGGGCGGCAGCTTCTTTTCGGTTGGGGATGAAGATATCCGTGTTCTGAAGAAGCTGATCGGGAATGGATTTTAGGGCAGCCGGTTTGACGATGTTTTTGGCACCGTATTTTCTGGCGATTTTGGCTGCTTCCAGGACCGTGTGGATGGGAATCTCTGTGGAGAGCAGGCAGAAACCGGCATTTTCAAAAAGATGTTGTCTTTTTTGGATGTCTTCGGGGCTTAGATTACCGTTGGCCCCGGACATGATGGTGATGGTCCCTTCACCGTCACGCTCGATGTAAATGTATGCTTTTCCGGTTTGGGCTTTCATGTCTCTGTGGACACCCTGGGTAGTCACCTGTTCTTTTTCCAGTATATCGAAGATGAACGTGGAATCCGTGTCGTTTCCGATTTCCCCAATGAGGGAAACCTCGCGTCCCAGTTTGGCGGCACCTACGGACTGGTTGGCCCCTTTTCCTCCAAGGGTGGTGGTGGAGCTTAGGATCGTGGTGGTCTTTCCTGCCTGGGGAAGCCAGTCCACATTGAAGGTTATGTCTGTGTTAATGCTTCCTACGACCACGATTTTTTTTGCGCGGAAGAAGGAAGGGATGTCCAGGCTGTCCTCGTTGTCAAAGATGCACTGGGATACAAAGGTATATTCCGGTTCCCCCTGGTCTTTTTTTTCGCATTTTTGAATCAGGTTTCTGCACACATAGTAGCCGAATTCCCGGTAAGGGATTTTGATGCTGGATATATGAGGGAAGGAGATGGCTTCCCGTACATCATCTTTTAAGCTTACCAGAGATAAGTCGGAGGGTACATAGTAGTGCAGTTTATTCATCTGTTCATACAGAATCAGGGAGGAGGCAAAATGAGAACTGACAATGCCTGAAAAACCATGGCTCAGCACTTTGGAACAGCAGGCAGGGTCAGAGATAAAAAGCCTCATTTTGTCATGATAGGGAATTTGATTGTCAAATAAACATTTCTTGAATCCCGCAAATACCATTTGGGAGCGCCTGCTTTTTTCTTTCATCAGGCAGGCAATTTTGCTGTGCTTGTATTCCAGAAGCTTCTGGGTCAGGACATAGCCCATTTTTTCAAAGTCAATATTGTATGCAGGCAGAGTGTCAGGGCCATTTATATAGCAGACAGAGATGTTCTGCTCTGCAAAGTAATGCTCATATTGGGAGCTGTTCTCATCCACTGGCTCCCAGATCACACCGTCCACATTGTTCTTGCACAGGGAGGTGATATGCTTTAGTTCGGTGTCTGTACTGTTCAGACTATCCAGAAGCAGCACATTGTAACCCTGCTCCTGTGCTGCCTGCAGGATGCCGTTCAGCATCAGATTGGACTGCGAGGCTGTGCGGAGCAGGACCCCCAGTAAAAAGGTCTTTGCACTGGATATATTTTTTACCATGCCGTAAGGCGTATAGTTGTATTCTTTTACAATTTTCAGTACCCGGCTGCGGGTCTCAGGGTTGATATTCTGGTCTTTGTTATTTACGATTTTGGAAACCGTTGAGATAGAGACACCGGCCAGGCTGGCGATTTCTTTGATTGTCATATGAGAACCCTCGTCATAATTTTTTCTTTTATTATGAAGGATAAGGAAAGATTTGTCAACGGAAAAATAGTAGCGCTATGTGAAATATGCACAAGAAAATGGTATCATAAATAGTTTTAATTAACAAATAATAAAAAAATAGTTGACAGGGAAGAGCAGAATAAGTACAATACATGCATAGAAAAATACTTTACGAAAATGATTTCATTACACTTTGTTACTAATACGCCGTTCGGGTTATTTTGTCAGCCTGCAAGGCGGAGAAAGAAAGAAGAAAGGAAGGGAAAGAATTATGGAACGGATCATTATTGATACGGACCCAGGGATAGATGATGCGATGGCCATTTTGCTGGCGGTCAGTGCTCCGGACAAAATAAAGATTGAAGCGTTGACTACAGTGGATGGGAATACAGATATTGATCATGCCACGCAAAATGCATCCGCTATATTAAAGCTCTGTGGGAGGGAGGACATACCTGTTTATAAAGGAAGAGGGGAACCTCTCAGGGGAAAAGCGGAAATATGTGAAAGCTCTCATGGAGATAATGGCCTGGGGGATGTGAAGATTGACAACGGCAGGATTCCTCTGCAGAGAGAATCCGCAGAAGAATATCTGGTACGCGCAGCACAGGATAACAAAGATGTACTTACCCTAATGCCCATCGGTCCGCTGACAAATATAGCCGGAGCTGTACAGAGAGATGAGAATTTCGTGAAAAATATTAAAAAGATTGTTCTGATGGGGGGAGCAGAACACTGCGGAAATATGTCACCAACGGCAGAATTTAATTTCTGGCATGACCCGGAAGCTGCAAAAGTTGTCTTTGAGGCCGGTTTTAAAGAAATTGTAATGGTAGGGCTTGATGTGACGAGAAAAGCATTCTTGACACCGGCAATGAGAGAACTGCTTTATCAGATAAACACGCCACTTTCCGGATTTATTCATCAGATTACCAGAGTTTACGTTGACAGTTATTGGGAAAAACTTAAAAATCTGGGATGTGAACTGTGCGATGTTTTGGCAGCGGCTTATCTCATTGATGATTCCGTTTTAAAATTAAAGGATGCATATGTAGAGATAGAGACGGCAGGTCTATGCAGGGGTACATCTGTGGTCTATCCTGTTGAAATATGGAAAGATAAGAAAAAAAACTGTAAAGTTGCATCTGATTTGGATGTAAAAAGGTTATTCAGACTTTTTTTTGAGAAGCAATTTCCGGATCATAAAGAAAGTGCAGCTGCATTGATCGAGCAGGAATACAGAGATCAATAAAGAAAAAAAGCACTGTTGGTGTACAATATGTACAAGAAAAACCTTTCGTAAATAGTTTTATTTAACAAAAAAACAAAAGAATATTGACAGTAGAAAAAAAGCGATGTACAATACATGCATAGGAAAACACTTTAAGAAAAACTTTTCATAAAACATGATAACAGAGGAAAGTGGTATGAGAAAGGAGTAATATGGTAAAGAAAGAAGCACAGAAGGACTGGGATGAATTTACCAGCTCAAGAGTAGTGGAGAAAAGTAACATTGATAATGCAAAACTTGTTGTGAGGCTGCAGAAGCCCAAAGGTAAAGTGGATGTGGTGATTGATACGGACACTTATAATGAGATTGATGACCAGTTTGCAGTTGCTTATTTGGTTAAATCAGATGAAAAGCTTAATTTAAAAGCAATCTATGCAGCTCCGTTCCACAATGAAAAATCCACTGGTCCTGCAGATGGTATGGAAAAAAGCTATCAGGAAATTATGAATATCCTTGCATTGCTGGAAAGAGAAGATTTAAAACCCTATGTATACAGAGGCTCAACAGCATACATGCCTTCTGAGACAGAACCGGTAATCTCAGACGCGGCAAAGGATTTAGCTGAAAGAGCTATGGATTATTCAGAAGAGAATCCATTGTATGTGATTGCGATTGGTGCTATTACCAATGTATCCTCTGCTCTTTTAATGAATCCTGAGATCAAAAACAGGATTGTACTTATCTGGCTGGGAGGGAATGCCCTTCACTGGCCTCACAACAGGGAATTCAATCTGTTTCAGGATGTCGCCGGAGCAAGAATTGTATTTGGATGCGGTGTTCCTCTGGTTCAGCTTCCATGTATGGGGGTTGTATCTGCCTTTACCACAAGCGGACCGGAACTGGAATACCATCTTCGCGGTAAGAACAAGCTTTGTGACTACCTTGTGGATGTGACCACAAAAGAAGCGCTGGAATGCTACGGAGGCTCTACCTGGACGAGACCTATCTGGGATGTAACTGCTGTTGCATGGCTTCTTGACGGTGACTTTGAGGAGGATTGCCTGATGCACAGTCCGATTCCGGAATATGATGACAGATATGCATTTGACAATAACCGGCACTTTATAAAATATGTGTATCACATTAAGAGAGATAATCTTTTTGCAGACTTGTTTGCAAAACTAGCAAAATAGAAGAGAGAAAAATAAGATGGACAAGATACAGAAAGGATCCTACTTTCGCTGGTAATGTGAAAGAGACCGTTTTGATGGGGGAGCTAAGTATACCAGGAAACGTAAGCCCGGTGGCTGAGTATCCTGACGCACAATGCAGAGATTCACTTTGTATTTTTCACAACAGATCATCGCGGTTTACATACCATATAACGAAATCAGGCATGGATGAAAACTGGGAGATCAGGTATAAAATGTTATCTCCCATGCATGATATATTAACTATCGCATATCTGATAGATGAAAAGGTGTTTCTTTAATATTGATATCGTAGAAGATGGAATTACAAGAGGGCAGTCAGTTGTAGATGTTGATGGGCACTGGCATGGAGAAAAGTGTAATGTGCTTTATGCAGTGGATGTATACGCACTTAAATTTTACCGGTTGTTTTTAACTACAGTTTTTAAAGAACATAAAAAAGAGATAACTGCGTATCTGAAACAGATACCTGGAGAAAAGGAGAGACAAGAATATGAAAACAAGAAAAGTACTGGCATTGACAGTTAGTGCAGCGATGATAGCGACTTTAGGTCTCGCAGGATGCGGGAAATCAGGGGATTCAGGAAAAAGTGACAGCAAGACAGAAGCTAAGGGCGGCTCAGACAGCGTGACATTAAAATGGGTCTCTCAGGGACCTGGTGAGGACTCTTGGGAAGGTCTTACAAAACCCATACTGGAAGAATATGAAAAAGAAACGGGTGTACATATTGATGCTGAATTTTATTCTTTCAACGATTTATTTGAGGTTATCGAGACAAAAGCGGCAGCAGGAAATGCAGATTTTGATGTTATGAGTGTCGATGTTACCTATATCGCAAAATATGGTACCAGCGGCTATCTGGAACCACTGGATCAATATTTCTCTGATGAAGATAAAGCAAAATGGGATGATGCTTCCTACCAGGCAGGAGTCTGGGAAGACACTATGTATGCAGCACCGGAAAACACATCCACACAGGAATTATATTACAATAAAACATTACTGGATAAGGCAGGCATCACGATTCCTGAAAATGATGAGAATAACCGCCTTACATATGAGCAGGTAGCGGATTTGGCGAAACAGGGCCTGGAAATATTGGACCCGGATGGCACACAGGGATTGATTGGCTTTGATTTCCAGCAGGTAAGCCGTGTATATCAGATGAATATGCTTGCAAATGCCATGGGCGGTAAAAATATCAGCGATGACGGCTATTCTTTAGACGGTGTCGTGAACACAGAGCCGTGGATCAATGCAATGACATGGTATCAGGGCTTAGTAAATGATGGAATCGCATCCAAGGGATATGATGCCGACCAGTTGGGTGACCAGTTCTATGCAGGCAAAATGCTGTTTATGGTAGGCGGAACTTGGACACCGTCAAGCATGAAGGCAGATGATGAGATCGGTTATACTTATGCACCATGTTTTGAGGGATATGAAGATAAAGCGGCTACATCTACTGGAAGCTGGTATTTTGGTATTAATTCCAATTCCAAAAATAAAGATGCGGCAGCAGATTTTATTAAATGGTTTACTTTGGAAAAAGGCAGTGATATGTGGCTGGAAATAAATGGAGATGTACCGAGCCGTCTGGACAAACAGGATGAGATCAAAAATGACCCGGAAGCTTCTATGGATATGAAGATTGCTGCATATGAAGCTGCAAATACTGCAGTTCCTCGTGCGGTCACACCTGTATTCGGTGAGTATTCTACAGTTTTAGACCAGGCATGGGAAGATGTGCGCAATGGAGCGGACGTAAAAGAGACTTTAGACAATGCAATAGAACAGTTTGAATCTGCTGTAGCAGCATATAAAAAGTAATTGACAGTTGATAAATGGCGGTATGCCTTACCCGGCATTCCGCCATCTATGCGAAAAGATCAGGAAAAGAATAGATGGTCATGACTTAGAAAGATAGGAGGATACTATGGGTGGTATCTATATTAAAAATAAATGGCTTCCGTACCTTTTAATATTGCCGACAATTGTTTTGATATGCGTTTTTAAGATTTATCCTATTATAGACAGTGTTATTCAGGGAGTTCTTTCCACGGAGGGCAGTTTTACACTGGACAATTACAAATTATTGTTCGCTGACAAAACATTCTGGAGTTCTTTGTGGGTTACTCTGAAATTTAATGTCATTATAATTCCGCTTCAGATAATCATTGCATTTATCATGGCGATGATGGTTAATGTCAAAGTACGTGGTATTGAAATATTCAGGACTGTTTTTTATCTGCCGTTCTGTATCTCTTTGACCATAGCAACGGTTATTTGGCAAATGATGCTGAATGTCAACAATGGTGTGGTAAACAGTGTTCTTGGAATCTTGGGAATCAGTCCGGTTGGCTTTCTTATTGATAAGAAGTGGGCACTTCTATCCATTGTTCTGATCGCATCCTGGAGAGGCTGTGCTTATTGGATGATGTTTATCCTTGCAGGGCTGAAGGGAATTGACACTGCTGTATATGAGTCGGCCAAGATTGATGGTTCGGGATTTTTCAGTACATTATTCAGAATTACAATTCCACTGTTAAAGAATACCCTGCTTTTTGTGTTCGTTGCCAATACCACAGCTAATTTCCTGCTTTTTGCACCTATTCAGATTGCTACAGAAGGCGGTCCTCAGGGAAGCACCAATGTCTTGATGTATGAGGCTTACAAATCTGCGTTTAAATATTCAAACCGTCCGAGACAGGCTTGTATTGTTACCATCCTTCTTGTGATCGTAATGCTGGTATGTTTTATTCAGAATAAATGTCTGACAGAAAAGGAGGCGTAAGGTTATGACACTGAGACAAAAAAGAATTACGAAAAAAGTTGTTATATACATAGTGTTAGTGATTATGACAATTGCGTCCTTATTTCCGATTTTCTTCTGTCTGTCAGCATCTCTGAGGACACAGGAAGATTTATTCCAGAACATGTTTCCTTTTACGATCAGGTCCCTGATCCCAACAAATATTACCGGAGAGAATTACAGTATAATTTTTACCAAATATGAGTTCTGGCGTCCAATCATGAATACAATGATCGTTACAGTGGTTTCAATTATTTTTGGATGTCTGATCAACTCCATGGCAGGGTTTGCGTTTACCTGCTTTGAGTTTAAGGGGAAAAAGATTTTCTATCCGCTTGTTTTGATTTCCTTTATGGTTCCGTTTGAAGCAATTGCAATTCCGTTATATAATGTTGCCAACGGACTGGGTATGGTTGATACATATGCAGGTATGATCATACCTGCAATAGCAGATGGATTGGTAACATTCCTGTTTATCCAGTTCTTTAAAGATATTCCGCCAAGTCTGGTGGAGGCAGCGCGTGTGGACGGTGCGAAATGGCCAACTATATTTGTAAAAGTTATTATGCCGATCTCCATTCCGGTATTTGTAACAGCAGGTCTTATGATTTTTATGAATCAATGGAATTCTTATATGTGGCCTCTTTTAGTGGCACGTTCCAAAGAGATCAGAACAATTCAGATTGCCATCAGCCAGTTTAGCGGAGAGCGTTCCATTCAGTGGACTTATATTTATGCCGGTTCACTGATTTCAGCTATAATTCCAATTTGCCTGTTCCTTCCATTCCAGAAATACTTTGTTGAAGGTATCACAGCGGGAAGTGTAAAAGGATGATAGGAGAAAATAGTATGAAGAAAATTTTAGTCATTGGAAGTTTGAATTTGGATATGACAGTACAGGTCGACCACACTCCCGTTGTGGGGGAGACTATCCTCAGTAATAAGATGGAGATGAATGCAGGAGGAAAAGGGGCTAATCAGGCCTGCGCATTAGGAAAGCTGGGAGCTGATGTTATAATGCTGGGGGCTGTTGGCCGGGATATGTATGCAGATATTCAGATGGACAGCCTGAATAAAGCGGGGGTGGATACTACCAGGGTGATCGTCAAGGATGAGGTAAGCACCGGTATTGCGCTGATTACGGTCAACAGAGATGGGGATAATAGTATTATTGTAGTCTCAGGCGCAAATGCAACCTTGTCAAAACAGGATATAGATGATAATCTGGATGTGATCAAAGAAAGTGATATCGTCATTTTCCAATTGGAAGTGCCTTTAGAAACGGTATGTTATGCCGCTGGGATTGCAAAAAAAATGGGGAAGATGGTGATCTTGGACCCGGCCCCTGTGCCAAAAAATTTTCCGGATGAATTATACCATCATGTAGATATCATTAAACCCAACGAAACAGAATTAGGAATGCTGACAGGGGTTGATAACCCGGAAGAACATTTGGAAAAGGCAGCTGCGTGTCTGAGAAAAAAAGGGGTCAAAGATGTAATAGTGACTTTGGGAGAAAAAGGTGTATATCTGGATGATAAGATATCCGGAGCAGAGAGGATACCTGCCATGAAAGTCCAGGCCGTGGACACAACGGCAGCAGGGGACTCCTTTACCGCAGCACTGGCGATCATGCTTGCTGAAGGAAAAGGTCTGAGGGAAGCGGCAATATTTGCAAATTATGTTTCTGCTATTGTGGTAACCAGAAAAGGTGCACAGTCCTCCATCCCTACTTTGGAGGAAGTGAAGCGTTATATTGAACAGAAAGAAGTGGCTGTATAAAATCATTGCATAGAAGAAGGGAGCACCGTACAGGTCTGCTCCCTTCTTCTGCTTATTTTCCCTAATCCTCTTCTTTATGATTTCGCACATAATATGCAAGCATGGATATAAATTCTCCGGTAGTAGGCTTGCGCTGCAGTTCATATCCGGCGATGTGGTTCAGCAGCCCGCGGTTTCCTTCATTCCAGCAGGTGGTGATGACCGTACGAAGCGACCGCTCGATTCTGGTGCTGGTGGAATGGAAATGTTTCGCCACATCCGGATATAATTCCTTAGTTATGTAGAGTAGATATTCTTCATTTTTGACTGCCAGTTCAACTGCGTAGATAAGGAAAGAATAGCCCCGATAGATGGAGCAGATACCAAGACGGTGAACAAGACTTTCCACGTTCATAAAATACCCCCTTTATTTGTATTATTTTATTAATAATAAGAATAACTTAAAAAGTCATAAAAATATCTGATTAGATAAAAATAGATATTATTCGTTATATAAAGCTATAATTCGACAGAATATGACAAAAATACGGTTGATATATTATATACGAAATTAGAACAGGAAAGATTACATAAAGATTTCAAAAGGTTATAAAAAGTTAAAAGACAGAATCTTTAAAATCTGTTATAATTTGTGTAGAGTTGTTTTCACGCGTCTTCTAAACAGACATTAGTTGTATTAAATAATAATCAGGGGGAAATGTATGAATAAAAAAAATAAGATATTGATCGGAGCAGGCGTTGTATTGCTGGCAGGTGTTATTGGTACAGGCCTTTACATGCAGAGGGGAAAGGGCGAGGAAAAAAGTACAGAACTGGCTTATGTGACCAGTGTCTCATCCATGGACCCGTCTTCCCAGGTCCAGAGGCTGGCCGGGGTGGTGGAGCCGCAGAAAACATGGGAAATACAAAAGAACGCAGAGCGGGAAGTAAAAGAAATTTTGGTTGAAGTGGGGAGCGAAGTGGATGTAGGAACGGCTCTTTTTGTCTATGATACAGAGACTCTGGAAGCGGATCTGCAGCAGGCTCAACTGGATCTGGAGCGTGCTGATACAGACATGGAAAACCTTCGCAGCCAGATCGCACAATTGGAAAAAGAAAAGAAATCCGCTTCTGAGGATGACCAGTTTTCCTATACAACCCAGATTCAGACAGCCCAGATGGATTTGAAGAAAAGTGAATACGAACGTAAGAGTAAAGAGGTGGAAATTTCTCAGATACACGAAAAAATTGCGAACTCTTCAGTCACAAGTGATCTGCAGGGTGTTGTGAAGAGCATTAATGACGGCAACGAAACAGATCCTTACAGCGGCAATTCCCAGGCATTTATGACAATTCTTGCAACCGGTGTCTATAGAGTAAAAGGAAAAGTAAATGAGCAGAACATTGGGGCTGTGCAGGAAGGAGCAAAAGCGCTCATCCGTTCCAGAGTCGATGAAACCAAGACATGGACAGGAACTTTTACCGCTGTTGACACGGAAAACAGAGAGGGAAATAATAACAATATGATGTACGGAGGCAGCAGTGACAGTGGTGAAATGATGTCCTCCTCCTATCCTTTTTATATAAATCTGGATACTTCCGACGGCCTTATGCTGGGTCAGCATGTGTATATAGAAAACGATACGGGAATGGAAGAAAAAGAAGGCATATGGCTGGATGAAGGCTTTATCATGGATGCGGACAAGCAGCCTTGTGTCTGGGTGGAAAACAAAGACGGGAAACTGGAAAAACGTGACGTGACACTTGGTGAGCATGATGAAAATCTGTTCCAGTATCAGATAAAAAGCGGCCTGAAAGTGAATGACTATATTGCTTTTCCGCAGGAATTCTTAAAAGAAGGAATGAAGACAACACACGAAGAAATTCCGGTAGGCAATGCAGAAACAATGCCTGCAGATGGTGAGATGCCTGAAGGAAGCCAGGCTCTTCCGGAAGCAGTCGACGGAGCCGATGAAGGAAATACAGCGCCATTAGACGGGGAGACCCAAGGCGGGGAGCTTGAAGGAAACTTCACAGAAGGCGAAGCGGGAACAGAAGGATCAGACGGGGCAGCAACAGCCAGCCCGGAAGGTGAGGCACAGTAGAGGGGAGGATTCTATGAAGGCGAGAAATAAAAAAATCTTAATTGCCGTCATCTGTGTGGGTGCCGCAGCGCTGGCCGGCACAGGAATCTGGTATGGTGTAAAAAAGATGGACCAGACAAAAGTGGATGTCTACCCCGTGGCTGATCTAAAGCAGCAGATATGGGGAATGAGTACCAGTATTGACGGAACCATATCCTCCAGTGTATCACAGGAGGTTCATTTGGTGGACAAGCAGGTGGTGGACCAGATATATGTACAGGAAGGACAGGAAGTAGTGGAAGGAACTCCTCTTCTCTCATATGATATGACGCTGGTCAATATTGACTTGGAGATGGAGAAAATCAACAAAGAGCAGCTATTGGTAAAGAAAAAAGGTATGGAAAAAGAACTGGAAAAACTTAAAAATGCCAATATCATTCCCGACAGCCAAAAGTCAGAGAATGACGAGAACGAGGGCAGCTCTGACGGAAACATTGTGGGAGCGGGCAGTAAATCAGGAATCCTTCCGATGGGACAAAAGGAGATAAATGACAGCCCAGACGGACGATGGGCGGAAGCGTTCAGCAGGATGGCAGCTACTCAAAATGCCAGAACTTCTGCGGATTCTGGAAATCCTGATAAGTCAGATTCAAAAAACCAGAATTCGGATAATACAGGAAAAAATAATGCCAATACGGACAATTCTAATCCAAATAATCCGGATCTAGATAACCCGGACCCCGAAAACCCGAACAACCCGGACCCCGAAAACCCGGGCAACCCGGACCCCGAAAACCCGAACAACCCTGCCCCAGAAAACCCGGGCAACCCGGATCCAGAAAACCCGGAAAACCCGGGCGATCCGGACCCGGACAACCCGGACCCAGACCCGGACAACCCGAATCCGGATGGCCCAGACAAACCACAAAAGCCGTCACCGGCCATGGTCTACGACAAACTATACGGAGACATAACGCTGGAAACACTACCCGGCCAGAAAATAGAAAATGCGGTTCCATACAAGGGAACCGGCACCAAAGAAGATCCTTATTTCTATCTCTGTAAAAAAGATGTCAAAATCCAGGGCGCTTTTCTCAACATGACAGCAGGCTATGGAACTTCTGATGTTAAAGAAAAAGAACCGGTATACTGTATCCTGGAAGTCAGGGACAAAGATGATAAGGATGGATTTCTCATTGCAGCCCTCTGTATTGACGGCAGTAAAATAACTCAGAAAGTGGAATCCCAGACATGGTATCTCACTCATCTTGGAACCTATACAGAGGAAGAACCCCAAATCCCCGATGAGGAAAATCCGGGCGGAAAGGAATTCCCCGATGAGTGGGATTTCATGGAAGAAATCCCTCAGGATGATATCATAGACGGTTATACAAAAGATGAGCTGGAGAAAGCGATCACGGGTAAGAAAAAAGAAATTAAAACAGCAGAACTGGATATCCGCCACAGTGACTTGAAAATCAAGAATGTGGAGAAAAAACTGGAGAACCAGACAGTAGAGTCCATCCTGAACGGGGTGGTCAAGAAAGTGGGAGACCCAAGCAAAGGAGAAGTGGACGGAGAAGCATTCCTTGTTGTGGAGAGCTCAGAGGGCAGTTACGTGAAAGGACTGGCAGATGAGTATCAGCTCCAGCGGCTCCAGCCAGGCTCTGTTCTGACAGGATTCACATACGAGTCAGGACTTCCCATAGAAGCGGAGATAAAAGAAATATCCAATTTCCCATCCTCCGGCAACATGTACGGATACGGCAGAGAAGTATCGTATTATCCTTTTACTGCATATATCAAAAACAGTGACGGCCTTAAAAATATGGAGGGTGTCAACCTGGAACTTCCCGCAGAAACGGAGAATCCCGCAGGTCTTTACATCAGCAAAGAATTTGTGCGGAATAAAGACGGCAAGGACTTTGTGTATGTGGAAAACAAGGCCCATCAATTGGAAAAACGGACGGTCCAGGTAGGCAAAAACTTTTACGGCAGTATGCTGGAGATTAAAAGCGGTCTCACAGAGGAGGACAACATTGCTTTTCCGTACGGCAAGAAAGTAAAAGAAGGCGTTAAAGTCAGACGGGCAGCCATAGAAGACCTATACAACATGTACTAGAGGAGGGAGGATAAAACATGGTAGAAAATATTAGATTGTCCTTCCAGGGACTCTGGTCTCACAAGATGCGTTCTTTTCTCACTATGCTGGGTATTATCATTGGAATCGCATCGCTGATCTCCATTGTGTCAACGATCAAGGGAACCAGCGAGCAGATCAAAAAGAACCTGATCGGCGAAGGGGACAATGTGGTGGATATCACCCTGAATGAAGGCAGCAATATTTATCAGATGGAGTATCAGGGAATACCACAGGGTGTACCGGTTGTCACAGAGGAGCAGAAACAGCAGATTTTAGATTTGGACAATGTGGAGAATGCGTCTCTTTACAGACTGCGTCAATATGCGGACAGTATTTATTATCAGAACCAAAGTATGGACGGCGGTAAAGTCCTGGGAGTGGATAAGAATTATCTGGACACCTGCGGATATCAGATCGTACGGGGCCGGGGATTTTCCGGAAAGGATTTTGAGAATTTCCGAAAAGTGGTCCTGCTGGACGAGACGGCTTCCAACAATTTTTTTGAAAAAGGCAAGGAAATCGGCAAAACCATAGAAATAAAAGGGGAACCGTTTACCGTTGTAGGCATTATCAAAAAGTCAGATGAGTATGAGCCGGTCATTAACAGTATGGAGGATTATTACACATACTACAGCGATGACAGCGGAATGGTTCTGATGCCTGACACCACATGGCCCGTGGTCTACCAATATGATGAACCGCAGCAGGCAGTCATCCGGGCGGCCAGTCCGGAGGCTATGAGCAAAGCTGGCAAAAAGACCGCTGAAATACTGAATGCGTCCATAACAACATCCGCATCAGACTCTATCAAATATAAGGCTGAGGATATTATGGAGAAGGCAAAAGGTCTTCAGCAAATCAGTGAGAATACCAACCGGCAGCTTATCTGGATCGCCAGTATCTCTCTTTTAGTTGGCGGTATTGGCGTTATGAACATTATGCTGGTGTCCGTTACGGAACGTACCGGTGAGATTGGCCTGAAAAAAGCCATCGGTGCCAACAAACGGCGGATCCTGGGCCAGTTTTTGACCGAGGCGGCAGTGCTTACCAGTGTGGGCGGTGTCCTGGGTGTGGCTGCAGGTTTTATATTGTCGAAAGTCATATCAAAGATATCGCAGACGCCAATGGTCATCAGTATCCCGGCAGCCGCAGCCGCCGTGGTATTTTCCATGATCATCGGCCTGGTATTTGGATTGCTCCCATCCATAAAGGCGGCGAATTTAAGTCCAATAGAAGCACTCCGGAGAATGTAAAAAAGAATCCAGCAGCTTTCCTGTAAGCAGGGAACTGCTGGATTTTTTTGGTTTCAGAACCCGTAAGATCCGCCGATCAGAATAACTGTTATCCGGTCTTTTACACGTGAACGTCTTGTGATCACTGTCTGGCAGCAGATACAGTCAGGGCTTTGACAGTCTGCGCAGACACCGGTTTTGGAGCATGGTGTATGAGCGCCTACCCGGATACTGTTTGGCGGTGCTGCCATATTGCGGGCCCGGCGGATTCCGTCTTCCTCTGTGACAGCGACCTTGTTCATGCCGGCAACCACGAGAACATGCTGAGGGCCTGTGATAAGACAGGCAGCCCGGTTTCCCACGCCGTCCACATTGATCAGTTCCCCGTCCAGGGTGATGGCATTGGTGCTGGTGAGGAAATAGTCCGCCGTGACTATCTGTCCATAGAGTTTCCTGGATTCTTCAGGCGTTTTTGCTGCCTTCCGGTCAAGCAGTATGTAGCCGCTCTCCTTCAAAGTCTCCATGATGCCTGTCTCCACAAGGGTTTCCGAACCGCCCCAGGTCACTGTGGCGTTGACAGGAATAAGGCTGTGGATGAGCGCTCTGGCCTCCTGGGCATTTTCACAGTAATACCCCAGCATGTTTCTTTTTTCCAGATTGGCAATGATCGTTTTTGCTGTGTGTGCGTAAGATTCTGTCTGAAATGACATGATATCCCTCCTTGTCAGTATTTTATCTGAAATCTATTATAGCATGCAGTGGTTTTTTCGTCAAAATTTTCCCAGGGGAGACATTGTATTTAACACCGGTCTATGATATTATTAAAAATAGTAACCCAAAATGGGGAAAAGGAGTCAAGGAATCAATGGAAAAAAAGAAGATTGCAATTGTGACGGACAGTAACAGCGGCATTACCCAGCAGCTTGCCGGGGAGCTGGGGATTACGGTTCTTCCAATGCCTTTTTATATTAATGAGCAGCTTTTCCTGGAGGGGATCACCCTTACCCAGGAGGATTTCTACCAGCGGCTGGCTCAGGATGCGGATATTTCCACATCTCAGCCTTCTCCAGCGGATGTGCTGGAGACTTGGGAGCGGCTGCTGGAAGACCACGATGAAATTGTGCACATTCCCATGTCCAGCGGTCTGAGCAACTCCTGCCAGACAGCGTTTGTGCTGGCCAGAGAATATAAGGGGCGTGTACAGGTTGTGGATAACCAGAGAATTTCTGTTACGCAGAGACAGTCTGTACTGGATGCGATAGACCTGGCAGACTCCGGCAAAAATGCAGTGGAGATCAAAGAAATTCTGGAAGCCGAAAAAGGGGAGTCCAGTATCTATATCACTCTGGAAACATTGAAATACCTGAAAAAGGGGGGCAGGATCACGCCTGCTGCCGCTGCACTGGGTACTGTGCTGAATTTAAAACCGGTTCTGCAGATCCAGGGGGAAAAGCTGGATGCCTTCTCGAAAGCCAGAGGCAAAAAGCAGGCAAAGCGTACTATGGTCAAAGCCATGGAAGACGACTTAAAAAACCGTTTCAAAGAATATAAGAAAAAGGGCCTTATGTGCCTGGAAGCAGCTTACACCGGCAATGAGGAGGAGGCCCTGGAATGGAAGGCAGAGCTTGAGAAGCATTTCGATATGGAAGTGCATATGGACCCTCTTTCCCTGAGCGTTGCCTGTCACATTGGACAGGGTGCCCTTGCGGTGGCGGTGGCTAAAAAAGTAGAAGTGGAGTAGTGAACAGTTATGAAGAAAATCATCGAATGCATGGAAGCAGTCATCAAAGACGCATTCACAGCTTCCGGATATGACGAAAAATTTGCCAGAGTGAATGTATCCAATCGCCCGGACTTGTGCGAATATCAGTGCAACGGAGCGATGGCAGCAGCCAAGACATACAAAAAAGCACCAATTATGATTGCAAACGATGTGGTCGGAAAAATAAAAGAAAGTAAAATCTTCAGCCAGGCAGAGGCTGTGAATCCCGGATTCATTAATCTGAAGCTGAATCCCGAATTCCTTGCCTCTTATCTGAATGATATGCAGGCGGATGAGAATCTTTCTGCTGAAAAGGCGGAGTCTCCCAAGACGATCATTATTGATTACGGCGGACCAAATGTGGCAAAACCTCTTCATGTAGGGCATCTCCGTTCTGCCATCATTGGTGAGAGCTTAAAACGCATGGGGCGTTTTCTGGGACACCGGGTAATCGGTGACGTGCATCTGGGGGACTGGGGACTGCAGATGGGTCTGATCATCACAGAACTGAAAAAACGTTCCCCTGAACTGGTGTATTTTGATCAGACGTACGAAGGGGAATACCCCGCAGAAGCACCCTTTACAGTCAGCGAACTGGAGGAGATCTACCCCACAGCCAGCGGCAGATCAAAAGAAGATGAAGCATACAAAAACGAAGCTTTGGAGGCAACACTGGAGCTTCAGCAGGGCAGAAGAGGATACCGTGCCCTCTGGAAACACATTATGGAAGTTTCTGTCGCAGACCTGAAAAAGAATTATGAGAAACTGCATGTGGACTTTGACCTCTGGAAAGGTGAAGCGGATGCAGACCCATATATACCTGATATGGTGGCATATTTAAAAGATAAAGGATATGCATATCCGGACCAGGGAGCACTTGTTGTAGATGTAAAAGAAGAGAGTGATGCAAAAGAAATTCCTCCCTGTATGATCCTCAAATCAGACGGTGCGTCTCTTTACAACACCACAGATTTAGCTACGATCGTACAGCGTATGGAGGATTATCATCCGGATGAGATGATTTACGTGGTGGATAAGCGCCAGGAACTGCATTTTATCCAGGTGTTCCGCTGTGCGAAAAAAGCCAAGCTCACAGAGGATGACACCCAGCTTGCGTTTGTTGGTTTTGGAACCATGAACGGCAAGGACGGCAAGCCGTTCAAGACCAGAGAAGGGGGCGTTATGCGTCTGGAACGCCTCATCAGTGAAATCAATGAGGAAATGTATAAGAAAATCGTTGAGAACCGCAGCGTAAAAGGAGACGACGCCAAAAAGACAGCCGAGATGGTGGGACTCTCCGCCATCAAATACGGAGATTTGTCAAATCAGGCTTCCAAGGATTATGTATTTGACGTTGAGCGTTTCACTTCCTTTGAAGGCAATACAGGGCCGTATATTCTGTACACCATTGTGCGGATCAAATCCATTCTGGAGCGCTACCGTGAGGAAGGCAAAAATCCGGAGGAAGGCAAGATGCTCCCGGCCGCCAATGCCAGTGAGAAAGCCCTGATGCTGGAACTGTCCAGATTTAATTCTGTGATCGCACCTGCTTTTGAAGAAAAAGCACCGCATAAGATATGTTCATATATCTATGATCTTGCAAATGCTTTCAACAGCTTTTACCATGAAACAAAGATTCTCAGTTCGGAGAATGAAGTGCAGAAGACATCCTGGATCCGTCTGCTGGTCCTGGCAAGAGATGTATTGGAGACATGCATTGACTTACTGGGATTTGAAGCACCTGAGAGAATGTGATCTGGCACAAAGGGAATCGGGCCGCTGCATGCGGCGGCCCATCCCAATTTATAAAACTTTCTGGCATATCTGCCAAATATTCCATTTAAAATTCAAATAATGTTTAAGAGGTGATGCTGTTCGTGTATGAGAAAAGGCGTCTTCTCCAAGAGCGCTACCGCCTGGATAAAATGCTGGGAAAAGGCGGACAGGGACAGGTATTTCTGGCTTTTGATATGAAACTGGAAAAATACTGGGCCATCAAAAAGATTCCCGCAGACAGCAGCAGAGAAGTGGACATCATGCGGCATCTGGAGCACCCGGCACTTCCCAGGATCGTTGATATTCTGGAGGAGGACGGATGCCGTTATCTGGTCATGGATTATCTGGAAGGGTTCACCCTTGAGGAAATAAAGAAAAGCGGTAAAAAGATACCCTGGGATAAGCGGATAAAATGGGCGGTACAGCTCTGCAGCCTTCTGGAATATCTTCACGGCCCTGCAAAGGGGATCATCTATCAGGACATGAAACCTTCCAATCTGATGGTGCATATCTCAGGTGATATACGGATTTTTGATTTTGGCATTGCGTCCCTGTCTGAACAGAACAGCAATGCAGGGAAACACAGCAGCAAAAGCAGGTTCGGCACTCCCGGATTTGCGGCACCTGAGCAGTATTTGGGAAATGCGGAGGAGCGGTCTGATATCTACGGGTTTGGAGCTATACTTCGTTACATGGAACAAAAAGAGGAACGGGAGACGAGGCTCTGTAAAAAGTGGAGACATATTGCGGACAAATGTATGGAACCTTCCCTGGGGAAAAGATACCGGAAAATCAGAATGGTCAAAAAGGAGCTGCAGAATCTGGAAGCGTGGATACAGGCCAGAAAACGTGCCTATGCCGGTTTCGTTTTCCTGGCAGCCGGTTTTTTAATGCTTTTAGGCGCGCAGATAAAGAAACAGGAGCTGCTGATGGATGCAGGAAGGATTCTGGGGATCCGGGAGGGCACAAGCCTGGCAGATACAGCAGATCATGAGGAAGCGCGCAGATATTTTCTGAGGGAGCAGGAGGGAACAAAAAAAGGAGAGCTGTACCGCAGAATTTTGGATGCCATAGAAGAAAAACATTCCAAGGCCAACTGGGAGGCTGCACAAAAAGCCATAAAAGACTTGGAGGACAGTGAAGGCACCTCCTGGGAAAAGACTGGTGAATCCATATTTCTGGCAAATGTAATACAGGCGTACAAAACGGAACTGGGATATTCCTGCAGTGAGGGGGACGAGAAAGCCCGAAAGCTTCTCCAGCAGGCAGAAAAAAATCTGGAAGAAAACAAAAGAGAGACGTATGCGCCTATATACCGGACCGAAATATGGTATCAGCTGGCAAAGGTGTACGGAAAACAAAATAATCCGGTACAGAGTATAAAGTATTACAACCTACTTTTGAAAGAAAAGATACCTGTGAAGCTGGAACAGGAAGTCCGACTCTCCGCAGCAGCCCTCTGCCGTCAGATGCAGAATTATGAGGAGGCGGAAAAGCAATATGAAAGTTATATCAAAGATTTCCCTGAGGACGCAGAAGCTTACTGTGCCTATGCTCTTATGGAGGCAGTGGAACGGCAGAATCCGGAGAAAGCAGAGCGCCTGCTTAACCTTATGGAGAAAAGAGGGGCAGAAAAATCAGGTTTTAACAGTGAAAAAGTAAAAAGAAAGATCAATGGACTCACAGAGGAGGAAATACAATGAAAAGAAGAAATATGTTTATGGCTGTAGCCGGTCTTTATTTATATTTGGGTGCTGCAGTCTCAGTATCAGCATCTGTAGCGGATAAGGAGCCGGTTGAAACATTACCGGAGATCACGCAGATTGTGGAACTGCAGAAGGGAGAAGCGCTATTTCTGCCCGATAACGGCATTGTACAGATAGAAGATGAGCGCGTTGCGTGTGCAGGTAGGAACGGAAATATTGAGGCCTTAGAGGAGGGGGAAACAGAGGTGGTGGTCCGCTATAAAATAAGGGTGAAAAAGACTGCCGAAGAAGCAGATATGGATACTAAGGAACCGTATGACACCGGGAGAGAAGATGGTGTTGCGGAAAAGCCGAAAGAAACGGAAAACAATACGGATCAAGGTACAGAGGGAGGCAAAATAGACCCGGAAAAGGATACAGGGAAAGAGATGAGCGAGGCCGATGATATAAAAAACGGGCATAAGCCGGAAGAGGTGATAGATGCAGAACAAAAATCCCAGGCAAATATAAATGCAGATAACAGTACAGGTTCAGATGCCAAAGCAGCACCGGAGGAAAAAGCGAAAGTTCCGCCGCCTATGACGGAAATAAAAATCCCTGACTGTAGTTACCCTGTCATCACTCTTGCCAATTTAAAGAACCTTTCCTCAAACAACAGCCAGGTGTCTCCATGTATCACCGTGCAGGACGAAAATCTGGACAAGAGCAGTGTAAAAATACGGCTGACGGGGAAACGTACTGGTGAGAGAAATATTTCCATCCGAAGTAAAGACAAGGGAGGAAAGCTGTCCTTTACTCTGGACCCCGTGGCAGAAGATGATGAATATGTACTCCTGTGCGAGGCCTCCGACCAATACGGCAACCGGACAGTACAGCGTTTTCTTTTTTCAGTCAACCAGTCAGGGACAAGCTTTGTATATAACGGAGAAGAGATGGACCACAGTGCGGGATTCGCCCCGGAAATCACTCTTGAGAATGCGGATGCGGTCCGGATCGTCTCCTGTGCGGTGAACGGTGAGCCTGTGCTTTATGAATGGAAGGATGGAAATCTAATGATTCCAAGCGAATGCCTGAAAAGCGGGAAAAACAGAATTACCCTTTCCGTTCAGGACGAGGCAGGCAATATAAATGATATGGAACCCTGGGATTTTACCATGCCGTTGAAGGAAGACTTGGAGGCAGATAGCGAACCAGGACCGGGGACAATAAAAATGCAGAAAGAAAATCCGGCCGGAATTATTTTTTTACTGATTGGCAGTGTTCTTGTTTTCTGGGAGAGGAAAATGTGTTACAATGGCAACATGTATTAATCTATCAATATTGGGGGAGAACAAATGGAAAAATTGGAGCATAAGTATCTGGAACGCCTTTCCGAATTATATCCGACCATCGCCAAGGCGTCCACAGAAATCATTAACCTGCAGTCGATTCTCAACCTGCCCAAGGGAACCGAGCATTTCCTGACGGATATCCACGGGGAATATGAGGCTTTTTCCCATGTTCTGAAAAATGGTTCCGGTTCTGTGAGACGGAAAATCAATGAGGTATTCGGCCATACGCTCAATGAGCAGGACAAGCGTTTTCTTGCCACACTGATTTATTATCCAAAAGAGAAAATGGAGCTGACGAAAAAGACAGAGGATAATATGGAGGACTGGTATAAAATCACCCTATACCGTCTGATTGAGGTGTGCAAACGTGTTGCGTCCAAATACACCCGTTCCAAAGTCCGCAAAGCCCTGCCGCCTGATTTTGCCTATGTCATTGAGGAACTTATCACAGAGAAACCGGAGCTTAATGATAAGGAAGCCTACTATGAGCAGATTATTGAAACGATCATAGCCATTGGCAGGGCAGAGGTATTTATCATAGCCCTTTCAGAGCTGATTCAGCGTCTGGTTGTGGACCATCTGCATATTCTGGGGGATATTTACGACAGAGGGCCGGGACCGCACCATATTATGGACAAACTGGAGGAGTATCACTCCCTGGATATCCAGTGGGGCAATCACGATATTGTCTGGATGGGAGCTGCGGCGGGACAGCGTTCCTGTATCGCCAATGTTATCCGTATCTGCGCCCGCTATGCTAATCTGGATCTTCTGGAAGATGGTTATGGCATCAATCTGCTTCCTCTGGCTACCTTTGCCCTGACGTATTATCAGGAGGACCCGTGCGAATGTTTTAAAATAAAAGGGGGCAATACCCTCAACCCTGCAGAGACTGTGCTGAATATGAAGATGCACAAAGCTATTTCCATTATCCAGTTCAAGCTGGAAGGCCAGCTTCTCATCCGGAGAAAAGAGTTTCATATGGCAGACAGAGCGCTGCTGGATGATATCAATTATGAGGAGGGCTCTATACGTTTATACGGAAAAGAATACAATCTCCTTGACCATGCGTTCCCTACTGTGGACCCGGAGAATCCCTATGAGCTGTCAAAGGAGGAGGAGGAGGTCATGGAACGCCTTGTCTCCGCCTTTGCCAACTGTGAGAAGCTCCAGCGGCATATGCAGCTTCTGCTTAAAAAGGGAAGTCTGTATAAGGTATACAATAACAACCTGCTTTATCACGGCTGTGTTCCCCTTAATGAGGACGGCAGCTTTAAGGAAGTGGAGGTATATGGCAGGACCTATAAAGGGAGAGAGCTCTATGACGTGCTGGAAGCGTATGTAAGGAAAGCTTTCTTTGCCCTGGATCAGGATGAAAAGCAACGGGGAAGGGATATTTTGTGGTTTATCTGGAGCAGCCCGGCGTCTCCTTTGTTCGGAAAAGATAAGATGGCTACTTTTGAGCGCTATTTTCTGGCGGAGAAAGAAACCCATGTGGAGAATAAGAACCCATACTACAGACTGCTGGAAGACGATAGTGTGGTAAATAATATTTTTCGGGAATTCGGAATTGAGGGAGACTGCTGCCATATTATAAACGGCCATGTCCCGGTACATCATACCTCAGGGGAAAGCCCCATCAAGTGCGGCGGCAAAGTGCTGGTCATTGATGGTGGGTTTTCAAAGGCATACCAAAAGGAGACGGGAATTGCCGGATATACCTTGATCTATAATTCCTGGGGAATGATCCTGGCGGCCCACGAACCATTTACTTCGGCAGAAGATGCCATTACAAGAGAGAGTGATATTCTCTCTGACAGTATTTTAGTAAAACGAACCTCTCTCAGAAAAACAGTGGGAGATACGGATAATGGGCACCACCTCCAGGAGAGTATTGATGAGCTGAAGCAACTGCTGAAGGCTTACCGAAACGGTCAGATCATTGAAAAGGAATAAGAGGAGAGCAAGAGTATGATACATGAAAAGATTCCCATTCAAATGTCAGGGTCTTCAAAAGAGACACATTTGACAACTTATATTTTAGATACTTATGAGGAGCTGCCAAAGGATTTGTTACGCCCTTTGATTTTGATCTGTCCAGGCGGCGCGTATCGTTTTACTGCTGACAGGGAAGCGGAGATGATCGCCCTGCAGTTTAACAGTATGGGATATCACGCAGCCGTTCTGCGTTACTCCTGTGCGCCCGTTGTTTTTCCTACAGCATTGTCAGAGGTGGCCCGCTCTGTGCAGGTGATACAGGAAAAGGCCGACATGTGGCATGTGGATACTGATAATATCTTTGTTATGGGATTTTCAGCGGGAGGACATCTGGCAGCCAGTTTTGGTGTTTTCTGGAACAGAGATTTTCTGTCAGAGGCTGTGGGATGCAGCAAAGAGAGTTTAAAGGTGAAAGGACTGATCCTCAGTTATCCGGTTATCACATCCCGGGAGGATTACGGACATCTGGAAAGCATCCATAACCTGCTGGGCAGTGATTATGAGGAGAAGAAAGAGGAAATGGCACTGGAGACTCAGGCAGGTGTCCATGTGCCGCCTGCCTTTATCTGGCATACCTTTGAGGATCAGAGTGTGCCTTTTCAGAATTCCCTGTTATTTGTAGAAGCTATGGGAAAAGCAGGTGTCCCGGTTGAATTTCACCTCTACCCAAAAGGCAGTCACGGACTTTCCTTAGCCAACGAGACACTGATGCGTGTAGACGGCACCGGAGTGCAGAAAGAGTGTCAGAGCTGGATGCCGCTTCTGCACACCTGGCTTCAAAACGTTACTGCACAACCTGCTTCGGGGGACCACAATGTGTGAATAGTACCTTAAGAATGTCCGTTACAGAAAAGAATTTGGACAAAAGTGGTATAAACCTTGTAAAAACAGGAAAAAATCTTAAAAACAGCTTGCAACCTATGTGTCAGCTATGCTATAATACCAACGTTGCAAAATAACCACGTCTATGAATACCAAAGGACGGTGCCTGCGGACAAGCATCCGACAGTGTCCCTGCGGAGAGGAAATAGACGGAAGAAAACAACCAAAAAGGAGAAAAAACATGAGCGTTATTTCAATGAAACAATTACTGGAAGCAGGTGTTCATTTCGGACATCAGACCAGAAGATGGAACCCTAAAATGGCTCCCTACATCTACACAGAGAGAAATGGTATCTACATCATCGACCTGCAGAAATCTGTAGGAATGGTTGACGATGCTTACAAAGCAGTTGCAGACATGGCAGCTGACGGCGGTACAATCCTGTTCGTAGGAACTAAGAAACAGGCTCAGGACGCTATCAAAGTAGAAGCAGAGCGATGCGGAATGTTCTATGTAAACGAGAGATGGTTAGGCGGAATGCTGACAAACTTCAAGACCATCCAGAGCAGAATCGCAAGACTGAAAGAAATCGAAGCTATGGAAGCTGACGGTACTTTCGACGTACTGCCGAAAAAAGAAGTTATCGAGCTGAAAAAAGAGCAGGCCAAATTAGAGAAGAACCTGGGCGGTATCAAAGAAATGAAGAAACTCCCGGATGCCATCTTCATCGTAGACCCGAAAAAAGAAAGAATCTGCGTTCAGGAAGCACATACATTAGGTATTCCGTTAATCGGTATCTGTGATACAAACTGTGACCCGGAAGAACTGGACTTTGTAATCCCGGGCAATGACGATGCGATCAGAGCCGTAAAATTAATTGTTTCCAAAATGGCAGATGCCGTGATCGAAGCTAACCAGGGTGCTGCCGAAGACAGCGAAATCTTTGAGGAAGCAGCTGAAGAGGAAACAACAGAGGAATAATAAGAATTCAGGAGGAATATCACGATGGCTATTACAGCAGGAATGGTAAAAGAATTAAGAGAAATGACCGGCGCCGGCATGATGGACTGCAAGAAAGCTCTTACAGCTACAGAAGGCGATATGGATAAAGCAGTTGAATTCCTGAGAGAAAAGGGACTTGCAACTGCACAGAAAAAAGCAAGCCGTGTTGCAGCAGAAGGTCTGTGCAAAACTCTGGTATCTGCTGACGAGAAGAACGCAGTTGCTGTAGAGGTTAATGCAGAGACAGATTTCGTTGCAAAGAACGAAAAATTCCAGGAATATGTTGCTCAGGTTGCTGAGCAGGCTATGGAGACAGAAGCTGCGGATATCGAAGCTTTCTTAGCAGAGCCATGGAAATTCGATACAACAAAGACTGTTCAGGAAGCACTGGCAGGCCAGATTTCTGTTATTGGCGAGAACATGAACATCAGGAGATTCACTAAAGTGAATGAGCCCAATGGTTTCGTATCTTCTTATACACACATGGGCGGAAAAATCGGTGTTCTGGTTGACGTTGAGACAGATGTTGTCAATGATGCAGTAAAAGAGATGGCTAAAAACATCGCTATGCAGATTGCAGCCCTGAATCCAAAATACACAAACAGAAGCGAAGTAAGTGAGGAATTCATTGCACACGAAAAAGAGATCCTGCTTGCTCAGATTAAAAATGACCCGAAAGAATCTTCCAAACCGGAAAAAGTTATCGAGGGTATGGTAAATGGCCGTATCAACAAAGAAATGAAAGAGATCTGCCTCTTAGACCAGGTATATGTAAAGGCAGAAGACGGCAAACAGGCTGTTGCAAAATACGTTGAAGAAGTTGCAAAAGCAAACAACGCAAAAATAGCAATCAAAGGCTTCGTTCGTTTCGAGACTGGTGAGGGTATTGAAAAGAAGGAAGAGAATTTTGCTGAAGAAGTTGCTAAACAGATGGGAAACTAAGCAAAGTTTTCAAAATGATTTAAATTTCAATAATTAGAGGTTCCAAAAGCCTTATAAACACTATATTCTCTAGTGATTATAAGGTTTCTGGGGCCTTTTTCTATTTCTCAAATGATTCCCAGCGGAGACATTGTCACAAGTTATTAATATTGTATTTATCAGAAGCGTTGACAAGTGGTAGCGGGCGATGACATACTGGTTGAGGAGCCGCACAGTGCTGTTATAAACTTCAAATTTTTCCAATACCATATACCCCATACAGATAGAGGGGGAAAGAGCCTTTGAGAATTTGATTGTCATGATAGGAGTTTACCTGGTGAAGGCGCAGTATTCCAATCAATCACACAAAGCAATCTGAAGAGGAAACAGCAGTTATTTCTGATGCGGGGAACCTGCTTAATCCTCATTTTTGCTGAAATACTATTTTGGTAAAATGTAATTTTGTTGTCGAGTTCACTTAAATAATCAGCCCATTTATGCTGCTGAAAAAGGACATATTCCCTGTACTTTTGAAGCATAGATAATCGTTCGGGCATCGTGGGTTGTTCGGGCGTTCGCTTTGTTCAATCAGGATAATATTGAGAGGAAATCAAAAAAATGATTGTTTTAATAACAGGCGCATCTCATACCGGTAAGACAGCACTTGCACAAAAATTACTGGAAAAGTATAAGTACCCGTACCTTTCTGTGGTCCACCTAAAGATGGGACTTATCCGCAGCGAAAATACAAATCTTACGCCTATGAGCGATGACAGTGCATTAACAGATTATCTATGGCCAATTATATGTGAAATCATTAAAACAGCTGTTGAGAATGAGCAGAATCTTATTGTAGAAGGGTGTTATATTCCTTTTGACTGGTCTAAAGACTTTGCAGCGGAGTATTTAACTAAAATTAAATTTTATTGCTTGGTCATGAGTGAAAAGTATATTAACAATCATTTTCATGAGATTATTAAATATGCAGATATTATCGAAAACTGTATAGAAGATGAAGGACTTACGAGAGAAACGGTACTTGGGGATAATGCGGAAATCTTGGAACAATGCCGCAGCCATAAAGTGGAATATATTCTTATTGACAATGAGTATCAAGTGGATCTTGAACTGTAATTGTTTCGGTAGTAGTAGAGTAATTGTTGACAAAATTACCGATGAAAATAGATAACACCAATCCATATAGCATCTTGTCTATGTACATAACTTTCGCCTTTTTTTATGTAATATCTAAAAGTGAATTTTAAAGTAAGACACCATAAAAGCTGTTTGGACCTCCAGATATGAGACAAACAAGCAAATCTTATATACTGGCATATATTAATTGTGTAATTATCTTCTTATTACAATCAAAAAGTAAGGAGGGATATTTCATGATTGATATAGAAGCATTAAGGGCGCTACGCCCTTTTATGATCTATTCTGATAAAGATATCAGCGGTACCGCTGGTGGTAATCCAGAGGTGGAGAGTTATTGTGCGTTGGACTATACTTCCGCTTCACGATACCGCCTGAAAAGAGAGGATCACAACCAAATATTCCAGTTCTTTGGAAATATTTTGGGTAGTACTAATAAACCGGTTTATTGTCTGGATAAATTCGCCGATGGGCCTTATAATGATGTGCCTTATGAAAGTCGGCCATTTGAAACATTGTTTCCGGCTGCTACAGAACGGCAGAAAGAGATGCTTGGCTGGATTTTGGCAAATACCTATCCTGCCAATAAGTGCTGATGCCACATTTGAGCTGGCAGGGGTAGATGCCGCGGCCAGCCCGGTTCTTGACAAGAATGATGCCTATGCGGCAGTCCAGATTGCACTTTGGGTACTGCTTGGACAGATAGATCTTGATGAAGTGTATTTTTTGGACTGCACAAGTGGGGAAACGCATCCGAAATCTGAAAGAATGCGTACTGCGGTTCTGGAACTTCTAAGGCTTGCAGGAGAATATGTGGATTCTGAACCTGAACTACCGGTTTTATTTCCTTTTTCCAAACCTGGATGCGGCGGTGCAGGTTCTGTGATAAACTGCTGCAATAGAAGCACATTATCTGTAGAACGGGGAGCGCCCTACTTGGTATTTCAGGGATGTCCCGATGAAGTACGGACTGTATGCGGAAGACTTCTTATAGGTCCATTTCGCGTTTTGTCCAGTTTTTCAGGTCAGCCTAAGGTTACAGTTACACCATTCTGTAGCTGTGGAGAAGACTATTCTATGGCCTTTATGGATTTCTGCGGTAATCCCATTCCAAATCCTGTTATTGGACAGGAATTCTATCTTGCACTCCGCACATGCAGAAAATTTGTTTGTTTTACTGTGACGGCATCATTTTCAGGAACCATAACGCGTGTGGTCACAATGGAGGCACAAAGTACAGCACTAAATTATCAGCCTATAGGTACCTCCTTTGATGATGTTCAGGTTAATTTGCAGGCTGAAGTTTGTGTATGTGTGGAATACCCAGTCCCGGAATGCTATACTTCGCAGGAAGAGCGGGGATTACAGGGACAGTTGGGAATTAATATCAATAACAATAATAACAATAACAACAATAATTACAACAATAATAATTTATCGAATATTTACAGTGGGGGAACAAATGGATATCCACTGCCATTTTCATGTATGATACCATGTTATCCGGGCTGGGGTCCTGGATTATATCCACCATATCCGCCGTGCCCATCAAAACCGTATCCACCATACCCACCATACCCGTCGTATCCACCGAAACCATACCCGCCGGAGTCCCCATACCCACCGAACCCATACCCACCATACCCGCCTTGTCCACCGCCGTGTCCACCGACGTACCCGCCGAATCCGTATCCACCGAAGCCATGCCCGCCAGAGCCACCGTGTCCACCGGAACCACCATACCCACCGAACCCATACCCACCATACCCGCCGAACCCGTACCCACCGAAGCCATGCCCGCCAGAGCCACCGTGTCCACCGGAACCACCGTACCCACCGAACCCATACCCACCATACCTGCCGTGTCCACCGACGTACCCGCCGAACCCGTGCCCACCGAAGCCATGCCCGCCAGAGCCGCCGTGTCCGCTGAAACCGTGTCCACCAGACCCATACCCACCGAAGCCATGCCCGCCAGAGCCGCCATGTCCGCCGGAACCGTGTCCACCAGACCCATACCCACCGAAGCCATGCCCGCCAGAGCCGCCATGTCCACCGGAACCACCGTGCCCACCGAAGCCGTGCCCGCCAGAGCCACCGTGTCCACCGGAACCACCGTGTCCACCAAAGCCGTGCCCACCAGAGCCACCGTGTCCACCGAAGCCATGCCCGCCAGAGCCGCCATGTCCACCGGAACCACCGTGCCCACCGAAGCCGTGCCCTTCAGAGCCACCGTGTCCACCAAAGCCGTGCCCACCAGAGCCACCGTGTCCGCCATGCTCATTATGTCCATCGAAGCCATGCCTCCCATGCCCACCGAAGCTGTGTTCCACATGTCCTCCAAAACAGTCATGCCAGCCGGAACATTTTGGAAAACAGGAACACTACCGCCAGCCGTGCTCACCGAAAAATACACCTATGTGATAGAGGAATAGTGGAACAGCAGAAAATCACGTCCTGTAGTGCAGCATGAAATTTGTGATAGTAAAAACAGAACGGGGATATAATTTTGAAAAACAGAACAATTAAAAAGTGATTTTTACAATACCGTTCTGCCCCGTCAGAAATATATCCTGGCATAAACGTGATGGAGAAATTTAAATGAACCCCAGGGGATATCCCAAATAGTATTCAGTTAGGCCACCCCACATCACTATAATGGTGATGTGGGGGTTTTTAATAAAAGTAATGAATTACAAATCGAAAGGAGTACAGAAAAGAAGCTGCCGCAAAACTGTGATAGCATCTTCAAAACCTCTTAACGGAATGCAGTTGGAAATATCCTTCTGGATTTTAACAAACTGTAAAATAAGATAAATTATAATTCTATTTATAAGGATTTTTATATTCAGGACATAGAAACCGTTCGCTCCATGCCATCATGGTCTGGAGTACAGGGATAAAACTTTCACCGAGTGCTGTCAATGCATACTCCACTTTTGGAGGGATTTCCTTATAGACTTCCCGGTGCAGAAAACCATCCTCTTCAAGTTCCCGGAGCTGTTTTGTGAGAGTGGACTGGGTGATGCCGTCAAGCCGGCGGCGCAGTTCACCAAAACGCTGTACTTTATAGAAGTATATATACCATAGAATCAGTATTTTCCATTTCCCTCCAATAACAGATTGCAGCTTACCCATAGGAATGCAACGTGCAATGTTTTCTTCACTGCTGAATTTATTTTCAGACATCTGATCACCTCTTTTCTGAGAGTATATCCCAAATATCAGAGGAAATCAAGTAAGACTCTTTTTCATACATAGTATTAAAAAATGTACTATATGCAAAAAAAGCCCGTACTTGTTTTTCTTCAGCGGTTTCAGTAAGTTAATAAAGAAAGATGCATCAAAATACAGAGAGGAGTCATTTATTATGCATTATACAGGAACCATCTGGAGGCCGCCTTATGAGGCGTCTTCCCTTTTACTTGAAGTTACGGCAGGATGTACTCATCACAGGTGTAAGTTCTGTACACTATATGAAGAGCTTCCCTTCAAATTCCGCATGTCCCCTTTGGCAGATATAGAAGAGGATTTAATGGAATTGAAAGAACAGTCAGAGTTATGGCCGGATCATCATGGGAGACGGGTCTTTTTGACTGGAGCCAATCCATTTGTTTTGAAATATGGCAGGCTGATGGAGATTGCTTCCCTGATTCACAGGTATCATCCCGCCATCGAAACGATAGGCTGTTTTGCCAGAGTTACAGATGTTACTGCAAAAACAGATAAAGAACTATCAAATCTTCGGCAGGCAGGTTATGACGGGATTACCATTGGAATTGAAACCGGAGACGATGAGGCGCTTATTTTTATGGATAAAGGTTATTTAGCTTCTGATATTATTCAGCAGTGCAGCCGTCTGGATAAGGCAGGCATATCTTACAACTTCTTTTATCTTACCAGTATATCAGGAGCCGGGCGGGGGGAAATTGGGGCAAAGGCGACTGCAGAGGTGTGCAATCAACTTCATCCGGTACGGATTGGAGCTAATATGCTTACCGTTTATCCCGAGTCCGGACTTTATCAGGAGATTCAGAAGGGTAATTGGAAAGAGGAGGGAGAGCTGGAAAAATACATGGAACTGCGGACGCTTGTAAAAAATCTCAAAATACCGGTCTATTTTGGTGCATTGGGGGCATCTAATGCATTTCAGTTACAGGGTATTTTGCCACGGGATAAAGAGAAACTGCTTTATACATTGGATCAGATAATAGAGACGGTAAGTGAAGAAGAACTGCAGAGATACCGCAGAAATCTGCCGCATCTGTAAAGGGGGAAGAAAAGCATGCATTTTAACGGAAGAATATGGCGGCCGCCTTATGAGGCTGACTCCTGCTTTATTGAACTGACAGCAGGGTGAACTTATGGTAAATGCAGTTTTTGCAGCTTGTATCAGGATGAACCGTTCCATCTGGCGAAGATGGATATATTTGAACAAGATCTGGAGGAATTAAAGTTATATCAGCCGAATGCCAGAAGGTTTTTTTTTCACGGGGGCAGATCCATTTGCATTAAGCTATGAAACGCTGAGACCTTATATACTTACGGTTCGTGATTATTTGATAAAATGCCAGAGTATAGCTATGTTTGCAAGTGTTCGGGATATTAGAAATAAGGAAGTCTGGCAGCTGAAAAAACTTTGGTCAATGGGAGTCAAATCAGAATAAGGAAAAGACAAGGTATTTTTTGGGCATTCATGGGGGACGTTTCTGGGTGGGATTTATTCGGGAGAACACCCGGAAAAGGTATCCGCTTATCGGTCCATAAGTCAAATGCTGGATTAAAAAAAATCAGAGCAGGTATCAGCGGAGGAAGCTATACGTTTGGCAGACAGGAAAGTTGCAGGGGATTGTTTTGCCAACATGCAGCTCTTCTCTCAGAATACGGCCTGCTGTTCCTGCAGCAAGCCAGATAAAGTAAAAGAGAATCCACACAGAGTCCGCGGATTCTCTTTTTCAGTTACAGTGAAAATTATGTCAAATCTCACATCTGAATAGGAAAAGTCCGGTCAAATGCTGATGATTCCATCCATAAATGCAATTATGCCGGCCTCGACTTCGTCCTTGATTTCACTGTAATTATGTATCTCGTGGCGGTAGCCGGAGTAGACTTTGGTGATCACATCATGCCCGGTTTCACACAGCCAGTTTGAGACTTCATAGATGCCCTTTCCGTATTCCCCCACAGGGTCCTGATCACCGCCTATATTGTAAAATGGCAGGGATACGGGAACCTTTTCAGCCCACTGCACGCCTTCAATTGCCATCATCATCTGAGTGAAATCATATAAAGAACGATTGCTGGTAGGTCTGGTAAAAGCGTCGAAAGGATCTTCCGCATGGTCACGCTGTACATATGGGTCGGAACAGATCCATTCATTTCCGATGGTAACATCATCACAGCGCTCACACATCCATCCCATCAGGGAACCTGTGAATTCCGGATCAAAATCATTTCCCAGCCCGTGGTCGATTGCTTTCTTTAAGAGCGCAGCAGCTTTGTCTGCTCCCCGAAAGATTCCTGTGGTGCCGCAGATTGTAACACCTGCCAGGTCGTTTCCATAATTCGCCGCAAAATCTCTGGCAATGAAAGAACCCATACTGTGACCGAAGATAAAATAGGGAAGGCCCGGATATTTTTCGCAGACCAGTTCTCTGAGGGTGTGTTCATCTTCCATCATAGTGTGGAATCCTGTATCCCCCCAATCTCCCCATACACCGCTGACCATGGCTGTTTTTCCGTGCCCCACATGGTCATCAGCAGCTACAATGTAACCTGCATCCATGAATTTGACGATCATATGCAGATATCGTCTGGAATGCTCGCCGAAATCATGGATAATCTGTACGATCCCTTTCGGTCTTGCGGCGGGTACATAAATCCACCCCTGTACCTGGTCGCGTTTGTTGTAAGATGAAAAACTTACTTCATGCAGCATAAATAACACCTCCGTTTTTGAAAAAATAGGACTCCATTGGGGGGCGATTCCCCCGTTTCCATGAATCTATAAGTTAATATTATAATTAAGTCAGACAATTTGCAAGGGAAAATAATTTGGACATCCAATGACACTTCTACTTATCTATTTGTTCTAATTAATGATATACTGGATAAGACAAAGATTGAGTGAAGGAAAATAGGACGGTACCAGGCTGCTTTTATACCACGGTGTGATTCCTGGATCAGATGTTTTAGTGGAAGGGGGACTGTTATGAGAGAAAAATTATGCGGTTACGGAGATTGCCGCAGGTACATTGTCAAAGGAGGAGTATGAGCAGCGGAGGGATTTGGCGCGGGTGGCTGGCTTTGAAGAAAGGTTTACAGTGGTTAGTCTCTTTCTGGCTTATCTGAACCGGTCTTTTAGAACATATACGCATATTGACGGCAATTCACACCCTGGCTCATGAATTCCTACACAGATGGGGGTTAAACTTTTATTTTGCATTTTCTGTTTACACATGGGAAAGTCTGGTATATAATCAATTGTAACAGATGATGTTTACTGCATTTCTGATTTCAAAAAAAGAATATTGAAGTCTTTGTGGCAGGGTGTAAGTCCCTACCGATGGTATAGTCCATGACCCGCTTTGGCGGCTGAGCCGGTGACTCCTTTTGTATGATAGGGGAATTCCGGCACCGACGGTATAGTCCGGATGAGAAAAGACATTTTCTGTGAAACTACGCCCGGAGCATATATATTGTTCCGGGCTCATTTTTTTGAAGGAGGATACAAACTATGAACCAGACACAAGAAACAACCAATGCAGCTTTTGACAATGGAGTGAGGGCTCAGGCCGGTGCGAAAATGCGGGCAAAGAAAATAGCCTTTGTAGGCCTGATGGGGGCAGTTAGTGCTGTTCTTATGCTTTTCAGGTTTCCGCTGCCTTTCATGCCGCCTTTTATGTCCTTTGACTTATCCGGTCTGATGGAGATGCTGGGAGGGTTTATGTTCGGTCCCGGTGCTGCACTTATGATCATTGTTGTCAAAATACTGCTGCAGCTTGTCATGCAGGGCAGCTTCTCTCTGGGAACGGGAGAGATACAGAATTTTATTTTGAGCTGCTGTTACGTTATGCCTGCACTGCTGATCTACCACAGACACAAGACGAAGAAGACGGCATTGGCAGGTATGGGGGTCAGCACGGTACTGGTTGGCATTGTGGCTGTTTTTACGAACCTGTATCTGATCATTCCCTTTTATGTGCGGTTGTTTGGTATGACTATGGATGAAATCATTTCACTGTGCAGCGCAGTAAACCCAGCTATGAAAAATGCCTTTTCCATGGCAGTTTTAGGAATCCTGCCGTTTAATCTGATCAAATACGGAGTGACGTCAGTCCTGACATTTCTGCTATATAAAAGGCTGAGCAAAGTAATTAAAAGTATTGTAGAAAAATAAAGGGGGAAATCAAAAATGAAATTTTCACTGGACAAATCCATCAGTTATGAGGACGCTGTGGGGCGTATGTTTGAGATGCTGGGGAACAGCAAGATCATGGCACTGGCATCCAGTCTCAATGACTATGTAATGGTCAGAAATGTGAGCTGTCTCTTTTATGATGACAAGATTTATTTTAAAACGGACAAAAATTTCAGAAAAACAAAACAGCTTTTGGAAAATCCCAAAGTAGCCATGTGCTGGAGCGGCGTTCAGGTAGAAGGAACCGCCCACAATAAAGGACTTGTTGCGGAGGAGCCGGGACACCGGTTTGAGGAGGGATACAAAAAGTATCTGTGGGAGAGCTATAACAAATACAGCCATGAGGATACAGAAATCCTTATTGAGGTTTCACCAAAATATGTGGAAATCTGGGATACCAGTGAGGATGGGTATGCATATCAGCTTTTTATTGATTTTGACAAAAAATCTGTGGAAGTGATACCTTACGATAAAAAATGATAGAAAGCCCGCTCCGCCAACGCCCTATTGTCATGAAAAAAGATGTGGGTATCGCAAAGCCTAAAACTTTGTGATACCCACAATTTTGGCATCTTGGATATGGCTTACTAAATTCCTCCATGGTGATTGCGTTATTTCCTTTAAAAGCTATAATAATGGAATAATACTATATCTACAGGAGGTCTGCCTATGCAGAAAGAAAATACGTTTACCATGAAGACAGAACTGATCGAGGAATTTTCTTATCATTTATACAGCCAGGAAAAGACAGGGTCAACCATCAGAAAATATTCCACGGACTTAAAGACCTTTTTAAAATATCTGGGGCCTGACAGACAAGTCAGCAGAATACGTCTTCTGGAGTACAAAGAATGGTTGAGGCAGAAGTATGCAGTAAGCAGTACCAATTCCATGCTGGCTGCAGTCAACTGCTTTTTAGATTACATGTGTTTTCCGGAGTTAAAAGTAAAGAGCTATAAAGTGCAGAAACGGATGTTTCTGGATTCAGAAAAAGAAATGACAAAGAAAGAATACCGGAGACTGGTAGAGACGGCAAGAAAGAAGGAGAAGAACCAGCTTGCCCTCATACTGGAGGCCATCTGCGCCACGGGTGTCAGGGTCAGTGAACTGAAATATCTGACCGTAAAAAATCTTCAATACGGCCGTCTGGAAGTCTGTAATAAGGGAAAAACACGAATTGTCCTGATACCGGAGAGTCTGCGGAAAAAATTATTGTGCTATGCGGGAAAACAGGGGATCAAAACAGGTCCTGTCTTTGTCACCAGAAACGGAAAACCAAAGGACAGAAGTAACATATGGACAGAAATGAAAGTATTGGCAGAGCAGGCAGGGATTAAACCGAAAAAAGTTTTTCCGCACAATCTGCGTCATCTCTTTGCCCGCTCTTTTTATAAGGCAACAAATAATCTTGCCGCACTGGCAGACGTTCTGGGACACAGCAGTCTTGAAGTGACACGGATTTACACAGCAGATACGCTGAAGAAATTTCAGGGAATGATAGAACAACTGGATTTGATCGTACCATAAATAGAAGGACATTATTACAACATAATAAGAATTATGTAGTTGTTATAGGGGTCCATGCATCTGGTTTATAGAAATTTTAATACATATGGTAAAAAATGTCAACAATATATACTGGGTTTGTCTCCTTTGGGCAGCGAAGTATGGAAATTGTCTGTTATTATCAATTCTTATGCATATCAAAAAGAAGCCTGCGGACAGATAAATGCAGGCTCGAAAGAAAAGACAGCATATTCCGCTGTGCCTCTCATAAGATTCCTTAAGAAGATAATCATATCTTACCACATAATTCTTATTATGTAGTAATAAAACAAAGCAGGAAGGACAGTGAGCCGGAGGGAGCAGGATATGATTGAGACAGGTCGAAAGAGGTTCCTCAAAAAGAATAAAGAAGTCAAAAGAAGAATGCCGAACCACGTGGAGGAGATGGGGCTTGGCAGAAAGCTGACGGATAAACTTATAAACCACAGGATCGAGTATGTCACGGACATCCTGTCATGCACAGAAACTGAACTGCGGGAAACAGCAGTGCTGAGCGACAGGGAGATGACTCTTCTGAGGGAAAGGATGAGAGAATTCCAGCTTGATTTCTGGGATGAATTGTTTTAGAAGGAACAGTCAGCATCACTTATTTTTTCCAGATATATGGTTCCCCAGTCGCACAAGGATTCCAATACAGGAAGCAGGGTTTGGCCGAATTCGGTAAGGGCGTACTCTGTTTTGGGAGGGACAACCGGATATACCGTGCGGCTGATCAGACCGTCGCTCTCCAATTCCCTTAACTGCTGTGTCAGCATCTTGGTTGTAGCTTTGGGGACAAGCCGATGGAGTTCACTGAATCTAAGCACCTGATTTCTCAGATGCCAGAGGATGACCGCCTTATATTTTCCTCCGATCAGATGAATGGTAGCTTCCACAGGACAGGTATAAGAACTGCTGCATGTTTTCATTCTCGTTTTTCCTTTCTTTTTCATTTGAAGTTTTTTTCTAAGAGACCTACGGAACAGTTACTTTTTGGGTACTATATACCAAAAAAGTGCGTTCTTGCCAAAAGTAAAATCAGTGGTAAGATTATAGCATAGACAAAGAAAAATAGAAAGAGAAAGGAATGGATCATATGGAATTTTCAGAACTGGCAAAAAAGAGGTACTCTGTCCGCTCTTATAACGGAAAGAAGGTGGAGAAAGAAAAATTAGAAAAAATACTGGAAGCCGCCCACGTGGCTCCTACAGCCGCAAATCTGCAGCCTGTCCGCCTGTTGGTGATACAGCAGGAGGAAGGACTTGAAAAATTGTCAAAGGCGGCAAATATTTACCATGCACCCCTTGCCATAGTGGTATGTGCGGATCATGATAAAGCATGGGTTCGGCCTTTTGATAAAAAGCAGACTTGCGATATTGATGCGTCCATCCTTACAGACCACATGATGCTTCAGGCGTCTGAACTGGGCCTTGGAAGTGTTTGGATCTGTTATTTTAAACCCGATATCTTAAGGGAAGAATTCTGCATTCCAAAAAATCTGGAACCAGTTAATATACTTGCAGTGGGTTATAGTAAGGAAACGCCCCAGTCACCGGACCGGCATGAGGAAACACGCATAGCGGTTAAAAACCTGGCCTTATTTGAACATTTTTAACCATAGGGGAGAATTATAATATGACAGAAAACTGTGTTTTTAATGAAAAGGTACATGGGTTTTTGATTGGGCTGTTTTATCAGCAGTTGAAAGCCGCAGAAGGTCCGGCAGGAGAGGAATGTTTTATAAAAGCTGTCCAGAGAACAGCGGAACAGCGGGGACATCGCATGGCTTTAAGGGCAATGCGCGACAAAAGGCCTTTAGACTATAATACATATATGGCATACGGGGAGATATATGCCACTATTCCAGGCAAAATGGAAATGGCCGGGGAATATCCCGACGCAGAGATACGGGTTTATACCTGCGCATGGCATGACATTTTTAAAGAGATGGGACTTGAGGCGTGCGGTCTGGTATACTGCAGGGAGATAGACAAGGGGATTGTCAGAGGATTTAATCCGGACCTGCTGTTTGAACAGAAAAGCGTGCTTCACAATGCGCCATGCTGCCGGCTTGTATTCCGAAACGCTGCGCTTGATAACAGCGTGTTGGTCTCCAAAGAAGCGAAAAAGGACTGGGATTACCACTGCGGTCATTATTACAAAACCTTTGGGGAATACATACGGACCGTTTTTTTAGATGGGGAAAATATCATAAAGAGAGTAGACGAAAAATTTGCAGACAGATACGGGGCAGATTTTCTGAACACCCTGCACAGATATCTGGAAACAGATTTTGACCTTATCAAGGAAACTTGCAGCCGCCAATCCACAGAGCATGAGACGATAGGAAATGCAGATCTTTGACACGGGCTGCAGCAGTAAAAATGCGGGTACATGGAAGCGCTTATATCCATGTACCCGCATACTTTTCCATTAGGAAGAACTATACCTATGCGTCGTAAACGGCCCAGTTCTGTTCCCCCTCCTCCCGGATATGTATTTCCGGAAAACTCTGTATATACTGCTTAAACTGTGAAAAACCGTAATCCCGCACCTTAAAGTCTCCGAAACGGTTCCGGATTTTGTTGCTGAGAGTTCCCAGTGGTACACCCTGCCGGCCTGCGTTTCTGACAAGCTGGATCACATATTCTTCCAGCATTTCTTTTTTACTCTTGTCCTCGTATAGCGTGACAGACACCTGGGTCCCCTCCTGCCGCAGTTTTAATTTGGGGAAAGATTCTAAAAATTTTGACAAGAGACTGTATCCGTAACGTCTCACATCAAAATCAGGATATAGCTTGACCAGACGGCTGCCAACTTCTCCCAGGCCTGTGATCTTATCATTATTCTGATTCTCGGTAATGATCTTCACCACAGCTTCCTCGATTTCCGTCTTGGAAACCACCTCGGCATTGTTTTGCTTCGTACATTTTTCCATTGCATGAATGGCAGGCTTTTCCTCTTTTTCTATGGCGTTATCCTCAAGCAGCAGTTCCAGTACCGTAAAAATATCACAGGCCTTCCTGAAGGAGGATGGTGTCTTGTCCTCCCCCATACCGATGACATTTTTGCCGCTTTCCCGCAGGCGGCTGGCCAGTTTTGTAAAATCACTGTCACTGGAAACAAGACAAAAACCCTCCAGTTCACTTGTATACAGCATGTCCATGGCATCTATGATCATGGCAGAGTCCGTGGCATTTTTTCCGTGTGTATAGCTGAACTGCTGAATGGGTGTGATGGAATTCTCCAGCAGAACATCCTTCCAACTGGAATTATAAGTGCTGGTCCAGTCACCGTATATTCTCTTGTATGTTACGTTTCCGTATTTGGAGAGTTCATCCAGAATAGGCTTGATGTATTTGGCTGAGACATTATCTGCGTCGATCAGCAGTGCGTATTTATCTTCCATATTTCCCTAACCTCTTATTCCGATGTTTTTTCACACATCATATAAAAAGTATAACATACAAAATTGCTTTTTGGTACAGGAAAAAAGCGCGTAAAATGACACAACTAGTAGTTTTTTGCAAAAATTATTTCCACTTATTAACTTTTTTGTGAGTTAGGAACTGCTAACTAATCTGGAGGCCAAATATCATCAGCAGCATCAGGAGGAGAAGACATGTTTTTAGAAGTGAATGATATGAAAAAAAGTTATGGAGAAAACGGAAGTTACATACAGGTTCTGAAAGGAATCAGCATGGTGGCCAATGTGTCATGCGCCATGGATTTTAGCATTTCCCGGCTGTTCCCGCATAAAATACACATAACTGTCCATACTAAATGGAAAAAGAAAGAAGGGCATGGAACGTGGAGACACATACCAAGAAGCTTTTAGAGGAATGCAACTCCGGATGTAAAATGGGAATCAACAGCATGAAGCAGGTCAGCGATTACATCAAAGATGATAAGCTGAAGGATTTGGTAAATGAATACATCCGCAAACATCAGGATTTGGAGAAGGAAACCTCCCGGCTGCTTCAACAGTCTGGTGAGGAGGAGAAAGACCCGGGCCCTGTGGCTGCTGCTTTTTCCAAGGTTACGACAGAAGTGAAGCTCATGATAAAGGATGACAGCAGCCAGATCGCAAAGCTTCTGACAGACGGCAGTAATATGGGCATCCAGAGTATCAGCAAGGCTGTAAATCAATATTGCCATGCGTCCACAGACAGTATCGCATTGGCAAAACGCCTTGTGAAAGCAGAAGAAAAATTCATGAGAGATTTACAACCGTTTCTATAAAAGGATCAGGGCTGCTGCACAGGAGATTCTGTGTGGGAGCCTTTTTGTGAGGGTTTGATATGCTGAAAATGAAAGCCGGAAAATATGTGGCAATTGCTCTGAAAACAGCCATAGGAAGCTGTGTTGCCATACTTGCAGCGGAGCAGTTTCACCTGGAATTTGCCAGCTCAGCGGGGATCATCGCGCTGCTGACACTGATCAATACAAGATGGGATACCCTCAGGCTGTCTGCTGTGAGGCTTATCTCTTTTTTGGCTGCCGTGCTTCTGGCCTGGACGATTTTCAGCCATATGAGCAGGGAATGGATCACATACGGCGTGTTCGTATTTCTGCTGGTGGGCATCAGCCTGTTTGTGGGATGGCAGAATACCATGTCTGTCAATGCAGTCATAGGGACGCATTTCTGGACAACGCAGGACTTTGGCGCTGCTGCTATCTGGAATGAATTCTGTCTTGTCTTTATCGGTATAACAGTGGCGGTGGTGTTGAATTTGTTTCAGCGCAACCAGAGCAGGAAAAAACAGATTTTGCAGGATATGCGGTATGTGGAAGCCAGGCTGCAGGATATTCTGGAAATGCTGGCAGATTACCTGATGCAGAGAGAAAACGAGGCGGATGTATGGGAGGAGATCGCTCATCTGGAGGAACATCTGTCCCATTCCATGGAGCGGGCCTATGAGTACGACAGAAATACATTTCTTCCCCACACGGAGTACTACAACCACTATATCGAAATGCGGACCAGGCAGTGCAGTATGCTGCAGAGCCTTCACTGGGAGATACAGAAGATCCGTACCATGCCCAGCCAGGCCCTGACCATTGCAGAGTACATGACTTATATGAAACGATTCGTGGAGGAAAAAAATGTGCCAAAGAAACAGATAGAAAGACTTCGCCAGGTGGAGAATGAATTTCACAGGGAACCTCTTCCGGTGACCAGGGAGGAATTCGAGGGAAGAGCGGTTTTATATCATATTATGATGGATTTGGAGGAATTTCTGCTCTATAAAAAGCGGTTTGTGGAATCCCTGAGTGAAAAGCAGAAGAAAATTTACTGGGAAACAGAAAAAATAGAATGAATTAGGGTCTTGCGTTGGAGTTAGGTCCATCACTTATGATAGAATAGACGTATGCATAAATATACGCAGAAAGGATGGACCTAATATGAAAAAAATTATATCTGTGGCCTTTTGCTTATTGATAGCATCACTGTCCCTGTCCTCCTGCGGCAAAAAAGAATCGGAAGATACTGCCGGGATGCAGGCATGTCCTGTAGTGGCTTTTAGATTATAATAAAGCAGAAGATTTTGAATATGTAAAGAATTGTGTAAAATTAAGTGGTTTGCCATATGGGGAAAATTCAAAAGATATATAATAATAATCTCCTAAATAAAAAGATACCTGTTCTAAATAGAAGAACAGGTTAAAATTTAAAGTAAAATTTTCTGCTTATGGAGTACTTTTTATGATATCCAAAGTAAATTAATTTTTATAGTTCAGTGTGAATTACAGCAGCATTTCTATGAATCGACTATTGATAGACAAAAGCCTATTTGGTATAATAACTTACTAGGTAAGTGACAATTTGTTGTCTTATATTTTCTGTAAATAGCATATATGAAATGAATTTAATACTATGATCACTTGGGAGTAGGATTAAAAGTATGGAAATTCAAGTAGTAATAACAAGTATCATTACATATTTAGTACTGCTTAACAGTAGTTTGACTTTTCGCTTAAAATTCTTACAAAATATTATAGTTACAATTATATTAGCCCTTAATATGGTGATTGTTGGAAATGAAATAGGAAGCCTATTTGTAATTCCAATGTTTGTGATGATAAGTTTATATATTGTGTATATTAAGAGAGAAGACTGGTTTTGGAACGTATTTCTCATATTGTTTTCATATACATTACTAGTTATAATAGATAATTTTATACATTTTGTCTGGAATATATTAGGACTTAATATGAGCATACATTGGCCCTTATATATGATTATTGCTTATCCTATATTTTGGAAAGTGTGCAGTTTTATATCAAAAAATGTTGTACGAATAAAAAATAAAGAAATACTTAATTTATCTTCAAAAATGATAGCTTTGATTGGCTCTGACTTGATCGTATGCATGCTGATTTTTGTTATACAGATAATGACAACAGAGCAGAAAGGTTATTTAACTCAAATTTTGATGATTGATATAGTGGTTTATATAGCTTATTTTATGCTGACGGCAATAATGATATATACAATCATTAAAGAATCTGAGATGAATGCTAAGATTACACTAAAACAAAATTCATATGACAATTTACAAGAATATATGTCGCAAATTGAAGAACTGTACCAGAATTTAAGGGTTTTTAGACATGATTTTGCAAACATTATGGTTAGTATGTCAGCATATATCGAAAAAAACAATATATCAGGATTAAAAGACTACTATGATAAACATATACTTCCAATAAGTCATTTACTTAATAAGGAAAAAGATGTATTGGCTAGACTACATAATTTGGATATTATAGAGCTTAAGGGATTATTGTCAGTAAAAATAAATTATGCTTTGGCATTGGGAATAAAAATAGAAGTTGAAATAGTTGAAAAAGTAGAAAAAATAAACATGGATAGTATTGATTTAGTAAGAATCATTGGTGTTTTGTTAGATAATGCAATTGAAGCTAGCCAGGAATGTAAAACCCCATTCATTAATGTTAGTATTATAAAAATGAATCAGGATGTTACATTTATCGTGAAAAATTCATATATAAAACAGAATATAGATTATAGTAAATTGGGAAGTTTAGGAGTTACTTCAAAGGGAGAACGACGGGGAATTGGTCTGTATAATATCAGATCCATAATTAATGAGTATGATAATGTAATTATGGATACTGAATATACAGAAGATTATTTCACTCAAGTACTCGAAGTCTATGGATCAAATTAGGTAATACTAATATAGCAGAAGTAATCATGGCAAATACAATTATTGTTCTGATTCCAGGCACGATAATGGCGATGAGTGTAAATAAAAAAGCAATCACTATTAAACGTTTTTTTTGCAGTTTGCTATAACTTTTTGAATATGGATTATTTTTAGTTCCTTTTGGGGTATAAAGGATAAATATTCCAATTGCAATAAAACAAATTAACATGCACAAGGATGCATTTAGGAGTATGTTATGAGAAAGTTTCCCTCCGCCAAGAATAATAATAGAAGTTGCACAAATACATTTGGCTATACTGTCAAAATGAAAGCCGCCGGCTATAATACGAAAAATGCCGAAAATAGATAACAGAAGAGTAGTTTCATATAATGAGTCAATAAGATATGATATAAATAGTATGAGAAGAGTGATAGAAACATTATATATTATTGTTTGTAAAGCAAAACACATTTGAAGTTTTTCCATATTACTACATTTATTTTCATCATCTAAAAAAGATATTATCTTTTGAGAAAGAGCATTAAAAATGTTTTCCATGTATAGACACCTACCTGTTAATATTATTATTTTTATTA
>ERZ778512.34-NODE-34-length-154121-cov-27.223054_pt1 | contig 154121 bp, 132 predicted proteins | sample MGYA00510346_ERZ778512 | MGnify/ENA primary metagenome ERZ778512 (study PRJEB29527, sample SAMN07138962) | mouse gut metagenome | material: feces | host: mouse | place: China:Nanjing | collected 2016-01-25 ...
TAATACGTCACAAAAAAAGAGACCATCTAACTTTTGATTGTTAGACAGTCTCTTTCTTTACCTCATCCCAACTTTCGCCTGTTTCGCCTGTTTCGCCTGTTTCACCTGTTTCACCCCGATACAACCGATACAAGTGAAACAAGCGATACAACCGATACAGTCGACACGTTTTTTGTGGGGTGGGCAGATTAGTTTCAAAATAACAAGAAGGGTAATCTCTATATCTCTAACTTTGCAGCATAAAACAAATATCAACCTAAAAACAAGGTATTATAAACGATATCCTCGCTTGCATTTCCTCCATCCCCGATACAAGAGGACGGGGAGGGGGATCCTATTCCTAAAGAAATAGCGTAAACGGTCCAAATTCAGAAGTAGGTCTTTACCGCAAAAAGGAATTGATCAATAAAAATACGCTTGAAAGCTGCGATATTATTCTGCTCGTAAAATATTAGCATGGCTTTTTTATAATCAACTGAATCAACAGTTCGAAATGAGATTGGACAATAACCATTGGCAATCAAAATACCGTTACTTACTATACGAGCCGTGCGCTTGTTGCCATCAGTGAATGCTTGTATATAGCTTAATAGTATAAGTGCCAACAGAGCTTTGTCAAATATATTAGACTTACCGTTTATCAGACGTACTGAATCTTCCAATGCTTCCCGTATCTGGAATTCATTATCCAACGGCGTATAGTTTGTTCCGGTAATACCTACTCTACGGTGTCGTATATTCCTCTCCACTCCCAATTCCTTTGTAAGTAAAGCATGAATTTCCTCTATGCGTCCGACTGTCAAATCTTTAAGATATTCAGGAACATCTAAAATAAAGTCAAGGGCATCCTTATGATTAAGCAGCATCACTGCCTCTTCCTTAGTCTTACCGCTGGCTGTCTGTTTCTCTTTCAACAGTCGCTCTGTTTCAAGCAGAGAATAGGTGTTGCCCTCAATTTGAGATGATTTCCAAGAAAGATCTATGCCGAGACGTTCCATTTCCTTACGATATTCAATTTCAGACATCTCGGAAAGATGCTTACGGAATTGTTCTTGCGCTTCACTAAGGCGATTAAGTTCTTGTGTCGAGAAAAGTTCAACACTTGGCAAAATATCATTGATCAGTTCAAAATTGAAAGATTTCTGCACCTGACGTTCATCAATATCTTTGTCAAAGTAAGTGTCAATATTCAACTCCATAGTTACATGTGCCTGCGGAGTAAGACGATATCGTGTTGCCGGACCGCGTCCGACAACTTCAATATTCCCATGTTTTACCATTTCAGCAATCAATCTCTTCAATGTAGCCTGACTTGGAGGATTCGTCAAGGCTGCCTCAATATCAGCTCTTGTGACAGATTGATTGTAATGCAGAAACTGCAATATTTCTATTTCTTGTGTCATGTCTGTTTCTTTTATCGGCTCAAAAATAGTCATTATTTTCGGAAAATCGGCTCAATTTGAGCCGATAAATGCCTTTTTAAATGCCTTTTTGAGCCGATAGACGATTTTGTAATATTTGATTTCCGGCAAAACACCCGATTTACATATCTGTTAATAGACACCTTAAACGTAAGGGCACACGCGTTTGCCCTTCAGATTTGAGGAGATTTGGCGTATTGCTTGTATCGGTTGTATCGGTTGTATCGGGGTGAAACAACCGATACAAACCGATACAAACCGATACAAACGCTCGTAAGGGCACACGAAGGTTACCATAGGTTGCGGCGGGGTAGCTCGTTGCCGTAACGACTGCGGAGCCGTTCGATGAGCCGCTGCAAGTCGCGTGAGAAATGATGACCAGTCCAGACGCCACTATTGGTCAGTATCACCCAACAGTCGCCTTGCGGATAACGCTCCACAAGCGCATGCGTCGAACTGAGCGTGCCGGTGCGTCGCCATCTCCCGTCGGGACTTATCTCACCCCACCCCCGGCTCATATTCTCCTTCTCATCGTAAGAGGTCATCGTGCTGATGCTCTCATCGCTCAATATGTTCTTCACACCCGGCTCGCCATCGATAGCCGCAACCAGACGCGCAAGATCAGCAGCCGATGCCACCCATCCTCCGGCACCCATCAATCCGTTGACGTTGCTTCCACCATACACTCTCTCCACCATGTTGCCGCTACCGTTAAACTCCTCCACCAACTCATCTTCAAGTTGAACAGAATAGAAGCTTCATAATCCGACATTCCCCAACGTCGCCATTCCAAAAGCAAATCAACACAACTAGCATCAGCATGAGCCAACGCCTTTCCAATCACCTAGTAGAACCGATTCTTGTAAATTAGTCTGTCAAATTGCTCGGTATTTCTCATAGCTAGGATAAGCCAGCCATACCCTGACAATTTTGCCTGAGGACTCACCAACTGCCGATAGAAGCACTCCTTGTCATGCTCAACCGTCCACGCTGCCATATCAGCTACCACTGCTCCTAACATATAGTTATGCCCTATCTTACAGAAATTATATTGAAAAATATGCACTATAAACTGTCATTCTGATTCTGTCTGCATATCAAGTACTTTAATCTCACCTTCAAAATTAAACATAAAATTTCCTTCGTTTAAATCAATTCTCCCATAGGGACAACTAATGAATAGTTCCTCGTAAGCTTTAGAAATAAAATCAAAGAAAAATAATGCTCTTTCACGACGTATATTAATTTCATTGAGACTCAACATTTCAAATGGAGGAAGTTCATCATTGATATTACTGATATAGTCGTAAAGAAGCTGACGTGTTCTAAGTATTTTAGTATGCTCCTGTCTCTTATAGATATTCCATAAATCAGACCAAGTTATGTAATCATTAATACCTGATGGGAATAAGCTAAACCAAGCGTGGCGGAAATCTTTAAACGCTATGTTTAACCATAATTGCTTTTCAGACTTATAAAGATGTTCTAACACAATCCAATAATAATTCCGAGATTGGCTTTGTGAATAGAAATTCCCTAGTTCAAAAACATCACAAAGGAATTTGTTCTTTTTACCGACAAAAGTTTTACATACAGAAAACTCAGAACTATCATTAGTAATCTTCAAATATCGACCATCTAATAGAGCTATCGCAAAACCATGATTCCCATTTTCTATATTTCCAATAGTCTTTAAATCGGGTCTAACGTAGAGGAACTCTTTGAGCACCTGCCTCATATCACAAATCTTCATACCTCTCATCTTTATCTGCATCATCAATTTCAAATTCAAATCCTGGAACTATCCCACAGTTGGCTCTACTTTCATCTTGCTCTTTTGAATCTCCAATCCAAGATGATGTCAATTTAATAGTTTGACTTTTAGGCTGCTGCTTCATTGGAAGTTCTTCCACTTGGAGAACTATTGGCAAATCTGCTATTAGACCAGAAAGAATACAAGCCCCTACCGGTAATATGGGTAAAGATTCCAAAGATAGCTTGTCAATATAGGACACTGCTTTTTCAATCATTTCAATATCTTTGTTGTTCACCAAACGATGAATAAGATAATTGTGAAGTTGGGAAACTATGGTAGCAGAAATATCTGATGGTCGTTGGCTGGCCAAAGTAAGAAACACTCCAAATTTTCTGCCCTCTTTGATTATTTCCTCAAACGTCTCTAATCTGTAATCTTTCCAACTTTCAGTTTCTCTCTTAGACTCCGTAGACAAAATATTATGAGCCTCGTCCACAATAATGTTTAAGTATACATTATTCTTTTTTGCTTTTAGTTTATGACCTCGGTAAAGAGCCATTGATACTATTAACGGAATCAGTTTTTTTAGATCAGTCTTAAGTTCGTTAAGGTTTACAACTACAATGTTAGATTTTTTGAACATGTCGTTGTCCTCCCCAATATTAAATATATTGGGAACATCATTCATCAGGCTGTCTAGTCTCCTTACAACTGGATGAATATGATCATTTTGCGCTTTGTTTTGTACAAGGTCAATAATCAAACGCAGATTTAAGAAAATCAAAAACTCTTGTATGGGATTCTCAGGAAGCCTGAATGAATCAAGCATAGATTTCATCTTTAATCGACAAAAAAACTCCTCGTAGTTATCTGAAGTGACAAACCCATCTTTACTCCGAATCAGTTTAATAGAACCGTTGTTATAGATTTCTATATCGTCCATCACTGAACTATCTTGAAGTTCCCGATTAAGGCCTGATAATAGAATTTGATCCAATAAATCTAAAATATTGCGTTCCTTCTGTGCATCCTTTAACAACAAGGTATCCTTAATGTATTTAGAGATAGTATTCTTAAAATGGGACTGAATTTCTTCAGGTGACTCATGATTTTTGATGCTATTGTACAACTTCAATGCTCTTTTTATAAAAGGTTGCTGTGTTTTCTCTGTTGCATCGGATAGAATGCTTAAGGTGTCCAATCTAAGAAGGTCTCCAATAAGAAATGGAATTTTGTTAGATTCATTAGAGTCTGATCCAAGGTTATAAATTGTTTTGGAAGAGCATAAAGCATCAGTTGAAGAGTATTCTCCATTAAAATCGAAAACTACAAACCGAGCGTTCCTCTTGAAATTATTAAAATTTTTCATCTTATCAAACAGTTCATTGTATATTTTGGCGAGAGTATGACTTTTCCCACTGCCGGTATTCCCAAATATACCTATATGAGAGGCAAATAGTCTGTCTATGCTAATCCTTATCGGTACGTTTTCGTCAAGCATCAAATTACCCAAATAGATAGTCTCTTCTTCAGGATCCGCGAAACGGTGAATACGTTCAAATTCATCGTTGTCCATGAGGTATGCTATATTACCTATAAGAGGAACTTCTTTTACACCCTTATGATAACTACCTTTTTCAAAATATCCTATAATTTTGACAATTAGAAGACGAATGAGAGAATCTTGTTTACTATGATATTCTGTTTCAATTCTATTTTCTTTTAGTGTTTCACTCTCTACCTTTGCAACGAGGTTATAAAAACCTTTCTTTATTTTAAGAAAGCTACCAACAGATACGTTTTTTATCAAACGTCCCTTGTAAATAACATGTGGCAGATTCTTATTAGAGTCTACCTTAATTATTATTTCGCGACCATTCACAGCGTACACTTCTCCAATACGGAAAATAGAATCCTTTAGGTAATCGATTATCTCCATACTAATTGATAATTCCAAGAATTCGTTTAAATATAACCTCATTGATTACCTCTAAAGAGAACACATGGATGATTTTTTCTTTTTGCTCTCCATTTTTCTCTTCAATTACTTTTGTATTCCAAACGGGACATTCACGAATAAATTCCCGTTCATCTTCCTTTTGACCCTTATAATAATCCTCAGGCGAGATTACTATGATATTGTCGTTTAGCATTGTCCCTCCTAAAGCTATATTTGCCAATGTGGTATGTTTGGATTCCTCATTAAATGCAAAAACTACAATTTGCAGTGTAGGGTTCGTATTGGCAGCACGAACCGTAATTTTTGCTAAATGTTCATCAGCAAATGAAAAACCTGAAACAAATAAAAGGGTATTGCTTTGTTCAAGGGTATTAGAGTAGCGTCTCATCAGTTCATAGAAATGTGAATCGATAACACTTTCCTTAAATTTAGTTTTTCGAGGATGAATCATTATTAACTTCCAATAGGCATCCATGAAAGTGTTGATGGAAGGAGACATTTCGTACCCATCATTACACATCATGTTCTTTACACGATTAACTAATTGATCTATATCATCGTTAGAAGCGACACTCACTAATTGTCCATTAGGAATGAGGTCATAAGTCTCCTTAATTTTTCGAATAAGGTCTAGGTCCCTATCATAAGTAATTGAAACTTCATCATCCGCTTTCTTCCAATTTATAGAACCATGAATTTTGATATAATTAAAGATTGGTATATGAGCGAGATTTTGGTATAAGGGACTGATTTTAGTCAGAACATTGTTAAAACTATCTTCGCGAAATGTCGGAGTTATATAACCTTTGAAGCCATCGTTAAACTCAAGCCTTTGATGTTCCGCTGCTTTCTCTACTAGATTATCAATATTGGTCGTAAAAATATTTATTGTTTTATCTAATAACGAAGTATCTCGTTTCGCCATAATCGCATTCCAGATACTAAGGAAATGCTCATATGTGTTAACCACACTGGAATACTGCTCTTGTTTTTTAGCTATGAGATTATCACACATGCAAGGAGCCATAACTGAATTGAAATACTCACCAAATAAAGATGCTTCGACAACAGTTCTTAAATCTTTATCTAGAGACTGAGCTGCAGTAAGTAATTTTTCAATTGAGTTAAGTGTCTTAAGAAATGGACATGACAATCCAGATCCAAATAAAAAATTTATATGAGATGTTTGTATAAGATTTCTCAATTGTTCTAATTGGCAGATGTTCATAAATGCCTTGGTCTTTAGATATTTTTTTGATACAGTTCAATTACTTCTCTTTTGGTGTGAATCTGACCATTCCAATGCGTAAAATTTGGAATGTTTACGGTATGTTCTCCAAGAGACTCATACTTACCGAGTTTGATATTGAGACAAGGCATCGGTACAACGACCACGTTGCCATTGGCATCCTTCGTCTCCTTCTGACGCATTCCGAAAGAAATTCCGGTTACTTCGTAAAAACCGGCGATACCTCCATCAAACATTGGCACGAAATATTTCACCTTGGCTATGTCACCGGAAGGCATATTGCGCATCACATAGTCAGTGGCTTCGTGATTGGCAAATGCCATATACTCTTTACGTATTGTATTACGACCATCTTTGTCTTTTTTGTGTTTTGTAACTATTCCGAAAAGGAAGGTGTCATTTTTAGCCGAAGGACTGTTAACATAACCAACTTCTTGCTTCTTCTGAGCAAGGCGAACCGTGGGTTCGGTACCAAGAGGGCACTCTACCACATAGAAATCTTTTGCAAGATTTGCGAGCAAAATTTCGTTCTCTTTGTTGTACTTTGGATCTTTATCAAGTGCAAGAGAGAAAACTTCCTTATTGAGAAAGGGACTGTAAGTCTTTCCGAGAATGGTTTGGAAATTCTCTTTGAAATAAGTCTCGGCATCAATGTCGGGATGAGCGGTGATAGCATAGAAGCTGAATCGCTCGCTGAGCATCTGTTGGATTTCCTCTCGGAACTTTTTGCGTATAGTCTCTTTCCATGCAGCCTTTGCCCCAACATTCGCACGGGCATATAGAGCCAGCACAAAAAGGAAGTTCACATCATAGTGCGATACAAGCAAAGTATCGCGATCATACAGACGGTTCTCAAATTGCCGACAGATATTGGGCTGATGCGGATGTCGCTCTGTATGGTTATCGTAACTGAGAGTTTCCGGGTCAATATTGGCCGAGATAAAGAAATTCGGGATAATATTGTAGCCCTCCGTTCGGTCATCGCGAAGTTGTATAGTGCGATAGCGGTCTTTTTCCTCTCCCATATTTTGAGGATTGAGGAAAAGGTTCAGATTCCACTGAATTACATTGCGAGCGTATGTATATTGCTTATATACTGACTCAGGGCCAGGATTGCTACCAATTTTGTAATACTTGCTATCACCGATATAATAGACATCGTTCTGCTGCTCGCGGTTTATAAGCAAGCCCTCATAGGTATAGAAGTGGTCAACGAGTTTGCCATCAGTTTGTTCTTTAAGACCTGCCGGAACATCATTATCGCCTATAAGTTCTTCAATCATCGCCTCGAAAACGATGTGGAAATTTTTGACGAGAAGGTATTCCCGGTTGGTGACAGATGTTTTTATCTGATAAGCCTTGTCGAAGAAGGCATAGCAGAGTTCCCACAAACGAATTGCAACGTCAGAGAAATACTTATATTTTATCTGACGGAGACGGAGCATACCATAGCCGTTGATGTATCGCTCAAATTGACCGCCTTTGATAAGTTTGAACCCAAAAGGAATTTCGGCTTTGAATCCGAAACGGTCGTCTACATAGTGGAGTATAGAAAAGAAAATTACTATGAGTTCTTCATCAAAGTTGATTTGCCTTTTCTTATTGACCGGGTTGATATATACGGGAGATTCACTTTGCACCACAGCGGTAGTTGTCGAGATTGTCCGCGTCCAATTTATCTTATTGTAGCCGGAATGGATATTTTTAAGAACGTAGGTGAAGAATGACTGGTTTTCTTTTGCAAAACGTATAAGCGAAAGAATAACATCAAGCCAAGTATTAGCTTTCTTCTTCGCCCCGTGCCCCTCGCTCTCAATCTGCTCGCGGAGGATGATTTCGTTGTTTTGGTGTGACTCGTTGAAAACAACTATCGCGCGGTGGATCCACACTGCAAATTCATAGATGAATTTAGCCTCATGCGGTTCCAACGTAGCTTCATCAAGGTGTATAAGGTCACGAGGTTCGTACTTGCCGAAAACTTGTCCTTTTTCGTTGATGAGCACTTTAGGCAGAACGAATACCACATCGCGCACTTTCTCACTTGGATTGTAATAATACCCCACATAGCAGACGGATATGTTACCCTCGATATCTTGGAGAGTAAACAATCCGTCCAGCACGTCTTTAACGTCCTCGACTTTGTAGGGATATTCTTCAATCAATAACTTCATACAAAAAGACTATCACTCCACGTTTGTTTCCGATCCTTCAGTTCCCGATGCCGCATTTTCTTCAGGCTTCGAAGGCTCATTGCCAATCTTGGCAACTCCAAGTGCGGTGATGAACTGGCTGAGATAATTTTTCTCAGAGATGAAAAAGTCAGTAAATTCGTATTGCTTGCCTTTTTTGTCGGGGTTCTGAAACTCTTTGTGACCAATGTTGTAGTCTTTCAACACGTCAGACCATAGGTAGAAAAGTACCTTATTGACAAATATATCCTCGGATATAACATCGTTGGCTTTGAGGTCGGGATTGGGGATGCCTTTTTCATCACTTCTCTTATCGGGTTTGGCGAAGAAGAAGCCCATCTGCTTATCCGCACTCTCGGTGAGTTCCGAAATAATGGGGTTCATTATTTTAAGGAAGCTCGCCCATGAATAAAGAGTCTCCTTGATTTCAAAAGCGCGTTTCGATAGCGAGATGTCAGAATCATTTTCGAAAAATTTGATAGGCACATAACGCCAATTCCAACGGCGTTTGAACGCAGAATCAATCGGGAAAAGTGATTGATCGGAAGTGTTCATAGTTGCCCAAATGTAGAGATTAGGTGGTAGAAGCAATTTCTCTCCGTTGAGAATTGCTTCGCCAATCTCTTCAGTTTTGCCATTGTCTTTGGTGAGTACAAAAGAACGAATAGCATCTTTTTGCTCATCACTCAATTTGACAAATCCTTTTTTGTCCTTTTCAAGGAATCGAGCAATGTCTTCGTCAGCGTGTATAGCGAAGGAGGAGGCTCCTTGTGAGTTGCGGTCAAGCAACTGGAAAAGATCTCCGAAGATTTGAGCACAGTTTCCTCGGTTGATTTCTTCGATTACAAGAAAATGCGGGTTTTCGAGGTCTCCCCAAGCAGCCACATAAGCCTTAAGGAAAGCTTGTGGCACGAATTTGTAGACAATCTTCTTTTCGTAGGCTTTTGCATTTCCCTTTTCTTCTCCAAAATTGGCATGATGCACCGTGGTTCCCACAAATGCGTTTATAGGCATATCAGCCATAGTGGGTTTGTAAGCACCTACGAAAGAAGCGTAATCACTATCCGGGTGGAACGTGGTACGAACGGTGTTTGAATCGTTTGTCTGATTGTCTATTGCAAAGGACTTTCCCGTACCAGGCGCACCGTAGAAAATAAGTTGTAGGGGTTCGTTTCCTTTAAATTTTAATTCTTCGAAAGAGTGTATTGTTTTCAAAACATCGAGAGCCTTGTCGATGTCTTGAACATGAATTTGGTCGCGATGTTTCATATACCAAAGAAAATATTGAGGTAAAAAATTAAGGAGATTATAAGTTGAACTCGCAGTGAAGTTTTTCTTATGAAGAAAAACTCCATTTATATATGCTTTTTGAAGTAACTCTCCATAAGTTTGAAAAGTGGAAGTAGGGTTTATTTTTTCATTTTCAGACTTACAAAGCACTTCACAGGGCATTCCAACAAAAGCAACATTGTCAGAAGAAGCGTCCTGTTTGTATATGCCAATACAGTAACATTCAATAGCGTCTTTTTCAGAAGTATTGTCTCGAAAAGCAGTTGCGATTTTGGAATCAGTTAATGAAGGAGCCCAAGATGAACCAGCAGTTAGTTGGGTTCGTAATTCATCATCGTGAGCACGTCCTTTGCCTCCTTCATAAAGAATAAAAACATACACATAGAAGGAATGAGAACTCAAATAAGATGGAACAAAACTTCCCTTTAACAGAACATCTGTTCTTGTGTTATTCCCACGTCTTGAAACAACTTCAAATTTGAATAAACCAGGAAAATGTTTATCCATTTGTTGGATAAACACTTCATCGGCATTATATTCAGTATATGGAATACCCTCTATCATAGGATAATTCGGCGAATGAGTATCAATGATTTTAGGCATTTCTAATTAAAGTATTGAGTTTTGATTTGTTGTGCAAGAATTTCGACTAGCCGAGGAGGAACTGCGTTACCAATCTGTCTCCATTGGTCACTAAATTTCCCCGTAAAGATATAATCATCAGGGAAGGATTGAATTCTCTGAATCTCTTGAATACGAAGAAACCTATTTTTCCAATGAAAAGGTCCCATGTTATTGGAAAAACTGGCTTGAATAGTCCAAGACGGTTTTTGGGGAGAAAGTTTTAGAAGGAAAGACCAATATCTTGACCTCCATTTAAAAATGGGATTAGGATATCCTCTTTCCGCAGTAAAAAACAAGTAGTTATCTCCTGGAGGTATAAGCGGTAACAACTCCTTATGTTTGGAACCAGCTCTTTTCGATTCATCTTCAGGCAGATCGAAATCAATGTCATTTAATATATCTCCACAAGTAACCCAAGGCAGTTTGTCGTCTGATCCACCCTCACAATGGGTTTCCTGAGGGAAAATAAAATCGGGCATATCTTTCTTAACGCCTATACAAATGAAACGTTGACGAAGCTGTGGCACTCCGAAGTTTGCAGCATTAACAACTTTGTAGGTAATCTTATATCCGAGAGCCTCGCTTCTTTCTTTGACAAATTCTAAAGCAGCGGCATGAGGTTTAAACACAAATCCTGCGACATTTTCAAAAAAGAAAAAACGTGGGTCTAATTCTTCTAATGCACGAAAATAATTAGAAACAGTGAGAAAACCGGCTTCATCTTCTATTCCTCTCTTTTTCTCAGTACGATAAAAGCGTGATTTTGAGAAGGGAGGACAAGGAGGACCACCAACGAGTCCGTCGATAGTTCCGTATTTTTCTTTGACGGCACGGAAATCGACATCTGCTATACTGCCACAATACACTTCGGCAGATGGATAGTTTAAGCCAAAACTTTCACAAGCAACAGGCCAATTGTCATTGGCAAAAACAGTATCGAACCCAGCGCTTTTAAAGCCGCAGTCGATACCTCCTACACCTGAAAAAATGCTGACGATTTTCATAATTGAGAAATTAAATATTCGGTTGCTGCCTTTCCTAAAAGTGAAGGGACAGCATTGCCAATTTGTTTTTGTATCGCTCTGCGCGTCCCTTCAAAAACATAATCCATAGGAAATGTTTGAATAGAGGCGATTTCACGAACCCTAAGTCGTCGGTTGTTCCAATGAAAGGGTCCGACCCAAGGACCAGGTTGAGCTGCGATAGTCCATGATGGTTGAAGAGGGTGAAGTTTTAGCAGGAAATTCCAAAAGCGTTTGTTCGCAACAAACTTAGGATTTGGGTAGCCGTCTCTTGCTGAGAGAGCAATGTAATTGTGGCCAGGAGGAACTTCCGACAACTCGAAATCATAAGTTTTGCCTTTGGTGGTTTCTTCTGATTCGGATAAAGTTTCGGAGTCGAAACGTCCAATCCAGTCAAGGACATTCACTTTCACGATTTCTTCCTCAGACAAGAAAGTCAAATCGTCCTTGAATGGTTTCAAAGATGCAAAGAAAATCACTCTTTTGCGTTTTTGCGGAATTCCTAAAGCAAGAGCATTGATTAAGTATCGTCTAACATGATATCCCATTGCAACAAAACGCTGTTCAATATGCTCCACTATTGCTTTATTGGTAGGGTGAAGCATACTTTCAACATTTTCTAAAATGATGCCGTCAGGCCTAATTTCATCTATTATCCGAAGATACTCATAGACCATATTACGTTCATCATTGATGCCTTTACGTTTTTCGTTAGTTATCCAATAACCGGCTTTAGAGAATGGTTGACAAGGAGGTCCACCTACAATAATCAATTTCTCCGGGTTGTGCGATTTAAGCAAGGAACTGTAGTCGGCACCTTTTTTATCTCTAATGTCCGCGCACTCATGAGTAGAGTGTGCGAAAAAGGGATTGGCCTTCAGCGTTTGTACGGCAACGGGTTCAAAATCCAAACTGCTTATAACTTTCGCGCCACCAAGTTGAACCCCGATGTCAAGACCTCCACAACCAGAGAAGAAAGAAAGTGCACAAACATTAGAAGCATTCACGCTGTCGTATTTATCCATACAGGTATAATTACAATCGGAAAAAGGAAGAATAAACCCTTCTTCAGATAACTGTAATTCACCCAGGGAGGATACAAAAGCATCGCGTTGATGCTTCTGTATATGCTCTAAATATTTATGTCGAAGTAAATATTCCATAAAAAAAGAAGTTTCCGGGTAGCACCTAAAGGCCGACCAAAGCCTATACTAACTACTCGGGAACTCCGAAAATTTGTTTTACATATCGTTCGCGCAGATTGGTCTATTTTCAGGTGGCGTTACCGCTCAGTATATAATGCGAAACGATTGTGATGTCGTTGTCAGCGGACTAAACATAACTAGTCTGCGAAGTCCAAAACGGCAGAAGTCTCCGCTTCACCGTCTGAAACGAGCGGTGCGATATCTTGCCATTCGTTGCCAAGTTGGATATCAGCCTTGTTGCAGACTTCAACCCCAAGGAACGAAGGGTTCAACGATATGCCGATATTGGGGTCGGCATCATTGTAGTTCGCCTCTGCGCAATTCCGGCTGCACTCGGCATAGCCGATACAATCTTCGCCCAGCACTCGTTTGCGCGGAATCTCAGCCACTCGTTGACTGCATCGAAAATGCGGCATTGTACACCTAAATGGAGCATAATCCGTCATTTCTCATTACTTTGGTCGTTTATAGGTTGTTTTAATATGCAAAGTTAGTAAATATTTTTGAATCTTGCGTTACGTTACTCGAAGTTAATTTGAAGTGTTTCCACTTCGTTTTTAAATCTCCTATTACCAATTGAGGTGGGCTGTGTTACCAGAGGTTGCGGCGCGGTAGCTCGTTGCCATAACGACTGCGGAGCCGTTCGATGAGCCGCTGCAAGTCGCGTGAGAAATGATGACCAGTCCAGACGCCACTATTGGTCAGTATCACCCAACAGTCGCCTTGCGGATAACGCTCCACAAGCGCATGCGTCGAACTGAGCGTGCCGGTGCGTCGCCATCTCCCGTCGGGACTTATCTCACCCCACCCCCGGCTCATATTCTCCTTCTCATCGTAAGAGGTCATCGTGCTGATGCTCTCATCGCTCAATATGTTCTTCACACCCGGCTCGCCATCGATAGCCGCAACCAGACGCGCAAGATCAGCAGCCGATGCCACCCATCCTCCGGCACCCATCAATCCGTTGACGTTGCTTCCACCATACACTCTCTCCACCATGTTGCCGCTACCGTTAAACTCCTCCACCAACTCATTGTCCGGCGGATAATACCGAGTCTCCTTATCATGACGATCGGCATAATAGTTGGTGGCAGGACGGAACTGATACGCACCCGCCGGCTCCAAGACCACCTCCCGGATATAATCCCAATAGTTCATGTCGGTCACTCTCTCAATCACGAGCGAAAGCAGCATATAGCCGAAATTACTATATCTTCTCCCCGCCCCGGGAGTGAACCCGAGCCGTCTGCCCAACACAATCTTCGTCAGCTCCTCATTCGTGGGAGGTGTAGTCAGCCTCTTGACTGCCATAATATCCTTGGTGTTAAACATCGGGTCGCCGGCACCGAGAGTGAACCCACCCTTATGGCGCAGAAGATGATCGACAGTGATATCCCTCATCCTCGGGTCGCGCATCGCGTTGGTATAGACGGTGTCGTTAAGTATGCCATCCTCGCCAAACACCTTACTGTCAAGACTCAGTTTCCCATTCTCACATAATTTCATTATTCCGACAGCAGTAACCAATTTCGATACAGATGCCATCCTCATAATAGTGGACGCATCCATAGTCTTACCGGCAGACACATCCGCCATGCCATACCCCTTGGCATATAGCAACGAGTCATGCCGGGTCACGGCAAACGAGATGCCCTTTATCTCCCATTTACGCATGAAACGTTCGATATCATTATCCATCGGAGCAAGCGAGGCTATGAACGACGCACGGTTAGACAACGTGTCGCTCCAGCGGACTCCGGATTTGGCTTCGACATGCTTTTCCGGCGATTTGGTACACGACACCCCAAACAGGTAGTGAATATGGATTAGTATAAACACCGACATTGAAAACAATATCAGCCACATCGTTCCTTTTCTTACATCTGACTTCTTCATCACATTCCGCGTCCGCAATCCGACGGAAAACCATCTTTGCGAAAACCGTCTGCAAAGTTAATCAATTGAAATTGTCTAATCTATTTCAAAGCAAAAAAAATTTTTAGCAAATAAGATTTATAAAATTTATAAGATTTATTGTACAAAATTTGTCATTAAGAATTATTCTTCTTACCTTAGTCGCCAAGAAAAAATCGAGAAAGTAACTATTATTTCCCATTTCATTTAAACCCAATAATTTATGAAAAGAATCTTTACTTATTCATTGCTCGCCCTCGCGCTCGGTTATGCTTCGCCGGCATTCGCCGACGACAACGCGATGGTTTCGGCATTCTCATTCTCCGTGGATGAGGCTGCCATTGAAAGTAAAATCACATTCAACGTTTCTGCAATCAATGGCACCGACATTCAGGTGGATTGGGGCAACGGTGAATTGAACGACTACAAGATCGCCGACTATGATGGTGAAGGATGGGTCTTCTCAGAAATCGCGGGCACAATCGCCGGTAAGACAATCACAGTATATGCTTCTGATCCGGCAATCATAAATTATCTTGATCTCACGAAAGATCTTTCAGACGATGCGGATGTCTACATCATATCCGCCGACTTTTCTCTTCTGAAAGGAGTCAAGCAGTTAGACCTTGGAAAAAACAAGCTGACCACCCTTGATGTTTCCGGTATGGAATCACTCGAGACTCTTAACACGTCCGACAACCAGCTTACAAAACTGACACTTCCGGAATCTGAAGTGCTGACCTCAATCAACGTCAGCAACAACGTAAATATCAATTCCGGAGAAAAGAATGAGGATGCCGGAGATAACCAGGTGCTTGGTTCAAAATGGAGCAACCTGCCCAATCTGACAACTCTAAACGTCAACGGCAATTCCGCCTCTAAGATGGGACTTTTCGGAAGTTTCGACATATCTTCCAACAAAAGTCTGAAAACACTGAACGCCAACTGCTGCGACCTCTCATCTATCGATGTCACTCAGAACACCGCGCTCAACACATTCAACGCACAGTGGAACCGCTTCACCACAATCGACCTCACTCAAATGGTGGCTAAGAAAGCGGCTGTGATGCTGAACCACAATAATCTAAAATCCATAAAGTTGCCTGACACGACTGAGGATAAGATGACGAGACTGAACCTCTCTTTCAATGCATTCTCCTTCGCCACACTCCCGACCGTAAATGCAACCAACTTCGTATATTCCGACCAGCAGGCTATCCTCAACCCGCTCAACGGCAAGAATATTGTTGATCTGTCAGCACAAGCTAAGGTAGGCGAAACTGAGTCAATATTCAAATGGACAGCTTACTTTGACGGTAGCGACGCCCCCGTGGACCTTACCGCTGAAGGCGACAACGCTCAATACAGTGTGACAGCTCCCGGCGTATTCCAGTTCAACCTGCCGGTAGATTCCCTCTCCGCACAGATCACCAATGAGGTATTCCCCAATCTCACACTCTCGACTACAGCCGCAACTTCCGTAGAGCTGCTTCCCGTCATGCTGACAATGGACGTGACCAAAGCTGAGAATGCCGACAACCTCACTTTCGGTCTCTGCGATTCCGAAGGTCAGAACATCTATATCGACTGGGGCGACGGCGAATTTGATGGTCCTGTCACTGTAGCGAAACTCGGCTATGACTACTCTCCCGAAGAGATAACCGGAACTGTGAAGGGTGACAAGATTCAGATTAAGGGTACCGCCTCAACTGTGGAGAATCTTGTGGCAAATGCAGAGATCGACACACAGGCAGGTGTTGCCACTTCCGCCGTAATCAATGCAATCGACCTCTCAAAACTCACTGCCCTAAAGAAACTCTCTCTTGAGAACAATGCATTGGCTGAAATCGACCTCAGCAACAACAAGGAGCTTCTCAACGTGAAGATGAAAGCCAACAAACTGAAAGCATTCTCGGCAGAACTCCCCGAGCTCACTAACCTTGACCTTTCCAACTATGGAATCTCCGAGAAAGTGTATGGCGAGAATGCTGTTGAAAACCTTGACTTCGGCAAACTTCCCGCAATCAAGACTTTCATAGGAAGCTTCACCGGTATTAGCTATGACCTCTCAAAGGCTGAGAACCTCACATCCGCAACGCTTATCGGTAATGGCTACACCGACTTCAAGCCTGTAAGCGCATCAATCACATCTCTCACGCTCAACTACAACAACCTGACCACATTCGACGGCTCCGGTCTCACTGCCAACGGCAAAATCAACATCTTCCTTACCTATAACAAACTGGGTGAAGCCGATTGCCTCACACTTCCGGAGAACGCCAACAACGTCAATATCTCCAACAATGCCTTCACCTTCGCCACACTTCCGGGCGTGAAGTCGGTAAACGGCACATTGACCTACGCACCGCAGTCCGACGTGGAAGTAACAGCCAATGACGGCGTTATCGACCTTTCCGTACAGGCTACCGTAGGCGAGACCGCCACCGTATTCGCTTGGACTGCCGGAGAGGAAGCAATTGCCGACACAGACTTCAGCGTGGCAGACGGCGTGTTCACGTTCAACAAATCATTCAGCGATGCTATCTGCGCCATGACAAATGCAGAATTCCCCAAACTTACCCTCAAGACAATCCCGGTAGAGATCTCCGCAAACAGCTCCGCTGTAGATGAAATCGAAACTGCAGATGATGCAGAAGTGGAATACTTCAACCTTCAGGGCATAAAGGTAAGCGGTAAGGAAGCCGGAATCTACATCCGTCGCCAAGGCAAGACCACTACAAAGGTAATCGTGAAATAATACCTGTTTATCTATTTGCGCTTGAGGAGACCGAAATTCCGGTCTCCTCTTTTTTATGGTTGATGGTTGATGGTTTAGAGGAGATGGTTTAGAGGAGATGGTTTAGAGGAGATGGGGGCATCTGACACATTATGAGTGTTACATTTTCTTAAAAAAGAAAACATCATGAACGTTATATAATCTGAAAAAATTTTACATGGCATCCATTGGTCAACCCACTTCCACCATTCGTCGGCACACATATTAAACACACCGCATAATCACGTGGTTATCAATAACAATCCAATATTTACAAAAACTAAAAAAATATCTATAACTGTTATACTTCCAATGCTTGCCAACCGATGTCAGTTAAATATTTAAAATTTATACTTAATACTATTTCCAAATTCATATCATTTGTGTATCTTTGCATGCGGGGAACTATTATTTTTCCAATGCCCGTATATCTACGGGCTACGGTAAATATCCTGACACACATAGGAATTTTAATTCATACTAATAACCAAGCTATGAAACATCATCTTGTACCATTATCCACAATACTGCTTATCAGTGCAGGGCTTATGTTGTCTCCTGCCGACATCTCGGCAAAGAAGAAGAAAAAAGTCGAGCTTCCCAAAGTCGAGCTTAAGGGTGAGGCTAAGGACAGTGCTGATTTCCACAAGAAGATAAAAGACTCCAAAGTGAGTCACGGACTATTCAATACATATTTCGACAAGAAAGGTAAGCTTATTGTAGAGATACCCGACTCCGCGCTCAACCACACCTACCTGCTGGTGAACCGCGTCAACTCATTGTCTCAACCCACCGACTGGGCGGCAGGACAGATGATCTCATCAGAAATCATACGTTTCACCCGTGATGACCTCAACGTCTACATGCAGTTGCCACAGACCACGAGCCACGTGCCCGACGGCGATCCTATAAAGCCATCGTTTGAGCGCAACTTCAGCGAGCCTGTGCTCAAAAGCTTCAAGATCGAGCATAAGGAGAACGGCAAGGTGTATATCGACGCCACATCCTTCTTCGGCGGCAACGAGAAATCGATATCCCCCATAAAGCAGCCCAACCCGCTGTCGAAACTTCTCGGCGGCAAGGACGGCATTAAAGGCACGTTCTATCCCGACGGCTCCGGCGTGATCTCCGTGAAGGCATTCCCGGAGAACATTGAGGTGAAGAGCCGCCTTGCCTACACCACCCCGACCGCAACAAATCCCTACACTGTGGTTATGTCGCGTTCAATCGTGCTGCTTCCTGACGACCCTATGCCCGTCAGATATAAGGATAAGCGTGTAGGTTTCTTCTCTGAATATAAGAACAGATATTCATCCGACGAGGATGGATCGCGCACATACGAGATTATCAGCCGCCACCGTCTCCAGCCGCGTCCGGAGGACCGCGACGCATATTTCGCCGGGCAGCTCGTGGAGCCTGAGAAAAAGATTGTGTTCTATGTAGATTCCGCCTTCCCTGAGAAATGGCGCGGTGCAGTAAAGGAGGGTATCGAATATTGGAACACCGCTTTCGAGGCTGCCGGATTCAAAAATGCCATCGAGGCACGCGACTACCCTACCGACGACCCCGATTTTGACCCGGACGACATACGCTATTCATGCGTGCGCTATTGCGTAACCCCGACTGCCAACGCGATGGGTCCGTCCTACACCGACCCGCGTACCGGAGAGATTCTCGGTGCCGACGTCATCTGGTATCACAACATCCTCAACCTCGTCCACAACTGGCGATTCACCCAGACCGGTGCTGTCGACCCACGCGTCCGCAAGAAGGTATTCGATGACGACGTGATGTATCAGTCGCTCACCTACGTGGCTGCACACGAAATCGGTCACTGCCTCGGTCTGATGCATAACATGGGTGCATCCCACTCATTCACCATCGACAACCTGCGTGATCCCGCCTTCACCCAGAAGCATGGCACGACACCGTCAATCATGGACTATGCCCGCAACAACTTCGTGGCACAGCCCGGCGACCTTGAGCGCGGCGTGCGTCTGACACCACCCCCCATCGGAGTATACGACATATACGCAATAAATTGGGGCTATCGCCTAATCCCCGGCGCAAATACCCCCGAAGCCGAGAAGCCCGTGCTTGACCGTTGGATCGCGGAGAAGGCTGACGATCCGATGTATGAATTCGGAGCACAGCAATTCCTCGGTCTTATCGACCCTACCGACCAGACGGAAGACCTCAGCGACGATCATCTGAAGGCAGGCGACATGGCTATCTCCAACCTAAAGATAATCATGGATAATTTCGAGGATTGGGCAGGCGAACCCGGAGAGAACTTCGAGCCGCTTTCCGATATGTATAAGGCAATGGCTTCGCAGTATCTGCGTCATATCGGGCACGTCTACCCCTACATCGGCGGCGTGGTCTTCAAGGAGATCAGACAAGGAGAGAAGCCGAAAGATGGCAAGGCTCTCGCCCAGCGTTCATTCATACCCCGCGATAAACAGCGCGCAGCCATGAAATGGCTGCTCAATCAGGCACGCACTTCCGACTGGCTCGTGCCCGCTGAGCTTATGGCAAAATTCGAGGAGCCTTACGAATGGCGACCAAAGATGCAACGCAACATTGTGGCATGTCTTCTGTTCTCAACCTCATTGCAGCGCATAAAGGAGGGTGGCGAACTCGACCCCAAGACAAACTACACCCTCCCCGAATATATGGATGAGGCTATCGCCGGAATATTCGATGCCACCCGCAAGGGGAAAGCTCTTGACGCAACGGAACGCAATATGCAGCAGGCTGCAATCGACGTGATGACCACATACTCCGGTCTGAAACCGAAAGAGCCGAAATCATCAAAAAGTTCCGCCCTGACAGATTGTGCCGACGAAGCACTCTCCCCCGTGGATGAGTTTGCCGAGATGATGGCAATCTCCACCCTTCCGCAATTCCCGTGCGGCTATGCCCCGACAGAGGCAGAGTTGGAGGAGGGACGTTCATTCTTCCGCATACTGCTTAACCAAGCCCCGCTCCCGGCTACAGAGTTGCGTCCGATGATGACCTCCCTGCTGCGCCAGACACGCGACCTCTACAAGAGCAAGCGACTCTCCACCTCCGATCGTGCCACACGCGATTTCTACGATTACCAGATAATCGCAATCAACCGCACCCTCGAAGGGAAATGAGGCGGCGTATCAAACCAGATTTTCCATACACAGAACAACTAACACACATAACATGAGAATTATCCTATCAATAATAATGGCATGCGTGTCGGCATTGGCAGCATTTCCACAAGGGAACGCACCCATCACCGGAATCGTCGTGGATGAGAAAGGGGAACCCCTGATCGGCGTCACTGTCAAACTCGATGGCTCCATGCTGGGCGCAACGACTGACCTTGACGGAAAGTTCAGTCTGACAATCCCTGCGGATAAGAAAGGGAAGATAACCCTCTCCTACGTGGGCTACCGCACCCTCTCTGTAGACGTCGCTCCCGGTGCCAATCTATCGACCCTGAAGATGGAACCTGCCGCAAGCGACATTGACGAGGTTGTCGTGATCGGATACGGCACAGCGAAGAAAAGTTCGCTGACCTCCTCCGTGGAAGTCATCACCGGAGATGAGCTTGCCAAGATCCCTTCCATGAACGTCGACCAGTCGCTGGCGGGCACAATGCCCGGTCTCGGAGTAATGACCACTTCGGGCGACCCCTCTGCAGGAGGCGAGGCACAACTTGCCGTGCGCGGCAACAACAACAACCCGCTTCTCGTAATCGACGGAGTGCCACGTCTCGGCACCAACACATCCGACGGCGAGATGCGTCTTTCCGACCTCAACCCCGACGACATCGAGAGCATCTCTGTGCTGAAGGATGCAGCGGCAGCCGCCGTGTATGGTGCACGCGCAGCCAACGGCGTAATTCTCGTGCAGACCAAGCGCGGAAAAGACAGCGGGAAAGTGAAAGTGAATTTCCGCGGTCAGTTCAATTTCCAGGAAGCCACCTATCTTCCGGAATTCCTTGATGCGTATAAATTCGCCGAGCTCTACAACCGTGCGGTGGAGGCATCCGCAAGCGGCACCTACACCCCCTACGACCTCTCCGCAATCGGCTCCAATCCCAACCTATACGGCAACGAGAACATGCTCGACTATCTCGACAAGTGGGGTCATTCACAGCGATACACGCTGAGCGTGTCGGGCGGCACAAAAGCGATACGCTATTTCCTGTCGGGTGGTTACACCAACGCCAAGGGTCTCTACTCCAACGTAAGCCGCGACCGCTACAACTATGCGGCGAAACTTGATGCCGACCTGATGAAGGGTCTCACCATCTCTGTCGACCTCAACGGATCCGTATCCACCAACAAGAACTCCAGCTACACCACTATCGATGCAGCCTACAGCTATTCCCCGCTCCAGGTGCTCCGTTTCACCGACGGCAACCTCGCCTCGATCGACGGGGGCAACCCGCTCATAAACGTGGAGGGTCTCGGCGGATACAACAAGGTGAAGTCTGACTTCCATACCCTCAACGCCCGCCTGAACTATCAGATTCCGGGGGTTGACGGCTTGCAGGTATATCTGAAGGGCACCATCGACCTCAACCATCAGAACACGCAGAAATACTCCAAACCTGTGGCTCTTTATCTCTGGAACGAGGAGACTCAGACCTCTTCCGTAGATCCAAAGACAATCTATCCGACTGCAAAAATCAAGATGGAAGACCGCTGGCAGACCATCAACAACAAGCTCATAGAATTTGGCGTAAACTACAACCGTACATTTGCGGAGAAGCATGACGTGTCAGGTCTTGTGGTGCTCAACTATCAGGACTACAACAACAAGTATCTCAACGGTATCAACAACAATCTTCCCGGTGAGTATCCCGAAATCATGGGCAACACCTCCACCGGCACCATCAACGGTTCGGAATATTTCAGCCAGCGAGCCTCGGTTGTCGGACGTGCCACCTACGGCTTCAGCTCCCGCTATTTCGCAGAGTTCAGTTTCCGTGTCGACGGCTCCACACGCTTCGCGCCCGGACACCGCTGGGGCTTCTTCCCAACCGTGTCGGCATCGTGGGTAATCAGCAACGAGAACTTCTTCCATAACGTCAATCCCGGATTGCTCTCCTTCGCGAAGCTCCGCGCTTCCGCCGGTATCCTCGGTGACGACGGTGGCGTCAGCGACTACAGCTACCTGAAGCAATACATCTTCTCCCCCTCCTACGGCTATCCCATCGGCGGCAACTTCGCCCCCGGCATCGTGAATGCCTCCGGCGTGGTGCCCAACGAGAACCTGCAGTGGGGTAAGTCGAAAGACTGGAACGTAGGCGTTGACCTCGGTTTCTGGAACAACCGCATTAACGTCACTGCTGAGTTCTACCAGCGTTACCGCACCAACCTCATCACAGGCGCGCCAGCCTATCTCTTCCCACCCTCGGTCGGCACAGGCGGATCAGTGCCGAGCGTCAACATCGGAAAGATACGCTATCAGGGTTTCGACCTCTCGGTGAAGCACGTCAATACCGTCGGCGATTTCAGATACAATGTCGGATTCAACATAGCCCTATCCAACAACAAGGTGCTTGACTATGGCGATGAATCAGCCAACGTGGAGAACCTCCGCCGCAAAGGGAAGCCATATCTCGTATGGTCGCTATATGAGGCTGCCGGACTTTTCCAAAGCTACGAGGAGATTGCAGCGTGGCCCGTTGACCAGGACGGCATGAACAACTCCACCCTTGCCCCCGGCGATATAAAATATCTCGACCAGGACGGCAACGGAGTGCTCTCTGCCAACGACCGCGTCTACGTGAAAAATTCCTCACTTCCAAGTCTTAACTACGGCATCTCTCTCGGCGCATCATGGAAAGGCATATACATGAACGCCCAGTTCCAGGGAGTATCCGGCTACAACCAGCAGATCAACGAGCTTTACACTCTTGAGAGCCGTTCGCTGCAACGCTTCCAGGACTACCACTACACAAATTCCTGGACTCCGGAGAACCCCGGTGCGGAATATCCCCGCATCAAGTTCACATCATCGAGCGACAACAACCGTCTTCCCTCGACATTCTGGGTGAAGGAATGTAGCTTCCTACGCCTGAAAGCCCTCACATTGGGTTACCGCTTCCCTGCGAAAATGCTGCGCAACGCCCACATTTCCACCCTCGACATTGCTCTCCAGGGAGGAAACCTGTTCACCATATCCTCGCTCCACAACATGGACCCCGAGTCGCTGCGTGGATATCCCCTCTCCCGAACTTATGGTATAACTCTTAATGTAGGTTTCTGATGAATTTCAAAAAATATATATTACCCCTTGCAATAGCAGCCGTCGGACTCTCCTCATGCGACTCAATGTTTCGCGAAGAGCCTTTCGACAAACTCCCCGGCACGGTCATCTGGGGCGACGAGCATCTTCTTGATGAATACGTGCTACCTTGGTATCATGAAATGGATCCCGGGTTCTACACTTTCGTGACCACAATCATGAAAGGTCTCGGATCGGAATATGAGCCTTGGTATGGCGACCAGCTGACCGTGGGACGCAGCGACTGGTATCAGGGCGACTACGGCAACATCCTCAAAAGCTCACAGCAGGACATAACCACACGTGCACGCACGGAATGGTTTAAGTTCTACACACAGATAAATTCCATCAATACATTGTTGATGAACGAGTCGCAACTCGCCCCGTCGGTACGCGACCGCGTAGTGGGTGAGGCTCATTTCTTCCGCGCATGGTATTACTACCTGATGCTCCGCAACTTCGGCGGCACAATGATATTGACTCGCACGTATGACCCGCTGATGGAAGACACCAAATTCCCGCGTGCCACCTACGCCGAGATGGTGGAGTTCATCTGCAACGAGGCTGAAGAGGCAGCAAAGCTTCTCCCTGTGTCGCACACCGATGCCAACATCGGACGCCCAACGAAGGGGGTATGCTACATGCTTCGCGCCAAGACATATTTCTGGGCAGCCGGCGAACATTTCCAGAATCAGGAGAAGGGATGGCTCGGCTTCCCCGACGACCAGTCGATGCAGATGCTCGACCTCGCAGCGAAAGAGTATGACCGCGTGATCGCCACCGGACAATACAGCCTTATCCCTATCAACGGCACCACGCGCGATGAGGTGGTGGAGGAATACCGCAATATCTTCCTTACCAAGAACTCTCAGGAATCCATCTGGGAGGTGCAGCACGCCAACGACGGCAACTTCTCCTCTGCCAACGGTCATAAGCTTGACCGCGATGCCTCCGCATCATCTTTCGGTGGCACCGTCGCCGCTTATAATCCGACACAGAACCACGTGGATGAATACCGCATGGACAACGGCATGATGATAACCGACAAGGCTTCCGGCTACGACAAGAAGAATCCTTACGAGGGTCGCGACTGGAGGTTCTATGCCAATGTGCTCTACGACGGGGCGCAATGGCGCGGACACACCATGGACATACACTACACTGTAGTAGACGGTAAGGAGGTTGCCGGAGAGGATCTGACCAAATACGGCACATCCACCTCTGCCGCCGTGACACGCACCGGCTACTATATGGCGAAATTCCTTAACGAACGTCAGGTAATCGACACCGACGAGACTTACGGCAGCTCCCAGAACTGCATCCTTTGGCGTTTTGCCGAGCTCCTGCTCGACTATGCGGAGATCGACTTCAAGAAGGGACGTATCGGTGATGCTCTCGATAAGGTGAATCAGATCAGACGCCGCGTGAAGATGCCTGAACTGAAAAGCGTAACTTGGGACGACATCGTGAATGAACGTCGCGTTGAGCTTGCTTTCGAGAAAACCACTTATTGGGATCTTCTCCGTTGGAACATCGCGGAGAAACGCATGACCGGTTCTACCAACCCGCTTTACGGAGTAAAGATAGTAGAACAGGCTGACGGCACACGCAAGATCACCAATCCTGTGGTGAACGGACGCAACACCGTGGTGCGCTATTTCCGTCCGCGTCAGTATTATCTGCCGCTTGACTGGGACGACGTGCGTTATCATGGTCTCGAACAGAATCCAGAATGGGTGGAGATGTAAAATCTCCCCCATTCCTCCTCTCCTCTTTTTCTCCATCTCCCCACTCTCCGCATACAAGATTTACCAATATTGTTTCATTTAAATAATATAAGCTCATGAAAAATTTTTTACTCTCAATTTCTGTCGTAGCAGCTCTCTCCACAGCAGCTAATGCACAGGAGACCTACAACTACTTCGATCCCGCCGACTGCGATGCCAACGGCTGGCTCTGGTTTGACACTCAGGAGAAACTGGAGAAATACTGCGGCTTCACAGATGAGTTCAAGATTCAGCTTCTCTCCGCAGCTTACGAAAACGGTGATGGCGAATATGCAGAATGTGAACTCGATGCAGAAATCAAAGGCTACAACGCAGAGGGTGAACAGGGAGTGGAAGGCACAAAGACAGGAGCGATAATTCTCCCGAGAGCAAGTTCAATAATGGCACAGAACGGTGGCGGCATAATGATGTGGCTTCCCGATTGTGCTGAGTTCAGCGTATATCTTTCAAGTGAAGCATCACTGAAGAGCATGGTTCTCTATGGAGGTAAAGGTCATATTGAGCGTGTAGACTTTGCAGTCATCGCATCTGGCGTACCCCCCTTCAAGCCCTTGTCAAAACAGTGTCAGATGACATGGAGCAATCTTCAGGATGAGGTCCATGGCACTTCCGGCATGACACTAAACTCCAAAGAGAAAGTGACTGCTGCTGTAGTCGATGACATAACATCTCCCGTACTCATCCAAGGTATCAAGCTCTTCACCTACACACAGACTGAATACCCCGAAAACGGTGCAGGCGTTGAGGATATCATCGGTGATGACGCTAACGCTCCCGTGGAATACTTCAACCTTCAGGGTCTAAAAGTAAACGGCGACGAACCGGGTATCTACATCCGTCGTCAGGGCGCAAAAACTTCTAAAGTCCTTGTAAAATAAGACCAATAAGCCACTTGTTAAGACTCCGACATTATGCGTAGCCTTACCTCTCTTATATTTGCAGTCATCTTCGGGCTCGCCGCTTTCGCCGAGCCCGTCAAGATGGCTAACCTTGTGGTCTTCGTCAGGTTTGCCGATGAAAACAAAGGTCATTGGCAACACGACCGAGACTATTACGAGAAGATGTTTAACGACACTACTCAGGATGCAAATTCAGTGCGTAACTTCTTCCTCGACATGAGCTACGGGCGGTTTGATTGGGAATCGACCTTCGCGGAAGTGGAATATCAGGATAGCCATACACGCGGTTATTTCCAACCCAAATCATCAACCAACCCGGATGGTTATTCATCGCTGGATGTCCTCTTTGACACACGTTTCAAGACCTTGATTAAGGACATGTGCATATTCCTTGAAGATAAGTTGCCGGAAGATATCGAACTTGACCGCAACAATGATGGGGAGATCGACAATATCGTCATAATTATCAGCGGTAAGTCGGATCTATCGGCATCAAAGATGCTTTGGCCGATGAATAACCGTGGGGCTACCGCAGAACTGCGCGGACTGAAATCTGGCAATTTCCTACGGGTGTTTGATCAGGCTAACGGCTACAAGTCAATGGTGCCTCAGCCGCTCAACACCGGAGTGCTCTGCCATGAGATGATGCACACTCTTAACGCATTCGACCTATACACATCCGGCGACAACAAGCTTGAACCGGTCAATATATGGGACCTCATGAGCGATAATCAATTCAAGCCGCAGGGAATGACCGCCTACATGCGTTCTGAATATGGGAAGGATTACGGCGACTGGATTCCGGAAGAGAAGATACCCACACTGACCGAAGAGGGCACCTATACACTACCGGCAATCTCCACCCGTGATACCGAGACGGTAGCCTACAAGATTGTGCCCGACCCGGCGAAACCGGAGTATTTCATGCTGGAATACCGCGACAACAGCAACGTATGGGACTGCTCCCTGCCCGCGTCAGGCCTGCTCGTATATCGTGTGAACCCCTCCCTCAACGGTAATACCGGAGCCAACTTTGAGTTCTACATATTCCGACCAGGAGGCTCGACCGATAAAGCCGGATCAATAGCGAAGGCACCGTTAGGTCCCGACACAAAACGCTATACATTCGGCACTGAGAATGACGATGACTACCCATTCTACAGCGATGGCACACGTGCACCGTTCTCAATATCGGGAGTGCAGAAAGCAGGCAAGGAGATCAGCTTCAAAGTTAAGTTCTCATCTACCGGAGACTCAGGTATCGACGACCTACCCGCAGACAACGACTCAGAAAAAATCATCTACAATATGCAGGGTATCCGGATAAGGGAAATAACCTCCCCCGGTCTCTACATAATCAACGGAAAAAAGGTGCTGGTCAATTGACCGGCACTTTTTTCATACCAGATGTAAATATGCCAAGAATGCATGATTTATAGCTCTGTGATACAAATATTCCAGGAAATTGTTGTATCTTTGTAATCATAAATAAAGAAAGGAGTAAAATTATGGCAAGACCAATAGCAGAAACCCCAATTCTCACAGGTGAGGATGCCGTTCGCTTCGAGGAAAGAATGCGACAGGTGGAAAGTCTTACCAAGGAACAGCGAGCAGAAAATGGTCGCAAACTTCAGGAGGCAGTTAAAGAAGCGAAGAAATTGATTACAGTTTGTCTGTAGAATGAAACTTGTCCGACTGAGCGCAGATACATTGGTTGACGGCTTCGATTGTGGAGACGAAGACCTGAATAACTTTCTTATTGAGGATGCCAAAGGTTTCCTCAACAAACGTATTGCCAATTCATTTATACTTGAAGATGAAGGAACTATTGTTGCGTATTTCTGTTTGCTAAACGATAAAATCAGCAAGCAGGAAGTTACTAACAGCCAATGGAGAAAAATCAAAGACAGATTTCCCGATGGCAAAAGATTCAGTAGTTACCCGGCTATAAAAATTGGTAGATTTGCAGTTTCTTCCTTACACAGAGGGGAACACATTGGCACAAAACTGATGAACTTGATAAAAGATATGTTGAATACCAACAGCAATTACTCCGCTTTTCGGTTCATAACAGTTGATGCGTACCTCGATGCAATCCTGTTTTACGAAAAGAATGGATTTACCAAGCTCACTCAGAAAGAGGAAAACGACCATACTCGTCTTATGTTCTTTGATATGATGGAGTTGCCTTGACATTACTCTCAATGAACAGCCGAATATTTCAAAAATACTACGAGCAACTGAGACTCCCTCTCGGAATGTTTTCCCTGCGCTTCACTCTATCAGTAGAAGCGGCAGAAGACATCGTGCAGTCTGTATTTCTTGAAATATGGGACAAATTCAACGACGAAAAAGAGCCGGACAATTTTAAAAGCTACATATACCGAGCAGTAAGAAACGCATCGCTCAACTGGTGCCGCGACAACGGACGCATGGAGACCATACCCATCGAATATTATGAGGAACAGCCATCGGAAGAGGTCATCGACACGTCAGAACGGGATGCCCGCCTATGGCAAGCCATTGACAATCTTCCGGAAAAATGCCGCCGTATTTTCCTGATGAGCAAACGGGACGCGATGCCCAATGCTGAAATAGCCGACACACTCGGAATATCAATAAAAACCGTTGAGAACCAAATGACAAAGGCATTCTCCCGACTTCGCGGAGACCGTAAACTATCATCATCCGACTTCTGGTTTCTCACACTTTGAAAAACTTTTTCAAAAAAAATTTCCACTTGACATAGGGGTTGTGCGCAGATTTCGTGTCATTAGTATGCAAGGCGTCCGGAAGCCAGGCAGAATACATCACAACATGACACGCAAATTATCATGACACGCAAATTTAATGAATCACTGGATTTCGTCGCAAAGTTCTACCGCGAGGGGGCTTTCAAGGCAAATCTCAATTTCATCACACATTCACGCTATTCCTGGCTGCGGCGCAACATCGCGGCAGCATCTGTCGCGGCAATAGTCCTCGCCGCTTCAGCTGCAATCTATCTCTATCTATCCCCTGCCATGCCTCAACCCTCCGCCACTCAACCGACGGAAACAACTGTAGACACTCCGGTAATGACCGCAGAGACACCACAGCGACTGGAATTTGACGACATGCCATTGTCGATGGTCGTGAAGGAGATCGAGAAGGCATACAACGTGAAGATCTCCGGACTACCAGCCGACTCCGACATTCATCTTACACTCAGCTACGAGGGGAATGCCTACGAGCTTATCGACACAATCAACCAGATACTTGACACGAATCTCAAGGTAGAACAAAATAATCAGGTAGAACAATAATCCGACTTATGAACCGCTCATTACTCATAACATCTGCACTATGCTCTGCCTCCCTCCTCGCGTATGCCTCAAACTCCACGGCAGCCATCCCGGATCCTGCCATATTATCCGAGCTTCCGGCAAAAGAGACTGACAAAGTAAGCATCCATGCCAAGAACCGTCCTGCCACTGAGGTATTCGCCGATATAATGCGACAGACCGGCAAAAATTTCATCTATCAGACCGACCTGTTGCGTGGACTTAACGTGACTGTCAATGCTAACGATGCCTCATTGAAAAGCGTGCTGGCTCAAATGTTTGATGGCACCGGAATAACTTTCAAGATACAGAAAAACAACATCCTGTTGTCTCGAAGCAAGGAGATTGTAAGGAAACAGAGAAAATACGTCGTCAGTGGGTTCGTGCGTGAGGCTGAGACCGGAGAGGCTCTTGCCGGCGCGACAGTCACATGCTCCTCTACTAAAAACGGAGTATTCACCAATGCTATGGGGTTCTACTCCATATCTATCCCGGAAGGTGAATGTCAACTGACCGTATCATATCCCGGATACGCTCCTGAAAAGCTACCTGCCTTCACCCTGTCGAAAGACCGGCAGATGGATATCTCAATGCGGGAGAATGCACAGACCATAAAAGACGTTGTAGTCATCGGCAACAAGAACCGCACCGTCGCCCTTGAGACTGCCGGAGTCGGAAGTCTCAACGTCGGTAAGAACACGATACTCAACACTCCCGTCGTATTCGGCGAGAGCGACGTCATCAAGACCCTCCAGTTTGAGCCGGGTGTATCCGCAGGCATAGACGGAATGGCAGGGATGTACGTGCATGGCGGAAATTCCGACGAAAACATGTATATGCTCGACAATATCCCGCTATATCAGGTGAACCACTTGGGCGGACTCTTCTCCGCCTTCAATACCGAGGCAATCCGCAACGTCGATTTTCATAAATCATCATTCCCCGCGAAGTTTGACGGCAGGCTGTCGTCATACATGGATGTGCATACGAAAGACGGCTCAATGAGCGAGCATCACGGCTCCGCCCGTCTGGGACTGACCTCCGGCGCCTTCAACATCGACGGACCGATATGGAAAGACCGTACATCCTACAGCTTCGCCATACGCCGCTCATGGTATGACCTCCTGACCATACCTATATTCGCCATATACAATGCCATAAGCGAGGATGAGAAGACAAGCACAAACTATGCCTTCACCGACATAAATGCCAAGATCAACCACCGATTCAACAACCGCAGCCGCGGCTACCTGATGTTTTACTACGGCGAGGACTATCTGCGCGTCTCACAGAACTGGGATAAAGATAAAGCTGACGCCTATTGGGACGAGGAGAAATCGAATCTCCGTTGGGGCAATATAGTGGCATCGGCAGGCTGGAACTATATGCTAACACCTAAGCTGTTTGGAGAGCTGACAGGTGCCTATTCCCGTTATGCGTCGCGTCTGGAGCACTCCAAAGCCGACGGATATAATGAAGGAAACATCCCAACCAATGTGACTTCCGACAAAATGAGGAGCGACAACCATATCGACGACTGGATTCTGAAAGCCGATTTCGATTGGTCGCCCCATCAGTCACACCGCATCAATTTCGGAGCCGGCTACACTCTCCACTCATTCCTCCCTTCGCTAACGACACGCACGCTCTCATCAAATGAAGTCAATTCCGTTGTTAAGGACCGCGTATCCACATATCGCGCAAGCGAATTTAACGCCTATTTCGGGGGCGACTGGCGACCTGCCGACCCTCTGCGAGTGGACTACGGTCTGCATTTCTCCCTCTTCCATATCGGAGGGAAGAACCACTCCAATCTCTCGCCACGTCTCTCGCTCAGATGGCAGCCGGCAAAGGATTGGGCGGTGAAGGCCGGCTATTCACGCACAGTGCAATACGTGCATCAGCTCATCCAAAGCTCCATATCACTACCCACCGACCAGTGGGTGCCCGTCACCAACGATCAGAAACCCCAGACCGCCGACAAAATTTTCGCCGGCGCATACTATTCGTTCGGCAAAGGCTGGACTGTATCAGTGGAGGGTTACTGGAAAAAGATGCGCAATCTGCTCGAATATGCAGATGAATACTACCTGCTCTCGCCTGAGACCGATTGGACAAAGAAACTGACTGCCGGTAAGGGTTCGGCAAAGGGATTGGATTTCAAGATCTCAAAAGATTTCGGTGCCTTATCCGGACATATCGCCTACTCCCTGATGTGGGCAGACCGCCAATATGCCGATAAGAATGGTGGCAAGCCATTTCCCGCACGCTTCGACAACCGCCACAAGATAAATGTGCTCCTAAATTGGAAAATCAACAAGAAATGGGAGATGTCGGCAGCTTGGACAGGGATGACCGGCAACAGAATCACCCTCCCTACCCAGTGCTGGCAGGATCCCGCGCTCGCCCCCTGGAATTATGACATGACGCTTGCAACGGAAGTGAACAACTACCGCCTCCCCTTCAATCACCGCCTTGACCTCAACTTCCGACGCTATAATCGCCGAGGTTATTGGGATTTCTCCCTATACAACGCCTATTGCAACATGAGCACCATAGGCGTACAGCGTGACTATTCCGATAAATTCGACTACAACACCGGACAATATAACTTCTATCGGGTATTCAAGAAAATCAAACTCATACCAGTAATCCCATCAATATCTTACACATGGCTATTCTAAAATATTTCTTCCGCTACTTCCGGACCCTCTATTTCTCTCTGCTCCTTATCCTGTCGGCTATGCTGACGGGATGTTACGAGGAATTTGACCCCAACATAGTATCGACCCCAGTGCTATGCATGAACTCGCTCATCACTCCCGGCGACAGCATCAAAGTCAACCTATCACGCACCTGGAGATGGAATGAAGTCGACCCGAAAATCGTAATTACGGATGCCGATGTCTCGCTATTCGTAAATGATGAATTTAAGGAGACTATGGTATGCAAACTCGTAACTGACAATAATGACGGCTATTACGAATTTGATGAGAACGGCATTTATATTTATCACAAGAAAACACATTACGCATATCTTGCCGATTATATCCCTAAAAGCGGCGACCGCATACGCATTGAGGCACACGACAAGAAATATGGGGATGCTTCGGCAGAAGTGACAGTGCCATACCCAGTCGAAATAGATGCCGTAGAGACAACCATGCATAATTTTAGGGTTTACACAAATAAGTTCGGACCGGATACCTACGGGATGGATCTTGATATGTTGGTATGGTTCACCGACCCGGCAGACACTGATAACTTCTTTGAACTCTCATACCCCAAAAAACAATACTCCTGTTCTGACTATGAAGGCTCAGACGACCTTTCAACTGAAGACAGCTACTATGAAAGGGTGGATGTAAATTATATCGACTATTCGGGAGAACCTTTGTTTACCGAACATGTGTCGATATTGGAATCAACCATTACCGAGACATTCGGATATACCATCTTCACCGACCGTCGCATAAAAGGGAAGAGCTACCCTCTCCACCTAAAGTTTGAACGTGTTTCATACGAATGCTATAATCCCGACAAGAATCCGGAATTGGGGAAGGTAGGCATTACGGTCACGCTATCGCATATCGACCGTAGCTACTACGACCATGTGTTGTCGGTGTGGCAGGCAAACGACGGCATCGCCGGCTCATTGGGGAGTATCGGTTTCGGCGAGACGGTATTCGCCTACAGCAACGTCTCGACGAAGGCGGGCGTGGTCACCGCCGCTGCCCCCTACACCGTCAAGGTGCCGATCCGCGACCTCGTATTAGAGAAACTGGAGAAATAATAAAACACCGCCAAATAACGCTATTCTGCTCATGCAGATTTCCCGACGGTCGGACAGGCTATCAACAAAGTCTATCCGACCGTTAAAATTTTCATATTAATGCAACAGTTGTTTAATCTGATTTTGCAAATTTCCTATTTTTATTTAATTTTGCATCGCAATCTCGAAAGCAGACCGGACTTTCCATTATGCCCCCTCTACTTTTATTGAGGTTATAACCCAAATCAATAATTATATATGACATCTAGAAACACAAATCTTCAATCCGAAGTAAATCAGAACCCGCAAAAAAATATGATCTCAAAAATAGGCGGTCCTCTTTATTGGATACTTCTCGTGATAATGCTTTTCCCGTTTGACCTTGTGTTTGGAGAGAAATACCAATTCATCACCCCTCCCGTAGCACTCTTCATCGGGTTGGTATTCGCATTCACATTCGGTATCCCCTATCCTAAATTCAATAAGAAACTCTCCAAATATCTTCTGCAATTCTCTGTCGTGGGCTTAGGCTTCGGCATGAACCTTCAGAAGTCGCTTCAATCAGGAGCCGACGGCATGCTGTTCACCGTAATTTCCGTAATCGGGGTCATGGTCATAGGCGTGGTGCTCGGTCGCTACATGATGATTGACCGCAAGACCTCCTACCTCATCTCAGCCGGCACAGCAATCTGCGGTGGCAGTGCGATAGCAGCCGTAGGCGGTGCGCTGAAAGCCAAGGAGAACGAGATGGCAGTGTCGCTTGGCGTAATATTCATACTCAACGCCATAGCCCTCTTCATCTTCCCCCCCTTGGGACATCTATTCGGATTATCACAAGCACAGTTCGGCACGTGGGCGGCAATAGCGATACACGACACAAGCTCCGTAGTCGGAGCCGGAGAAGCCTACGGTGCGGAGGCTTGCGAGATAGCCACACTGATAAAGTGCACACGTGCCCTCTGGATAATCCCACTCGTATTCTTCTCAATATGGTATTTCCGCAAGGATAAGAGTGGGGAAGGCAAGGCAAAGATCTCCATACCCTGGTTCATACTTCTCTTCGTCGTGGCAATGGTAATCTACACCTACACTCCCGAGAGTGCTCTTCCTGTAATGGCACCCATCTATTCCAGTCTCGTCTTCATAGCCAAGAAGGCGCTGGTGGCAGTCCTCTTTGCAATCGGTGCGAGTCTGAGCCTTAAAGTGATACGTCAGGTAGGCGTAAAGCCGTTGATTCAGGCACTCACCCTATGGATGGCAATCGGCGCGACAAGCCTCTTCGTGGTGATGTATACGATCGCCTGATGCTCTTTTAGAAACATTCCTAACTATTCCACCAAAACTATCCATCTATTATGTCCCCCCGTCAATCAATCCTGACCCATGTCCGTCTCAGTTCACTGATGATGGGCATTGGTTGCGTATTCGCCGGCACTGCATGTGCTGCGATTGGAGGCTACACTGAATTATTACCTGCCAACCTGTGTATGATTTTCGTAATCTTCGCACAGTTGGCAGGCAATTTCTATTTCCGATATTTCGATGAAGTGCATGCCTGCGGCAATCATATCGACTCCAGGATCAACTCCCACTCCAAGTCCTATTCCAAGACCTTTCTAAAGGAGGGGAGCATCGCCTGCGCACTGATTGCTGCTCTTGCCGGATTATCGATAGCCGTATCAGGAGGATGGTGGACACTTATGGTGGGTATATTCGTCGCATTTGCAGGCTGGATAACGATGGGTGGCAACATGCCATTGCTCCGTACCCCTTACGGAGTCATTGCCCCGTTTATCCTTTTCGGGCCGGTATGCGTCATCACGACAGCCCTGATACAGATCGAACGTCATCCGGAGCATCCTCTGAGTTGGATTGACGTCGCTCCCGCCCTATATATGAGTATAGTGATGGGGTTGATGTGCGTCAACGCGACAATGGTATACGGATATAATAATTACTACCGCAACAAACGCAATTCAAAGGAAACTCTTGTAGTTGCCGTTGGCAAGAAATTTGCACGTGTGATATTCCTCTTGAACGGCGTCATCTATACGGCAGTGACAATTGTGATGTGCCAACAGTTGAATTTCTCATTGAAGGGTCTCGACATAGTCCCCTCCATACTCTGTCTCCTTATTGACATCTACATCTGGTATCAGATGCGCACACTGCCGCGCGAACATCATCACACCCTCATTGACTTCGCCAACTTCAACGTGCTCCTCATGGGTCTCCTCACCTTCATCATCTTCGAGATCACCGGCACACCCGACGTCAGCACAATGAGCTTCTTCGGTCTCTGATCCATCCGACAACTTCAAGACAAACAGATATAACGGAATTATGACGATATCGCCATAATTCCGTTTTTTATCACCGGCAACGATAATGGAGTCAATATAAGAAACCGAATAGCCACAATGGGATTTTATTGCTGAATCCAAATTCAATGTCATCTGCCACGACAAAGCTATCAGGAATATTTCGGATCTGGGCAAAACCTTTGCCTTTCCCTCCAACTTCAAACAGATAACGCCCATCCACCATGAAATCTCCATCTTTTGCAAATCCCACCTTATGACTCACACTAAGGAATGAGGCGAAGGTGCTTTCCCGTGCAGCCCCAATCTGCGGTGTGCCAAGTGCATACATCAGCGAGGAATTATCAAGCAATATTTTCTGAGGCTTCACAAGGGCTTTCGGACCTCCGACAGACATAAACAGCTGACGTATGATACCAGCCCTATCCAACAGATCAAATAACTTCAGTAGCTGACTTCTGTTGCTACCCATGAGTCCCGCCAAAGTACTCATATTGGGAATGTATGGCAAGGATGCAGAAACAATTGCCACCAGTCGCTTTGCCTTTATTAGAGTCTCATATTCAATTTTTTTCTCAACAGCAGGTATATCATATTCTATGACTGTAGATACACTCTGCACAAGCCGACTATAGTAGTCATCCGTTTTCATTGACTTATAGAACGGATAGTAACCTTTCTCCATGTACTTTCTGAACATCGGAAGCACATCTATGACCGACGATATTGAGGCTGCAATCTTTTCATGAGAGAAAAGTACATCTGAAAGGTCAAGTCGTTGCGGGATATCATATCTTTCAAACATCAGGAACTCCCTAAATGATAAACCGGGCAATGTGTGCATTGAAACACGACGAGATAAGTCGCCTATTGAATGATCTATCTCAAGCAGCGAGGAGCTTGTGAACACAACGTGAAGTTCCGGATAGGAATCATACAGATTCTTAACCTGTTGTTCCCATCCAATAAGCCTATGAACCTCATCCAGATAGAGATGCGAGACACCTCTATCCAACATATTTTCAGCCAATTCAATCAGAGAATGGTTGGCAAACCATATATTATCAAGAGATACATAAAACGATTTTTCACCTGTTGGATCCATCGCCTTGATTCTCTGCATCATCATGGTTGTCTTGCCCACTCCTCTTTGCCCCATGATACCTATCAGAGGTTGTTCCCAGTCTATTTCAGAGAAAAGGAAACGATGGAAACGCGTATTGACATCAGCCAGCCGTCTTTTATATGTCCTTATCAGAATATCCATATCTATCAATATTAATTATTTTGCAAAGATAATAAATTGTACCGAGTAAAGTACAATTTATTCAATTAAACCTTCAAAGGTACAATTCGCAAAATTGTACTAAGCAAAGTACAATTTACCAAATTAGACTATCAAAGGTACAATTTTAAGAATTGTATCGAGCAAAGTACAATTTATCCAATTAGACCATCAAAGGTACAAAAAATGATTTAATTGTTTGGATTTTGTCTGAAAACAGCGATTTAATTGTTTGGATTTTGTCCGAAATATAGTTTAATATCCTGTGTATATGAAGAATAATTACTAATTTTGTAGGCAAACTAAAATCCATTCTTATGTATATTCCGAGAATCATTGACAATTATCTGAAAGATTGGGCGGCAGACAATGCCATACGTAATGTGGATATCTGTCCCCTCTATGCCATTTCCATGATGAGAAAATTACTTTCCCAAAACAATACTTTCTGCTAAAGGATGTACTTTCCCCATCATATTAGATTGTCTCTTCAAATATTTTTAGTAATTTTGCACATAGACTTCCACGCTGTGGGAGCGTTGCTCAGAGAAGCATAACGCTACGGTACGCGGGAAATCTAACAACATATTTAAGAAAAGCGTATATTGACGCTTTGTTCTTGGCAACTCGGAACTTCGAACACTCCAAACAATCGCCAAAGGACAGAGTAACGATAGACGCCACGGGTATGTATATACCTATCCGGCTCATTTCAAGCACTGCTTGGAATGAGTTTGGGGTATCTGCACATAGCAGCGTGGAGTCGAAGTTGCTCGTTCTGGCGATTAAAGCAAGTTCGAAGGCTACGAGTTGCGGGACGAGTAACGATAAGACTCCCGCTTTTCTTTTTGCCCAAACAAATCTAATTATGCCATGTAGGAGTCAATGGCTGAGAAAGCGAGTGACCCGAAGTGCAACTCATTGACAACATAAATCAAACCCTGCGTAATGATTTGGTGTATACCATCAAATCAGGTAGTCGTGTGTCAATTGCAGCAGCGAGTTTTTCAATTTATGCCTTTCAGGAACTTAAAGAGCAACTGAAAGAGATCGATGAGCTACGTTTTATATTCACATCGCCGTCCTTTGTTACAGAAAAAGCTGACAAACAGCGTAGGGAATTCTACATACCCCGTCTTAACCGTGAACGGGATTTATTCGGTTCTGAATTTGAGATTAAATTACGCAATGAGCTGTCTCTTAAAGCCGTTGCAAAAGAATGTGCAGACTGGATAAGGAGAAAGGCTTGTTTCAAGTCAAACCGCACCAATGAGAATATGATGGGCTTCATCAATGTAGATGATGTCAATTACATGCCTATCATGGGATTTACAACTGTGGATCTTGGATGTGAACGAGGCAATAACGCCTATCAGTTCGTTCAACGCACAGATTCACCGATGTCTCAGTTCTACTTGAATCTTTTCGACCAAGTGTGGCACGATAGCGAAAAACTGCAAGTAGTTACAGACCAAGTTCTCGACAATATCACCAACGCATACAAGGAGAACTCGCCTGAGTTTATCTACTTTGTGACACTATACAATATCTTCAACGAATTTCTTGAAGATATTTCCGAAGACGTTCTGCCCAATGAGGCCACCGGCTTCAAGTCAAGCGTGATCTGGAATAAACTATATAATTTTCAAAAGGATGCCGCTCTCGCAATCATTAACAAGCTGGAAAAATACAACGGCTGCATACTCGCCGATAGCGTCGGACTCGGCAAAACCTTCACCGCACTTTCTGTAATCAAATATTACGAAAACCGCAACAAGTCGGTGTTGGTGCTATGCCCTAAAAAGCTGCATCAGAACTGGGTGACATACCGCTCCAACTACGTCAACAACCCATTGGTTGCCGACCGTCTGCGTTATGATATTCTCTATCACACCGACCTTTCCCGATCATCAGGACAGAGCAACGGTCTTGACCTCGAACATATAAACTGGGGCAATTACGACCTTGTAGTTATAGATGAAAGCCACAACTTCCGTAACGGCGGCAAGGTAACTACCGATGAAAACGATGAAAACCCTCGCGAAAACCGCTACCTTCAACTGATGAATAAAGTGATCCGTGCAGGAGTGAAGACAAAGGTGCTGATGTTGTCGGCAACCCCCGTAAACAATCGTTTCAACGACCTCCGTAATCAGTTGCAACTCGCCTACGAGGGGGATTCAGAGCGAATGGACGCACTTCTAAACACCTCGTCATCCATCGACAAGATATTTCGTGATGCACAGTCTGCTTTCAACCGTTGGTCAAAACTCAACCCGAAGGAACGCACCACGAAGAATCTACTCTCGCTACTCAGTTTCGATTTCTTTGAAGTGCTTGACAGCGTGACAATAGCCCGCAGTCGTAAGCATATCGAACAATATTACGATACCACCGACATCGGGAAGTTTCCCGAAAGGCTCAAACCAATCTCACGTTCTCCAAAACTTACAGATCTTCCTACGGCGGTGACGTTTAACGACATATTTGTGAGTGTTACTGAGCTTAATCTCGCCATCTACACGCCTTCCGACTTTATCCTGCCGAGCAAACTTGAAAAGTATATTGACTCAAAGGGTGGCTCACTTGGAAATCTCTCTCGTTCAGGCAGGGAGCGCGGCATCCGACAGTTCATGAGTATCAACCTGCTCAAACGATTGGAGAGTTCGGTAAATTCGTTCCGTCTTACACTGTCAAGAATTAAAAGGCTATTGGAAGACACAATCACAAAGATTGATGACTTTGATATCAACCATAATAATTCCAGTGTCGCAGAGCCGGGCGTTCATTATGGCTTTGACTATGATGAACAGGAAGAATTGGCAATGGTGGGAGGCACAAAAACAGCCGTTGCCCTTGCCGACATGGATTATATTCAGTGGCGCGAATATCTCGCCAAGGATCTCGATAATCTCCGCACACTGCTATTCATGCTCGAAGAGATTACCCCGGAACATGACAGCAAACTCCGGATGCTTATAGAAGACATTCGCTTCAAGTTTACGAATCCTATCAATCCCGGCAACAAGAAGATCATAATATTCACCGCCTTCTCCGACACTGCTCAATATCTTTACGAAAATATTGCTCCGCTTATCAAAGAACATACCGGACTTAACACAGCACTTATTTCCGGCGATGTCGAGGCAAGATGTACGATAAAGACACGTGAGAAGATGGATTTCAACAAAGTTCTCACCCTTTTCTCCCCCATATCGAAAGAGAAAACAGCCATATATCCAAACCTTAACAAAGAGATAGATGTGCTTATAGCAACAGACTGCATCTCCGAAGGTCAGAACCTTCAGGATTGTGACTATCTCATAAACTACGATATCCACTGGAATCCTGTGCGTATCATCCAACGCTTCGGGCGCATTGACCGTATCGGCTCGCGTAATGCAGTGATTCAACTGGTGAATTACTGGCCCGACTTAGACTTGGATGAATATATCGATCTCAAAGGGCGTGTAGAAGCCCGCATGAAAGTGTCAGTACTCTCTGCCACCGGCGATGACAATCCTCTCACAGATGCCGAACAGGGCGACCTAAAATATCGACGTGACCAGTTGGAACGTCTCAAAGAGGAAGTTGTGGATATTGAGGAAATGAATACCGGTGTCTCGATAATGGACTTGGGCTTGAACGAGTTTCGCCTCGACCTGCTTGAATACATCAAGCATGGTGAGGACATAGAGCATACCCCGATGGGGCTTCATGCCATTGTTCCTTCGTCAAAAGGTGCACCGCCGGGCGTAATCTTCGTTCTCAAAAATCGCAACAATGCAATCAATATTGACCGTAAGAACCGACTCCATCCATTCTACATGGTCTATATCTCGAAAGAATCGGAGGTAGTCATTGACCACCTTGACCCGAAGAGTATGCTTGACACAATGCGCCATTTGTGCCGTGGCAATGCCACACCGATCCTTGACCTTTGCCGCCGATTCAACTCCGAGACACGCGACGGTCAACGCATGGGTATGTATTCCCGGCTACTCGGCGAGGCCATCTCCTCACTAATAAAAGTCAAAGAGGACACAGACCTATTCTCGTTTCTCGACGGCGACAGCGGCTCTCTTTTCGGCAATGAGATACGTGGTCTTGATGACTTTGAACTTATATGTTTCCTTATAATCCGATAAAGAATGTTAGGACTGCCACCAACCACTGAAGTCAAACGACCGCTTCCAAAGGCACAGCTATTTAAGCGGTTTGATTGGTCCCCATCGCAACGAGAGCGTTTCGATGGTGATGTGTCGCGTCTTGACTTCGTGAATTGGATTTCCCCCCGCACCATTCCCGGTATTGCAGAAGGGAAAGAAGTAAAGGAGATATTCTTAGTCGAAGTATCACTAAAATCGCGTGATTTCGACACGAAGAATATCACCTTTCTTGCCAAAAGCATACCGCAACGCATTGTTTATCTACTCCGCTACAAAGATGAGGTATGTATTGGCGTATATTATACCAAATTATTTCTGACCCCTTGGATACATGCCAAAGGCATGTCCCTACAGATTACCGGGTTATGCTTGGATGTCGTTTGGGAAGACATGGTGCAAAAGATATGGTTATCGTCGCAAAATGTAGGGACATCGCTTTGCGATGTTGCATCGGAGGATGGCAATGCCTCTCAATACAAATGTAAACATGCCAAAGGCATGTCCCTACAAGACGAAATACTTGCTGCCGATAATCGAGCCAAACTCGAACGTCAGATTGCTGCATTGGAGCATCAGATGAACACCACCAAACAACCACGCCGTAAACGCGAATTATTCGTTGAACTTCAAAAATTAAAGAACTATGTGTGTTGATTTTTCTTTCCTTAAAGATAGTACTTTTTGGACAGCTGTTTCAGGAGTATTTACTGCTATTATGGCTTATCTTACATGGCGAAATTTGGTACTTTTCCGAAAGGAGAAAGAAGCTAATATAGTGGTGACAATAATAGCACAACGCAATAATGGACTGTGGCCATGTTATTATTTTAAGTTTTCTAATATCGGAGGGGAGTCAACATTATTTTCATTTAACATACCTCAAGAATTTATAGATGCAATTCCTTTGAATAGACCAAAAGAATGCCTCCAAGCTATAAATGGGGAATCACTGTTTTTAGAGGCGAAAAAATCAAAATACTATGTAATATCTAACTGTGATACCACCCACATGTGTAAGGATAATAAGTTTGGTGATAATACTTTATATGAAAAGACAAAGAGATTTCTTAGCCAATATATGGATTACGAGATTAATATCAGAATTTCCTATAATAAACGCTCTGAAACTCAAAAGCTTGTTCTTCGTTGGTTTGACAGCCAAGCGACTGTATTCCATGAACCATTAGATCGAATAGCCAACGCCTTAAATAAGAATTCAAGATAAACTAAATATGGAAAAACTGAGAATGAAGAGCCTTGATGCGGTGGAGGGCAATGTGGCGAAGATTGCTGCATTGTTCCCTCAGTGCGTCACGGAACGAATAAATAAAGAGGGCAAGTCGGAACTCGCAATAGACTTCGACAAGTTGCGGACTGAGTTGTCGAATGAGATTATTGAGGCTGGTGAGGAACGCTATCAGTTCACATGGCCCGACAAGCGGGCTGCTTCGCGTCTTGCCAATACTCCAACGGACAAAACTCTGCGTCCGGATATTGAATCTTCCGTTGATTTTTGGAATACTGAGAATCTCTACATTGAGGGTGATAACCTTGACGTGCTGAAGGTTCTGCGAGAGAATTATCTTGGCAAAGTCAAGATGATTTACATTGACCCTCCATATAACACCGGCAATGACTTCGTCTATAACGACGACTTCGCCGTCAGCCGTGATGAGTTTGAGGTACAAAGCGGACTATTCGATGAAGAAGGCAACCAAACCGTTGACCCAATGCAGCGTAACACGGAGAGCAACGGCAGATTCCACACCGACTGGCTCAACATGATATACCCTCGCCTCAAAGTTGCCCGTGCCCTACTTGCAGTGGACGGCGTTATCTTCATTTCTATTGATGATAATGAGCAACAAAATCTTAGGAAACTATGCGATGATATTTTCGGTTCACAGAATTTCATTGCACAATGTGTGAGAAAACGCCGTGATAGTCAGGCTAATCTATCAAAAAATATTTCCCCCATTCATGAGTACGTCGTAATTTATTGCAATCATTATGGCAACTTATTAAACAAAGTTGTAGCCAACATTGACATCAGTGATTTTAAAAATCCTGATAACGACCCACGCGGACCTTATAAAACAATGCCTTGCACGAACAAAGGCGGTACAGTTTATACAGTACAAACTCCGACTGGGTCTCTTATCACTGAAGAGTGGCGTTTCAAAGAAGGTACATACTATTCGTTATTAAATGACAATAGACTTGTATTTCCCAGGGGTGGTGAGGGCAAACCTAGATATAAACTATTTTTGAAAGATAAACGAGAAGAAGGACAATTAGCTAACACTTGGCTTGACAATCTCGCTTCAAATCAAGATGCCACTCGTGAAATTAAGGATTTATTTTCAGGTAAACTCGTTTTTGACACACCTAAGCCTACTGAATTATTGAAGTTTTGTTGTCAGTTGGCTACTTCTAAGGATTCTATTATTCTTGACTTTTTTTCTGGTTCATCTGCAACTGCTCACTCAGTTATGCAGCTGAATGCCGAGGACGGTGGAAATCGCAAATTCATTATGGTACAACTGCCCGAAGTGACAGAAGAAAAGTCGGAGGCTTACAAAGCCGGATACAAAAATATCTGCGAGATTGGCAAAGAGCGAATCCGTCGTGCAGGAAAAAAAATCAAGGAAGAGGCCGGGCTGCAAGGTCAAGACCTTGATATCGGTTTCCGTGTGCTAAAACTTGACTCGTCGAACATGGAGGACGTCTATTACACTCCCGAAGATTTTGATGCGAATAATATATTCTCATCTGTTGACAATGTAAAGCCTGACCGCACTCCGCTCGACTTGTTATTCCAAGTGATGCCCGAACTCAATATTGAGTTATCGGTCAAAATTGAAGAAAATAAGGTCAATGGTAAAAAGGTGTTCTTCGTTGATGACTCTTATCTTATCGCCACATTCGATACTGATGTCAACGAGTCAACCATAACGGAAATAGCAAAGATGAAGCCACAATACTTCGTGATGCGCGATGCTTCTGCCGCCAATGACAACGTGCTCGACAACTTTGAACAGATTTTCCGTCACTATTCACCGGATACTATCCGCAGGGTGCTATAAATAAATCTGTTAAGATGTGTCAACCCCGACACCTTTGGTTATCAATTAAAAAATTTTATCCAAAACATCATTATTATAAGAATTTTTGTTATATATTTGTAGATTAATATGTAATTAAAAATAACATGTCGGAACAGGAACTCAATTCTTATCGTTTTGTGTCAGGTCTTGAACCCGGTGACGAACGACTTAGCCAAATCATGAAAGAGGCGGCTGAAACAGCTATCGCCCGGCATCAGGCAGCTGAAGCACAAATTTCTATGAAAATAGATTTGATGAGAAAAGAATTACGCGCCAAGTGGAGCAATCAAATTAAATCCGCAATCAATGGTTAAACCTAATCACAAACCGGAGCTTATAGTTATTGCCGGACCTAACGGATCCGGCAAAACCACTGTTACGCAAAAATTCCTGCACCATGAATGGGCTGAAGGAACAATCTATATCAATCCTGATCAGGTGGCAAAAGATGTTTTTGGCGACTGGAACTCCAAGGAAGCTGTACTTAACGCCGCCAAATATTGCTCAGAATTGAGGGAGAAAAATCTCAAAGAAAAGTCCAGTTTTGTGTTTGAATCCGTTTTTTCCGCTCAAGATAAAATTGATTTTATTTTAAGGGCGAAAGAAGCCGGATTTTTTATAAGATTGTTCTTTATTGCAACCAAACATCCCTCCATCAACGCATCACGAATCACTAAACGAGTAATGGAGGGCGGACATGATGTTCCGATTGCAAAAATTATCTCAAGGTATTACAAATCAATTCTTAACTGCGAATTAATCGCAAACGTAGTAGACAGGCTTTATGTCTACGATAACTCAATAGATGGAGAGGAGGCAAAGCCTCTTTTCCGATTGTCGAATGGTGTTTTGGGTAAAATGTATGTAGATAAACTGCCGGAATGGGCAAAAAACATTTTACCTAACAATGAAATTCAAATTTAAGATACAGTCATATCAAACAGAGGCGGTGAAGAACACCACCGACATTTTCACCGGACAACCCAACAGGGATGCCTCCAAGTATCGCCGCGACCTCGGTAAACAAGGCAGAGGAGTAATCCACTTCGATGGTGACGATGACGGCTACCGTAATGCCGACGTAGAGCTTACGTCAAAACAGTTGCTTGAAAATCTCCATTCTGTACAGACGGCTGCCGGAGTACAACTCTCCAAATCATTAAGCAATATTGAAGGTCTCGGTGCAGTCAATCTCGATGTGGAAATGGAAACCGGTACCGGCAAAACATACGTCTACATCAAAACGATGTTCGAGCTTAACAAGCTATATGGCTGGTCGAAGTTCATCATCGTTGTGCCAAGTATCGCCATCCGCGAGGGCGTGGCAAAATCTTTCCGTATGCTCGAAGAACACTTTATGGAGCAGTATGGTAAGAAAGCTCGTTGGTTTGTCTATAACTCGTCAAACCTCAACCAGCTTGACCAATTTTCACAGGATGCCGGACTCAATGTAATGATTATAAACACTCAGGCATTCGCTACCTCTATGAAAGAGGGTGGCAGGAGCAAAGAGAGCCGCATAATATATTCCAAGCGCGACGAGTTTGCATCGCGTCGACCTATTGACGTGATTGCTGCCAACCGTCCGGTTATCATTATGGACGAGCCACAGAAAATGGAGGGTGCAGCCACGCAAACCGCTCTCAAAAAATTCAATCCGCTTTTTGTGCTTAACTACTCAGCCACGCACAAAACTAAACACGATACCGTCTACGCCCTTGACGCACTCGATGCCTACCGTGAGCGTCTTGTGAAGCGCATCAAGGTTATCGGTTTCGAACTGAAAAACCTTCGTGGCACCAATGGCTATATGTATCTTGACAATATTATATTGTCGCCAAGCAAGCCTCCAATGGCAAGAATATCCATTGAGGTGAAGAATGTCGCCGGTGAACCACGCCGACATTTCAAAACCTTTGGGGTTGGTGATTCACTGTTTATTGAGTCCAATGAACTGCTCCAATATAAAGATTATACTATCGCTGAGATATTCCCAGGCTCCAATACGCAACCTGTCGGCTATGTAACATTCACTAATGGAGTCACACTCCGCAGGGGGGATGTCGTTGGTGATACAAACGAGCTGCACATGCAGCGTGTTCAAATCCGGGAGACTATCAAGGCTCATTTTGAGAAAGAACGCCTGTTATTCAAAAAAGGCATCAAGTGCCTGTCGCTTTTCTTCATTGATGAAGTGGTGAAATACCGCTCTTACGATAGCGTTGGTAATCCGGTCAAAGGTATTTTCCAACAGATATTTGAAGAGGAATATGCACGACTTGTAAATGACGAGTTCCACATCTTCGATGAGGAGTATAACAAGTATCTGCGTCGATTCGCGCCATATCAGACTCATCGCGGCTACTTCTCAATTGACAAGAAGGGGAAGATGATAGACACCAAGACAAAGCGCGGTTCTGACATAAGCGAGGAAGCGTCGGACTACGACCTTATCCTTCGTGACAAAGAGCGTCTGCTCAGTTTTGACGAACCTACACGTTTTATCTTCTCTCATTCGGCACTGCGCGAGGGTTGGGACAATCCCAACGTGTTCCAAATTTGCACACTTCGCCACAGCAATTCCACAACTGCAAAACGTCAGGAGGTTGGCCGCGGATTGCGTATATGTGTCGACAAGAATGGCATTCGTCAGGATAAAGAACTGCTTGGCGATGAAGTGCATAATATCAATGTGCTTACCGTAATAGCTAATGAAAGCTACGCCAACTTCACAAAAGACTTACAGCGTGAGACACGGGAAGCATTGAGAGAACGAGCATCCAAAGCCTCCACAAACTACTTTGAGGGTAAGACAATCAAAGTTGATGGTCTGCCACATGTCATCACAGACTCTGAGGCAGCCCGCATAATGATTTATCTTGAAGATAATGACTATGTGGATGACACCGGGGATATCACCCCGAAATATCATGAGGCCATTGCCGATGGATCGGTTGCTCCATACGGAGAAAAACTCACTCCAATAGCAGAGGGTGTGACCCGCCTTATCAACTCCATCTTCGACCCCTCACTGCTTGAAGATATGACTGAAAATGGAGGTAAGACAAAGTTGCCCGAACCAAAACTCAATGCCAACTTTGCCAAACCGGAATTTCAGGCTTTGTGGAAAGCCATCAACCACCGGTATGTATATACAGTAAGTTATGACTCTGTGGAGTTGATTGACAATGCCATATTGCATCTCAATACCGATGAATTGAAAGTACGCACGTTACTCTATATCAAGATTGAGGGTCAGCAGGATGTTGAGGATGTAACGCAGTTTGGAGATACCAAGTCAACGTCAAATGAGTTGACTGATGTGAGCACATCATCAGTAAAATATGACCTTATCGGTCAGGTGGCAAAAGGGGCCAATATCACCCGACGAACTGCCGCAAAAATCCTTCAGGGGCTTAGTCCTGCAAAACTCGCTTTGTTCCGCAATAATCCCGAAGAGTTTATCCGTAAGGTAGTGGAGATAATTCGTGAGCAGAAAGCCACGATGATCGTTGACCATATCCACTATCATCTCACAGAAGGGAAATATAATTCCGATATCTTCACTGCGGCAAGCCGTGCTGACTTTGACAAGGCTGTTCAGTCTTCAAAGCATATAACCGATTATGTTGTTTCCGACAGTAAGGGTGAGCGCGACTTTGCACACGATCTGGATGAAGCGAATGAAGTCGCGGTGTATGCCAAACTGCCCCGGACATTCAGTATTCCCACCCCCGTAGGGAACTACGCTCCCGACTGGGCAATTGCCATGCAAAAAGGGGACGTCAAACATATTTTCTTCATTGCAGAGACCAAAGGCTCATTACAATCCATGCAGCTCAACGCAATAGAAAATGCCAAGATAGATTGTTGCGCCCAACTTTTCGAAGAAATCTCTACGGACAATGTCAAGTATCATAAAGTAACTTGTTACCAAGACCTTATCGATGCTATGACTTCTGCGAAATAAAATTTAGACTCCATTCATAAAAAGCGATAAGATTCCATTTTTGAGAGGGGGTCTTATAGCTTCCAGTGGTAGCGGGAGGGATAGGCGAGGAGATTTCTTTTTGCTCTTACGCCTGAGATGAGGGCGCGTAGTGCTGTGGGAATATTTATGGTGCCGTTACGGCTTGCACGCCATGCTTTCAATAGGATGCGCAGGAGCAAGCTCATTGGGGAATATATCATCGACATGACTGCGCCTTGTCCGCGTAGTATCGGGACTGTCATCCGTCCGCCTGTGGAGGGCTGAGGATGGGCACATAGACGCCTGTTGATAAACCGGCAATCATAACCTCTCCTTATAGCGGAGATCACAAACATCTCATCCTCTCCACATCCGAGCGTCATCTTCCCGCATCCAAGCACGTCTGCACCGGGTCCGAAACCCGGATGAAACTGCAAATCGCCTATCCTATCTCTTCGAAAAACTATCTCCACACATGATACCCAGTATCCTTTCGGGAATGGTAATCCCAGACAACAATCGGAGGAGGGATAATGCTTCCCGTTAGGCATATCAACACAAAAAAGTGCCACGTCAAGTGACGGCTCATCTGCAAAGGCATCCGCTACCCCTTCCAGATCCTCCTTACGGAACACAAGATCATCATCCGCCACGACCACCAGCCCACTGCGGCAATGCGACAAGGCATTGTTGCGGTTACGCGACACTCCCTCCTCATCAAGCCGCCACACCTCTACATCTCCCCTACACTCCAATCCCTCCGGCAACGGCATACCTTCGTGACGTTGCCAAGAAATAACATATCGTACCCCCTCAATGGGTGGAAGCAGCATCCTCTCCACCCACTCTATGCGGATGCCGAACGTGGCTATAGCTATGTCTATACTCTTCCTCATCTTCTCCCTATATCATCAAATAACCGTTCATCAAGGAAATTACGCCTACGGGGAGCCGTAACAACACGTTCCCTCTTCCCGGAGACAGAATCAGACCTGTTCCTCCGCTTCCGTCGGGCACGTTTCCCGTTCACCTCCGTTGATTCCTTTGCCGCATTATTCAGGGAGTCACCGTCGACCAATACCTCAATATCAGCCGGAGAGATGTCGTCATCCTTGCTGTCGCACTGCCGGAATATAAGTCCGATGCCGGTAATAAACAAAGCGAGAGCCGCGACTACAATTACGCCGCGTCTCTCGGATGATGTCAGTGGATTCTTTTTCATAATCAGAATGGATAGCCTATTGCAAGATGGAAGGCGAAGGCATCCTTAAACGGTATGTTGAAATATCCAGGCTTATATGGTGCGTGAAGACCATAACCGAGATCACCACGTATCACCATCATGCCGATATCTACACGAAGTCCCACACCCGTGCCCAGAGCGATATCCTTCAGGAAAGTAGCCCCTTGCAACTGACCTCCGGGACGCATCGGGTCATTCTTAAGAAGCCATATATTGCCGGCATCAAGAAATACTGCCCCATGAAGCACACTCACTATCGGGAAACGGTATTCCGTATTCAATTCCAGTTTAAACGTACCGGTCTGGTCAAAATATCCATCCTTGACAGATTCCGGTGCCCGATACGAACCGGGACCTATTGACCTTACCGTGAATGCTCGTATGGAGTTGGCACCCCCGATATAGAACTGCTCTGAATATGGCACCTCACGCGAATTTCCGTAGGCGTGGGCGGCTCCGATAAGCACTCTCGACACAAGCCAATGGTCTGTCGCCTTAATCAACCGGCGGCTGTAGACAAGTTGCGCCTGTCCCTTCACAAACTGTGAGAAGGGGGTGCCGAACAGCTTCTTCTCACCTTTCACGCCACACGCACTCCATATACCATTGAAGATATTGCCCGCCTCTGTCACTGTAACGGAGAAATTGATGCCATTGATACGCTCGCGTTCAAAAAACTTGTCGAGAGTATAGGTGTATGACATCTGCGGGATAAACTGATTCTGGAAACTGAGTGCCACGGCAGGATTCTGCGACATGATCGAGTCAAACTCATGGGTGGTGGAGATCAGCTTATTGTAGGAGAGCTTGAATGGAGTGAACTGATTGACGGAATTACGTGATGCTTTCCATTCGTATGTGATGCCGGTATTGAACTCCGCCAGCTTGAAGAAGTGCGGACGGTTCAATATGCTTGCGCCGAGATTGATTGTGGTCCAGTTAAGTTCCCTGTTGGTACGCTTTATAAAACTTGGAGCCAACATACGCGGGAAAGCAAGACTCGCATTCAGTCCGAATTCGTAACTGTTGAACACGCTTCCACGGTTGCGTCCCGTCTGCCATTCATAGGCGGCAGTAAGCTGCAACCCAAGTCTCTCGCCACCGCCGAAGAGATTGTTATGCGACAGACCGAGGATAAGACCCGGACCAAGATAACTGTTGGATTTCGAAGTGGCATTCACCTCTATCGAAGCCTCAATCGGCTGATCAAACTGGCAGGTGGTGTAGACATCAAGGGTGGCGTTTCCGGAAGTGGTGTCCACAGGCACCGGCTGTATCTGTATGTTGCCGAATATACCGAGACGGGAAAGACGCGTCTGCGTGCGATTCATATCACGCACGGAAAATATCTTCCCCTCGCGGAATGTCACACATGAGGGTATGAGATTCTTCCTCAACCGGGCAGGACGCATTACTATGACGTCGCCACGCTTAGTAGGGATTGTATCCGGCGTGCCGGGATCGCTCTGGCTGTCACGCAAGATAGTGGTGTAGATATTGCCTGTGCGATATTGCTGGCGTGCCATCTTGGGAGTGTTGGCGGCGATTGTCAGTTTGATCGCCACATTGCCGGGGGTGATCAATGAATCTGCCAGGAACTCAATATATTCCGGACGGAAATAATAATATCCCCTGTTGCGCATTGCATTGACGATACGGATACGTTCGGAGGCAAGGGAATCCACACAAAACACCTCACCCTTCTGTAGATACGGACTTTTCTTCGCCACGGAATCCACAAAGCGCGCCATCGGTTCCGGCTTGTCAAGATAAATTATGGAATCTATACGATACGGATTCGTAAGACGGATCTCATAGTCCACACCGGCTTTCTTTTTATTGGTCTTGCTGTAGCGTATGTCGTAAGTGGCGGTAGAGCCGAAATATCCATTATTATCCAGAATCTGCTCCATCAGCTTGACACGCATCTCAGGCCTCACCTCACTTATCAGCACAGGAGCCTTCACAAGTTTATTATACAGCCATCCTTTGAGTCCGCCGGCACTGTCGTTCCAGTTGTTGTAGACCCAAAGACCGAGAGGAATCTTTATGAAGGGAGCCACCACGTAGTCATTGGCGTCACAGTTGGCAGCCTCTTTCAGCCCGTCGACAAGCGCAATAGGAGCCTTCTCATCTCCGGGTGTCTCCACATTAAATTTCCCGACACCGGTGTAGCGTGTCTCTCCGGCACCCAGACGACGGGTGGTGGAACAAGACACCGCCGCCAAAGCCATGACTGCCAATGCAATCAACGGCATATATATCCTTATATTTCTGGTCATCATAATCCTGTCATTCTTTATTGGTGATGGAATCGGGTTTTATACTATCCTCTTTTATAACCGCACTCTCGCCGGGAGGCACAACTTCAGTGCTGTCCTTAGGCACCGAATCTTTTGGCAATGCCGGGAACATCGGACGCGCAATAAGATCGGATTTCTTTTCCGGTATCCACGTGCTAAGCCTGAACAGATTGCGGAGATTTGCAAGACGGCGTTTCATCACGAAACCGACACCAGTCTCCGTAATCTCACCCTCAAGGATACTTTCGTAGCCCGTGTGGCGGAACAGACGCATATACATGGTGACGTTGCTCGTCTGCTTCAGCATGTATTCAAACGATATGTCGCTTATCAGATTCTCCGAGAAGTTCTCATCGGCAGAGGCATCAGTGGTGTAGTTGCCGCCGACTGAGATCTTGAAGCGGTTGTCGAACAATGACTTCGACATGCTGTAGCTATAGCTCATCGTGCTTCCGGTCTCTCCGTTGACCGTCTTGTTATACTGATCGACGCCGAAACTGAGGTCTACGCCCTTCACATTATTTGCCAGCCAACTGTTGAGCTGCGATGTGAGCAGACCATAGAGCTGCCCCTGGAGAAGGTCATTGCTTGCTGTCCTGACACCCTGACCGCTATACTGTCCGGTAAGCAAGAGGTTGATCGCCGCCATGCTCCTCTGGTCAGCACTCATCGACAACAGTTCGTTCTGCACGGTCATGTCGTCTTCCGTTGACAGGTCAAACTCCACCTTCGGAGAAGAGAGCGTATTGGATACGGCAAGTTTCACCAGGAAGTTGACAATACGAGAATTGCCGTTCTGGAGAAGATTTGCCTTTACATCATCGGTAGCGGATATATTGAGTGTAGGATTCATAATATCTCCATTCCAATGCACGTTGCTATTGGGATTGAACACAAACTTCTTCTCACCCACCATCGGCACACTATATCTGACGTAGCCGTTGCCTACCGTCAGCTGTCCGTTAAGACGCATATCACCCATATAGTTCTGGAAGTAATTAAGAGTGCCCGATGGAGATACTTCCACTTTACCGTTGCCGGTAGTGGCAGTGCCCGGTATGTCAACCGTCACCTGCACTCCGGGCTGTATCGTAAGACCCGCCACTATTCTCATAGCCATAGCCGGAGCCACGCTGTCGACGACAACCACTTTCGTCGTATCGTTGAAGTTGACAAACTTCACTACATCGGAGGCATCCTGCTGCGTAAGCTGCGCCGTTGTGGGTGACACTGCATATGTCACGTCAGTGGCAGAAAGCACATTCACATCCGCAGTCAGGTTGAGATGGTCAAGCGCACCGGAGGCTGAACCGTTAAGATCCATAAACAATTTGCCATATATGTCGCTTTTCGCCTTCTTGGTGTTGCCGATAAGCTGGAAATTGCTTGCATTCATTGTGAGGTTAAACAATATGGATGAGAAATTCCGCGCATCAACCTCACCATTCAGCACAAGAGGATTGTTGTTGGCTCCCCATATATTGAATCCATTCATACTAAGTATATTGTCAGCGACGTTGATTGAGTCCTGTCCGAATTTCAAGGCAGAACCGATCATAGGCACAAAGACACTCACTGAATCACACGCCAGATTTCCATTGAAGACGGGAGACGTGAACGTGCCCGACATATCAAATTCTCCATTAAGATAACCCGACAGTCTCGCCACATCATTGCCAAGGAACGGATTTGCCACTGACAAGGGGAAGCGCGTGAGTTCCAACCCCAATTTCTTAGGTTCCAGGTTACCCACTGAATCGGGGCGCAGCATCATCTTTGCCACCATTGCATCCTGCTTATCTATCTTTAGGTTCAGCAACGCGCCGGTAGAACCATCGTTGTTGCGTCCAGCCCTCAGACCAAGGTCAAAATCTCCCACACGCAATTTGTCGTACGTGAAATCTGTCACGGAAAGGCTACCTCCACCATACAACCAATCATTGACGTATCCGACATTAAGATCAGCATCAACAGATGCTGTAACAGGGGGGGCGAACACCGATAACTGTAGGAAATCCTGTATCTTGATATTGTCAAGCACAAGATGCAGTTCATCATTACCGTTCTTACCCTCCTGGGTCTGCATAAGTATGCTGCTCTCCTTACTGTTCGCCATGAGATTTGCATCCACACGTTTAGTGAGGAGATTATAATCTATATGGTTGTCGTCATTGAATTTCCACGGCATATAGGCTATCGTAGCCTTCAGTGGCGTGAAATGGACAGACACCACAGAATCCGTGACCGCACCTGTCATACCGAGACGGTAGCCAATCTCCCCCTTCTGGTTGAATTGCGTCATTGATAGAAGCACACGGTTTGAACCGAAATAACCATTAAGATTGACGTCAGCAAATTCCGCAAGCGAGTTATTGCTTCTGTTGCCCATGTGCATGTAGTAGTCAAGCAACTTACCGCGCTGACGTAGATTGAGAGAAAGCGTGTCAGCCCTCATGGTGCCGTTGGATGCCTCCAGCAACCCGACATGACCGCTGATCAGCGAATCATTCGACAAATGGGCATATACAGTGTCAATACTCATGCCCATAGTATGGAGATACTGACCGACAAGCCCTTTACCGGACGCATTGACGTCAAACCGGAACGACGGCAGCGTCCGCTGTATGCCTGCCACGTCAAGATTACGTTCCTTCACCTGATGCATCACGGAATCCGCCACCAGTGAGAAACTCTCGACAAGTGGCTGCAAACCGGTGTCGCCGGCAAATTCCACGCTGGTCATGCTGGCATCCATGCGGGCATTGACCCTATCGACAGTAGACTTGAATGACGCGGTGAGCGCACCCGGCACAGAAAAATATTGATTGCCCGATGTCCATTCCACCTTGTCAAGGCGTATGTCGGCATTATATAGCCATTTTTCCGGACTTGCACTTCCCCGCAGCGTAATGTCCATCTTTCCATTATTAACTTCCGGACTGATCCCAAGCTCATGTAGATCTATCTCCCTAAGGTTCCCTGTTATGTCAAAGGTGTATAGATCGGGAGCCAGCGTGCCGGCACCCTCCACACGGAATCTCATCCCGGAATTATCCGAAGTCGCCACAAGGTCGTAATTACCGTCGCTCAACGTGACATCGGCAGTTATATCCTTCAGAATCTTTTTCTGATATACCAGTGAGTTTATATCGAGCTTCACATCGGTCACTGCATTATCCAACGTAGGATTGAAACCTGCCCCACTCGCAGTCATGCTTCCTGTCACCTTCCCTATACCGAGTTCCGGCATGAAGTAAGCCACATTGACCTCTCTCACCTTAAGGTCGGCGTCATATCTCTCCGACGTCATGCCCACTTTCCCTTGTGCGGCAAGATCTCCGGCAGAAGTCATAAGGCTGAAATTGACGCCATAGTTCTGGTTGTCGGCAGTGGCGTCACCCTTCAGTTTCAGCACTGGTATTCTCATCGGGAGTTTTCCAAGCATACCCTCCACGATGCCTGGATTCACCACGTTACCCTCATACTTAAGGCGCGCCTTCAGCCGCTTATAGTCAAGTGCGTTCTGCGCATGGCCGGAAGCATTAAGCGACAACACGCCGGGCATGGTGATGGTCAAACCGGGGATATCCACGTCTGCCAACGTTCCTTTTGCGCCAAGATCAAAGTTAAGTGGTGTGCGCGACGGTATCTTCCCAATATAAGTATTCAGCGTCGGCATGAATGCCTCAATGTCGGGCATACCGAGACTTCCCGACGCTTTCACGTCAAGAGGAGCCTCCGGCTTCATCTCCATCAATGCAAATGGGATGCCGGCAGTGGCAGACAATGAGGAATAGAGAGTCTTTACCTGAAGATCCTTCAAGGCAAGTCCGGCGGAATCCACCGATACCACGCCACTACCTTCCGTAATCTGCAGTCCGCTACGCTCCTTCGCAGCGATTCTGACTATAGGGAGCTCCACGGTGGACGCTGCATTATAAAATCCGGAGAGAGCGATATCCACATCCTTCACCTCAATATATGAGGGGTCAAAACCGGGCATGGGCGTTGCATCCTTCACGGCATAAATGGCAGCAAAACGGTTAAGTTCCACAGTGTCGCCACGTATTATCATAGGTTGCGACGGGGTTGCCTGCACTGTATCGGCGACGGGGGCGGGATGGGATGCCAGATATTCCGGAGTGGGCGTATAGTAGGTCACGTCGCCATCGGCTGCCCCTAAATATGAAGCGGACACCTTATTATTGCCGAGATCCACCACTCCATTCCTCAGCATGAGTGAACCCGCCTTCAGCGAGAGCGTATCAATCGTAGGCAACATCGACATATCAAAACGGAAATTGTCAAGCCGTAACTCATTTGCCTTTATAAGGAACGGTACGGCGGCGGTGTCGGTAGGGGTGGGCTTCTGTTTCCACACATCCATATACAGCGAGAGATTGCCATCCTTCAACACTCCCTTGTTGAGAAGTATCGAACCGGATGCCATATTTGCAGAACTCTTATCGTCAACCTCAAGCAAGCCCGCCTTCACTTTAAGCACCATCGAGGAATCGGGCGACACCATGCGGTAATAGCCGTCGATGAGTCGCAGGCGGTTGATATCCACGTCAAGGCTGAACAGCGGGCGCAATTTAACGTCGGCAATCACCTCTTTAGCGTAGACCATAGTATCACCACCAGCCTCAACCACTGTCACACCCGACAATGCGACATCGACAGGCCATCTAAGCCGGAATCTGTCAATGCCTATCTTCATGCCCGTAGACTTCTGAACAATATCACACGCCATGTTCTTGACAAACGTCTGCACAGGCGGCACATACAGCAATATGGGCAATGCAATCACTACCAACAGCAACCACATCAAAGTCTTCAGCGTAATCCGAAGCCATTTGTTGCGGATGAGATGACGGCGCGGTTTCTTGCCATCCTCATGGTCTGGAGTGGGGACGTTTCCCTGCTCAAGATCTATATCTTTGTTAGTTTCTGACATAGTGCTATCTTTTGTGGAATTGTGGAATATCGAATTGTGGAATGTAGTATCGTGGAATTTGGAAATCTACGACCAATGCCGCTGAAGACGGCTCCAGAGAAAGACGCATATCACTACACCGGCTACGTCTGCCACCATATCTCCGGGATCAAACCCTCTGCCCATTGCCATCCATCGCTGAATAAATTCTATCAGTATCCCTAATGCGGATGAAATGAAGGCTGCGATAAGCATTACCCCTGATCCTGTCTCTCTCCAGCCATGCTTCCTCTGATAATCCAGCAGCAGCATCACGGAAAGGAATCCGAACATTATGGCATGCACCACCTTGTCGGCACCCGGAAACAAGGTCGGGGCGTCATCCCCCAATGGATCGGGCATCAGTGTGAGCCAAAGAATGAGCAATGTCGTGATTATCGAAAAGAGCCAATAAGGCAATCTTGAAAATATTTCTCTTATTCTGTCCATTTCTTTTCAATTTTTATTGAGGCGGCTTAATTCCGCAACTTCAATACGGCAACATGCGTCCCTACTCTCACTCCTATTAACATTAACATCTGTATAAAAGTTTTAACATTCCCTCCTATTTCCACTATATATTTGCCCGCACTCTCCCCACAGGCACCACATCAGCTTCATCACCATATTTCATCGGTCGGCTCCTCGCCCGACACTCATATCTCACCATTAAGCCACGCATCTATTATCTTGCGCGACAACGAAGGCATAGTGGGTATCGACGGGGGATTCTCACGAGAGAAAAATCCACCCTCTGTAAGTTCTCCATCGGCAAAACTAAGTTCGCCCGACTTATATTCCGCGGTGAAGCCGATCATCAGCTGATATGGATATGGCCAAGCCTGGCTGCCATAGTAGCGTATATTCCCTATCTCAAGCGAAGTCTCCTCCATGACCTCCCTTGCCACACACTCCTCCAGACTCTCGCCTGTCTCCACGAAACCTGCCACCAATGCCATGACCGGACGGATAAGACTACGCGCATGCACCAGCAACGCATCATCCCCCCTCTTCACAAGCACTACTATGGCAGGGTTTAGTCTGGGGAAATACTCTTTCCCGCATTTAGGACAACGCTTGCTTATCTCCGAGCATCGCTCAAGAGGCTCGCCATCGGCAGAGCAATGCCTCTCCGCCTCATTCCAATTGACCAGTTCCATCCCCTTTGCGGCGGCACGGAATTCCTCTTCCGACATGCTGCCCCAGGATTCACGCAATCCACGTCTCACCATACGTTCGTCTGCGTTGCCAACCGAAGCAAGCGATGCAGCTACGTATTCTCCGAAACGATACGTCTCACAACACTCCGAAAGCCCCACCTCTCCGGCTACCGGCAGGCGGAAACGTCCGTCACACTCCGACAACAACAGTTCGCCGCGCGACGTCAATATGTATTTCTCCATTTATTTATCCAGATTTTCAAGCATTTCAAACGGCGTCAGTCCTGTCAGTGGATGACGCCACCAGGGCATCAGTTCAGCCAATGGCTGAAGCACGAAACTCCGCTGCGGCATACGGGGATGGGGTACCTGAAGATGAGGCAAGTCAATCACCTCACTGTCAAACGTTATCACGTCGATATCTATCTCTCGGTCGGCATACCCTCCGGAAGCCGTGCGATGGCTCTTTCCGCTTATACCCTTCTCTATGTTCTGAAGCCTGCGCAACGTCTCTTCAGGATTCAAGTCCGTCTCAAACGTAAGTCCGACATTCAGAAAAGAATGAGTGGAATCAAACCCCCAAGGGACTGATTCCACTACATGACTTATCTCGAAATCACCGAACTCCATGCTTATCGCACGCACTGCCCGGCTAATATTGAGTCTTCGGTCGCCAAGATTGCTTCCGATGTTTACCGATACTAACGCCATCAGAGAGATTTCTTCACTTCCACCTCCTCATACGCCTCTATAAGATCGCCCTCACGGATATCGTTGTAGCCCTGCACTGACAGACCGCAGTCGTAGCCCGACACGACATCCTTGACGTCATCCTTAAATCGCTTGAGAGATCCAAGCTCGCCGGTATAGATCACGATGCCGTCGCGAATGACACGCACCTTGCTCGTGCGCTTGATCTTGCCATCGCGCACAATCGCACCGGCAATCGTACCGACCTTGGAAATATGGTAGGTCTGAAGCACCTCTGCCGTGCCGGTGATCTCCTCCTTGATCTCCGGTGAGAGCAATCCTTCCATTGCATCCTTCACCTCTTCGATAGCCTTGTAGATCACGGAGTAGAGACGTATCTCCACGCCCTCCTTGTCTGCCTCCTTGCGTGCTGCTCCGGAAGGACGCACCTGGAAGCCGATGATTATGGCGTCGGATGCCGCAGCAAGCGTCACATCGCTCTCCGATATGGCGCCCACACCCTTATGAAGCACGTTGACCTGAATCTCGGGAGTAGACAGCTTGATGAGCGAGTCGGAAAGAGCCTCGACAGAACCGTCGACATCACCCTTGACAACAAGGTTGAGCTCGTGGAAGTCGTTGAGTGCACGGCGGCGACCAAGCTCCTCAAGACCGGGACGCTTCTTGGTGCGCAGACCAAGCTCGCGCTGCAACTGCTCACGCTTGCCGGCAATCTCGCGTGCCTCCTGCTCCGTCTCAAGCACGTTGAATGTGTCGCCTGCGGTAGGCGCACCGTTCATACCGAGGATAAGCACCGGAGTAGAGGGACCTGCCTCCTTGACACGCTGGTTACGCTCGTTGAACATAGCCTTGATTTTTCCGTAGTGGGTGCCGGCAAGTATGACGTCGCCCACACGGAGCGTACCATTCTGCACAAGGACAGTAGCGACGTAGCCACGTCCCTTGTCAAGACTTGATTCTATTACCGAGCCGACAGCAAGACGGTCGGGGTTTGCCTTAAGGTCAAGCATCTCTGCCTCAAGCAGCACCTTCTCCATAAGCTCCTCCACGCCGATACCCTTCTTTGCGGATATGTCCTGGCTCTGGTATTTACCGCCCCATTCCTCCACGAGGTAGTTCATTCCGGCAAGTTCCTCCTTGATCTTGTCGGGATTTGCTGCGGGCTTATCTATCTTATTGATTGCAAACACCATCGGAACGCCGGCAGCCGACGCATGGTTAATTGCCTCTATAGTCTGTGGCATCACGTCGTCGTCAGCGGCTACTATGATGATGGCAAGGTCGGTCACTTTCGCACCACGCGCACGCATGGCGGTGAACGCCTCATGACCCGGGGTGTCGAGGAAAGTGATGCAGCGTCCGTCGGGAAGCGTCACGTTGTAGGCACCGATATGCTGGGTGATACCGCCAGCCTCGCCGGCAATCACGTTTGCCTTACGGATATAGTCGAGCAGCGAGGTCTTACCGTGGTCGACGTGACCCATGACAGTCACGATAGGCGGACGCGGCTGAAGATCCTCCTCCTTGTCCTCTTCAGGAGAGATGGCCTCCGTCACATCGGCACTCACATATTCTGTGGTGAATCCGAACTCCTCAGCCACAATGTTGATGGTCTCGGCGTCAAGACGCTGGTTGATCGACACCATGACGCCAAGGTTCATACACGTGGCGATGACGTTGTTGACGGGCACCTCCATAAGGTTGGCAAGGTCGTTTGCAGTCACGAACTCGGTGAGCTGAATGATCTTGCTCTCCGCCTCCTCACGACGCTGATTCTCCAGCTCGCGGTTGTGGATAGCCTCCTTCTTCTCCTTTCTCCATTTCAAGCCTTTCTTGGGAGTCTTGCTGGTGAGACGTGCAAGCGTTTCCTTCACCTGCTTCTGCACATCCTCCTGGTTTGTCTCCGGCTTCTGCGGACGCTCATTTCTGCGGTTGCCGCCTTTCTGTCCGCGGTCGCCACGCTTGCGGTCGCCGCCGCCACCGCCTTGCTGACCCTGCTGGTTGTTCTGACCCTGCTTGTCGCCACCCTTCTTCTTGTTGCGGTTCTCCGATCCGAATCCGGGCTGGGAAGCAGCCTTCTCGATGTCGATCTTCTCCTTCCCTATACGCTTGCGCTTCTTGCGGTCGGCATTCTGCTGGTCAGCACCCTGGGAAGATGATGCACCACCACCCTGACGGTTCTTGTCGCCACGACGTCGGTCGTCTTTACCACGCTTTTTCGGACGTGTCGACTGGTTCAAGCTTGATAAATCGATTTTACCCAACACTTTCAGTTCCGGCTGAACCGGTGGAGTGCTCAGGCGGAATACGCTTCCTGGAGTCTCTTGCACAGTGTTTTTCTGATCTTTCTGCGACTCTTCTTTTACAACGGGAGCCTTCACTTCTGTCTTCTCTTGTATTGTCTTGTTTTCTACGGTTGCCTCCGTGCGTACTGACTCTTTTTCATTACGCACGGGCGCGGGAGCCGCCTGTCGCCCTGCTCCCGGATTGGATGCAGAGGCAGCGATCTCCTCTTTTTTCACATCTTTGCCGCCATTTCTTCCACGGTTGCGTTCATCTCTCTGGCGATCGGAACGCGATCGGTCCTGACGGTCGTCTGAACGTCCTCTCTGGCGGTCGGAATCATGACGGCCACGGGAGTCGCCACCGCGGCGTCCGTTGCCACGGCGGGAGCCTGCATCAAGGTCGATCTTTCCCAGCACTTTCAGCCCCGGTATACCCGAGGTGGAACTGCCGCCCGACATCTCTGATGAGGCAAGATTATCTTTCTTAGGCTTGCGCCGGCCGTCGGTCTGTCCGTCGGCCTCTTTCTTCAATGTCTTGTCGTTGTTGAATTCATTCTTCAGCAACTCAAGTGAGGAGTCGTCTATTCTCGCGTTGGGATTGTTTTCTACACCCACATCATGTCGTCGCAGAAATTCCACCACTGTATTGACTCCGACATTTAGGTCATTTGCTACTTTACTGATTTTTATGCGCATATATTGGTGAAGGGTTGTTTCTTTTAATTTATGAGGAAAGATTTATGGCTCACCGTCGCGAATCAGTCTTCAAATTCAGATCTGATCACGTTGAGCACATGCTCCACAGTGTCGTCTTCAAGATCGGCCTGCTCAAGCTTTTCGGGCGTAGCGTTAAGCACCGCCTTCGCTGTGCCGAGTCCTATGTTTTTAAGCTGCTCGATCACCCAGTCGTCGATCTCATCGCGGAACTCATCAAGATAGATGTCCTCCTCACCCTCCTCAATGTCGCGATATACGTCGATGGTATATCCGGTCAGCATTGTGGCGAGACGGATGTTGAGTCCCCCCTTGCCTATGGCGAGAGAGACCTCCTCCGGATGCAGGAAGACCTCAGCCTTCTTCTCCTCCTCGTTAAGACGGATGGATGAGATACTTGCCGGACTCAATGCACGCTGGATGAAGAGCTGGGGATTGGCGGTATAGTTGATCACGTCGATGTTCTCGTTGCGTAGCTCTCTGACGATGCCGTGGATACGGCTGCCCTTGATACCCACGCATGCACCTACGGGATCTATGCGATCGTCATAACTCTCAACAGCAATCTTAGCACGCTCGCCGGGGATACGCGCCACGGCACGGATAGTGATCAGTCCGTCGTGGATCTCTGGCACCTCCTGTTCAAACAGACGGCGGAGGAAACGGTCGTCGGTGCGCGACAGGATTATCTTGGGATTGTTGTTCTGATTGTCAACACGCTTCACGATCGCCCTTACCACATCGCCCTTATGGAAGGAGTCGCTGGGTATCTGCTCATCCTTAGGCATGATCAGTTCGTTCTGATCCTCGTCTACAAGAAGAGCCTCGCGTTTCCACACCTGGTGAACCTCCCCGGAGATTATCTCACCCTCAAGCTCCTTGAACTTGGATGAGATCGCCTCCTTCTGAAGGTCAAGAATCTTCGACTGGAGAGTCTGACGGAGATTGAGGATGGCACGGCGTCCGAACTTCTCAAAGAAGATCTGCTTTGACACCTCCTCGCCGATCTCACACTCAGGATCGATCTCACGCGCCTCTGATAGCCCGATCTCCATGTTCTCGTTGTCGACGTCATCATCAGCCACGACCTTAAGATTCTGATATATCTCGCAGTCTCCCTTGTCGGGGTTCATGATCACGTCAAAGTTCTCGTCAGAATCAAACATGTTAGCAAGCACCTTACGGAATGATTCTTCGAGAACGCTTATCATAGTGGTCTTGTCGATATTCTTCAGCTCCTTGAATTCGGCAAACCGGTCGACCATATTTACAGTTTCTACTTTCTTTGCCATAACACTTTAGAATTGTAGCATGTATTTAGTATATTTCACCTCATCATAACGGAAGACGTGGTCCACCTGCTCAATGACAGCACGCTTCGCCCCTTCCGGCTTAACCTTCTCCTCGCAAACGACCGTGAAAGCATCATCGCCGACCTCACGGAGCATGCCATGATATTTCTTGCCCCCTTTCGTCAGCACCTCCACTTCGTTGCCAAGATTCTTATCGTATTGACGGCGCACCTTGAACGGCGTGGTCAAACCGCTTGACCCGACTTCCAGTTCATAATCCTCCACGTCGCGGTCAAACGCCGACTCGATCTCGCGTGTAAGATCCACACAACGGTCAATGTCAACGCTCGTGTCGGAATCTATCTCTACCCGTATTTCGTTCTGTCCGCTTATCGACAGATCTACAAGAAAAAGGTCGCTCCCTTCAAGTCGCTCCTCTATGAATGCTGCAAGTGCGGTTTTATCTATCATCTTCTCTTATTTGAGGCGGTTGGATTGCATGCAGAATCAATACATGATGGTAATGGAACCAAGGAATGCGACGCTGCCTGGCAACCGACATTTTGTTAAAAAAGAGGAGGAGACTTACGTCCCCTCCGGAATGTTTTTGCAAAGATAGTAAAAATAATCCCCATTATTATTTAGAAGGGATATCTTTTAATGCTTTTATATATTAAATTAATATTTTTTAATATACATTAAACTAATTTAACTATACCAGCTCCCCTTCTATCGCATTAAGAAAACCTGCCAACGCCGGATTGGAACTAACCACTTGCTTAAGATATTCGCGTGGCGGAAGCTGCTTGGCACCCACCGGTTCGGTAGTAACCTCCACTTTCAGGCTCAGGTAGTCATTTTCAAGTCTGTCACGCAGATATTCAAGCAGACGCCCCATTGAAAGTTCAAAAGACTGCTGCTGCGCCGGATGATCCACGACAATACGATACGTATGCTGGTCTGCCGGCACAGGATGAGAAGCGCGCATGGCATTAACAAGGATATGGAGCGACGGATTGGATGCCGCAAAACTCCCCCATGCCTCCATGAAAACATCATGGTTGATAGGCTTATTGCGTCGGACAAGACCTGAAGCCTGGGGCGACGATGACTGCCGCTGTGCGTTAAGACGGAGAGTGGATGGGCGGGGCGCGACACGCGGACGTCCTGCGGCGGGAGCCTGATTGGGCGACGTCTGTGGAACCGACGGTTGTGGAGCCATTGGCTGCACAGGCGCAGGCTGCGGCGATGTCGACTGCTGAGGCGGCATATACTGTTGGTAGTCGGTCGGCTGCTGGGGTGATGTAGACTGATGCATAGGCTGCTGTTGCACTACCGGTTGCTGCGGTGACGTCGGCTGTTGCGATACCACACTCTCCACAGATGGAGAGGGACGCCGCTCCGCAACCGGATCGCCCAGCGGCATTCTGCGATCCAGCGAATCAAAAGGGGGCGAGGCTGGTTTGAGCAGCTGACATAACCGGATGAGCGTAATCTCCACAAGCAGACGCTTACTTGTGGCAATGCGATAGTTGAGATCACATTCACTCAGCAATCTCATCGCTGCATAATACCATTCCACAGGAAGAGTCTTCGCCTGCTCCGCATATCGGCGTGCCACCCCTTCGGAAGTCTCAAGCAACGTCACAGTGCGCTCATCCACTGCCACCATCAGATCGCGCACATGGGCGGCAAGACCGTTCACCAGGAAGAGTGAATCAAATCCCTTATCGCGTATCTGCTTATATACCAACAGAGCCGACGGCACATCCCCCTCTCTGAAAGCATCCACAAGACGGAAATAATAGTCATAGTCAAGCACGTTGAGATTGTCTATGGTCTTCTCATACGTCACATCCCCCATCGAGGAGGCTGCCACCTGATCGAATATCGACAAAGCGTCGCGCATGGCTCCATCCGCCTTCAAGGCAATCACGCCCAACGCCTCGCGCTCAGTAGTGATACCCTCCTCCTTTGCCACATATTCAAGATGGTCAATCATGTCGTCTACCGTGATCCGCTTGAAATCATATATCTGGCAACGGCTCAATATCGTGGGTATCACCTTATGCTTCTCCGTGGTGGCAAGGATGAAGACCACATTCTTCGGTGGTTCCTCCAGAGTCTTCAGGAAAGCATTGAACGCCGCATTTGAAAGCATGTGCACCTCATCTATTATGAATATGCGGTAATTGCCATTCTGAGGCGGGACATTAACCTGTTCGGTAATCGAACGTATATCGTCGACCGAGTTGTTTGACGCCGCATCCAGCTCCACAAGATTGAACGACGTGCCCTGCTCTATCGCACGGCATGACTCACACTGTCCGCATGCCTCGCCGTCCGCCGTAAGATTCTGGCAGTTGATTGTCTTGGCAAAGATACGGGCGCACGAAGTCTTGCCTACGCCACGCGGTCCGCAAAACAGATATGCCTGCGCCAGACGATGGCTTTCTATCGCATTTTTAAGGGTGGAGGTCAATGCCCTTTGCCCCACCACGGTCTTGAACGTAGCTGGTCTGTACTTGCGGGCCGACACTATATATGGCTTCTCTTCCGACATGCTTTTCTTGCTTTCTGTGGTTTTTGCTTGCAAATATAATACTTTTTCAGACCCCTTCCAATCTGAATATTCAATTTTTAACATCACAACCTCAACAATCTCTTACATTCTCACAACAATATTCTTTCGCTTGCGTTAAAAAATAGAAATTTCCACTTTGAAGGAATTTTATTTCGGTAATCGTAAAAAAATAATAGGATTACTTAGAAGTCGTTTAAACTTCATTATCACTCGTAAAATTCATAACAATGGAGAAAAGCAAACTTTATACCCGTACAGGCGATCTCGGCACCACGTCTCTCGTAGGAGGGAAGCGCATAAGGAAGGACGACACCCGCCTGGAGGCATACGGCACCATCGATGAGTTCTCATCATTTCTCGGAGCCGTATTATCCGATCCGGATTGCCCGCCTCATGAGAAAGAGACGCTGCTCGGCATCCAGAACATGCTTTTCAATCTCGGAGGCTATCTGGCGTCTGAAGTGAATGAGAATGGTGAAAACGCCGTGTGGGTTCTGACTGATGATGACCTGAAGGCTCTGGAACATGAAATAGACCGTCTCGACTCGGAGACCCCGAAAGTGAATGCTTTCGTGCTTCCGGGTGGCACACCCCTCTCCGCCAAGGCTCACATCGCCCGCTCCGTATGCCGACGTGCCGAGAGAAGGATACTGACGCTTGCCGAACGCGAATACGTGGATCCTCTACTAATATCCTACGTCAACCGACTGTCGGACTATCTCTTCATCCTCGCCCGCTATTTCAACCATATCGCCGGTATAGACGAAATAACCTGGCACAGATGACAATTGACCTAAGAAGCGAATAAATCCGGTCAAGACCGACATAAAAGGCGCTGACATAAAAATAGATAAAACTGAAACAAATAACAAATAAAAACTGAAAAACTATGTATTGGACATTAGAACTCGCGTCTAAACTTGAAGACGCACCCTGGCCCGCAACAAAAGACGAGCTCATTGACTACGCAATGCGCAGCGGCGCACCCCTCGAAGTAATCGAAAACCTCCAGGAGATGGAAGACGAAGGCGAGACCTACGAAAGTATCGAAGAGATCTGGCCCGACTACCCCTCCAAAGACGACTTCTTCTTCAACGAAGAGGAGTATTAAGCCGAAAATTGCTCATAAATACAAGACACTCAATCGGATAAACAAAGAACCATTTGTTTGTCCGATTGTTTTTTGTGTCTATATACAAACAAATGCACAAACATAACCACCTCATTCTCAACATGCGCTTTATCCGGCATATCCATTTGTTTGGCTAAAATACAGCCCCTTGCCCGACCTTTGTGAGTATCGTATCCCCATATGAAATATCTCCTCCTGCTTCCTCCTCGTTGGTTCGTTACATTCTATTCTCTTGACAAACGGCTGACACTTCTTGCCAACTCTCGTTACGGAGACAAATACCAGTACACTCTGTCGACATCGACCGCTTCCTCGCCAACTGCCACTACCGCCCCTTCGCCATATGACTCTCTAATATATTATCTTACTGTCATATTGATAATTGCGCAATCAAGAAAATTATATTAAATTTGCATTTGATATTAACAAATTCAATAATAACATGACTGGCAATAATATTATATGTTTTGAGGGTGAGTGGGAGTTTAATTCTCAAAAGAAAGATAATAAATTCAATTTAAACAGCGGAGCTTTGTTGCAATGGCTCAAGGATTTCCATGGTTGCAGCGTAATCCATCGCCATGTATTGAGCAAAGCGGATTTGGAACATTACATGAAGCACATGGCAAATAGCAGGAGCTTTAAGAATCATAATATCATCTACTTTTCCTGTCACGGGTGGGAGCATTCTATAGCTTTAGAGGGAGAAGATGGTAATATAGATTTAAAAGAATTGGCAGAAATGGCTGAAAACGCTAAAAATTTCTTTGAGGGAAAGATTTTGCATTTCAGTGCCTGCTATACTTTTGCCGATGGCAAAGCTGTTGAAGATTTCAAGAAAAAAACGGGAGCGAGATTAGTATGTGGTTATACTAAGAGTGTGGATGCTATGAAGAGTTCGATAGCGGACATGGCACTTTTCAATGAACTGATGTATATTAAAAATAAATTTGGTATAATTACTAACCAGGGAAAGAGCACTTTCCGAAACTTCTATAAATCAATGTTGGATAATCTTGGCTTTGAGGCTTATTGAATAGGAGAGTCTGTTTTCAACAATCTATTCATAATACATAAAAAATCGACTTGCCAAAGTTATACTAATCATTAATATATTTCTTATGGATCAATATAATATTCCTACCTTACCTCTTTCGTATGATCTGGAGACCAAGGCTGTCCTCAAGCAACTCAACAATGCTAATCGTCGGCTTGCGGAGTTGAAGGGTGTAGCTCTGACCATCCCGAATGAGAATATCTTGATAAGTACTTTGACTCTTTAGGAAGCTAAGGATAGCTCGGAGGTCGAGAACATACTCACAACCCAGGATGATCTGTATCAAGGGGCGGCTGCTTCTCTTTCGGATTACGTTATCAATGCGGCAACAAAGGAGGTGCTGAATTATCGTGAGGCATTGGAGCATGGTTTTCATCTTGTCAAGAGTAAAGGAGTGTTGACTTCATCTGTTATAAAGGAAATTCAGAAGATGCTGGAGCACAATTCAGCGGGATTCCGTAGCGTGCCCGGAACAGCTCTTAAAAGCGCTTGTCTATACCGCAATTTTTTTGTAACTTTGCATTAGGAAGTAACGATAATTACCTGAAAATGACCAATAATTAATGGTAAGAATATAGGGCGCAACCCCTAAACAAACAAGCGGACTCTCACTCTGTCGTTACAGGCTCTGGTCAGCCCTCAATACAGAAAGGGAGTCCCACGATTAAGTTTTGATGAACCAACTATACGATATATATTGTGACGAAAGTTGCCATCTTGAACATGACGGGGAAAAGGCCATGGTTCTTGGAGGGATTTGGTGTATCGATTCTATACGCAAGAGAATCGCACGAGATATTCGAAACCTAAAGGTAAAATATGGACTCAATCCTCGTTACGAAATGAAGTGGAACAAGATTTCCAAAGGGAAATTAGAGTTCTATATTAAGGTAGTGGAATATTTTTTTTCCAATGAGAATCTACACTTCCGAGGAATGGTCATTCCAGATAAAAGTATGCTTCGCCATGCAGATTTTGGTCAGACACATGATGATTTCTATTACAAGTGCTATTTCAGCCTGATTAAAACTTTATTGCAGCCCGGAGACCATTATAATATCTATCTCGACATTAAGGACACCCGTGGGGAGACAAAGGTCAGAAAACTTCATGATTATCTATGCAATAGCAAGTATGACTTTAACAGGGATATGATTCGTAAAGTGCAGCAGGTTCGTTCTCATGAACTTGAACTCATCGCGTTGGCTGATGTGCTCATAGGATCTTTATCCTACGTGCATCGTGGCATGAACAGCAGTGATTCCAAACTTGCTGTCATCGAGAAAATCAGACAGCTGTCCGGATATACTCTTTTGCAAAGTACTCTTTACAGGGAGGATAAGTTTAATGTTTTTATTTGGCATCACTCAAAATGATAGGATACGATAATCTCCCGGAAAAAATATGTCTTGAAGATTACGGAGGTAACTACAGGGCATACATAGATGCTGTATATGCTGTGTTCGAGAGAGACTTCATCCGGCATAAATCCACATTCGGCACTCATAGGCTTTCGTTGAAATACCATCCGGAATTTCAACGAAAGGGCTTATACATTCTATCACATGACTCACAAAGGAGACATTGAATCGGAACGAGAGCCGAATCTTCGCAGATGTGAGTGCCTGCCTTGGACCCGCCCTACTATTGAGAATACCGAGGATTGGAATCTAAAATTCTGGCGTCAATCTCGCCAACATTCCAACAACCGAGTTTGTATAGCTCTTGAAACAGAGGATGATACTTACTTTGTCATTCTTGATGTACGTGAAACTTATGTTCTATTATGGACAGCCTTCCTTTCTGAATACAGGCATCAATCAAAGAAAAAACTGAAAGAGTATGAGGAATGGAAAAAGAATGAAGGTGTTGGCATCAATACTCCGGATGAACTGATCGCGTTGATACAGGAGTCCATAAAAAAAGCAAGAGGCTAACCTGTTCAGCCGCCTCCGTAACTCCTTCAACTGCGTGGTTGATGAGCTAATCGTGTCGCAAAATTACGACTTTTCCATGAGATAAACAAATTTTCGGGTCTAAAAGTTGAAAAAATAAAGGTGAACGAATGTGTAAATATGTGAAGTGCTGATGTGTCGCTGATGATAGTTCAGAATATAAGCGTCAGGTATACACGAAGTCAGGGGGCTACTCTCTCAACTACGGCACCGACCCTCCCAAGTGGAGAGCCGGTGCTATATTGTGCAATAAAGAACGATATTGCAGTTATATGTCAAGCAACCTGCCGTTGTCGTTCCATTGACCATACATTTCACCACGACGTGTGGCATCAATGAACTTTTGTAGGCGGCTATGGAAAAGCTCCGGATCATTCCTTTTTATCTGAATCGTATCAATGCGCACCCTTCGATACAATTCCGGGAATGAATTGAAATTTTTCCAAAGGGGATCTTCCTGTTTTAAGGCTTCCAATATCTCTGGCATTATCTCAAATTCTTTGGCGGGGTATTGAGCGCGACCAGCCTCCGTCATTCTGCCAAGAAGTTCCATCCTTCTGCATCTCGCTTTATTCAGCTCCGACCATATAGAACCTTTGCGACGGGGCACAAACCTCTGACGGGTAATGCCATCTTCGAATTTCTTGGTCATGCCATCAATCCAACCAAAGCACATCGCCTCCTCAACAGCATCAACATACCAAAATGTCGAGCCATCATCAACAGGCATACCTCGTTTGACAGCAATCCAGCACTCTTTCTCCGTGTCGTGATTGACCACCAGCCACTTCCGAAACTCATCAAGATCTTTAATATCGAGAACATTATTCATAATGATATACGTTATACCGTTTTCCTCCCAATAATGGTCATTTACATGGTAATCCTTATATCCCAAGTTCCGCTTTATTTTCTTTAGGGATGGAACTCCTCCATGCAGTATTCTCTAACCTCAGCGGCGTGTCACGTCCTATGATGTTTAAGGATGTTCGGGTTAATTTGTTTTCATGTTGCAAAGATATAGAACAAATTCGACAGATGCGCCAAACTCTAAAGTAATTTATTCTTACTGCGGTCAGAGATTACGCATACCAAAGACCTGATAGTGTATTTGTAGTTCCGCTCGGTTGTCTAAAAGACTGAATCGAAAGGGCTGTATTCCATCGCCTTTCATCGTCAAATATACGTGTCTATCTCAACATAGATAATCAAGTGATATTCAAGGCTAATTGATTTCTTCAACTAAGAGGAATATCAATTGCAAAATATCTCATAAACCAAAGACATTCAATCGGATAAACAAAGAATTATTTACACGACTTCGGGATAAAAGAGACCTGAAAATTGGAATAGACGCTTAAAAAAGTTGCCATTTCGTTTGGTGATATCAATGACATTTAATAATTTAGAGGCACCAAACAATAAAGCACATATCATGATTATCATGGATAAAGTTAGCGAAATCTTTTGCATGTAGATGATTTTTGCAAAGAGTTTGGTACAGAGATGGCAAAACAGCCACTCCCAGCCTCATAAGAACGTCAATTATTGAAGTAGAAATATCTAACTATCAAAAGAATGATCGGATATAAATATTTCGGATATGTTTTTTTACTCACATGTTTTATAGCATGTGGAACAAATACAAGTGCTGAAACAGGTGTGGAGCAAATTACAGAGGATGTAACAATTAATGATACAATTGTTGAAAATTCGGCTGATTCCGTACTGATTAATCGTGTTTATGATAAGTTCGTATTTGCGATTGATGCTGAGGGTAATGATAATCCAAAGGATTATTTCACAACCAACGCATTGAAAAAACTTCAGCACGACTATGAATTTGATTGTGACAGAGGACCATGTTACGCTTACTATGCATTGAGAACGCAAGAACAGGATTCTAAGCCAGATTCGGAAGATGTATCAAATATCCGCAGAATAGAGTCTATTGGCGATGGATGGTATGTCGTATCGTACTTGGATATGGGATGGTCCGGTATGACTCGTATAAAAATCGTTGATGGAAAAATTGACGACTACGAGCGATGTGTCTCCGATTTATAATTGTTTGTGATGATTGCGCGAACCACCATTTTTATTTCCCATGTTTCCTCTGAAATATATATTAAATTACTGAATATCTTTTCCCAAATACTAAACATCTTAATGCAATGACTACTAAAGCAGCTGAAATCTGTCGTTATTTCCGTGATGTATTGACCTTTAGGAATTATATCGAGGTTCCTGAAGATAATGATTCCTATTTCACTATCTCTGATGAGGAACTGAAAACGGGAAAACTTAAGAAAGATGATACCCGACTGAGATTGGCTAAAAAGTGGTCTTCTGAAGATAAAAAAGATGATGATGATAATCTTTTGGAAATCATTCTGATTCCCAAAATCGTCGTTGATATGGAGCCCAAATATACTCCAACTAAAACAAAGGATGCAAATCAGGTATGGGAATATAAGAAAATCAGCCTTCTGTATATAAAAGCTACCTTAGACAGGAAATCCTTCGAGATAAGGAATAAGACCGGAGAGAGTCTGGTCTGGGCTGACCCATTGGTGAAAAGTGCAGATAATATATTCGTGGAGTTCTTTCGTGAATTGTTCTATAAAATATTCAGGAAAGATTCACAGGGTGAAATGGTAAAGTTCAGGTTTAAGAATGCTCCGTTGGAGTGTGGAGAGGAAAACTGGGATCAGTATATTACCGGAGTTGACAAACATTTTGAGAAACGTACCGGCAAAAGCCTTTTCAATTCAGATAAACTCTCTGATGAGTATGGTAATTCCCATAATTTGTATATGGATGATCATCGACGGCAAACAATTGTAATGAAAGACGATGTAGTGTTTGCCAGTAAAAATATCGAGAGTCTACTTCATGTAATCGAGAATAAAAGAGATGAAAAATTACCTCTTTTTGAAAAAATGATTCTTGGGAACGAGAAGAGAAAGATTCTGAATGAGCACAAAACAGGAGAAAACCTTAAGAATCATCTTGGGCAGATGAAGGCTGATTTCCCTCTGGCGGATGCACAACGTGATGCGGTGCATTGCGCCTCTATCTTAGGAAATGGGGATGTTCTTGCGGTTTCCGGACCTCCGGGTACCGGCAAGACTACCATGTTGCAAAGCATTGTAGCAGATATGGTGGTTAGAATGGTGGTCAACCATTATGTGGACGGCGACATAAATGATGAAGAATCTTATAGTGCCCCACTTATCCTTGCATCTTCAGCCAATAATAAAGCTATAACAAATATAATAGATGCTTTCGGCAACGAGGATGACGACACTTCGAAAGAGGATCTGTTCCACAGATGGTTATGCTATGAATCAAACGGGTGCAAAAGATTTGTGCCGATGGCAGTGTATTGTCCTTCAGCGTATGCAGGCAGAAAAAGGATTTCACAATATTTCGTCACCGGCATGAAAGGAAGTGATGATTACAAATGCTTGCGAAAAAAATATGCGACCGATTCATCTGATTTCTGCAACAGAGCCATACGTGCATTGTGGAAAGACGAAATATTTGAAGATAAAAAGATAGAAATAGGGAAAGGGAACAGCGATAAAGAAATAATCGGAGCCATACTCGCCGAACTAAAATATAGGATTGGCAAACTCCACAAAAAAATTACTTATATAGGTGCTCAGATAGAGCATAAAGCTACCTCTTCTGCCTATGTGAAGAATATCATAGACAGTTTGTTTCTTGAATATAATACGAGAGAATCTGTCAAAAGATTTGAGACACTTTATAAAGATAACCCGGAATCTGTAAGAGATGATCGGGAATCACTTGACCGTTTACTCGACTTGACTCTTCGCTTCGATCTTTACTGGCTCGCCGTGCATTACAATGAATGCAGGTGGATTATACTACTTAAAAATAAAAGCAATAAGGATAATGAACCAAGAGAGGTATATGGCAAGTATTTATGGAATGAGATAAAGTATATTTGTCCGTGTGTGATAGCCACTTTTTACAGAGCTCCAAAATTATTTGAATTTAAATCAAAAGACCGCCTGAGATATAATTTCGAATTGGCAGACCTTCTTATTGTTGATGAGGCAGGTCAGGTAAGTCCGGAGATTGGGCTTCCGACTTTTGCCCTTGCCAAGAAGGCTCTTGTAGTCGGGGATGTGAAGCAGATTCCTCCTGTGCATAGTGTACCGGAATGTTCGGAAGAGACTTATTGGTCGAATAGGGTCAATCCTGAAATGAAGGATACGGAAAGAGACATCCTTTCATGTTGTCGTTCGAATGTAATGGCAATATCAGAGAATAGGTGTAATTATGAGAGAATCACGCAATCAGGTAAAAATGAACCCGGTCTTTTTCTTAATGAGCACAGGCGTTGCGTAGATGAGATAATTGATTACTGTAATAAATTGATTTATTGCGGAGAACTTGTTCCCAAGCGTGGAAGTAATACAAAGAAGGGTAGTAATCTTCCCCCACTTGGAATCTATATAGTGGAAAGCAACAGTGAGCTCAAAAGCGGCAGCCGCTTCAATCAAAAAGAGATAGATGCCATTTCAGAATGGCTTGCGCAAAATGAAAAGAAAATTGAAGGTATATACAACAAAAGGATACAGGAACTTGTCAGTATCATCACGCCATTTAAAGCACAAAGTCTTAAGATAAAAGAAGACGAATATCTGAAAAAGTTCCAAAGTGGTACAGTTCACACTTTCCAAGGAGCCGAGAGTCCGATAGTGATATTTTCCCTTGTATATGGAGCAAACGATAATCCCACTTTCATCAAGAGCAATCATGAACTTATGAATGTGGCAGTATCGCGAGCCAAAGACCATTTCATAATTTTCGGGAGCAAGAGATGCCTTGAGAATAATCGTAAGGACAAAGCATGCCGGCTGCTACAAGATAAGCTGGAATCCCTCAATAATCCATTCTAATCTGCATCATACGCCTCCGTCTTATCATTTGACGGAAGCGTATTGATTCATCGTATGTCTGCATCCGTTTTGAGATACGAGATTTCATCCGAAGAAAATGAGGGGCAAGACGGCTACGAACCATTCCGTAGTAGAGGATGTTTATCATCATTATGTGATTGTTCAATACTCTTTTTTCAAAATTCATTCTATGGAAAACACAACGGATAACAACATTAACCCGACTGCCGACTGGCGGGGGCTCACCATCTATCAGGTGATGGTGGGCTCTTTCATCCATTCTCCCGAAGGGGCAAAGGGGTATAGTAAGATGTGGGGACCTGACAACAATACAAAGGATGGTAATCTTCAAGGCGTCATTGAGGCTCTTGACCATATCGCTTCCATCGGAGCAAATGCCATCTGGCTTACCCCCATATTTGATAGCCGAGGTGCCTTCGGTGGTGAGAAACTTCAGGCTTCCGGTTATTTCGCGAAAGATTATTTTGCCATTGACCCACATTTCGGCACTGAGGATGACCTGCGTGAACTTGTCAATAAGGCGCACGAGAAAGGTATGTATGTATTTCTTGACGGAGTGTTCGGTCATCATGGAGGGGTCGAGAAGCCGTCACCATCGGGACACACCATTGACTCCACCCCTACCCTTAGCGAACGAGGGGAAGAAGGGGGCAAAGGCAACGTGAAATACCCCGAATCCCTGGAATATTTCAAGGAGGTGGCGACATATTGGATCGACAAGTTTGAGATTGACGGATGGCGTTTCGACCAGGCATACCAGCTCTGTCAGGACGGGCATAACTACTGGGTGGAGATTCGCGATGCCATACGGGAGGTGTGCGACCGTCGGCGCAATGAAGGGAAACAATGGGGCGTGCTCGGCTACATGGTAGGGGAAGACTGGAGCGATGCCGCAGGAATAAGCTCACGAGTATATCGCGACGGCGGATTGACGAGCGCCTTTGATTTTGATGGGAAGACACTCATCAGCGGACCGATGGGAGACCTGTCTGACGGTGGTCTCAACAACGGATGGGACGACGTTATTCACATCTACTCCAACCCCACCTCACGCGGATATTGCTCTGACGACGTGCTTCCCAACCTCTTCATCAGTAATCACGACGGATTCCGCGTAGCCGACCATTTCTACGACAACGATGATGAGATTAACGTGAAGACCCGTTTTGCAATACTTGCCGGCTATCCCGGACCCGTCACCCTTTACTACGGCGATGAATTTGCCGACCTCAGCCGTGACGACGACGGTGCGCAGCCCGACAATGCCGCGCGAACTTCGGGACACATAATGGCTGACGACGAACGTTCGGCAAGAGTCTACAACTACGTGGCAAAGGTAATCAATTTCCGGAAAGAGAATCCGGCAATGTGGCGAGGCACACAGGAGTTCAACCGTTACCGCAACGGTGATGCCGAGGTTCTCGTGGTCACAAAGACCGACACGGATAGCGACAACAAGGCGGTCATGATCTTCTCCGACCACGACACCACCGAGATTATCCCCGGCATCCCCTATCCCGTCGAAGTGAAAGCCTACGTCCCCGAGCTCCTGCGCATCAGCTGACACCTTTTGCCTCCTCTCTTATTTTTTTCGAGATAAGTGAAGTGAATTGTGACAAATTTACCCAACCTTCCCAAACATCTCCATTATATCGTAGCGTATCTGGAGTATCGGGTACGATACTCCAGATACGCCAGATACACCCTATGCGGAAGGGTACACGAAATACATTTGATATCATTTGGTAATCAGTAATGCGCGATATTATTAGGAGAAGCGGGAAATGTTTTTTCGTGACTATGACTATTGGATTGGGATTGAATTACTGAATTTTTTTTGTAACTTTGCAGTGCCGTTCACAAAGAGCGGGATGAAATGAATACAAATAATGCATATCAGGTAAGCTCAAAAGCAAAAGTTCGCAACTGCTCATTCATGGAGAATTGGAAGAGTACGCAGTGATTGTGCGCTCTGTCCTGATTCTATGATATTCAAGGAATATCTCTGTCTGCCGGGCTACTGAATTGCCGGCTAATATCATAATTTTCCACTCTATTTTTTCATACATGAACAATCCACGATTGCTCACGGTGCTGTTTGCGTCAGCATTGGCGGGGCATGCCATCTGTGCATCCGCTCAATCTGCTGTCGTCATGTCGCCGGAAGAGCTGTTTGCAACTGCCGAAACCCATAGCCGGCAGTTACGCCCGTCATTCTCAAGCGAGGAAGTGGCGCGGCAAGACGTAAGAGTAGCCAAAGCCGGACGATTGCCGGATATAAATGCCAACCTGTCATTAAGCTACATTGGCGACGGCTTCACCACCCGGAGGGATCTCTCCGATTATCAGAAGGCTCCGATACCTCATTTCGGAAGCGGGCTATCCATCAACGTGTCGCAACCTGTATATACAGGCGGAGCGATAACGGCAGGGATCGAAATGGCGGAGCATAGACTTACCGCCTCAAGGTTCGCCACCGAACTGCAACGCGATAATATCAGGTTCAACCTTGTAGGCGACTACCTCGACATCTACAAATATATGAATCTGCGCGAGGTGGTGGATAAAAACATCTCGCAGGCAAGGACGGTGCTTGCTGAAATGACGGCACGCCACGAGCATGGCACAGCCTTGCAGAACGACATTACACGCTACGAACTGCTTGTATCTAATCTTGAGCTACAGCTTATCCGAATCAATAATACGATTGATATACTCAACCATAATCTCGTGACTATCGCCGGGCTCCCGGCGGATATTACCGTGCTTCCCGACACCACAATCCTGTCAAAGGCACTACCGATGAAGCAAGAGTCGGAATGGCAGGGAGAAGCCTCAGCCAACTCTCCTGCGATACGCCTTGCCGAATCAAGCCGGGATATCAGCCACACCTCCGAACGTATCGTCAAGGCGGAACGGCTCCCGAAAATAAGCCTTCAGGCAGGATGGAACATCGACGGTCCGATTCTCGTGGAAATTCCACCGATAAACCGCAATCTGAGCTACTGGTATGTAGGGGTAGGCGTATCTTACAACATCGCTTCCCTATATAAGACTGACAAAACGATTGCCAGAAGCCATGCCGCCTCAATCCATGCCAATGATGAGCTTGCAGCCGTCAGGGAGAACGTGGAGATGGGGATGAGAGCTGATTATGTACGCTATCTCGAATCATACGAAGACCTGAAGACGCGGCAGAAAAGCGTGGAGCTTGCCGAACGGAACTACAATATCACCACCACAAGATATTCGGCAGACATGGCATTGCTCACAGATCTTCTCGATGCCGCCAATTCCAAACTGGATGCGGAGCAGAAACTCATCGACGCTCGCATAAACATCATCTATTATTACTACAAACTTCTATTCACTTCCGGAAAGATATGACACATCGCACTAAAAAAATCCTCTCCTACGCATTGACCCTCATCGTGATAATAGGAGCCGCCGTCTGGGTCGGCTCAAGATTCCTGCATCTCGGTAATGTTGAATTTACCGACAACGCCCGCATACAACGTCAGATTGTGCCGGTCAACAGTAGGATACAGGGCTATATAAAGGAGATACGGTTCAAGGAATATGAAAAGGTCAGCAAAGGCGACACGCTGGTCATTATCGACGATGCCGACATGCGGCTTCGCGTGGCTCAGGCAAATGCCGACTATCAGAATGCGCTTGCGGGGCGCGGTGTGGCAGACCGTTCCGTCGGTGTCGCATCGGCAAATGCCGCTGTAAGTGCTGCTTCAATAAAGGAGGCGAAGGTGCTGATGGATAATGCTGCCGTCGAACTTGAACGCTACTCGGCATTGCTCGGCAAGGATGCCGTGACTCGTCAGCAATATGACGGCGTGAAGACTGACTACGAAGCGAAGAAGGCTCGCTATGAGATGCTCTCTCGTCAGCGCGAGGCGACAACGAGCGTAGTGACAGAGACACGCGAACGCTTATCCCAGACAGACGCCGGGATAGAATTGACAAAATCGCTGCTTGAGACGGCACAGCTGAATCTGTCGTACACGGTGATCACAGCCCCATGCGACGGCTACTCCTCTCGCAAGGAGATACAGACCGGACAGCTCGTGCAGCCTGGACAGACGTTGCTGGATATCGTCGAGAGTGGCGAAGTGTGGGTGGCGGCAAATTTCAAGGAGACCCAGATGCATCATATCCATCCGGGGAGTGAGGTGGAGATAACGGTCGATGCAATACCCGGCAAGGTATTCGCCGCCCGTGTGAAATCAATATCGACAGCTACCGGGGCTGAATTGTCGGTGCTACCGCAAGACAACTCTGCCGGAAATTTTGTGAAGGTTCGGCAACGCATACCTGTGAGAATTGAGTTTATAGGCGACAGTAACCCGTCAGACCTTGATCTGCTGCACGCCGGAATGAATGTTGAATGTAAAGTGAGATATTGATATGGGCGACTGGCACGCACCTCAAGGACCCTTCGACATTCCCGATGTGCCCGACTACATTCCACGTAAGCTAAAACCCTGGCTGTTCATCCTCTTTGTGCTGATAGTTCAGTTCTCAGGGGGCGTGTACCTTGCCGCCGCCACTGATATGGTTGGATCCACGGCATTGATGCAGGAAGACATACTGATGGCGGGTTATGCGTCGCTCGTCGGTATGTCGATCAACTTCTGCGTCATGTTCAGGCTGAAATTCCGTTTTTCCAACAGAGTAAGCCTGCTGGTATGCGGCGCGGTGCTGATAGCCGCGAATCTTATCTGTGCGCACACTGCAAACATGCCTCTGTTGGTGACGACGTGTTTTGTGGCGGGCTGGTTCCGTATGTGGGCAACCTTTGCATGCAACTCCACCATCCAGCTGTGGCTCACCCCAACACGCGACATGGCAGTATTCTTCTGCTACGTGTATCTTGTGGTAGACGGAGTGATCCAGTTGAGCGGTATAGCCACAATCTACACCGCTTTCCTGTCGCAATGGGAGTATATGCATTGGATCATGATTGCACTTCTCGCCCTGATGATGCTCATGGTACTGATATTTGTCAAGCCGGTAAAGGGACCTATTCAGATACCACTGCTCGGCATTGACTGGATAGGTGCCGTACTCTGGAGCATCTTCATGCTCTCTTTCACGTTTATATGCGTATATGGCAACTACTTCGATTGGTGGGATGCCATGGAAATCAGAGGAGCGGCACTTCTCGGAATCGTGAGCGGCGCAATTAATCTGTGGAGAGCCACGTTCCTGCATCATCCCTACATCTCGCTACCGGCACTCACCAACCGCAACGTGATAAGAGCCACGCTCATATATTTGGTATTCTTCACTCTGATGGCTACGGAGCACGTGTTTGAACATAGCTATGCCGCCACCATACTCGGCTTTGATGAAACAAATCTCATTGATCTCAACTGGTACGTTTTTTGCGGCATCATAGTAGGTTGTGGGTTCACCTACGTCACGTTTGCCCTTAGGAAATGGAGATATAAGACCATGACGGCAATCGGCTTTGCCCTTGCCACTATCTATCTTGCCTATTTCTATTTCTTCATAGACTATGGCATTGAGAAGGAGATGCTGTTCATTCCGTTGTTCACGCGTGGAATGGCGTCGGTCATCATATCGATTGTGTTCCTCACGTCGATTGTGCAGAGTGGGCTGCATTTCTTTGTGTTTCCACAGGCATTGACTGTCAACGGCTTTACGGGAGCCGTCATGGGGGCTACTCTCGGACCTGCCATGATAGGCGAAGCTCTACGTCATACAATGGCGGAGAATGCTGCAAATTTAAGTGCCGGTTTTGCATTATTTGACTTCCGGAACTATACTATGCCACTGCATGACCTCTATGGATTGGTGCAACGACAGGCTCTCATTGTCTCGATGAAGGAGATCTACGGAATGCTTCTCATCATATCCCTTATCTCGCTATTTCTGATACTGATAAGCTACTCCCCCATCCGACCGATGGCTATTTTCCCGAAATGGAAGAGGATTAGAAAAATCTTCAGGAGGGAGACGAAAATCGCCGTAAGTAGCTGCGCTCAATAAGACTATTCCCAATCCCCACCCTTGTATCGGTTGTATCGCTTGTATCGGTGTGATACAACCGATACAACCGATACAACCGATACGTAAGGGCACGAAGAAAAGAAAGAAAAGAAAGAAATTTTTATTTTAAATATTTAAAAATTAATAAATTTCTTTCTTTTCTTCGTGCAAACATCACGGGGGATTCTTTGTGCGATGGCGGTTGGTCAGAAGGAGATGAGGCTGGTGGGGCTAATTGACATTATTTATGGAGATGGCAATGCATAATGTTGCCGTCGGAATCACGCAGGTGCAGCCCATTACCTTCGCAGTATCGCCAGAAGGAGCAGTCGGCACATACGCCGCATCGCATCCATTGCCGGTCGCGGTAGACACCGTAGCGGTTCTGCCATACGTCCCACAGGTCATCCTTGTAGATATTTCCCTGTGTGTAGTCTGCCCGTATGCTCGGACACGCCCCGATACTCCCGTCAAGCAGCACAGACGCGACACTGACTCCAGCCTGACATTCAAAGAAATAGTCTCTCACCTCACCTTCATAGCCTCCCATGAATCCTTCGCAACAGAATGAGCATCTTATGCGCTGCTCCTTCCTCGTAGCGGATATGAACTGCATCAGCGTCTCAACATTCTCTCTTGTCAGCTCGAAATCAGGGTATTGCGCTGCCCTTCCGGACGGAAAGATGGTGAAGAGTCGCCAACGTTTCACTCCGGCTCCTATCAGAAGCTCCTTCAACTCTTCAAGCTGCGGCAACGATCTCCGATTGACGCATGTGACCACATCAAAATTCAGATCATCGGCTTTCGCTACCAGTCTGATCGCCTCCAATGCCTTTTTGAACGACATCGGATGATTGCGCATCCAATTATGGGTCTCCTCCAATCCGTCAAGACTTATGGTGATGTTATGCAGTCCGGCTCTCCGCAGGCTTTCAAGCCGGGCGGCATTCAGAAGAAGTCCGTTAGTCACGAGTCCCCACGGAAATTCCATGTCATATAGCTTTCGCCCGACGTATTCTATATCATTGCGCACCAATGGTTCACCACCTGTGATAATGATATTGAGCTTGTGGGGATCAACATGCCCACGTAATGATTCCACCACCCTGATGAAATCATCCGCCGGCATATCAGCCACCTTTGAACTGCTCTTGCAATCGCTGCCGCAATGTCGGCATGAGAGGTTGCATCGCCACGTACATTCCCAGAAAAGCTGTCTGAGCATGTGTTCACGCCGACGGTTAATCTTAATCGGACGGTTAAGTTCAAGAGCGATGCGCTGTTTAAATGAAAGCGGTTTCATTCCTCCGCACGTTTCTTGAGATTAAAATCTACCGTGGCAGTAGCTTTTCCCATATACCATATATTTTCATCATCCTTATCTCGGATAAATTTCAGCTCCACCTCTACCGAATCGGGTTCAAGCCGATTGTCGTCAGGGATACAGACCACCTTCATCTTATCAAGGAAACAGGTTCCTGCCACCATGTAATTCCCCTCGAAATCCGTATAAGCGGTTGCACTCGAATATACGCCTGACGGAATTTGGGGATCTGTCACTCTCATCGTTGCCTTTTCCACAGCCTTACCATCCTCCGACATGACGTGTCCTTTTATCTCAAACGAGCCGGTAGGAGTGCCATACATCAAGGGTCCATCCGGTCCATCACTTGATGAACATCCGAAACCGAGAACTGCCAGTAGCACTGCGCAGATACGCGAGACCACACCCATGAAATTAAAATTTTTAAGATTCATAACATTATTTGATTAATTATTCTGATAAATGCCATTAATACCCGGCACTATTTATCAGATACGCAAAAACGGCAAATACTGCATGACCATCAAAAAAATTTTTTATCTGATGGCTCCCGATGAAGTGGATGCTTCATTTATCTCATCGTTTCTTCCGACTTTCTTACCATAATTGAACGTATAGCTTGCCGTCAGCGAAAAATTCATACCCTTTGTCGGGTCATACGCCTTTTCATTAAATCCGTAATAATCCGTGTCAAGCCTCGTGACACATCCCAACATACTTTTCCTAAACGGATTAGCCACCGCCAACCCTATATTCCAATGGGTATTACCCCACCCTGCCTTCAGCCAATAATTATCACTTTCCCGACGATGGGAATAGGTGCCAGAATAGCCCCGGAAGCCATTGTTGTAATGCCCTCTCACGTAAAAGTCGCCTAAATAATATGACACGTCTAAATTAATCATAAACATTGTATTCTCCGCACTATATCTTCCCTCCACATTCTGATACGCCAACTGTGGGGCTGTCGAGAAATGCAGTCTGTTGCCAAACGTTTTCAATGAGAACGACATGCCTAACGCAGCCTTATGATAATTCCCGTCATTCTCCGGTCTGCGCAATATTGCCTTGTCGTGGTCAAACAATAGATATGAATCGACCGCATGATTATTCTCCAGATAATATTGCATGTAGGCAGAGGCTGAGAAGGCATTCGACATCAGCCACGTATAATTGACGGCACACAAGCCGACATTATAGGCTTTCAGATTCTCGTTGCCGGAATAATACATCAACTCATTCTCACGTACCACTGCCGGATTAAGCATCGAGGCATCTATACACTGGATCTTCGTGATCCCTTGAAACCGCAATGAATGCTTCTCGCTGAAAGCATATTGCAGCGAAAAATATCCATACGGCATACATTTTCTATCGCTTGCATCACCTACCCTGTTGTCATAATAGATGGCACCACCCCCTATCCTACCGTAGAACTTATCCTTTGTGTAGGAATAAAAGAGAGTCGGGCCCAGTAGGAACATACGCAGACGCTTATTGTAATCCGTATCGCCCGAATAGTTGAGGCATCTGTTGGAATACATCCCCGACAACCCTAACTGCAACCCATGCACACCAAACTGTTTTTGGGAATAAAGATCCCCCACCCAGGTCCATCCATTCTCCTCCATATTGTTGGCAATATTGATTCCGGATGAATAATCCCGGTTGATTTCATTATGAAGATAACTGACGGAAGTGACCACCTCCAAAGCCCATTTCTTCGGGAGTGAGAAATAATAGTCAAGAGTGAATCTCGGTTCCATGGCAGTTCTGTCTGATAGTCGGCTGTAGGTCTCACAGTCAAACGCTTCCGGTCTGTAATATAGCAGTCCCGACATATCATCGTGAGGGGTAGAAGTGTACGCGAAATCCAGATAATGGGTCAGTTGCATCTTCTCAGTAGCATATATAGCCCGGGCAGAAACCGATGGATTCTCAGATTCATATTTTGATGAAGACGTAATCCGGTTACGCTCTATCAGCCCGGAAGGGAATTTGAAATATCCGGTCTCACTCGTGCCGGAATGGGCGTCATTACGCATCTGATTATACACATTGACGTCGAACACCGTCTTCCCACGTGTATACTTACCGTATATACTCTGTGTGCCCCGGTAGAAATCGTTGAAAGTATTATCCGAATACAGACGCACGTAGCCCCCATAATCATACCTCCTCATTATTATATTAACCACGTGACTCTCGTTGCGGAAACGCGGGTCATCTGGAAAATCCAGTACCTCCACACGCAATACGTCGCGGGTGTTGAGGGCATCTATCTCTTGCGGAGATGCCGGAAGCCAGTCGATAAATAATGCTACCGGCATACCCTCGGAGGTAGACACACTGTTACCGCTCACCTGCAGCGTAGGCACCATCATGTTCTGAAGTAATTCCGCGAGATTCTGTGAAGTATTCTTCTGTCGCGACGTCGGTATATAAGTGCTCTTTACAGCGGAAGTATACGCCGACTTAGCGTCAACCACAACCTCCTGCAGGTCTCTTATCACCGTAGAATCCGGCACGACCTCCTGCGCGACAGATTCAACCACACACAGCATCGTAGCTGCAATCATAAAATTCACTTTCATATCATGAGTTTTTAACCTTAATAATGATGCAAAGTTAATGCTCCGATATGGTTATATTCTCTTTATATCCCTGATTATATTTTGTGCAATCGTGTCTATAATTATATGGTTATCAATATAGATTAAAACAAAAAGTTTATATCGCGGTTCCATGCGTTTATCCCGGCATTAGCCGTTGATACGCGATGTGATCTCCATGGCTATGTCGGCACCCTCGTCAAGCATCAGTTTCTTTCTGATCTCCGTCTTGCGCTGATAGATGGTGCGTGTGCTTTGCCCGACCACCACGCTTATCTCCTTTGTAGAGAATCCAGCCCTCAGCAGACACGCCAACTGAATCTCACGCTCGTTGAGCACATCTACAATCCGCAAAACGAAATGTTCCAGGGCTATAAAACGAAGCGTATCATTCTATAAAACGAAGCGTATCCCAATTCATACTATCTACAAACATTAGAGAGGCGCAGACTTCACCAGTCCGCGCCTCTTTAATGCCGTTATATTATAGTTCCAATATCATTCGAACCATGAGTCAACCGTCCTTATGGCCTCTTCGCGGTCGATGTTGAACCTCGCCCACTCCGAGGCGTAGTCGGCGGCCTTGTCGTGACCCGGGTTGGTGAGCGCGAGTATCTGGTGGGTCTTTATCGCGTCCTCCTCGGTCTGCGAGTACAGGCTGCGGATTACCCCGTTTATCAAGGCATCCCGGCTGTCGTCGGCCGCCTCTATCAGAGTGCCGCCGTCATCTTCCGGGCCGGTGTAGGCATAGGCGGTTACCGGCTTGAAGCCCTCGGGGGCGTCCGCCGGCACATGGTTCTCGATTTTCTCCTCGTTGAGATACACGAGGCAGCGGCCGCCATCGTAGCGGCTGAACGTCATTCTTTCCAAATAGATTTTCCTGTTCATGTCTTCTGTTGTTTTTGCCGTCGCCCCGTGTGTCCGGGGGTCAGGTGAATTTGTAGAATTTCTTTCTCTGCTTGTTGATGAACTCCTTGATCACCGTGACAGTCGGAAGGTCGGCCGTCGAGAAGTCCTCCGTTGCCTGGTCTATCATGACCTTGGATCCTGAGAACGAGTAATACTCCCCGTCTTTCCATACGTAGGCCGGACTTTCGGATTCGGGGTTGTCAACATGGTCTATGACCTTGTAGCGGATGGCGATGCGCTGCCTCGGGGAGCCGTCGTCATTCTTTTCAATAACCGAATCGTCTATCTTGTAGTCGAGCAGCAGTATCAGCTTTTCGTTCTCGTTTCCGTCCAGATAGCAGACGATGTCCTCGATGGACCTCTTCTGCTCCGGGGTCATGCCCTCGAACGGGGCCTTCTTGCGGCGGTTCTTTATGACCTTGCCGAGTCTTTTTTCCATATTGAGTGATTTTAGTAGATTCCGTGTGTCGGCGTGGGAGGCGAACCCCACCCTGCTCGCGCATTTGAGCCTTATGTCCCTTTCGGAATATCCCTTCTTCCGGAGCCTCGCGACCTGTCGGCAGAGGGCTTTCTTGTTGCGCTTGCGCAGCATCAGCCTGTCATGGTAGAAAACGTATCCGCAAAGGTCGTTGCCCGTCCACATGGGGCGCACGTTCCAGCTCCGGTTTATTTGCAGGTGGTAGTCGCGGGCGAGTATGAGGACGGAGAGCTCGACCATCAGGTGCAGGAACGTCTTGTCGCGGTGCTTGATTACTATGTTGTCGGCGAAGCGGCTGTAATGCCTCAGCCCCTCGCGGACATAGCCCTCGAACTTGCGGTTGAGATAGTCCACGCCTTTTGAAAGCTCGGCGGCCTGTTCCTCCGTCCGGCAGGTCAGCAGACAGTCGGAGACGTACCTCCCCTGCCAGTAGCGGAACTTGTCGATGTCGTCGGACAGCCCGAAGCAGCGGATGGCGAGCCTGTCAAAAGGCGCGAGATACATTCCCGACAGTATCTGCGACAGCTTGACCCCGAGCACAAGCCCGGAACTGAAGCTGTCGATGAACTCGTCGAGGAAGTGCAGGTGTACCGGGTCCTTTATCTTGGACCTGACACGCTCCTTCATGATTGTGTGGTCTATGTTCTCGAAATAGTGGTGGACGTCGAGCTGCACAAAATAATATACCTCGTCCTGGCTGCACCGTCTCAGCTCCTCCATTTCCTGTCGGACGAAGAAGTGGGTGCCCCTGCCGGGAACACACGCCGGGCTGCGGTGATGGAACGTGTCCATGAGCCAGCGCTCCACCGGGAGCATGGCCGACCACTGTATGACATGGTCGCGGACTTTGGACTTGTGGACGATTCTGTGCTTGGGCTTGAACACCTCCTTCGGCTCGTATCCGGAGGTGCGGTAGCTGCACGTCGCATACGCGCGGAGAAGTTCCGCGAGGTTCTGTTCGAGGTTTTCGGCGAAGCGGTCGATGTCATGCCTCCCGTACTTGTTGGCCGAGTAGCCCCTGAAGCCTCTCTCAAAGTTCTCCGGCGTGGCGACGGCGGAGGAAATGTAGCCTTTCCTTTTCATGGTCCGGTGTCATTGGTGTCATTGTCGGTGTCTTGTCGGTTCTGTCTGCTTTTTCCCGGGTACTGCCGTCGGGGATGGCTTGCGCCAGGCCTACCGGCACTTCCTGTCATCGTTGTCTTTCACCTTGGGGTGCGGTCCCGTCCTGTTTTTTTGACGGCGCGGGAGCTGACAGACTTGACCGCGCCATAAAGTTGAGGGGCGAGCCGTAGTTCGCATTGGACGTCGAGACACCATTGTTCACATTCAGGTACTCAAGCCCGGCATTGCCACCATTGTCCGCATTACCACCACGGGCAGGCACACGAAGCCCCGAAACGGCTCTCCAGGACGACAACCGGGATTCCTTCCGGTTTCCGGCTGCAAATTTAACTAATTTTGTCAATATGGAAAAATGTCAATGTGCTCTTTGGCGGTGTGTGCCGCCGGTCGGCGCTATGCCGGTGGGGTCGGCACTGCGCGCCTCCGGGGTTCTTTGGGCTCCGCAGGGTTCCGGAGCGTGCCGGGCGTCCCGGTGCCACCCACGTTCCCCTGCGTACCCCTCAGCTCCCCGGAGTCCGCTCAGACAGCCAGGAAGGGCGTCGTGTCCCAGTTCTCTTCTGCTTCGCAGAGGGGCGAGCCGTAGATCGCATAGGACGTCGAGACACCATAGCTCACACACAGGTACTCAAGCCCGGCATAGCCACCAGTGCCCGCAAAACCACCACGGGCAGGCACACGAAGCCCCGAAACGGCGTTGTCGTTGTAGTAGCCGTCGGCATAATAGGTTGAGGATGTCGCGCCGGTTACGGTCGGCACGTGGCAGAGGTTCTGCATCGAGAGCTGCTTGGGGTATTCCCATGTGCTCGCGGTCTTGGCCGCCGGCGTCGTGGCTACTTTCGTCAGTCCTGAAAGCGAGTTCATGGAGTAGGCGCTGTACAGCTTCGGCACGACATAAATGTCGGCCGCGCCGCCGGCGATCTTGTTGATGAGTATGCCGCGCTCCCACCGGCCCATATAGCCGAAGAAGTTCTTTAGTCCGAAGAACACCGGCACCGGGGCCGTGTAGAGCGTCGACCCGTCCGCGCCCTTGACCGCGTAGTTGACCGAGCCGCAGCCGTCGGCGAGGGAGACGCCGACATTCGTAGGCAGGAACGGAAGGTAGCCGAAGGTGTTGGGGTTGTCGGCTGCCGACGCGCTCCACCACGACCCGGCGCCGGTAACACCGTTGCCGAGGCCACCCTGCCAAAGCCCGTTGGCATCCTTGTTGGCGTTCACTGCGGACTGCACGTTCCTTGTCCCGAAGATGATGCGGAACAGGATGCCTATCGCGGCGGGATGGGCATACCAGTAGGCCTCCCACCCCTCCCCCTTCTTGCGGGCGTATTCGCCAAAGGTCGCCGCGTTGAGGCTTGTCGCAGCGCGGCCCAGCAGCGTCCTGAACGTGCCGTCCTTGGCCGTGTCGTTGTTGCCGCCGCGGTAGCGGACGCTGGTGTTGATGACGCTGCACAGCTCCAGGTTGGTGCGGTCGACCACGGCGACGCCAAGGGCCGACGTGCTCGCCACCGGGATGCGGTAGTTCAGCCTGCCGGGGATGGGCTTGAGGCTCGCCGCCTCGTAGTAGTAGCCGCCTTCGGTCCACCATGCGTAGTACCAGGCGGTTCCCCAGCCCCACATGTAGTCGCCCATCGACCCGTCGAGCTTCGCCGTCTCGCCGGTGGCGAACTTGTAGTGGTTCGTCGGGTCGAGCTTGCGCCGGCCGTGGTTGCGGTCAACGAGGTAGCACCCGAGGCCGAGCAGCGCAGGCAGGGAGCGCAGGTAGTCGATGTTGCCGACCGCCTCTCCGACGGGGCTGCTGTTGTTGATGTTCCATCGTCGGCAGGCGTAGCCCTCATTGGTCACGAAGCTCAGGGGGATGAAGCCGAACTTCTTGCCGGACTTCGAGAAGCCGAGCACCATGTCCTCGGCACTGACGGACTGGAGATTGCCCAGCTCGTTTGCGAGATCTATCTTTTCCATTTTTTCTGTTTATTGGTTTGTACTGTGACTTTTTTCTAACTGTTTATGTCCTTCCATGTCCCGGAGACGAGCTTCTGCACGCCGTTGGCCCCGACCTTCAGCCCGTGGTTGCCGAACTTCACCTCGAGGCCCTTTCCCTTTGAGAAGAACAGGTACCTGGTCTCCCCCTGGTAGCAGAGGAAGCCGTCGCGCGCTATCTCGGTCTTGCCGCCGGAGAGAACGCCGGAGGTGACCCAGATGGCGGTGGCGTAGAACACTGTCTCTCCCCACCATTCCGAGACGGTTCCGGCCGCCGGGACGAGCCATGCGGATATGTCGATTTCATAGTTCCCGGCAACGAGGCCTGAGACCTCGTGGTCTCTCGCAGACTGCTCCTCAAGCTCCCACTCGGAGACCTTTGTCCGCGTGCTGCCGCTCACCCGGTAGAGTCTCGCCGTGCCTTTGGCGGTTCCCCGGAAGCTACCGCTGCGCGTGTTGTAGCCAACGTCGAAGCGCCCGAACTCGACCTTGGTCACTGCTGAGTCAAGTTTGAAGCTGACCTTGCAGGAAAGCGTCGTGTCCTCGGTGTAGCTGCCGTCGTCGCGGTTCTCGCTTATCTCCCCGGGGCGCCGGGCGGTGCCGCTGTGGTAGCCGAACCTGGTCATCTCGACATCGGTCGTGCAGTCTCGGTCCGTGCTCGTCATGGTGAACTCATGGGAGCGGGTCTCGAATGCCGCCGTCACGTCTGTGACGTTCCCGATGCCGAGCCTGACGGTCTCCACGCCGTCGACAAGGCCGACGAGGTCGTTGCCGCGTATCGCCAGCGCGCCTATGCGCCCGCTGTCGGCGTTGATGTTCCCGGTGATGTCGGCCTTGCGGCACCTCAGAGCGCCGGTCAGGAAGTTGATCACGATGTTGGGGTCGAACAGTCCTCCGGCATCGGTCGGTATGTCGTAGCCCCCGCTGTAGTTGACCTCCTTCCCGTTCTTCCTCCCGTATTGCGAGAACATGAACTCGTCGTAGAACACGGCCTTGCCGATAAGCCCCAGGCGCGCCATCAGCAGCTCGGCATAGACCGCACGGAAGAACTCCATGTGCAGCCACGTGGCGTCGGTGCCGTTGGCGGCGTAGTCGGCCTTGGGCGACACTCCCTTGACAGTCTCGCTCTTGTTCATGACGTAGTATTCCCCTTCCTGGAGGACGAAGGGCGCCACGAGGTCGGTGGCGGTGTAGCTTATGGCCGGGTCGTACTCCCCGTACGGTACCGGAAGCCTTCCGTTGCGCCCCCTCTCCCCGGGCTTGCCGCTATCGACAACCGGTATGGTCAGGGTGTCGACAAGAACGTCATTCCTGTAAAGGTAGAATTCCACCGCAATGTCCCCGTCAACGACAGTGACGGCATTCCCGCACGTATAAAGGGCCGCGACGGTAATGAAGGTCTTGCGCCTGCGCGCGAACTTTGTGACGACACCCGACGCTGCCGTGGCCGCGCCGTTCCCTGCCTGGCTGAGAGCCGTGCATGAAACGGAGGAGGGGGTGCAGGTCCCGAGCGCGTCGCGCACGACCTGCGTCACGCTGCCCTTGAGCCAGTAGCGCACCGAATCCGCGCCGGGTTCGCCGTCGGAAACCGTCCTGACCGTTATCTTCCTGTTCTCGGTCTTTCCGCCATACGTCACCGAGAAGGAAAGCGCCCTGCCGGGCGTGGAGCCGGCCGCGGACATGATGTTGATGTCGACGGCGTTCGCCCCTGCTCTAACCGAGTACCACGCCAGGCCGTCCTCTATGACGGTGAGCGAGGAAGGAACCGAGCAGGCGAAGGCCGTGTTCGGAACGTCCGTGTCCCCGTCCGCGACCGTCACCCGGACGGCCGAGGTCTGCACGGCTGTGCTTTTCTTGAACAGGACCGTCTCCGGCGAGACGGTCACGCGCACCGCGTCCTTCCCGTTCATGGGCACCGGTATGAGTGTGTCTGTGGCTGATACGCTTTTCATATTACCGTGGATTTATGACTTCATGGCTATTATGTGGACGTTCAGGCCTCCCTTCTCCATGACCTCCGTTCCGGTGACGGTCAGGCTCGTGCCGGTGGCTGTCTTTACGGTGTTGCCGTTGTGGTCGCGCAGGGTGAATGTGAACGACCACCCCGTCTGCACGGCGCGGCTGCTGCGGGCCAGGACGCTCGGGCGGTAGACCACCGTGTCGCCCTCCTTGACCATGTTCGAGGGGGTGCTGCGCCCGATGTTGATGTAGAAGGGGTCGTGGGTGTCGCTCACCTGTATCCCCTTGCGGTGCGTCACTGAGTTGTGGACAACGCTGGCGAAGTATTCTTCCGTGCCCTCCACCGCCGGGTCGTAGAGCTTGAGCGTCCTGTTGCCGTTGCTCAGCTCGGTGACCCCGGCGGTGTGCGTCACGGCCACGAGTCCGGCCGCCGTCGCGCGCAGCCAGCTCCATGCGCCGGACGCCTGGACGGTGGCGCCGCTGTCCTGGAGCGACGCGGTGAGTACGAGGTACTCGCTGTCGTTGTCTATCACCGTGTCGTTCACGCCGTCCTCGTTGACGCAGTTGATCAGGATGTCGAACAGGTTGCCGACGCTCTCCTTCACCCCGATGTCGCCGTGGCACGTCACCTCCATGCCGTTGAAGGTGCCCTTGAAGTAGATCACCGCGTCGTTGAGGCTCCCGGCGGACGCGAGGTTGCCGATTATCTTCAGCGCCGGGTAGGTCTTGTTGTTGACGGTGTAGGTGGTCTTCTGGAACTTCGTGGCGAACTTCGCGGCCACGGCACCGCCGGGGGCGGCGAGTATCTGCGCCGAGGCGGAGCCGGGGTCGTTGAGGTACCACATGAAGCTGTTCATGTCGGGCAGCACGAAGCTGCCGAGGTTGCTCGAATAGCAGGCAGGGTACAGCGTGGGCTGGTTGGCCGCCTTGGTGTAGTCGGGGGTGCACTGGCCGGTGGAGGGGTTGAAATACTGGGTCTTCCCCACACCCGCCGGGAGGACGAAGTTCATGCCGGGCACTATGGTGTCGCCGTCAACGATCGCCTCGAGGGTGTCTATCGCGCTTATGTCCATGTTCTGTCGTTTTTAAATGTGGAATATTTCTTTTGCCTCATCGGGCGATAACTCCTCCGCGCCCTCGTCAAGAGCCTTGTCGATGCCGTAGATGGCGAGGTCGCGGCCGGAGAGCAGCACACGGCCCGCGCCGTCGTGCGTCCTTAGTTCCGTGAGGTTCAGTTCCGTGGCTATCGCCTCCGGAACCGAGAATAGTCTTGGTCTGCTCATGTGGTTATTGGTTTTAGGGTTTCGGTATGCTTATGCACATCACCTTGCCGTTGACCTGCACCGCCCTGCCGCCTATGGTGCAGACTCGCAGCGCCGTCCGCTCCCTGACCTCGCAGCCGAACACCGCGAGCACGTTGGGGTCCCTGCCGGCTATCCCGGCGCCGACGACGGCCTTCTCGCCGTAGCCTATCACCTTTTCGGGCGCGCCTTTCTCGTTGGTGGTGAAGATGTGCGTTATGTCGAAGTAGTCCTCGGGGCGTGTCACCTGCCCCCTCGGGGTGTCGATGACGGCGCGGGCCTCGATCTCGCGGGTGTCATGGCGCACGAACTTGCCGCGCGTCAGCATCTCCCGCTCGTCCCACTGGCCGTAGTAGCGGTAGGCCTTGGTCATGGCCGACACGACCCTCGACGGGGCGGACTTGTGGTGCGCCTCGAGCCTTATGGCCTCGCGGTCGATGTAGCGGCGGTCGATGACGAGCGCCTTGGTGCCCTGCCCGGAGACGTAGAAGGGGTCGTCGGCCCCTATCGCCCGCCATGTGAGGGTGGCTCTTTCAAGCACCTGCCACGAATAGACGGCCTTGGCGTCCGGAACCGGGTCGGAGCCGTTGCGGAACGTGGCCGTTATGGTGCGCAGGGCCTGGTTCTTGAACGGGCTGATGGCCATCTTCTGGGCCGCGTCGATCTCGAGGCTGAGGTTCAGCTCCACGTTCTGCACGGTGGTCAGCGTGACCTGCTGCGACTTGCGGATGGTCTTCTGGGTGCGCGGGTCTATGTAGCCGCAGGTGAAGTACAGGGACAGGGGCGACGACGGCTCGACATTGCGCCGCACCGTAAGCTCCCCGTAGGCCCCGAGGCTGAAGCCGGAGGTGCTCTCGGTTATCCTCGTGCCTTTGTCGTCCGTGCCGATGTACCACCGGGTGTCTATAAGACCCGTGGTGTGGTCGCCGTCGGCGAGCACGTGGTCGGGGTCCTTGACCGCCAGCCGGGGGCGCAGCGCCAGGGGGAACAGCGTCCTGTCGGGGTCGAACAGGCCGTCGGCGTTCTTCGTCTGCTCCAGGCCTCCCCCGATGATGTCCATGTAGAGCGACACCGATAGGGGCGTGTTGATGATGTATGCCGTTGCTGTCTTCATGTCTTTTATTTTTTGAGTGAGAATGTCGTTTCAAATGTCTTTGGCTGAGGCGCCGCCCCGTCGAGTATCGAGACCTTGACGCGGAACACTACCTGCCGGGCCTCGTGCCAGTTGGACGGCATGTCCGCCGGGGTGATGTCCACCGTCATGAAGCTCGACGAGTGCTCTATGTTCCAGAGCAGGTCCTCGCCGGGGAGGCCGCTTTCCCGGGTCCACTCCACCTGCGAGGCGTCGACGCTTATGTCCATCTCTCCGTGCCGCAGGACGAAGCCGAGCTGTGTGTACTCCTGCCCGAAGCGGAAGAACCGCCCGTTGGAGCTTGTCACGGCGAGGGTGAAGCTGGAGTCGCCGACGATGCAGGCCCATTCGAGGTTGTTGTACCGGGGTTCGAGGCCGACCGTCGCGGCCGGGACCACGCAGCGCCAGCAGCAGCCCGCGTGCCACGCCTGGTGCTGTATGTACCGCCCGCTGTCCGGGTCCTTCCCCTTGATGTAGGAGGCCGCGGGGTCCCACCTGCCGACATCGACTATCTCATAGACGGGGTTCCCTTTGTAGTCGACGCGCAGAAGGTCCTGGATTATCGCGCCCCTGGCGAAGAGGTAGGGGTGGTCGTAGTTTATCGGCAGGCCGTTGAACAGGCTCAGGTTCTTGGGGCGGCCAAGCGAGAGGTAGTAGTTGGGTTCCTCAAGGATCGGCTTGGTCACGCCTTCGAGGTACATTATGCACCCCTCGCGGCTCGATATGTACCAGCAGCTCTGGCGGTCCTTGTCCACTGCGTTGCCCCTGCGGTTTATGACCATCCCCTTCACGGGGGCGAAGTTCTTCCCGGCAGGCACCTCCGTGTCGGGATAGGTCACGACTGTCAGCGTGTTGGCGCTCGCGTTGACTGACACCGGGCGGAACCAGGAGGTGAAATGGCTGCCGTCGGCAAGCAGCGTGTTGACCGAGCCGTATATGACGTCATGCTCCCTGAAGGCGTGGAAGTCGAAGTCCCACCGCTTGCGCATGGTCAGCACGTAGGTGTCCGGGGCGGTCTGCTCCACCTTCTCCACGGTGCCGGACTCCGTGAACACGAAGTCGCTCTCGACGGCGCTGAGGCGGTTGAAGATAAGCTCCATTACCTTCATGTAGGTGCGAACCTCTATGCTCTCCACCTGCGCGTTGCCCCGGTCATCGACGCCGGCGCCCATGCCGGCGAGCATGGAGTTGACGAATGTTCCGACCTCGAGCCCACCCTTTGCCTTCAGCAGTCCTTCCGAGACAAGCCCCTTCAGGAAGGTTATAAGTCCTTTGGCCGTGTCGTCGGCCTTGCGGCTCAAGGCACGCTCGGCTATCTCGGCCACGGTGCGCAGGGCGCTCAGCAGGTTGCTGTCGGTCAGCTTCGTCAGGTCGCCTGTCTTTATTATGTCGGGAAGGGCCGACATGGAGGCAAGCCCCTTGGCATAGTTCCTGACGGAGCTGATGCTGTCGGCCACCTTCTCCATCGCGGTCCGGCTCAGTGCGTCCCCTATCTCGATGTCCATCTGCGAGGGGAGGTTGACCTTCCGCGTCACCTTGATTATGCGGCTGTCGCGGTACCCCGACTCCGGAAAGTATTCCGCGCTCTCGAGACGCACCCGGCGCCCTATGTAGAGGTCGGCGCCGGTCTGTTCCACCCACACATGGTCGGTGGGTGCCTTGAATACCGCTATGTCTATGGCGTGTTCGGAGTTGAAGGCATCGACGGCGTCCTTGAACTCCTGCTCGGCAAGCGCGTAGTATTCGTCCGGCATCCTTATGTTCCAGAGTATGTAGCGGTCTCCCGCCTTCGGAACGAGCGTGTCGTTGGGGAGCTGGGTGTCATCATCCGGGAATATCGTGATTATCTCGAACTCCCCTGTGGAGCTGTTGTAGTTTGTCTCAAAATAGTATGTCCCGTTGTCGTCGTTCCCGAGTCCGGCAAGCTCGCTCCCTTCCTGGAAGCTCACACGCTTGACAAGGCCGGCGATCTCATAGTCATTGGGATTGAACGGCAGGTCGCTGTCCTTGAAATAGTATATGGTGAAGTCCTTGCCGTCGTCGCCTTTTCTGGTCTCGGAGCGCACGGAGCTGACGGTGCCTGTCCTTCGCGGGTATATGTCCGCGAAGGCGGCTGTCTCGTAGTGGTCCACACGCCCGTATTTCTCGGCGTTGACCTCGACATATTTCTGTCCGCCGGGAAGCTGCAGCCTGCTGTAGCCGTATCGCGACGGGTCGATGTTGCGGCGGCTGCCCACCGGGTAGAGCCTGGTGTAAAACTTGACATTCCGCGCCGTTCCCGGGTCTATCGACACGAGGCCGTTGTCGTATCCGAGCGTCAGGGGCTCGCCGCGCTCGCAGCGGCAAATGTTGACGGTCTGCCCGTCGAACCAGTATTCCGCCCCGGTTTTTTCCGCTATCTCGCGAAGGGCCTCGTCGCAGTATTTTCCCTCGTAGTCGATGACGATGTTCTCCGTGCCGGAAACCTCGCCCACCTTCCAGTCGGCGCCGCCGCCCATGCCGGCGTTTATGCATCTCACGACCAGGGCGGCGTGCTCCCTCGCGGAGGCGGTCAGGGTGAACACCGGCTCCTGCGCGCCGTCGGTGTCGTTCAGGACCAGCAGGTTCTTTATCCTGCTCTCGATCCCGTAGAGCTTGAGGTCGTAGGCCCACTCGAGGGTGGACTTCTGCCTCGGGCGGTACCGCTCGGCCAGCCGGTAAGTCTCGCCGAGGAACTCGGCCATGTCGTCCACGTCGAGCGCCACATACTCCGGCAGGGTGAACGAAAGGGTCAGGACGTTGTCGCCCTGGATCTCCTTCGCCTGGGTGGAGCTGTCGCCCGGCGAGAGCACGGCCTTCACCGCACCGTCTTTTCCGTATATCGTTATTGCCATGTCTGAACGGTGTTGGAATGTGGTTAGAATGTCGGTTCGGGTTCCTTGAATGTCACCTTGAAGCGCCCCGCATGGACGCCTTCGTTCCAAAGGTAGGTGAGCGGTCTGTAGCCGGGACAGCTGACATAGAACATGCGCATGGTCATGTCCAGCGATGGGAACGAGAATGTCAGCCACCCTCCGTCACCCTGCTTGAGCATGGTGATGAAGGCGCGGTATCTCGACAGCCATTCCCTCCTTGTCGGGGCGAATATGGCGAAATGCAGCGTGACCTCGCGCTCCTGGTTCCTGACCTCGAGGGTGTCGGAGTATTTCACCCCGTCGCGCTCGCGTATGTCCACGCCGACATGCGCCTTGGCCTTGGAGGGCGTCATTATGGTCGTGAGGTTCTCCCTGCCCCCCTTCTTTTCCTCGGTCAGAAACGCGCCGTACTCTTTCCAGATGTCGGCCCCGTTGATTGTCACAAGTCCTTCGAGTGCTTCCATTGCCTATATCTTTATTCCGTCCCGCATTATCTTCTCAATCATGTCCCTTATCTCAGCCACGCCCGCGGCGCTCGACCCGGTGTTCTCGGCGATCCGCGCGAGGTATCCCTCGGCGATATTCATTTTCTCCGCCACGTTCTCGACCGTCGAGTCAATCTCCGAAACGTGCATCAGCACGCCCGTGAACACTCCCTCGAGCTTCGTTCCCTGGTCCTGGGTCATGGCCGTGTAGGTTCCGGCACGCCCGTTCTGGGAGTGTCCCTCCCCGCCGCGGATGTCTATCCCGGCCTCGCCGAGCATCCCAGCGACGGTCTCCATCAACCCCTCCAGCGTCGGGAGGCTGCTTCCATAGCGGTCTATGAGTCCGCCGGTGAGCTTTGCCACCTCGCCCATCAGCTCCGTCTCGGCCAGCTTCCCTTCGGCGTACTTCTCATACACGGCTGCGATGTCGTCGCTGAAGGTTCCCACCACCTTCTCGATGACGATTGTCCGCAGCATGTCAGAGACTATGTCCCGGAACGTTTCAGAGGCATATTCCCTGAAGGAGTCGAGGGCGTCCTTCCCGCTGTCCAGCCAGTCCCACAGGCTGTCGACAAGGTTATCGACGAGAGGCTCGTACATCGAGCTGACGTACTCGCGCAGGTTCCGCAGGTACTCGTCATATTTTTCCCGCAGTTCAATCAGCGCCTCGAGGGTTTCGCGGGTCTGCCCCACGAGCTTGTCGCCGTAGTTGTCGAGTATGGACTTGGCGAGTTCTTTGTCTATAAGGCCCTTGTCGTCGAACAGTTCGCCGAGTCCGTTGTTGCGGGCCCAGGTGACAAGATCCTCGGTCTTCTGTGAGTGACCGCCTATGCCGGTGCCAAGGAAGCCGCTGCTCTTCTTCCGGGTCTCGATGCGCAGGTTGTTGACGGCGGCTGTGGTCCCCTCGTCATATCCTCCCTGCCCCCACAGGTCGCGCCATTCGTCCCACCATGACAGTGCCGAAAGATTCCCCATGACCCAGTTGAAGGCTCCGGTGAGCCAGCCGCCCCCGCTCTGGTTGCGGTATATGGCCTGGGCCTCGGACGCTTTCTTGACATAGGTGGCATAAACCTCGTCGTGGTGCTCGCGCCAGTCCTTGAGGTTCCGCAAGCCGTCCTCGGCAAACCATGAGTCCTCTTCCTGCCGCGCCTCAAGCACTGCGAGCCTGTACTGGCTGACTGCATCCGTAAGGGCGTTTATCTCCCTGACCTTCTCGGCGTAGGCCTCGTATTCCTTGAATGCCTTGTTGCTGCCGAGCTCGCTGATCTTCTGCAAGAGCTGCACGGCTGTGGACACGATAGTCAGTATGATAGATGCCTTTTCGACTGCCGAAACTGCCTCTACTCCGACCTTCTGCACCGTGGCGATTCCATTGATTGTGTCAGTGATAAAGGTGCCGACATCGAATATCAGACCAATTATCTCTCCGGCAGTCCCTCCAATAGCCTCGCCTACGCCCTTTATGGCCTCAGCAAGCTGGGATACCTTGTCGCGGGCCTCCTTTTCGGCCTTGACAAAGTTGTTGCTCGCCTTGGTGTGCCTGTCCTTGGCCTCGGTATATTTTTTCATGGCATCCCCCATGCTGAGATAGGTCCCCACTATAACGGGCTTGCCGCTGGCATCGAAACCCTCGGATTTCAGTCCGGTGAACACCTTTCCGCCATTGGTCACGGTGTCAAGCTGCCTCTTTGCAGCCGCGAGCTCGCGGTTGGCCGAGGTCAGTTCCTCCGCCCGCTTTGACAGATTCCCGAACGGGTCCCTGCTGTCAATCTCCTCCATCAGAGAGCGGATGGTGTCGGTGTATTCGCGAAGGTCCTGCGGGTCGAGCGCGGAGGAAGCCGCGCTCTTGGCTTTCTCGAACTGCTTCAACAGCTCCTGCAACGTCTCTGTCGAGGTGTCGCGCAGATCCTCGAACGCGCGGACATATTCCGGCGACCGGCGCAGGACCTCGAAGTCGTGGTTCGCAAGCTCGCGGCCCCTGGACTTTACCGCCTCCGCTATCGAGCGGTCGTAGACAGCCATGGCTGCCTCGTCGCCGGCTGCCTCGGCCTGCAACCGGCCCTGGCGCAGTCCCTCGATGTTCTCGTTGTGCCTGCGCTCTATCTCGAGGCGCTTGTCGGCGTATGACTGGTACTGGTCGGCCAGTTCTTTGTACAGCCTCGAAGTCGCTGCCTTGTATATGGATTCGTTGAGTTCGTCGGAGCGTTCAATCTCCGACCGCTGGCCGTCAGTAAGACCGTCGGGGCCAAGACCTGTCATTCCGGCTTTGGCGTTCTGAGTCCGCCAGTCGCTACGCTGCTTGTCGGCAGCTGCTTTTCTCGCCTTGTATTCTTCCCGGATCTGGCGGATCTTCTTCTGAAGTCCCTCCTCCATCACCTCGACCTCGGCCTCGTCATTCTCCTGCTGCAGCGCGACAAGTTCGAGCCCGAGTTTGCGGCGCTGCTCTTTCATGCGGTCTTCCTCGCGATGCTGCTGTTCGCGCTTCTTCACCGCGGATTCGGCATCCTTGTCGGTGCCGGGACTGACCTTGTCATATTCCTTCTTGGCTGCATCGACTGCCTCCTTGAGTTTTTTCGCCTTCTCCTCGAATTCGGACTTGGTCATGGAGCCCGAGGTTTTCCCTATGAATTCGTTGTACTCCTTGAGGGCCTTCTCGTACTCCCTTCTGGCAGATGCGGCCCACGTCGCCGGGTTCTCCTTGTCGGACTCCCGGCGGTTCTGTTCCGCGCGCAGCTTGTTCAACTGGTACTGCAGCTCCTCGCGGGTATATGTGCCCTCTGTGGCGGCATTTCCTTTTAACGCGCCGTACTTCTTCTCTTGGAGTTCCATCTGCGCCAGCAGCTCCTCGCGGGCCTTTACCTGCGCCGCGAGGGTCTCGTTGCTTATTCCTGTCAGGTTCGCGAAGTAGGCGTTGACCTCCTCCTTGCGTACGGCGGCGGAAAGGTTCCTTCTCTTGCCGAGAAGGTTCTTCAGCTCTGTATCCTCCGCAGATGACAGGCCGCCTGTGCGATGGCTGTATGTTCCCCATGTGGATGATGACGTCACATAGCGCCCGGTCGCCTTCTTTGCCTCGAGCTCGGCTATGCGCCTCTCCACGGCATCGAGCTCGTTCTGCGGGTTCGTGATGGACCTGCCGCTCTCGAGGGCTGCTATCTCCTCCTTGATCTGTTTGATGTTTTTAAGTTTCTCGTACTCGGTGTCATACTTGGCGAAAATGTCCGGGTACTTCATCTCGAGCCTGTTCAGGGCCTCGCGCCGGGTGTCGGTCGATACGGCCTCATTGCCGGCAATGGAGCAGAGTTCTTCTATTTTATGGCGGTGTTCCTCCTCTGCCTCGATGGTCTTCTGTTTCTGTGCCTGGTAGTCCTCTTCGGCCTCCCTAAGCCGTTCGGTCTCAGTCTTCATGGAGACGAGAGCCACGGCGCATCCGGCGAGCAGCGTGGCCACGAGGACGTAGGGGTTGGAGAGCATGGTGGCATTGAGCATTTTCTGTGCCTTCTCCACGAGCAGCAGCCAGTTGTAATGCAGAGCCTCGGCTGCCGTGGCCCACCCCTTCATGGCGGTGACGGTCATCAGTGCAGTGCGGTAAACGCCGTAAGTGGCGGCTACGCCGAGCAGTATGCGCCCGAAACGCTCATAATGCTCTATCATGTACGACACGTCGGAAAGTGTGCCGCTGATGATTCCCTGCGACTTCTGTCCGATTTCGTTGAACATCATCTGAATGGCATCCTCAATGTTGGAGATCTGTCCGGCGATGGTCTTTGACTGCGCCTCCATGAGACCGCCGAACTTGCCGCCTTCGTCGGTCAGGCTCTCGATGACCTTCTGCACCTCGGGGAATCCCACTTTGCCTGCTTCCACGAGTTCCTTGACCCTGCTCTCGGCCACGCCGAACTGTTTGGCGAGCTCACCAAGCATCGGTATGCCGCGCCCGGTGAACTGATTGAGGTCTTGGGTGTATAGGCGGCCCTGCGCCATCGTGGTGCCGTAGAGATACACGAGGTCGTTCAGCGGCACGGACAGGCCGGCGGCGATGTCGCCCAGCCTCACGAGCGTGCCGTTGACTTTCTCCGCCTCAAGACCGTAGGCGAGAAGCTGTTTCGCACCGCCGGCCACGTCCTCGAGTCCGAAGGGGGTCGTGGCAGCCGTCCTGACGAGCTGCTGCATGAGCGCGTCGGCTTTGGAGGCGCTCCCGAGCATTGTGCGGAATGCGACCTCCAGCTGCTGGAACTCGCCGCGCACCGACGCTATCTTCGACACGAGTTCCTTCATGGCGAATGCACCGGCAAGCCTCTTGACAGTCTTATCCATGGACGAGGTCGCCTTGTCGAGCTCCTCCATCTCGCGCTTCGCCTTCCGGGTCTCGGCTGTAAGCTCTGAAACGCCGCCCCGGGCGCTCCTGGCCCCCGGGGTGACGCGGTCGTTCAGTATTATTTCTATCCTTACGGGCTGCATGTCATTTTTCGAGTTGGCTTCTGAAGAATCCCGCTATCTCTCCGGCCTCTTCCTCGGCGGTCCTGCCGGGCACGACCTCTTTCGCCTTGCGGCGCACATAGCGGGGCGCGTCGCTCAGCATCATGATCAGGGTCTGGTAGTTCACGCCGGTGAGTATGTAGTCCACGCTCCAGCCTGTGGCGCCGGCTATCTGCCACACAAACCCGAAGAGGCTATGGGAGCCTTCGTATGAGGCTCTTAACTCCCCTTCCTTCTTTGGCTCGTCCTCGGCTTCATCGGGTTCGTCCGCTCCGCCGATCTGATAATAGGTATAAAAGGGTCTGTGCCCATCAGCGACACGAACCTGCGCATCGCCCCGAGCAGGTGCTCGTTGCTCATCCAGTGCCGCACCGCCCATGTCACGGGCCGCAGAAGGATCCGGCGCTTAAGTTCGCCACGGCATATCGTCAGCGCGATCATGCGGGCTATCTTCAGGCCGTGCTCCGCGAGGAAGCGCATCTCCTGCTCCTTGGTGAACTCCCACATCTGCCGGCTGGTGACGCCCATGGAGAGATAGATCCTCGCTATCCGTATCTGCCCGTCGAGGCACGGGCGGCGCATCGTGGCGCGTATCTCCACCGGCTTTTTCCTGAAGGGGAGGCGGAGGCTCTTCAGCGGCACGGACACTCCCGCGTCGAGAAGGGCGTCCGCACCCTCCATCTCTATGTGCCGGATTGTGGCTTCGTCCATGGCTTATCCTTCGGGCTGTGCGGCCTGTTCGCCGGACGTGGATTTCTTTGGCAGCAGCCACCCGTCCTTTTCAGTCCATTCGGCGGGGAGGCTCGATGTCTCGAACACGCCGTAAGGGGGTATTCCGGCGGTGGCCGGCATGGACAGTTTCAGCTCGACCTCGATCTTCGCGGTCTCGGTCAGCGTCAGCTTGCCGGCAAGGTCGGAGAGCAGCGTGGCGTTGGGAATGAGGACTGACTGCCCGGACACGAGGGCGATTTCCCACGGCCCTTCCAGAACGAGGGCCGCGGCGGGAGCCGTCCAGCCCACCGTCTTGTCGCCTGATTTGTGCAGGTCGCCGCCGAGCAGCTGTCTGAGACTGTCAAAGTTGAGCTGTATCATGTCGAACTTGGGCGAGATCTTGCCGTTGGACTGCGGTATGACGAGCACGGCCGCGCCGGGCACCTGCTCGGCCTCGATTTCGGCGGCCTCGGGCTTGACGCCGCCCATGTCGAAAGAGTTCTTGGCTATATAGCCCACGGGGGCTCCCTTGTATTTCACGGCTCCGATGCCGTACATGAAGTCTTTGTTCATTTTTGGTCCTTTTTGAATATTCTGAATATTGTTGTAAATGACGCGCCTGCAGCGATTCCTGTCGCGAGAAGATATAGCTTATCGAAAAGGGAACTGTCGCGCCGTCCCTCCTCGGCCCGGTTTAGTTCATCCTGTTTCTGCTCAAGGGCGTCGCGGGCGGTGTGGTAGAGCGCCTCGTAATATTCCACCTGACGCTGCAGGGAGTCGCAGGTGCCGGTGATATAGATTATACCGCCTTGATGGGTGGCCTCTACATGGGCGCGGTCCTTGCTCTCGCGGTAGGCGGCTCCTTCGGGCAGCTTAAGGAGGCTGTCCACGGATATCGCCAGGCTCACCCGGCTCTCCGGCACCGGAAGCGTAGTTATCGTTCTGGTCGCTGACGCGGTAGTGTCGCTCTTCGCGAAGGTCGAAGATGTCTGCTCCTGCTGCGTCTGTGTCTTTTGGGTTGTCGCGCAGCTTGAAAAGCACAGGGCAATAGTCAGAATGACGACAACCGGAAGCAGCCTCGACAGCCTTGCGCAGCCGGGCCATTTCTCTCTTGGTAGAGGCCATCTCTTTCTTTGTGGCCTGAAGGTCCTCTCGTGTTGCATTGAGTTCTTCTTTTAAGGGTTTGACGATGTTCTCCACCAGAATCCGTGTAGCGTTCTCGGTGTTGGTGATGCGCACGGTCTCTGCGTCAGCCTTTGCCTTCTCCGCATCGGCGTTGGCCTTGCGCACAGTGGCTTTCATGGTGGCCACTGCCACCACGAGCCCCACAAGGCCGGTGCCGAGAAGAATGTTTAGGATTTCGCTGAAATTCATAGCTAACGAGCGTAAACGGATGCTTGCATTTGCTTACCGAGTGACGCATGAATTGCGCCTGGCGAGCGACATCGCTGTGTTTGGTTTGATTGGTTGTTACTGGTATATGCCTATTGACCTGAGCCATTTCTGCACGTCGAAACTCGGGCAGGCCTTGGCCGCGACCTCGTTGTGGCCGATGATGCGGACCTCGGGGAAGCGGCGGTGAAAGTCTTTCACGTATGCCTCCATAGCCTTGAGCTGCGCCGGCGTCCTGGTGTCCCTGGGATTCATCGAGCTGTCGCAGCCGCCGGCATAGACGACATGACGGCTGACGGAGTTGTAGCCCCTGGCGCCGTTGGTGATTTCCCACGGATCCACGTTGGCGTCCTCGTTGTTGTCGACGAGCCGCTCGACTTTGCCGTCAAGATGGATGATGTCGGTATAGCCGACCTGCTTCCATCCTCGACCGCCGGCCGACACCGGGGAGAGGTGCATGCGCCGGATGTCGGCGGCAGTCACCTCGCGCCCTTCGGGTGTCGCGGTGCAGTGCAGTACGAGATACTTCAACCGGGCCATCGCTTATTCAGTGGCTGCCGCCTTTTTGGTGAACTTGGGCGTGGCACGGAAATCGGCCACGATGAATTCCTCACCGAAGGCGATGTTGGTGTCGGCCTTCATGAGCAGCTTGAAGAAGTACAGCTCCGATGCCGGCGCATACTTGTCGATCTGAATTACCGACTCGTCGTTCTGGAGGTTGACAGCGGCGAAGAAGTTGCCGTCGGCATCCTGGGAACAGAGGGTGGCGACGATGAGCCCTTCGGGCCATGCTGCCACGGTCTCGATGGTGATGCCTTTGTAGCGCTTGCGGTTGACTTCGGTCTCGCTGGCGTTCTTGGCCTCGCGCTCGGTCAGCTCGTCGTCGTACTTGTCGAAGTCCTCGACGCTCATGATGATGCGCAGCGAGGGGTTTGAGCGCATGGCCTTGGGGATGGCGGCGCGTACAGCCTTGAGCTTCTTGAGCATAGTGTCGGCCTTCGACACGTCGACACATTTGTAGTCGGCGGCTTTGGCCGCCTGTGTGAGGATGCCGTTCATGAGCTTGGTGTCATCCCCGTCCTCGACGTATTCGCCGTTGACGTAGTGGTCACCGAGTTCAAACTGCACCTGCTTGGACAGGGCGTCGAGAAGGGCGTTCTGCGCTTCAGGAGGGAGCTGGGCGAACACGAGGTTGCCTTTGGGCTGCCATTTGCGCCAGATCTGCTCAAAGGCCCGGGGATTGAACAGGGTGAAGGCCATGAAGTCGTGGGGCTCGAGCGTCTGCTCAGACCAGTTGAAGTCGCCCTTGCTGTCCTCGATAACGGGATTCTCCTTGCGTTTCTGGAGCATGCGGCCCACCTTCAGACGGGGAATGCTGATTTTCTTTTCCACGCCGGGAATGACGTGGATCAGGCCTTTCTCCACAAGCTCGTTGCTCGTGGTGGCGACGGTAAGGATTCTCTCGAGTACCTCGCCGTTGTAATTGGTGTTGTCTACTTTGATTGCCATGTCTGTATGGGGTTGTGGTGTTACTTCTTGAGCCTGTTGCGGATTTCATCCATGCGAAGTTCCCACGGGCCTTTCTTTGGGAGCTCGTCGTTCTCGGGTTCGGTCTGCAGTGTGGCACTGAGTTTCTGCGCCGGAGCGATGGAGTCGAGGGTGGCGTTGAGGGTTTCGATGCCCACTGTCTTGCCGAGGTCAAGGAAGTGCTGCTTCTTATCCGCCGGAATCTTTTTGGCGGCTATGGCGCCGTCGACTGCGGCGGTGATCTGCTCGAGCTTGAGCTGCTCGTTTTCCCTGCGGATGTTCTCGGCCTCGTCGCCGGCGGTCTTGAGCGCGGCGAGTTTCGCGTTGACGGCGGCCTCGTCTGCCGTTTCCGGCAGGCCTAACTGTAAGGCGAGTGCTTTTAGTTCCATTTGCGGTTCGTTGTTTGTTGGTTTATGGTTCAGCCTCGGGAGGGGGCAGTCGCCGCCCTCGCTCAGCGTTATTAACTGTCCGTCCTTGTGAAGCCGGATGGCGTCGTTGTTGGCCCCGATATCGACGAGCGATACCTCTATCAGCCTGGCCTTGGTGACGGTGGCGTAGCGCTGCCCGGGCAGCAGGTGCCTGCGGTCCTCGCTTGTCTCGATTATCTCGAAGCCGATGCTCACCATCCGAAGCGACCCGAACTCCCACTGCTTTTTGCACTGGCATGACAGTTCGGTGGCCTCGTCAAAGGCGAGCTCGCCGGTGATCTCTCCCTTCTCTTTCTTTATCTCCTTTATAAGTCCGATGGCCTTGCCTCGGTTGTGCATGTAGAGGAGTATGGGGTTGCGCTCATATTGGGATATGTCCACGCCGTCGGTCAGGACGCGGTACCCGTAGCTGTTGAGCGTGTCGTTTGTCAGTCTTACTCTGTTGCCCATTGCGGTCGTGTGATTGTTTGCGGCGCAAAGTTGGCCACACGCCCGCCAATCTCCAAAAAAGTGTGCAACGGTTGCACACTTCTATGCAACGGTTGCACACTTTTTTGCCCGGCCTCCCTTTTTCAGCCACCTTTGCCCCATAATTCATTATCGCATCCCCGTATGACTAAAGCTGAACTTGAAAAAAAGAGAGACCTGGCGCGCACCCTGTATCTTTCGGGAAAGGAGCAGACCGAGATAGCAGAGATGGTCGGCGTGTCAAGGGTCACGATATCGAAATGGTGCGCGGCCGACGGATGGAAGGAGACCCGCGCGGCAAAGACCATCACGCGCCCGGAGCTTATCAAGAAGCTGCTCCTGGCGACTAACACGCTGCTCGACAAGGTCAACGAATCGGGCGACCTCGCGCTTATCGACAGCCTCGGCGACAAGCTCTCGAAACTGACCGCCGCCATCGACAAGCTCGACAAGTCACAGGCTAACGTCGTGGCTGCCATAGAGGTGTTCACCGCATTCTCCAAATATCTTGAATTCCGCTCCAGGACCGACCCGGAGGTGACCCTCGAGTTCATCAAGAAGGTCAACAAGCTCCAGGACGGATTCCTGATCGAGTCATTCAACAAGGGGGCACTCGTGGAATATGGCGACTAAGCTGACAAAGGAGCAGAGGGAGGCCTTCGAGCAGTGGAAGGAGCACTGCCGGGAGGTTCAGGCTCTGACGGCCGAATCGCTGTCGGTCGTCAAGGAATCCCCCGTAGAGAAGGAGCGGCGCATCAGGCGGCTGCTTTCCAACTATGACGAGTTCTGCGAGTATTACTTCGCCCACTTCCTCACCCTGCGCGACAAGGCCACCGGCGAGGTCGTCCACATGATCCACAACGCCCCGTTCCACACAAAGGCGGCACTCAAGATAAGGAACACGCCTAATCTTAAGGCGGTGTTCAAGTGGCCGCGCGGCCATGCCAAGTCAACACACATCGGCGTGTTCATCCCCCTGTGGCTTATATTCCAGCCTAAGAGCCTCGTCAGTTTTATGATTACAGTCGGCAAGTCGCAGGACAGCGCCAACCGTCTGATAGGCGACATACAGGCTGAGCTGGAATACAACCAGAAGATCATCGCGGACTTCGGAGAGCAGAAGAACCTCGGGCTTTGGCTCCAGGGGGAGTTCAAGACCAAGGGGGGAACCAAGTTCCTCGCCGTGGGCCGCGGACAGTCTCCCCGCGGCCTCCGTGACCGTGAGGCCCGCCCGGACTATATCGTCATCGACGACCTTGACGATGACGAGCTCTGCCGCAACGAGAAGCGCGTCAAGGAACTCACCAATTGGGTGAAGGAGGCACTCTTCGGCGCGCTCGATGTCGGACGTGGCAGATTCATAATGGTCGGGAACCTTATATCCAAGACCTCGGTGCTTGCCAATATCGCCGCCTCCAAAGGCGTCCATGTGTCCGAGGTCAAGGCCGTCGACCGTGACGGCAATCCTGTATGGGCTGAAAAATGGACTAAGGAGGAGGCGGAGTCCGTCAGGGATTTCATGGGATACCGGGCATGGGAAAAGGAGATGATGCACAACCCGATTACGGACGGAACCATCTTCCGCCATGAGTGGATCCGCTTCAAGCGTATGCCGAAACTCGAGAAGTACGATATGCTCGTGTGCTACACAGACCCGTCGTTCAAATCGACAACGGCCAACGACTACAAGGCCTGCCGGCTGTGGGGCAAGATCGGGACCGAGCTGCACCTTATCGACTGCTATGTCCGGCAGGGCACGGTGTCGGAGATGGTGCGCTGGCAGTATGACCTATATGAGCGCACGCGAGACCGCGTGGCTATCACCTTCTTGATGGAGGCCAATTTCATGCAGGACATAATCCTTGACGAGTTTGCTGCCGAGGGTAATATCCGGGGTTACCAGTTGCCCATTCTGCCCGACACCCGCAAGAAGCCGGAGAAGGTGCAGCGCATCGAGGCGGTGTCGCCGCTGTGGGAGCGCGGCTTCGTGTTCTACAACGAGGCCCTGAAGGAGTCCCCGGACATGGAGGTCGGCATCGAGCAGACCCTCGCGCTCGAGCGGGGCTCCCGCGCGCATGATGACGCGCCCGATGCCGACGAGGGCGCAATCTGGTACCTGCAGCGCAGCTCTCGTCAGGAAGTTTTCAAACCGGTGGCGGTTCCGCGCCGCTCGCCTAAAAATATATGGTAGCATGTTTATCGACAATGAAGATTACAGGGTGGTGATAGGCGATGCGGCCCTGAAGGTCGTGTCGCAGTCTTCGCCTGAGAATATAGCCAATGCCGAGGCGGAGGCCATCGAGGAAATTTCGGGCTATCTGCGCCCTGTCTATGACACCGGCGCGATATTCGCCGCGACCGGCGGTGACCGCAACCGGCTGATTGTGATGTACACCGCCGACATCGTCCTGTACCACCTCACTGCCTCGCAGCCGCAGAAGATGGGCAGCGAGATTCGCAAGGAGCGCTATGAGCGCGCTGTCAGATGGCTCGAGGGCGTGCAGGCCGGCAGGATTGTCCCCGACCTTCCTCTTGTCGTGTCCGGTGACGGCAGCTCCGGATTCGGCATTTCCTATCATTCACTCCCCAAACTGAGACACGACTGGTGACAATGGGACGCAGACAGAACAGACCGAAACTGGGCCGGGCGCAGAAGGATGCCCGGTCAAGGATACAGAAGCAGTCATCCGTTATCCTGGAGCTGCACCGCTATGCGGAGTTTTTCTCAAAAAACGACATCGAGGACTGGCGCCGGGCATGGCAGAGCGCGATAGATCCGCGCCACCCGTCCCGGCAGAAGCTCTACGACATCTATCGCGACGCCATGACCGACTCGCACCTCTCGGGCTGCATACAGCAGCGCGTGGGCTTTGTCATGTCGCGCTCGTTCAAGCTCGTGAATGAGGACGGCGACCAGGTCGAGGCGGCGGAGCACCTGTTCGACCAGTCGTGGTTCAAGGACCTGTGCCGGCTTTGCCTGGAGTCGATATGGTACGGCCACTCGCTCATCGAGCTTGGCGATGTCGTCACCGACGGCGACGGCCATCCCGCATTCTCCGGCGTGTCGCTCATTCCCCGCAAGCATGTGATTCCGGAAAAAGGCCGTGTGGTGCGGCGCGCGGGCATGAACTGGGAGACCGGCATCGAGTTCCGGGAGCGGCCGTGGAGCGACTGGCTTATCGAGGCCGGACGTCCCGACGACCTCGGGCTGCTGCTCAAGGCCGCACTCCACACAATTCCCAAGAGGCACGCTATGACGTTCTGGGACTGCTTCGCGGAAATCTTCGGAATGCCCTGGCGCATCGCCCGCACTTCCACCCGCGACCCGAAGGAGTTCCAGCGTCTGCAGGATATGATCTACAACGGCGGAGCAGGCCAGGGTATGGTCGCCGGCATGGAGACGGAGATCCAGTTCGTGGAATCCGGTAAGGGCGACGCCTTCAACGTCTATGACAGGCGCATCGACCGGGCCAATTCCGAAATGTCCAAACTGGTCATCGGCCAGACCATGACCATCGAGGACGGCTCGTCGCTCTCGCAGTCGCAGACACACCTGCAGGTGTTCATGAACCTGGTAGAGTCCGACCGCGACTTCCTGCGCGACATCGTCAACAACCGGCTGATTCCGCTCATGGTCCTGCACGGGTTCCCTGTGAAGGGTCTGCGCTTCGAGTGGGACGACGCGGTGGACTACACCCCGGAGCAGCAGGTGGCATACGAGACGATGATCGCCGACCGCTACGAGGTCGATCCGTCGTATTTCGCCGACAAGTACAATATGCCTGTCGGGGAGCGGCGCAATCCCATGGCGCTCCCTCCGGCCGGGAAGGCCGACGGGTCCGAAAAGTCTGAGAAGTCTGACGATGACAAGACTGCAGAGGATGGCAAGGAGAAAAAACATTTTTTCGATTAGGCCCCTCTGACTACGAGGGGCTGCACCGACGCTATGCCTCGCTGATTGACGGAATGGAGATTAAGAAACTCGCATCGCCCGGCGATGACGTGCGCAGGCGTCTGTCCTCGCTTTTCAACGGCATGATGAAGTCGCTCTTCAACGAGAAAGGCTCGGAGTTCCGTGTCGAGCTTGTGGCCGACCCGGCGGTGCAGGAGTTTGTCGGCGCCCATGCCTCGGCTCTCGACTCGGCGTTTGAGAAGGTGGATATGTCGGAGGCCATGCGCCGGCGCCTTACCCGGTCGAATTACATTTTTTCCGGCATGAAGGCGTTTCACGAGCTGCACGAGGCGTTCCCCTCGCTTCTTGATGAGAACGGCGACAGAAAGCCGTTTGAACGGTTTTTGAATGATGTTCAAAGCATCGACAAGACGTATAACGCCAACTATCTCCGGGCTGAGTATAACTTCGTGGCGGCGTCCGCGGAGATGGCCGGGAGGTGGGAGCAGTTCATGGCCGACGGCGACCGATACAATCTCCAGTACCGCACACAGCACGATGACAAGGTGCGCCCGGAACACGCCGCCATCGACGGAGTGACCCTGCCGCTTTCTGACTCATTCTGGGAGGAGTTCTACCCGCCCAACGGCTGGAACTGCCGCTGTACCGTGGTACAGGTGCGGAAGTCAAAGTGTCCCGCTACAGACCATGACGAGGCGATGCGCCTCGGCGACGAGGCCCTGCAGCGCGACACTAAGGGAATGTTCCGGTTCAACGCCGGAAAGGAGGGGAAGTCCGTTCCGGACTATAACCCCTACACCGTCAGCCGGTGCCGGAACTGCGACATAGCCAAGGGTGACAAAGGAGGCAAGCTCGCCCGGTCTTTCGTGCCGGACAACGAGGTCTGCAAGGCGTGTGTCCTTATCAGGAACTCCAGACGCTGCGCCAATAAAGAACTTTACGACCGACTGAAATCCGACCCTGATTACCTTGACGTGGCCATGGATGACAAAACCGGCGGGGTTAAGGGTATTCACAGAGGCCACATCGTCCATTCATCAGACAAGGAGAATACATTCTTCGCTGAGAAACTGACTTCAACCGACCTTGAACTGCTTTGCCAGGATATATTGTTCCGAAAGGGTCATTCCTGTATCCTGGAAAATGAAACCCAACTTGATGCTTCCGGCCTGCAGTTGCCACAGTTGGACACGCTGACCGATGGGGAATATATCGATATCCGCGCCATTACTGAGAACGGCAAGAACACCATACGCAACGCCCTTAATTCCAAAAAGAAGCAACTGAAGAATTTCAACAGGAAGACCGGGGCGGACTGTCATTCCGTGATCCTGTATTTCCATGACCCGGACATGTTCGATGAAGGCCAAATTATAAACCAATTAGGGCAGACTCTTAAATCTGTCATCTGTGTCTTCAAGAATGGAACGATACGCAATATCACAAAATAAGCCGACTCGAAAGTCAGCTTATGACCCAGGCGACGGTGAAGTTCCCTCGCCTTCTTAGGCTATCGCAAAATTATTAATTATTTTCCAGACACAAAAGTTTATGGACAAGAAAAATATAAATATTCGTCAGAAAATGTTTCAAGAGGGCAAAAAGTTATTCATCCATTGCCTGATGGTGAGAATTTACACCGAAACCCACTGTCATGGATGCGTCTCCTTTGACAAAATTAGGGACATCATAGGGGAAAGGATATATGATGGGGTATTTGCTCCCGGCTTCTTTGATTACCTCCGGCTTGCTGCGTTGTTTGCCGTAACCGCATTTCGCCCTGACAAGTGGCATCGATCCGTTATTTTGGATCAACCGGTAAAACCTGCTAAAAAAGAATAGATCCAATGTCTTCTATGACCTGAAATACCATTGTCCATCCGGGGGCGGGCACAAAAAAATGCCCCCGGCCTGTTATTTAGACGTCTCACTTTCTAAAAACAAATAGCACCACTGTGCAGCCGCCGAGGGCATTATGCCATCCCTGGCTGCACAGTGGCGCTGTTTTTAATAAGTGAGACACTGCAAAATTAATAAATTTTCCTGACATGACTGTATTTGAGATTCTGAAATTTAACAGGGAGATGCTTGAAAGACTCGGGCGAATGGGTGTGAGGCTCGACGACACCCGCTATATTGATCTCTTCTCGGAGTTCTGCGACATGGTGAACTCCGGCGACAAGGTCTCCTATGCCGTGGCCGTCCTCGCGGACCGATACGGAGTAAGCGAGCGAAAGGTTTACAGCCTTCTCCGGCACTTCCGTACTGACTGCAGCCACGATGCATTGTGATTGCCGTTCTCGATGGCGGGGGAACAGTCCCCTATGCCTACCTTTGCGCCATCACCAACAATCAACAGAAATGGCACGAAACAAATATCATCAAATTCTTGCCCGGATTCTTGACACAGGCAAGCACCAGATCAACAAGAAGGGCAACATCACTTACCTTATCAACGAGCAGCTCTCGCTTTCCCCGGCAGACCTGCTTGAAATTTTCGAGGGGCACGGACTGGCCCGCCGCAAGCTCCGCTCGGAGCTGCGCCTCTTCATGAGCGGCGAGCGCTCGGTGGAGAAGTACCGCGAGGCCGGAATAAACTGGTGGGACTACTGCGGCTCGATCCTTGTCAACTCCTACCCCACCTACTTCGAGAAGCTGCCGCCGCTGCTCGCCCGGATAAACTCGGAGCGCCGCCCGTCAAAGAACTATGTGCTGTTCCTCGGCGCTACCGAGGCCGAGAGCAGCCAGGCGCCATGCCTGTCGCTCGTGCAGTTCCAGATCGAGGACGGGGAACTTGTAGTGTCGGCCTACCAGCGCAGCTCCGACGCGAACCTCGGGCTGCCGGCCGACATATACCACCTCTACCTCATGGCCCGGCACATAGACTTCCCCCTCAAGTCGATAACACTGTTCCTGGGCAACGTGCATGTGTACGACAACAATATCGAGAACACACGCCGCCTCCTTGCAGGTGAGGACGGCGTAAAATTCGAGCTGAACGTATGAGCCGCCTTTATCTGTCCGCTCCACTGCCCTTTGTGGGGCAGAAGCGAATGTTCGCAAAACACTTCATCGAGGTGGTAAGGCAATACCCTGCCGGAACTGTGTTCGTCGACCTTTTCGGTGGCTCCGGGCTGCTGTCGCATATCACTAAGCATATCCATCCCGCCTCCCGGGTAATATACAACGATTTTGACAACTACCGCCGGCGCATCGAGGAGATTCCGCGTACCAACGCCCTGCTTGACCGTATCCGTCCCATTGCCTCGCGGTTCCCGCGCCACAAGCCCGTGACCGGCGAGGCGAGGGAGGAAATTTTCAGGCTGCTCGAGCAGGAGGAGCGCGAGACAGGCTATCTCGACTTCATCACGCTGTCGTCATCGCTGATGTTCTCGATGAAGTACAAGATGAGCATCCCTGAAATGCGCAGGGAAACGCTCTACAACAATGTCCGCAAAACCGGATATGCCGAATGCCCTGACTATCTTGCCGGACTGGAGATAGAGTCGTGCGACTACCGGGAGCTGTTCGAGCGCTTCAGGAACATGCCCGGCGTGGTGTTCCTGGTCGACCCTCCCTATCTGTCAACCGAGGTCGGCACTTACCGCATGTCATGGCGTCTCGCCGACTACCTCGACGTGCTGTCTGTGCTCTCCGGCCATGACTTCGTTTATTTCACCTCCGACAAGTCCTCTCTCGTGGAGCTGTGCGAGTGGATGGGGCGCAACCCGTCGCTCGGAAACCCTTTCGAGCGCTGCCGGCGCAGGGAGTTTGACGCGACCATGAACTACAATGCCCGCTACACGGACATAATGCTCTTCACCGAGCTGGGCAATGCCCCGGAGGAGGCCGTCTGAGGCCGCTTCCGCGCCCATATATAGCCGAGAGAGCCGCAACCCGATAAAGGATGCGGCTCTCTCTTTCCTTTGCGACACGGCGCGTTTATGGGACCTTATTTCAGATGTCGGAATCCGACGCAGGTATAGGTCTCGATGTTCTCGACAATATCCTCGTGGTTGTGGTTGGTTGCAGAACTGTCAATGTCAAACTCCATGAAGGTGTTTCCCTCCAGGCCGGCAAGCAGCTCATGAATCCTGTCGAGCAGCCGGAACTCGCCGATGCCTTTCTGCTCTGCCCAGTCTGTAACCACATGGAGGTTGATCAGCGGCTGTGCCCGGTATTCGACTCCCGGCACAATGGCGTGCCACTTGAAGGGCACGAACTCGATGAACACTGCCGGACGCTCCCATGCGACCTCCTGTTCGATAAACTCGACATTATGGTTCCATAGGTCTATGTGCCTTATCGCACGAGGATAAATATCATCATCCATGTCTGCCTCGTCCGGGCGTTCATAATATTCTCCGGCTGCATTGACGCACAATGCCTCGAGCCTATTCTTGATTGCGTTATATATTTCCTCTCTCATTTCTTATTAATTTTATCGGTGACTGACTGGGAGAAGCGGAAGACTGTGTAGCACTCCGTATGCGGAAAGGGAATCTTATCACATACTAAGCGACAGCGGTCTTTGGCAAACCCCATACAATAGTCTTGAAAATCGCAACTTTCATTACATAGCCCATGCCCACTCTCGGTAATAGCATCAACTTCTTCCTCGGTCAGATCTACTGCTTCATAAAATTTCCCATTCAGCACTAAGCCGTTGAGGGGTTTGTCATTTTCTCTCATTTAATATTGAAATTTATATTGTTGATGTACTCGTTAAGGTTCTCTTCGATGATTTCCCTCACCGCAGCCTCAACTTCCGGCGATTTCCCGAGGAACTTGCGCTGCGGTATCTTGATGGTGCCTCCGACCTTCATAAGCGCCATCGCCTTCCAGAAGTCAGCCTCGGAAGTGAGCTGCCTGTTTCTCTTGTCCTGCCTCAACGTGCCGTCCTTACGTCGGCCGAAGGAGCCGGTGGCGGAGTAGTATTTGTACCAGAAGAAGCGCTTCATCCTGGCGGTCACCTTTATCTCGCCCCCCTCGTTGTGGATGGCGGCGTAGGGAAGGTCGCTGAAGAACACGATGCTGCTCTCCCTTATCTCGCTCCGGACGCTCCGGCGGAGGGCGCCGGTGTCAACAAGTATGTGGCCGCCCGGACGTGTCGGGCTTTTGCGCCTGGCCCATGACTGCGAGAAGAAGGCCTCGCGCTCGAAATTCCGGTCGAACTCGTCGCCGAGCTCCACCTTGATGTCGCGCAGTATGCTCTTGAAGATGGCGCGTGTCTGCCGGTCAATGTCATTCATCCGTATCTTCTTTTTCGGGGTTTTCGTCTGCAAAGTCAAACAGGCTCGGCATGTCGGACGCCACGACCGGGGTTTCAAGCCCTGCCGTGGCGTTCATGATGTTGTAGAAAGTGCGCTCGCTGATCCAATAGGCCGGATATATGTACCTGCGCCATATCTCCCGGTTGCTCAGTCCGCTCCTGGCGTACCGGTCATATATCCGGTTTATGTCCTCGACGCGCTTTCTGTAGGACATGCCGCGCTTGTCTGCCATTGCTGTCACATGGTTTTAACCTGTATCTGTCTGTAAGGTCTGATATCGAGTGTCGTCACGCTGCTCACCGTGACCCGGCCGCTGCCCTCGCACTGCGGACACGGTGCCGGGTGTCTCCGGGGCGCGTCGGTCTGCTGTATCCCGGTGCCGTGACATTCCTTGCACACCGCGATCCGGGGCGGTCTCTTGATTTCTTTTTCCATTTTCATCAGGTTTTAATCAACATCGGTCATGCCCAGGGGTATGTAGCACCATGCGCCCTTGTCGTTCTTGTACTGGGCGCGGATGAACTTCTTGGAGACGGTCGGCTGGTATGCCTCCTCGATGATTTTCACACCCTCGAGGAACTGCTCGCTGCCGCTGTCCTCGGCCATCTTCCGTAGCTGGAGCACCCGGCTGGCCTTGATGTTGCCCTGCCCGTCACGGCTCAACAGGCGAAGCACGGCGTTTACGAGGGCTTTGGTGGCGTCGTCTTTAGCCAGGCTCTCGATATAGCCCTTGACCATGGCGATGCCGTCCTCCACGGTGTCGCGGTAGCCGTCGATGGTGTTCACCCCGAGGATGACGCGCAGCGTGCTGTCGGAGTTGGTGAACGTGTGGCTGTTCTGCCCGTCGCGGGCCACGCCGGTGATTTCCGACTTCATGCCGAGGATGGTATCGAAGTTGCCGAATATGGCCTCCTTGACCTGCTTGATCCGCTCGCTCAGCTCGCGGAGCTGCGGAATGGTGGCGGCGATTTCCTCGTCGACCATGTCGGCGTACTGCTTGCGCTGCTCCTTGCGTTCCTGCTCGCGGCGCTTCTTCTCTTTCTCGGCCCTGAAAGCCTCGAATTCCTGACGCTCTTCGGCTGTCATTTCCACTTTTTCTGTCATGTCTGTCTCTTTTATAGTGATTATATGGTCCTTATTCCTCATTGAAGATACTCTCCAGCTTTTCGCCGTATTCGAGGCGGTCGGCCTCGAATGTCGCCCATTCCGCAATCTCCCGCATAATGGAGATATATTCGGAAGTTTCGGTATCCGAGGTATGGAGCTGAATGTAGTTCTTGATCTGTCCTACTGTCTTTTTCATTTCAGTTATAGCTTGTCATGCCGGGGCCGGCAAGGTTTATGAGATATGTTATGCGTTGCTGCGGGGTTTCCGGGCCTTGCGCCGGTTCTGCCTTCCTGCGCTGCCATCCCTTGCGCTTTATCGAGCGGAGCCTGGTGGCCAGTTCCATAAGCTCGTCTATCGAGAGCTGACCGAAGGCTTTGCCGGCAATTCGCGGATGGCGGCAGAAGTCGTTTATCTGCGCCCAGTCGGTCGTATCGACCTCGAGCTCCTGCATCAGCTTGAGGGCTATGCTCCGCCGACGCTTCAGCTCGTCCCTTGTGCCGTTCATTCCCTCGATGGCCACGCAGAGGTCGGTGTACTCCTTCCGCGTCATTTCCTTGAGGGAGTCGGTGCGCCCGGCGGTGTACTGCAACACGAACTGACGCTTTGCCTCGTCCGGCTCCCCATGAATGGTGAGCTTGTGGAAGGCGGAGTAGAACCGCCCGAAGTTAGTTACCTGCTGTCCCATGTCAGTGTGTGCAGGTTTTATTGGCCAGTCTTATGATGACGTTGCCCTGATACTGCTCCAGCCACATTCTCGCCTCGTCGAGCTTAGTCTTTACCAAGGCTGTCTCTCGATTGGCCTCCATGTCGGCTACATATTTCCCTGCATCTGAAATCAGACTCATTGCAGAGGCCACAAGGCGCTCCAGCTCACTTAGTTTCGTTACATCAGTTTCCATTCTTTTCTCTGTTTAGTTTACTCAATCGGTTTCTTTCCTTGAGGACTATGGTCCAGTTGCAATAGCTGCAGCACCGGCCTTCCTCCTTGATCGTCCACGGGTCGTTGCCGTACTCCGTGACCTCTTTGCCGCAGATGCAGCATTTAAATTTTGTCTCACTCATTGTCTTATTTTATTTTACATTCGGTTTCCAGTCTATCGTAACCAGTGCGATGACCTCGCCGGTGCCCTCGCAGTCGGGGCAGACGGTCTCCGGAAGACCGCGCCCGCCGTAAAACCAACCTTTGCCTCCACAATAGGGGCAGGTCATCGGCCGTGAGCAGAACCCCTCCTTGCAGATGCGTTCTTCCGGCTCAAGTATTATCATTTCTTTTTTCTTGCTCATTTATCCGAGATTGTTTGAGGTTCTTAAAATGCCTTCTTCCCACACTACGTAGTAGGAATCCGGATTGCCGGTGAAACGGCCTTGACAGAACGCCTTGTAGCCGGATACCCTGACCTTTAGTCCCGCCTTGTAGCGGAGTCTGCCTGCGGGCTTGCCCATAGGCTGTCCCTTGTATTCCTGGCTTATGAAAATGAAACTCTTGCGGTGGAAGCGGGCGATAAGTTCCTCGACCTCCTCGAATGTCAGCTTGCTGTCCTGGAAGCTGTCGATAATAACGAACTTTGCGCTCTTCGGTCGGCGCAGCCTCTCGACAAGATCAGCGTAGCTGTCCCCCACTACAGTGCGGAAGCGGCCTTGAACCTCGTTCATCCGCTCTCGCCGGAGACGCTCCTGAAATGACCGGCTGACTCCCTCCTCGTAGCTCAAGTAAAGGACGGTTCCGTAATTGCACAGCTCCTTCGCAAGCTGCATTACGAAGCTGCTCTTGCCGGATGCCGAGGCTCCGCTTATGAACCAGGTCTCGTTCACGGGAACCTCGCCGAAGGGGATATTCCATTTAGGTCCCCACGGCAGGGTCTTGTACTTCTTGGCAAGTACCTCTTTAGGGCTGTATGCTCGCTTGGCCATCGTTACTTCTTCTCTTGAGTCTTTTTCAGTTCATCGACGAGAAGATTGGCAAGGGTGACAGAGGTCTTTGCTATGGCGATCGGTGCGCCCCAAACAGGCTCACCTTCTTCCGTTACACCATCGACAATCTGAGGGTTACTCAGCATAGCAGCCATCGCATCCTTGGCAATCTCATAGCGACGCTGTTCCCAGTCAATCTCGCCATTTTGGAGACGCTTGCCCATTCTTATGACAGTCTCCATATATTGTTTCTCAAGTACGCTTATCATTATCATTGTCTTTTAAGTTTTTCGATTTCGGTATATACCCGCCGGAGTCCGCCTCCGCTCCTTCTTGCAATATCGGACGGATCAACGCCTTCCGGGGCATTGAGCTTGGCAACCGCCCGTGCCTGTACCATCAGGAACCGTGCCCTGTCTTTGCCGTCGTCAGGCGTGACCTTGCTGTAGCGGTCGCCATAGCGGCTCAGCATCTCCGTGTAGCCCACCTTCTTGCATTCTATGCTCCGGTTGATCTTCTCCTTCAGGCCGTCGGCCCCCATCATGTACCATGCGCAGCACCGCTCGGTCGCGTTCCACAGCGCCTTCAGCTCAAGGAAGGCTTCATACTGGAGGTCGCCGGCCTCGTCGAGTATAATCAGCGGGTTCTCTATCGAGCGCAGATAATACACGAGGTCATCATAAACATCCGAATACCGGCCCCGGCTGTTGGTTCCGAACTCCGCGGCGATCTTGCGCACGAGCTTGAGCCTGGTCTTGACCTGCGAGCAGTCGATGTAGACGGCATTGGGGTGCGTCTTGACGTAATGACGGGCGGTGAAGGTCTTGCCTATGTTCGGGATGTCGCAGAGGATACCGCTCAGGCTGCCTGCCTGCGCCAGTTCAAGCTGGGTCATGATGAAGTCGAAAGTCTCGGTCCTGGCAATCTTCCATTCCATCTCGCCACGCAGACTCACGCCGAGTTTCCGGGCGATGCTGATCCAGTTGGCGTCGCTGAGCACGCGCTCGGTCTGCCCGTTCTTTATGGAGCTGTAAACCGATGTCGTGATGCCGAGGGAGGCGGCATGTTTCGCGTCGCTCGGATAGTTGCCCCTGTTGGCCTTTATCGCCTCGGTAATCTTGTTTTTGATGTCTGTTGCAATCATATTCTAACAGTGTTATAATGTCATTAAAATGTCTGTGTAGCCCTCTCCTTCGCGCTCATGGTCGGCATGTAGTCGTCCATGAAGTCGTCATCATTGACGGGCGGGGTCGGTGGCTGAATCACTTCTTCAACTTCAGGCTCCGGAACTTTGCTCCGGGGTGCGATTCCAAGCCGGGTGATGGCGTTTTTATTGAGGTAAGCCTTGAACAGCTCTATCTTCTGCATCTGCCGGGCGAACCTCGCCTTGTCCTCATCGGTCTGCTCGACCATGACACGGTTGAAGGTCTCGACCTTCTCCACCTTGTCAAGGTAGCGGTCGCCTTGGTAGATATAGACATCCTGCGCCTCACCGTTCTCATCCGGCATATAATAGGCCGTGACTTTGTAGTTGTTCGGCTTGAGCTTTCCGAGAACCTCCGGGGTGCTGAGCCACCAGTCAGCGTAACAGACGCGGACATAGGAGTGTCTGCGGATGCTTGTGGACACCTCTTTGCCGAGGTAGCGCGCCAGGGTCATCTCGTCGTATGGCCGGAGGTTCGGGTTGATGTTCGCGACCAGCACCTCCCACCGTGTCATGCCGGGATAGGTCTTTTGATCGGGGTGCAGGGTGTTGTTCCACTCCAGGTTGTCGGCACGGTCGTTGGCGACCATCTCCTCGAAAGTGTAGTACCGCTTGTCCTGCCAAAGTCCGTTGGTCTCGTCGCTTATTTTCTTTGAATAGGTGCGCCATTTGCCCTTGCCGTAGAAGCGGCCTACCTCCTCGTGGTTCTTGTGGATGATCTTGCGCTTTTTGGCGCCGTTGAGCGGTTCGGCCTGCTTGTCCTGCGAGTTCTGGGGAGCGCAGAACCTCACGCGGGAGAACACGACACCCTCGGCGAGAAGACCTTCCTTGTGACGGGTCATCAGGTGGTTCTCGACCTCGACACCGGCCGGCATACCCCACCGGCGACGCTTGATCAGCCGGAACATCTCGCGAAAACATTCATCCACAAGGGCTTCATCCTTTTTGCGCCCGTAAGAGGCCGCTATAACGCACTCGCTGACGGAGTCGTAGGCATAGTAGGCATGTACCTTTTCATCGCCCTTCATGCGGAACGGCAAGTCCACGTCGTCCATCGTGATCTGCGAGAGGGAATACTGTCCCCTGTGGCGGTGAACGTGGGGCATGATCTCGTGGTAGTAGTCCACGCTGGGTTTGAGCCAGCGGTCGACAAACGCCTTGATGTCGGGGCGGTTCAGGAAGCCGGCGATGGTGCCCTCGCTCGGAACCCACGGTTCGCCGTTCTTTTTCCTGGCGCATTTCTCAGGGTCGAGCAGTTCTCCTGTTTCCGGGTCCCACACGTCGAGCTCGCCGCATACGAACATCTCGTACATTTCCCGCACGTTGGTATTCCACGGGCGGTTGGGCTGTACCGCCAGGCCTTTCAGCACCCGCTCCTCTCCGGCGGTGAGTATCTGGGCGTTGGTGTTGCCGAACTTCCCGCTGAGCAGGGATTCATATCCGCGCTTGCGGTAGTCGCTGACCTTCTTGCGAAAGCGGAGAACCGAAGTCGGCAGCGTGTGGCCGAACTGCACTCTCAGGCTCTCGATAACGCCGGTCATGCATGTCCAGCCGTATTTGTTGCCCATCAGCCGTTGCTTGGCCGCCGCATTGTCATAGAGCTTTATGCAGACGTTCAGAACCGAGGCATTGACAACATATTCCCTGCGCTTGGCTATCGAGAGGTTGCTGATTCCGGTCTTTTGGGGATTGTTGAAAAATGCCATCGCCTCCTGGTCCTCGGTGTAGTTGCTCCGTACCCATGCCGCGATATGTGCTGCCTTGCCTCCGAACCGGGCCTCGACCTGAATCTTTTGCTCGGTGGAAAGGGAGTCCACAGCGACCAGGGCGCCGGAGCCTTTCGCACCTCCGCCTCGCTTGACGACCTCGATACGCTTACGCTGGGCAGCCTTCTCATAACTCCCGAGAGTCATGATTCCGCCGTCGATAAGTTCCCTGGCCGATATACAATATATGCCGTTGTGGTACTGCATGGTTCCTTGCGTTACAGGGTTTTCGCCATGTTCTTAATTTCGTTGATCTGTGACAGCGTGACGTGGTCGTATCTTGCCACTACATTACCTTTGGGGTCATAGACAGTGCCTTCGCCCGTCTGCTTGTCAAGGTAGATTTCTGCCCGGTTGGGATAGACCGCGTGCCAGCAGCTGTCGGAATCGAAGAAGAACTCTCCCTCCGGAATGACGTAATAGGTGCAGCCCATGTGGTGCCTGACCGCAGCGAAACGTATCTTCCTGGCAAGCTCGTTGTCCGTGCGGTAGGCAAGGGCGTTCTTGACGCAACGCTCGCAGATTTCCTTCCCTTTGACCTTGAAGGTGCGCTGCAGGGCCCTGATGCCCTCCTTGCTGACTGAAATGTACTTGTTCATTTTTCTCACTTATTGGATTTTATTAGTTATCTTTGTGTAAATTTTCCAAATGAAATCATTATGAACATCGAATTTGAAATGCTCAAGGCTCAACACGAGGCTTTGCGTGATTCTTTTGTTTCGCTTTTGCCTTATGTTTTCCGCACCCACCGGGACGAGAAGAGGGACGGTAGCATGACTTGGCTCGCCAAATATTACCTTTGGCGTTCCGAGCGAGGAAGTCTTTCTCCATTAGATTATACACAGTCATTATCTTCTCTCGAGAAAGCCCCGATAGGTCACCGACGTTTTCAATTACAAGTCCTGATGGATGTAGCCTATATCCGGGGAGGCCTTGAAGGATACGACATAGTCCGGAAAGTCTCTCAAGACGCCCGGGCTCTCGCAGACACTGTGTACAGTCGCTCGGATGGTTCCGAAGCTGACATGTGCAGGGTAATTGACGAAATTTTCGATTCATAGTCTCACTTTTTGTTTAGTTGGTTGTTGATTTTGTCGATGGCGGCTTTCAGGGCGAAATGGCCGGCGACAAGGGCCGCGTACTGTTTCGACCGGTCACATTCCAGGTCGTTGTGGGTCGCCTCGAACTCGTCGAGAATTATCCCGGTGTCATACCAGTTCCGGGTCAGGGTCTGAAGAAGCACCCTGACCGCGTTTCCGGTCATCTGTTCGGCTCGTTGTTTCATGCTTGTGAAATTTTTAGTGGGAGGTCGGGGAATCGAACCCCGATACTTGCGCCATGGTCGCTCACCTTCCTGGCCTCCCAAATGCCGCCGGGCTTGCAATTCCGGCGGCGGTTCAAATGTAGTGCCTTGCGGCTTTTACCGGCTCTCTTGCCGGAGGATGGCCCTCTCTTGGGTCTCACCCTTATAGCTCTGCCGGCTGACCGTTGGAGTCATAGACCTCGATGGTCAATGCTCCCAGTCCGTCGTTCTCGCCCCCTTGGTAGAAGGCCATGAACCGGTCGCCCTGGTTCTCATATCCGAGTCCGTGCATCAGGGCGAAGGCTTCAACTATCGCCCAGCCTGCGGCGGCTGCCTCCTCTTTGGTCGGATAGTCCACGTCCAACTCCAGTGTCCGGCATTTATCCGGGTCCGTATGAAAGTCGTTTATGCTGATTCTATAAGTCACTTTGTCCATCGTCTTATCCGTTATAGGTGACTACCATCAGCAGTCGCTGAATGTCTTCCCTGAGTTCCTGAAGGGATACCCTGTGAAGGGTGTCCGCAACATTGTGCATAATGCTTGTGCCTGTCGGGTACTGACTGCCTTCGATGAGGGTGGTCTCGATGCTCTTTATCTGATGATTCAGCCAAGTCCTTATCTTGTCAATGTCGTCCCATGAGGTCATCGGGCGAAGTTCCCGGACTGCCTTGAGGTTGACCTGCGCCTTATACATGTCATCGCCGTGCCAGCGGAAGAAGTGTTCGTAGTCCTCGTTCATCTTGAGGGCATACTTCTCAACCTTGCGCTCATATTTGCGGAGGACGGTTTTATACTCGCTTTTGAATATCTCAAGAAGCTCCTCCTTCGTCATTTTCTTTGTCTCACTCATTTTTGCTTAAGTTTGCTTAACCGTTAAAATTTGTCTATCCGCGCCAAATTTTGTATCTTTGGCCGCTCGTTCCATCTGGAACACGCTGCAAAGATAGTACACATTTTGTGAACTACAAAATTTTAAACGCTGAATTTTACACAAAATGAAAACTTTTTCAACTTCAGAGATATTAGATCGCCTCAGAAACGCCCTAAACCAATCCAATGATACGGAGTTGGCTAACTTCTTAGGGGTAAAGAAAGCTACACTCTCTAACTGGCGTTCTCGCAATTCATTGGATTGGCCTCTTCTGTTTTCATTTTGTGAACAAATAGATTTAAATTGGATAATATTCGGGGATTCAAAAGCGATTCCGCCAACCAATCAAGAAAGTTTAGCAATTAACACAAATAGTTCTCTTGTTGAACACCTTGACAACAAACTCAAAGAAAAGGATAAAGAAATAGGCTCTCTAAACAAGGAAATTGGAAAGCTCGAGGCTCGAATAGAGCAGCTTGAAAAAGAACGTCGGGACAACCAGGTCTTTTCCACAACAAACATTCCAAAGGTGGAGACCCCCTCCCCGCCAGTCTTGCAAGACAGATAGAATCTTCCATCGTGATCATTGATGGCATACCCTTCCGGATATACTCGAACTAACCCATCCGTTGCCCCTCCCTCACCCCCTCGGCTCCCCAAGCCCTGGCCTCCCCTCCCCTTTCTGGTTGTTTCCCATCTCAAACCCCTTGATTTCTGAGGGTTTCAGCCTGCTATGCTGAAAAAGACGAGGTATTTTACTTCACATCGAACCCCCGATTTTAACATTTCATTTTTGAGCAACCATATTTTGCCACCCTCAGCTATTTGCACCCCAAACGACTGAAACCTGTCCGTCCACTTTTCAAAATTTGTCCGTCCACTTTGTCCGTCCACCAGTCCGTCCACCCCTAAAATTCGCCCAAAATCGACCATTCGAACACAAAAATAGGGGAGCCGAGAGGCTTCCCCGATAGATTCTATTCAAACGGCACTCCAAGACCGTTCAAACAACGTTGCCGTATCGTTCAACCATCTACGCCACCACGCGCTCCACGAGGGACTGTGATGAGCGTAGATTGCTTTATTATAGCGCGTTTAGTCACAACGGTACCACCACCGCTCAAACCGGCACGACGCAGGTAATCATAGCCACATCCCACCTCTTGTGGGCTTAAGACGGTAAAAATGGCCGCTATCGAGCCAAAATACAGGTCTCTGCGCTTGCCGGTGAGGTGAACGTGTATCACTTTGGTCTGTCTCATAATCTCTGAATTTTCTGCAAATATACACAAATAACCGCTATTTGCAACCTTTTGAAATTATATAAATCAAGAACCGGCACTAAAAAGTCGGCACAAAGCCGACCGCCCCACCCTATCCAACCACCGGAATCAATGACGTAAACCAAACAACCCGGCCATGCGCCCCATGTAGCCCTCATGTAAACCTATGAGGCCGATAATTAAACCGAAATTAAACCAATGTAAACGTTTCGTTTTTTTTGGCCGCTCTACCCTACCCTCTCCTAACTGCCGCAAACTCAAAGGCTTTCACCGAATCTGCCCGTCCACCTCAACAACCGCTTCGTTTTGTGCCCCATACATCCCCATATTTTTCCTGAAGACGTGTATAAAACGAATCGTAGGCAGAATCAATCACCGGGTATAGATCCGTCCAGTTAAGAAGCCCCTCAAAATCCTTCTCGTTCCATTCCAACCGCGAGACCTGCCTCAATAACTCCCTATTGGCATCTGTCGGAGTGCCGGCTATCAGTCTTATCACTCCCAACTGTTGCAGCAGAAGTTTCCGGAAGAGCGCATCATCCGCGCTACCTCCACCCTCTTTCTGACCCTCACTCTCGGCAAGAAGCCGCTCCAGAGTCTCCATCTTCTCCTCGGCATCCACTAATTTCTGGCGTTTGCGGACTGCGTACAGGCGCAATGCCCCTGCCGATATGATCATGACAAAAATCAGCACAATGCTTATCATTGTCAGTGTATGCTGACGCTTTATCCTGACCATATCACGCGCATTATTGCGATCACGGTTAGTCAGAATATCTTCAGACAACAACTTATAACGTTCTCCGGCAAAATATACAGAATCGTTGAAGGAAGCAGGGAGTGCCGAGAAATCTCTCATACCGTCCAGATAATTCAATACAGATCGTAAAACTCCCAACTCATTCCTTATCGACACATATTCCAACCCCCATTTACTCCATTCCTCTTGATATGCAGATTCAGCCTTGTCAAGGTAGACCCGCGCTGAATCAGGCTGACGGAATGCCAAGAAAACTTGTGCAATCCCGGCATAGACATTGGAGGATGGTCTCCCCAATTCCTCCACTCTCCTCAATCTCCTCAGCAACTCATCCTCCGGAAGCCGATAATTGATTGAATTGCGTAGATAATGATGCAATAATTCGCAATTCCCCTTTGTGGCTATCTCTACCGATTTTTCTATATGATAGAATGCTGAATCGCTGATTGTCGCGTCAGAACTCCGATTGGTTTCCCAACTATACGCCACTCCTATGTTGTAATGACCCAAGGCGGCTACGCCCGGATCACTGGATTCCATCATCTTCGCGGAATATTCCTTTGCCACATCAGTCAGATTTGCAAGTAGAGCCATCTGTACCAACAAATTATACAAGTTATATCTATTACTATTGATTGAATCGGGCACAATTTCAATCGCTTTTTCCACCGAAGAAATCGCACCCTGCATGTCGCCAATATATCTGAGGCGTATCCCCTCATACTTCATGCTTGATGCCGCACTAACCGAATCTCCCACTGAAATATAGTAATCCGCCGCACTTTTAAGAAGAGTATCGGAACTAAACGACTTGTCGGAAGCACTCGCTGACTCTGCATATAGTCTGGCATATCCCGCTCTCTTCCCGGCATCCATATTTTCCGGGAAAAGAATATCATTAAGCAGCTTATAGGCACTATCAGGATTATCAGGCATCAACTCCTCGGCAATCGAAAGCTTCTTTTCATCCGCAGCACGCTGTCGGTCGCAGGAAATCATACCGAAAGCGACAACCAGCACCATTATCAAAATCAGACTCAATCTCATAAGGATTACTCAATATTTGTCAACAAAAGTAACACTTTCATTTAACACTTACAAATATTCCTACCAAACAGACTACATGTTGAAACGGAATCCGATTGGTAGTGAGAATCCGAATTCATTGTCTGTCCAACTGTTGGGCACGCTGTAATTATGGGGGAAGCGGTATTGCAATGTCGGCTCGACAAATACGTCCACCTTATCCGACACACGGAATGATATGCCATAGCCGACAGATACCGACCACACAGGATTTGACTTAAACCCTCCTTTGACAAATTCAGGCGTTCCGGTCGTGGTTGTAACCACTGCATTGGAATATATCGGAAGGCTGAATTCTCCACCTGCCGACACATATTGCCGCATCTTCCCCAACGAGAATGTGGAGAATGTCATTTTTAACGGAATACCCAAATAATGCCAATGGCAATGGCTCTCTGAACCGTCGCCTTCAAACTTTGTATGAAGATAAGTATAGTTCAGTCCGGTCTCCACTCCAAAATTACCTATAAACTGTTTCCTAATCTTAAGAGATACGGATATCGGCATATAATTATGGTGAGCGGCATCCTTGTAATCCTTCATGCCAACCCGTCTTGCTTTGTTCCGCATCTCCCCCTTTTCCTTATCATCTTTATCAGCACCAGGATCCACCAAAGGTGGTGCCGGAATATCCGACATATAATAATCATCACCAATCCCTTTTTTGAAATTGGTAATCCCGGCATCCACACTTGCCCCGAATGACCATCCATTGGCAGTAGGACTTTCCATGAACGACTCCGCATTATATGCATACGTCGGCACATATTCATCCACACGTGGCAACTCTATGACTGCGGAGTCCGTGTTCTCCGCAACCCTCTCTTGCATTACCGGAGGGAGCGAATCATTCACCTCTTCCGAAATATCCGGAACGACTGCAATCTGCTCCTTATCAAATCCATGCTTTTTATTCTGCAACACCTTAGTCTGCAAACCGACTGCATTATTTTTAACGGCAACATTATTCACATTGACAGAATCGACCGGTATCAGCATGGAATCAACAGGCATAACGACCGGAATTTCGCTCAACAATGCTTCATTTACAGATACGCTTCCGCCATCCGCCCCGCGCCACAACAGCAACACACCCGTAGCAATCATTCCGGTAATTACAAAGATGCCCGTTTGCAGACGATATTCCGTTATGAGCTTCTGCATCATCTTCCGGGCATGGAAAAGTTGCGAGGATGATGAATTAGGTGCGATACCGAGTATTTTCCCGATCTCCTTATGCGATTTATTTTCAAGCACAGCCAAACGGAATACTTTCTGATAACCGTCGGGAAGTTTTTTTATAAGAGATTCCAGCGTGTCGAGGTCGATGAATCCATCCAATTCCGGGGAATCCATCATTTCCGGCATCTCATCAAGCATTGTTGATATGTCCTGCTCATGCAGGAAACGTAAAGCCAGGTTTCTCATTATCGTGGCAAGCCAACGTTCTATGTAATCCGGATCCCGCAATTGGTCAAGACGGGTCATCGCCACGATAAACCCATCATGCAATATATCCTCAGCATCCTCGCTGTCGGGCACAAAACGGCGTATCACGCCCAGCATCTTGGGAGCGAATCTGGTATAAAGGAAACTAAGAGCCTCCCGATCCCCCCGCCTACATTCCTCCAGCAGACTGCGGTTATCTATCAATATTTTCCGGTTATCAATACGGTTCACAATATAAAGATACAAAAATCCCGAAAATACTGCATCGCCCACAAAAAAATTTTTTCATAATGGAAAATGCCCATCGGCAAAACAGCCGATGGGCATTACGAGATTGTCTAAATTTGGGCTTAGTAGTCTTAGTGGTCTTAGTAGTCTAAGAGGTCTTAGGACTTCTTGGACTGCTTAGACTTCTTGGACTTCTATTTTTTCTTTCTTCTATTCTTTCTTACTTTCTGTCGATCTGGGAGAGGGCGAAGACGTATGCGCCGATTGAGATTGCCTCGCTTGCGCCGAGACGGGAGATCGCCACGCCTGTTGTCTTGACCGGGCTGTAGGTGACTGTCTCGTCGAAACCATAGATCGGGAGCTCTACCTCGGAACCGCGTGCGAACTGACGGAATTCATCTTCGTTGTCAAGGTCGTAGACATTCATCTGAACACGACCTACTGTCTCGCCCTTGTATGTGGAGAGTGTAGAACGCATCTCCTTAAGAAGTGCGGGCATGATATGATGTGCAGCACCTGTGACACCACCGCCGATCACAACGAGTGAATCGGTCAATGATACAGCTGTGGCTATCGCATCGCCGGCTGCCTGTCCGAAGAGACGGAATGCCTCCTTCGCAGCCTCCTGATTACCCTCCTTCTTACCGTCGGCTATCTCGCAGATATCCTTCGGAGTCAGAACCTCGTCATTGCCTGACAGACGGGCATACTCGCGCTGCACGGCACGTATCGCCACGCTCTCCTCGCATATCACATCGGGGTTATGACGGTTGCGCAAGCAGAACGTCTCGATACATGAATTGTTGCCACGGTTTAGCTTATTGTCAATGACAGAACCGATGCCGAAACCTGTTCCAAACGTATAGCCGAGAAGGTTGGTGTATTCACGAGTACCACCGATAGCCTTGATTCTCGCATTCACCTGTGGGAGGATACCCTCATGCGCCTCTCCCAAAGCGAAGAGATCGCCGTCATTATTGATGAATACGGGAATACCGAACACCCTCTCAAGCATAGGACCGAGAGCCACACCGTTACGGAATGAGGGGAAGTTGGGAAGGAAACCACCGATTACGCCACGTGCATAATCCGCCGGGCCGGGGAAAGCGAAACTGATTGCCACAGGGAGCTGCGGAAGTGATGCTATTACCTCACGGAAACCTCCGATCATAGTCTGAAGGCACTTGTCGAGATCGTCTGAGTTTGAAGGATAAGTGATCGTCTCTCCGATGAAACGGTTGCCTCTCATCGCGCCGAACACAAAGTTTGTACCACCCGCATCAAGGGTGATCACAATTCGTTTATCGTCCTGATACATATTTATGCTGTTAAATTAAAGTTTTCATGATGTTCTGCAAAATTAGATATAAAAGTTCAAAACACTGTCTTAAATAACGCCAAAAAGGTATAAATATGCCTCATCCGGCACAAAAAAACACTGTCACACTCAAAAAATGTATTCATCCCTGCCATTTACATATACACAACTCTAAATTTCCCCATGATCGACAGCACTAAAATAATAAAACATTTGATATAAATTGTCGGTTATATCTATGGATGAAATACTCATCCGTTTGCAACCTATACTTAATTACTGAAGTTTCGCAAGCTGCACTTCAGTGGTTTAAAGTTTATAGTTTAAGGTTTAAGATTCACGAAAATCCACGAATCTTTTCATTATACAAAATTTAATGATCATAAACCATAAACATTAAACCTTAAACCATTTAAGTGAAGCAAGTTGGAAAACTTGCGAAACTTAAATTAATTATATAATTCCATTATGATCGAAATGACATCCCATACTAATGATAAATCGCCTCTTTCCGGAGTGCGCGGAAGGATACTCTCTTTTAAATCCAATCCGTTTGTCGATGCTCCGGAAGACTGCTATGACTATTTCCCGGACGGGCTTGTTGTGATGCGAGACGGACGCATAGTCGATGTGGGTGAGTATGCCGATGTCGCGCCACGTCATGAGTCGCTTAGTGCTGACGCGATCGACAGATATGAGGATGCACTGATCATGCCGGGATTCATCGATTGCCACACACATTACGTGCAAAGCCCGATGATCGGGTCTTTCGGCGACACCCTGCTCGACTGGCTCAACCAATATACCTTCCCGAATGAGATACGTTTTGCCGACAAGGATTTTGCCGACAATGCAGCCCGTATGTTCTTCCGTCAGATCCTTTCGCAAGGCACGACCACAGCCAACGTCTTCGCCACGACCTACGCCTCAAGCGTAGACGCATTTTTTGAAGAGAGCGAACGCTACGGCACACGCATGATCTGCGGAAAGGTGCTTCAGGACCGTAATCTGCCGGATGCCCTACGCGATAAGGATGCCGATGAATCGATCGCCCTGTCGGAATCACTGTTGGAGAAATGGCACGGACGGGGACGACAGCTCTATGCCGTAATTCCGCGTTTCGCACCCACCTCTACCCCTCGGCAACTGCAACTTGCCGGAGAACTATACCGCAGGTATGCCGACAAGGGGGTATATATGCACACTCACCTTGATGAGGCGGAGAATGAGATTGAATGGGTAATGAGCCTATTCCCGGATGCCTCAAACTATACTGACGTATATGATCATTTCGGTCTGTTGGGCGAGCATTCCATCATGGCACACTGCTGCATAGTGCGTGAAGAGGAATGGCAACGCCTTCATGCCACAGGATGTGGTGTGGCACATTGTCCCTCCAGCAATATGTTTCTTGGCGACGGTGAATTTAAATATTGGGAAGCAAAAAAGTCAGACCGTCAGGTGAACGTCGGGATTGGCACCGACGTGGGCGGGGGTACCAATTTCTCCGTATTCCGTCAGCTTGGCGATGCCTACAAGGTGGCTATGCTTCGTGGAAAGAGTCTTGATTCCATACGTTCCTTCTATCTCGCCACGCGTGGCGGAGCGGAGACATTACGGTTTGCCGACCGCATCGGTAGCCTCTTGCCGGGCTATGAGGCAGATATGACGGTAATCAATCTCCGTCCATCAGAATTTATCGAATGGCGTCTGAATTTCTCCGATTCCATCTTCGACAAACTCTTCGTGCTCATGACCCTCTCCCCCGACAACCTCATACGCGCCACCTACGTATCCGGCAACAAAGTCTACGACAGCCTCCGCCCCCACAAATTCCTCTACGCCTCAGAAATCCGGCACTACAATCATCTCTGATAAAAAATATATTCACAAATTTGTGAATTTAAGAGCCATCAATACTGAACTTGCACTTCTCCTTGAAGCTGCTCTTGGTATCTCTGCAAACATCTGGTTGAAACTTCAAGCAGACTATAATATGCAGGTTGCAAAAGCTGATTCCTCTTTCATGAACCGACTTGCCAATATCCGCAAAATAGCGGCTATGCTTTAAAATCTCATGGATGATAAGGTGATTTTGCTGTATTATTATCACCAAATCTCATTATTTAATCAAATATTTACAAAAATACTTACAAATATTTGGTATAATTGCGGAAATGAGTTTATTTTGCGAAATAAACTCATTTAACCCAAAATCAGGGCATCCCCCTGGTCAGTTCCCATGAAACCTCATACGTTCTGCCCCATTATATTCATAGCTATAATTATATTGTCGGCTCATATACCGGCAATGGCGGAATTGAGTCCTGACAGGCTACCGGGAACCTCACGTCAACAAACGGATTCTATCGGGTCTCATCCCTCTGTCACATTAAAGACAAATGCGATATTGTGGGCTACCACTGTCATGAATGTGGAATGTGAGGTACGTTTTCATCCACACATATCCGCGTCATTGGGATTAGCCTGGTGCCCTTGGTTCTTTACCGAACGTTTTGCCCTACGCAATCTTTCTATAATGCCGGAAATAAGATGGTGGCTCAAACCGGTCCAGACAGGTCATTTCTTCGGACTACACCTTGCGACAGCATGGTATAACGTAAAATACGGTGACTTCAGATACCAGGACTCTAACCGGCCGTTACTGAATGCCGGAGTGACATACGGCTACCGGTTCCGTCTGACTCCACGATTGGGTATTGAGCTTTCAATCGGCGCCGGATTCGCGTCACTGCAATATGACAGATTCCACAACGTCAATAATGGTGCACTTGCCGACACCCGCCGCACAACATGGTTCGGAATAGACAGGGCTGCCATCAGCCTCACTTACAGTTTCACAAGAAAATAATGACTATGTCTCAACGCCACTACATATTGACAGATATACTGTTCACGGTAGTGATTGCCGTGTGTGCCATTCTCATGCCGGCATGCATACACACCTACCCGGACCCTGATGCGAAAGATCCAACGGAAGTGACGTTATCACTTTCTTTATCTTTCAATCTCAAATGGGCAGACCTACTCGCCTATTATCCACCGACAAAAGCTGAAGGCGGCACATGGCGCATAGTCATAGAAATATCCAAGACGGATAATGCTTCCCCTCCGATAAGGATTGAGGAAACATTTTCGGATGATACTTTCAGCAAAGGAGAACTTATAATTGACTGCAATGAAACGCTATCTCCCGATGTCTACAATATATCCGTATGGTGCGACATGCGGGAATCTGATGACTCTCCCTATCATTTCGACCTATCATCTCTGAAAACGATATCCCCATTGTTTACACAATCTGAATCGGGAATAGCCAAAAGATGCGGATTCCACACCTCCACCTTAGACCTAACTCCTTACCACAACAAGATCTCCGCCGATCTCACAATACCCATCGAGCTTTCACCGCCTACTGCTGACTTCAAGATTGTAGCCACAGACGTGGAACAGTTCCTGAAATATGCCGACCTACCTATAAGCCGAGGCGAGAAGTATTATGTAAGGCTATCTTTTGAAAACCTTATCGCATCTTTTTTCAATGTATCAACCGGGCAACCTTACGGATACTATGACTCTCCCTCTACTCAACTGCCACTACCACCTCTATTTGCAAAGCAGGCTCAAATCTCTTCCGGTTGGATTTTTACCGAGAGTGAGAGGGAGTATGTGTCCGTCAGTCTGACGGTCATCAATTCTGCCTTGACAATCGTATCAATGACAAGAAACATCACGTTCCCATTAGAACGGGGGAAGACCACCACCGTCAAAGGTGATTTCCTCACCAATTTCTATGCCAACAGTATAAATATCGACAACATCTGGGAAGATGAGATAATCATACCCATACCACCCAGAAGTAGCCCGATAGTCCAGCCCCCAGCAGAGCCCCCATTCCTAAAGGGGGAACTAAAAAGAGCATCTCCCCTAAAGAGAGAGGAGCTGAAAAATAGCAATGACATGTGTTCTCTGGAGTTCAGTGCCCGAGCCCATGGGCGAGGGGTGCCGTACCAATAACCATTAACCCCCTCTCCCTCAACTATAAACTATAAACTATAACCCTTAAAACAACAACCCTCATGAAGAAGACTTCGATTTCAATGTCAGCAGCCATCATATCACTGATGCTATCCGCCTGCACATCGACGGAAGTGATTGACAATCCATTTACACCTACAGAAGAGAGCCGAACTATCACCCTCACCCTCTCCAACCCCAACGAAGGCAACACACGAGCCGGAGAGAACCACGACGGTCACAAACTCCGCTACTCCGCGAAACTACTGAAAGGGATTCTGAAAAGCACAACTGCCGGAGTTGATCCAGAATTTGTTGAAAGAAAAGAGATATTGGCAACAGACAATGAGGGAACCATCACCTTCTCAGTACCAGAAGGAGAGTACACAATCATACTGTTTGCAGACTATATACCGGAAGACCAACAACCGGATGATAAAGGATTATATCAAGACTGCTACTATAACACCGCATATACAGAAAGTGGCAGACCATCACACCAAGTATTCACCGTCAACAAATTCGAAATCAACAACGATAACCTTGATTGTTTCGGCAGCTTTATCACCCTCACAAAAACATCTCAAAAAATTGAAAAAGATTTAACACTCAGCCGACTGGTAGGCAAAGTGCGTTTCGTCAGTACAACCGACCTTCGCGACGGCATGGTACTGGATAATATTGCAATCTCTACATTACCTTACTTCACCAAATATACCATCCACAATCCGGATGACAAAATCATTATAACGGCGACTGAAAAACCTACATCGCCATATCGCACCTCTCTGACACCACCAATCGGTACAAAACAAGAGGATGGAGATACTGAATTATTCTTCTATTACACTTTTGCAAACAAAGATAAACCTTACACCGCCATGGATGCAGCCTCATTCAAGATAAACTACACCGACGGTACATCAAGGGAAACGAGCATACAAACAGGTATAATACAGGCTGTCAGAAATAATATAACAACGATGAAAGGAGCTATCCTCATGCCTGAAACCACAGAAAAGGGTCCGATTATCCTTCATTTGTCATCACAAGACGACTGGGGAAGTGACAATAAGTCTATAAAATTCTGATATCCATAGCGAAGCAGGTCTGTCTACATACGGCAGACAGACCTGCTTCCATGATTTCAGCGGAACTTTGCCTTGACGTCGTAGCGAAAGTCATCGATCATCGCACGCAATGGCGAGACTATCGGTTTGAACTCTGCCTCTTTCTCCGGAGCGTAGACCGACAGAGACGACGGGTCGCACGAGATTTCCAGATTAGTCCCAAGAGTCATCGGTTCGCCGTCGATGTGGACGGGTCCGCAACCGAGTCGCGTAATGGTGGCGGCACTCACACGGAACGTGTCAATTAGAGTGTTGCGGTCGATGTATCCGGTAAGAAGATCAACACCCACAAGCACTGTTGACAACGGCGAACCGGAATGTACCACCGTTATGTCGAGCATACCGTCGGAAAGCTTAGCATGAGGGGCGATATACGCATTGTTGCCATATTGCGGGGCATTACACACGGCTATCAGAAAAGCCTTCTCCGTAAGCACCGACCCACCTATCGATAGGGCATACGGCTCCGGCTGATAATTCAGAAATTCACGAAACACACTCTTGACATACGTGATGCGTCCGCGACGCTTCATCTTGGAGAACTTTTCGCTGACCGCGGCATCAAACCCCACGCCAAACGTGCAATAAAACGGCAGACCGTTGACCACACCTCTGTCACAACGCAAGGAATACCCTTCTGCAATGACCTTCAACGCCTCCTCCACGTCCTGCGGAATGCCAAGCGAGCGGGCAAAACCGTTGCCGGAACCGAGGGGCAGAATGCCAAGCTTCGTGGAGGTATGCGATAACACCCCTGCAATCTCATTCACTGTGCCATCGCCACCGGCTGATATCACCATGTCGTAATCATGGGCAACTGCCTGTTCGGCAAACCGAGAGGCATCGCCCGAACCTTCAGTGTAGAGAGTGCGTACTGTCACGCCCGACATGGCAAGACGCGACACTACCAACTCCTCCAGTCCACGCTTCGAACGCGTCCCTGACACCGGATTCACAATCATAAGAGCTTCTCTTTTTTCCATCTTTTTGTCGTTGGGCAATTGAAAAATGGGATGTAAAGTTACAAAAAATTTGCGAGATACTAATAAAAAGGCTAAATTTGCATTCACTTACCGGCTTTGCCTCTCAGTTGCCATTCTCTCCTTCACAGACACGCGGCAAGACAACAGCAAGCCATAACCTAAAAAATCTCAATAATAAAGTGAAGATACATCGAGAAGGCACCAACATCCTTATATTGCTTTTCCTTGTGCTCGGGGTTCTGAATATTCCCGTGTGGCTCTTCATGCCTCCATACATCATCCCGGCAATATTCTCTGCCATTTCCATAATCATGTATCTTTTCGTGTTCAACTTCTTCCGTTGTCCACTGCGACATTATGCCGGACCACGCAAAAATATGGTAATAAGCTCGGTTGACGGAAAAGTAGTGGCTATTGAGAAAGTGTATGAGCCAGAATATCTTAAATCGGAAGCCATCATGCTTTCCGTATTCATGTCGCCACTCAACGTACATGCCAACTGGTATCCGGCAGAAGGCACCGTGGAATACGTCCGCCATCACCGTGGACGCTTCCTTTCCGCATATCTTCCAAAGGCAAGTACGGAAAACGAGCGCAGCACGATAGGAATCGTCACTGAATCCGGCATGCGGATAATGGCACGACAGATTGCCGGTGCCATGGCACGAAGAATCGTGACGTATGCCCGAAGAGGCCACAACGCCTCTATCGACGGTCATCTCGGATTCATAAAATTCGGTTCGCGAGTTGACTTATACCTCCCTCTTGACACCGAAATCCTTGTGGGGATGAAACAAATCGTCAGAGGAGGCGTTACACCTGTAGCACGTCTTAAACCTCCAACAGAAAAATGAACCCAATAAAAGCCAATATCCCAAATTCAATCACCTGCATCAACCTTCTTGCAGGTTGCCTCGCAATCATCACAGCATTTCACGGCAACAACCTGTTGTGGGGGATGCCGGCATATCTATGGGCATATATATTCATAGCCATCGGTGCCATCGCCGATTTCCTTGATGGATTCGCGGCGCGTGCCCTGCACGCATATTCAAATCTTGGGAAAGAGCTTGACTCCCTGTCGGATCTCGTCACTTTCGGTGTCGCGCCGGGAATTATCGTGTTCAATCTCATGAGCGGCTGGACAGAGGCCCTGCAATGGCTCCCATGGACTGCATTGCTAATACCCGTGGCTGGCGCAATACGCCTTGCAAGATTCAATATTGACACCCGACAGACTACGTCGTTCATCGGAATGCCAATCCCGGCAAACGCTATATTCTGGATAGGATACACCGCCACATTCATGAACGGCGCTGATTCTCTCTTCTCGAGCTTTGTATTTCTTCCGGTGCTTCTGATTGAATGCTGGCTGATGAACTCTCCCCTAAGAATGTTCTCATTAAAATTCAAGAATCTTAAACTTAAGGATAACGCTCCACGTTTTATCCTTGTAGCCGCTGCCATCGCATTCTGCGCAACTCTCGGAGTGGGTGGGCTGATGTGGCTTATCATATTCTATATCGGGCTCTCAATCCTGTTTCGAGGATAAACTGAACCCGGTTGAATTACTTAACGTTTTTCTGACAATTTAATTTTTCAATCAGCAAATTGTGGGTATATTCTTAATCATACTAATACTTCTACTTCTTCTTTGGCCAGCCATACTCAAGATGATCAAGCGATATATGGCGAACAAGGCTGAAGATTTCCTCCGCAACGCCACCGGAATGCCTCCGCGTCCCGGATCCCGACAGGCACGCCGACAAGAGAGACAGCAGGCAAAGGAGGATGCCAATGACAGCTATGACTATTACAACTCACGCTCCCGCCGGCGCAGACAGTACCGGAATTATGGCGAACCCATCATCCCGAAGGAGTATGCCGAAGATGTGGAGTTTGTCGAGATAAAAGACTTTTCCGAATCCATGTCAGACTATTCCTACAGCAACAACCGCGAGGAATGGCATGAGTCGCAGATCAGTGATGCCGAATGGGAGGAGATAAAAGTGAAAAAACATTGATTCCGGTATGGCAAAGACCCTTTTCGTAACCGATCTTGACGGCACATTCCTCTCATCCGACGGGCGAGTATCTGCCGAATCCATACGCCTCATCAATGAGGCAATCGGCAATGGTGCACTCTTCTCAATCGCCACCGCCCGTACACCCTCAACTGTGGCTACCCTCATGAAAGATATCCACGCCACAGTCCCCTACATCGTCATGACCGGAGCAGCAATATGGGATCCGGTGACAGGAGATTTCTCCGACTCAATGACAATGAAGGCTGAGACGGCATCCGAAATACTCTCCATCTGCCGTAGGCATCATCTGCCGACATTCATATATTGCCTTGACAAGGATAAGATCAACATTTACCATACAGGCGCACTCTCCACGCATGAACAAGCATTCATATCCGAAAGAGACGGAAGCCGATACAAGGTGTTTCATATCCCGGCTGACGGTGAGTCGGAAATGCCCGACCCGCTGACGGGAGTCTCCCTGTTCTACTCCGTGCAGGCGGCATCAATAGTTGAACCGACATATCTCGACATCAAATCCTCAGTGAGCTGTAATCCCATATTCTATCAGGACATCTACGGCTCTGACACTGCCAACCTTGAGGTGTTCTCTCCCGACGTGTCAAAAGCCAACGCCATCCGTCGGCTGAAAGAGAGATGTGGTGCAGACCGAGTGGTGGTATTCGGCGACAATATCAACGACATACCGATGCTGAAGGCTGCCGACGTGGCAATAGCCGTGGAGAACGCCCTGCCGGAAGTGAAAAGGATAGCCGACATCATAATCGGTCCGAACACCGCCTCCTCTGTAGCACGATTCATATATGAAGCGAGTTGCTCCTAAAGTCGGCCCCCGACCCCCTAAAGGGGGAGATTAGAGTGCAAGAGGCTGGAGTTCCGTGCCCGAGCCCATGGGCGAGGGATCCCGTCAAACCATAATCATTAAACCATAAACCATCAACCTCCTTGGGAATCTACGAACGTCGGCGCACCGGCAAAATAATATTCCTCATCATCGCTGCCATAGCCATGATACTATTCCTGCTCGTCAGCAACAGCCTAGTCAAAGAGCTTGCACAACAGGAACGTGATAGAATGGACATTTGGGCGAGTGCTACGGAGAAACTTGCAAAAGCAGATACGGAATCCGACTTTGAATTCCTCCTCGCAATAATAAGCCAGAACAATTCAATACCTGTGCTCGTCACCGACTCCGCCTACAATATCCTCGACTTCCGCAACTTCCCACTACCGGATAAAACCGACATGGATTCGGAATCTTTTGAGGAACTGTCGCCACAAAACAAGGAGTTTCTTCGCAAGATAATAATAGAGGCGGGTGAAGGACGACCTCTCCCCGACCTTGCTAAGAATCATCCGCATTTCATCAAAGTGGAGATATACCACAACGTGTATCAATACATCTATTATGAAGACTCCATCCTGCTGAAGCGTCTAAGCATGTATCCCTACGTGCAATTGGTGGCGATGATAATAATGGCACTCATAATATATCTTGCCGTCGCATACACGAAACGTGCGGAACAGAACAAACTGTGGGCTGGTCTGTCGAAAGAGACTGCCCACCAGCTCGGCACCCCCATATCCTCGCTTATGGCGTGGAACGAATTTCTGGAGGCATCGGGCATAGACCGTGAAGTGACCGACGAGATACAGAAAGACGTCACGCGGCTATCGGTGATTGCCGACAGATTCTCAAAGATAGGCTCAAAACCGGAACTGAAGCTCGAATATCTGAACGAGACTGTGGAGCGGGCTCTCATATACATGAAAAGCCGCATATCAGGCAAGGTGCGCATCTTCATGGACTTCAGCGAGGATGACCATGGGGTGTGGCTGTCATCCTCTCTGATAGAATGGGTGATGGAGAACCTCACTAAGAATGCCGTAGATGCCATGGGTGGCGAGGGTGAGCTGCACATCTCCACCGGCTCTGAAAAAGGGAAAGTGTGGATAGAGGTCAAGGACTCCGGCAAGGGGATTCCGCGCAAGAATTTCAAGACAGTATTCTCTCCCGGCTACACCACCAAGAAACGCGGATGGGGACTCGGATTGACCCTCGTAAAACGAATAATTGAGGAATACCACGGGGGACGCATTTTCGTGAAAGAATCAGAAATCGGCAAGGGCACCACATTCCGTATCGAACTCCCGGCGGTATAGACTTGCATATTTCAGTGAGTTTTATTACTTTTGCACCCTTGGAAACCTCATGTTTCCTTTCGACTACGACAGCATCATATCATTATGAATATCTCTTATAAATGGCTTAAACGCTACATCGATTTTTCTCTCACTCCGGCTGAACTGACAGCCGCACTAACTTCGCTCGGTCTGGAATGTGACCACGTGGAGGAAGTGGAATCCATCAAAGGGGGACTCAAAGGCATTGTAATAGGCAAAGTGCTTACCTGTGAGCCACATCCCAATTCCGATCATCTACATATAACGACTGTGGATCTTGGCTCCGGCGAGCCTCAGACCATCGTATGCGGTGCGCCCAACGTGGCTGCCGGGCAGACTGTGGTGGTAGCCACAATCGGCACCACGCTCTACGACGGCGACAAGGAGTTTCAGATAAAGAAATCCAAAATACGTGGTGTGGAATCCAACGGCATGATATGCGCCGAAGATGAGATCGGCGTCGGTGAAAGCCACGACGGAATCATGGTGCTACCCGATTCTGTCGCTGCCGGAACTCCCGCTGCAAAATATTTTAACGTAGAGAGCGACTATTGTCTGGAAGTGGAACTTACTCCCAACCGCGTGGACGCTGCCAGCCATTACGGCGTGGCTCGCGACCTGAAGGCGCTCTTCACCCGTAATTCCTTTGAGAACGGATGCACAGACTCGTTACCGGAGGTGAATATCCCCTCCGTGGAGAGCTTCGCTCCCGACAGAAACGACGGTGCGGTGGAGATCTGCGTTGACGACACTCAGGGTGCACCCCGCTATTCCGGTGTCACTATCCGCAACGTGGAGGTGAAGGAATCTCCCGAATGGCTGCGCACCCTGCTACTTGCCATCGGACAACGCCCCATCAACAATATCGTCGACATCACCAACTTTATCCTCAACGGCATCGGGCAGCCTCTCCATTGCTTTGACCTCGCCAAGGTGAAAGGGGAAAAGATTGTGGTGCGCACATGCCCTGCCGGCACAAAGTTTGTCACTCTTGACGGTGTGGAAAGAACACTTCATGAGAAAGACCTCATGATCTGCAATTCCGAAGAGCCGATGTGTATCGCCGGAGTGTTCGGAGGTCTTGAATCAGGCGTAACTGCCGACACAAAGGACGTGTTTATCGAAAGTGCATACTTCAACCCCACCCGCGTGCGTCTGACAGCACGTCGCCACGGTCTGAACACCGACGCATCGTTCCGCTATGAACGTGGTGCCGACCCGAATATCACAGTATATGCTGCCAAACTCGCCGCTGTACTGATTAAGGAGCTTGCAGGCGGTGAGATCTGCGGCAATATCGAGGATATATATCCTGCTCCCGTAGCCGACGCCGAGATAGCTCTCTCTCTTGATTATTGCGAGTCGCTGATCGGCAAACGTATCCCTGACGAACTCGTGATAGCTATACTCCGTGCTCTTGAAATATCCGTGGAACGCGATCCGGAGAATGCCGACATTCTCAACCTGCGCGTGCCGACCTACCGTGTAGACGTTACCCGCCCGTGCGACGTAGTTGAGGAGATTCTCCGCGTCTATGGCTACAACAATGTGGAGTTCGGTACTGAGATGCACGCCAACCTCTCACCGCAGGGGGATACCGACCTCAGCTATGCCCTCCAGCAGCTCGTCAGCAACCGTCTGACAGGCGAAGGCTTCATGGAGATTCTCAACAACTCCCTCTCGGCAGCATCCTACTATGAGAAATCAGAGCAGCTGCCGATCGACGGATGCGTGAAAGTGATGAACCCGCTTAGTGGCGACCTCTCCGTCATGCGCCGCACGCTTCTCTTCGGCGGTCTGGAATCCATATCCCACAACATCAACAGAAAGGCGGAGAACCTGCGTTTCTATGAGTTCGGCAACGTTTACCACAAGGATACCGACAAGGAGAGCACCGTAGAGAAACCGCTTGCCCCGTTCCATGAGAGTATGGAACTTGGCATCTGGATGACCGGTGACTACACCCTACCCTCCTGGAACCGCAAGGCTGTGGAATCATCCGCTTTCGACCTGAAGGGTATCGTATTCAACATATTCCGCGTGCTCGGTCTCCCTTCCGGAGCAATCGTCTGCACACAGGATTCAGATGAGTTCTTCTCCGCACGCCTCAACATAAAGACACGTGCCGGGAAACGTATCGGAGAACTCGGCATCCTTCGCGGCAACCTTCTGAAAAGATTCGACATCGGTCAGAGCGTAGTATATGCCGCACTCGACTGGGACAGCCTCTTCAAGCTGGTGGCTAAGCATCAGGTGACATACGCACCGCTCCCGAAGACCCAGCCCGTGAAACGCGACCTCGCGCTGCTCATTGATTCCGACGTATCATTCTCTCAGATTGAGGAGACAGTGCGCAAGGCTGAACGCAAGTTGCTGAAATCAGTCACTCTTTTCGACGTATATGAAGGGAAGAACCTCCCCGCAGGCAAGAAGAGCTACGCTATCTCAATCACCTTGCAGGATGATGAGAAGACCCTTAACGACAAACAAATCGATGCTGTGATGCAGAAAATCATCAAGGCATTGACCCAATCAGGAGCAGAACTCCGCTAATCAATTTGTAAATTATCAACAGTCCCCCTCCCATGTTAAGGAGGGGGGCTAATTCAAGACTCATAATATGGGAAGAGCATTTGAATATCGCAAAGCAAGAAAACTGAAACGCTGGGGCAACATGAGCCGCACGTTCACCAGAATCGGTAAAGAGATTACAATCGCCGTTAAAGCCGGCGGACCGGATCCCGACATGAACCCTCGTCTGCGCGTGCTCATGCAGAATGCAAAGGCTGCAAACATGCCTAAGGACACTGTGGAAAGAGCTATCAAGAAGGCTACTGATAAGGATGCCGGCGACTACAAGGAGATCGTTTACGAAGGATACGGACCTCACGGAATCGCTATCGTCGTGGAGACTGCCACCGACAACAACCAGCGCACCGTAGCCAACGTGCGTTCTTATTTCAACAAGCACGGCGGCTCTCTCGGCACACAAGGCTCACTCTCTTTTCTTTTCGACCACAAGAGCGTATTCCACGTGAAACCGAACGCCGACACTGCACTTGAGGATTTCGAGCTTGAACTCATGGACTTCGAGGCTGAGCTTGAGGCTGAGGAGGAGGAATGGCTCATCTACGGTGCATTCGACCAGTTCTCCAATCTCCAGAAGTATCTTGAAGAGAAAGGTATGGAGATTGTCTCTGCTGAGTTCGAACGTATTCCCACCGACTACAAGGAGGTGACACCCGAACAGCGTGAGGCTATCGAGAAACTTCTTGAGAAATTCGAGGATGACGAAGACGTTCAGAACGTATTCCACAACATGAAGGAGGAAGACTGATCATAGCCTGACCCACCGCAAAAAGATAAACACCCAAATAATCCCGGCAGCATAGTGAGCCATCACAATGCTGCCGGATATTTTTTACAAAAAAAATATCACCGTAAATTTGGTATTATGTTTCAGAAACATTATGTTTGCAGAGCATAATAATCTGGAACACACCCCTCAACGCCAACGACAATTTCCTCCTACCGGAAGACATTATCCAACTTTCGAAATGAAGTTTAAATGACTTCAATAAGTTGAACGTATTTTTATTAACTTTGCATTTGGGAACTGATAAAACATTTTTAGAATATGACTGAACAGGAACTGGCAGGAACAATCTGGAACATCAAGGAGATAATCCGGGGTGTATATGACGATACGGAAGTGGAGAATGTGATTTTACCTTTCACTCTTCTGCGTCGCCTCGACTGCGTGCTTCAAGACGCATGGCGTGACCCGGCAAAAGATAAGGTAGGTTGTGAATTCCCCTTCACCCGCCTATTCTATCGCTATACCCCCTTGCGCAGTATATGGCGATAGAATCTTGAAGAATATATCAGAACACCTGACACATGAGTTCGGACAAGGATATGATTATTCCAATCTTCGGAAAATGAGACAATTCTATTTGTTATTTCCAAATTGCGACACACTGTGTCTCAAATTGAGTTGGTCTCATTATCGTGTCCTTATTCGTGTTCAGAATCCCCAGGCACGAGAATATTATGCAAGGGAAGCAGCAAAATCTCCTTGGAGTGTACGTCAATTGGAGCGTCAGATTCATACTCAAAATTATGAACGAATTCTTTCTACATATAAAAATGAGTGTGAGCAGAAAAAGATGATTAAAGAATGCCTTCCAGTTAAACCGGAAAGATTTGATCCATGTTCCTTAGTACACGACCCTTATGTACTTGAATTCATTGGGGCAAAGCCGGATCCATCATGGAATGAGAAAAAACTTGAAGAAGCTTTGATTTCTCATCTTGAAGAATTTTTACTTGAATTAGGACGTGGTTTTGCATTTGTTGGACGTCAGAAAAGAATAACAATTGATGGGCAACATTTTTATCCTGATTTAGTATTCTACAACATAATAACCAAAAGTTATGTAATAATTGACCTGAAATCCGGACGTGCCGACTATTCCGATGTTGGTCAAATGCAATTGTATGTGAATTATTATAATAAAGAAGTTTGTCAACCATCTGACAATCCAACAATTGGCATTATTCTTTGTGCGGAGAAAAATGAGGCGGTAATTCGTTATACATTGGGAGACAGAACTGATATTGGAATCTTTCAAGCAAAATATGAACTAGTTTTGCCAACACCGGAAGAACTTCAATATGAAATTGAGCGTACACGAGAGCAGTTCATGCTTCTAAACAAAAAGGATGAAATATGAAACAGCGATACGACTCATACAACCCCTCTGGCATCAACTGGATCGGAGACATCCCAAGCCACTGGAATGTTATGAAAACATCACCCGTTTTCTTCTTGAGTTTGGACAAGGATTCGGGTTCAACGCCTCAAGAACGTGTTAACCAAATTAGTTAATCACCCTCAAATTTGTCAGCGCTTTTCAGAGAAGGTCAGAAGGTCATTATCTTCTTATAGTTTTTCTTCCGTAAGAGAAATTTATGCCGGATTTTAAAAGTTTTTCTTTTATAAAAGAAATTTACTATATTTGTAGAAAATAATTATTCTATGGAAGAAAAAATAATTCAACGTGAGCTATATTCTGAATTAGTCGAAAATAGCCTTGGTAAAGGTCAGATAGTGGTGCTTACAGGTCAACGACGTGTAGGGAAAAGTTATCTGCTCAAATCAATAAAGATCGATAAAGAATCTGATACGCGAAATAATGTAATCTATATTGACAAGGAAAAACGTGAGTTTGATTTCATATCCACGTATCGAGAACTCAACGATTACATAGCACGCCAACATAATCCATCAAAACATAATTTCATACTGATTGATGAAGTGCAGGATATTGAGAGCTTTGAGAAATCAGTCAGAAGCTGGCGAACAGAACCGAATACAGACGTAATAATCACCGGGAGCAATGCCCATATTCTAAGCGGGGATCTGACCACTCTTATAGGAGGACGCTACCGACGTATATATATCCTACCTCTAAGTTATCTGGATTTTCTGCAATTCCATAACCTGACAGATGGAGATGATGCACTTGCCACCTACCTTAATTTCGGAGGATTACCGGGTCTGATACGTTTCGGGCTTAACGACAGCGGTGTGCGCCAGTATCAGTTAGACGTCTATAACACAGCTTTATTGAAAGACGTAATCATGCGTAATGACATACGGAATGCTGTGTTTCTTGAGAATCTATCGAAATTCATTGCCGACAATATTGGCAAACCAATATCAGCAAACAGTATCAGCAAGTATATGAAATCCCAAGGAGAGAAAGTCACGCCTACAGCAGTCGGCAACTATCTTAAATACCTCTCGGATGCATACGTGATGCACTACGTCAACCGATTTGACATTCATGGGAAACTGTTGCTTGAGACAAATGGGAAATTCTATTTTGAAGACCATGGAATCCGCAATGCACTCGTAGGAGGAAGTCGCCAAGGCGACATTGAGAAACTGATCGAGAATGTCATATATCTGCATCTATTGAGATTGGGATACACTGTAAACGTAGGTCATCTGATGGCTGGTGAGGTGGATTTTGTATGCACCCACCCGGAAAATGACAACCGTATCTACATCCAGGCATCCTATCTGATAGCAAGCGAAGAGACCTACAAACGTGAATTCGGCACACTACACCGTATAAACGACAACTATCCGAAATACGTAATCTCAATGACCCCATTAGTAACCAAGAATGACGACAACGGGATAACTCACCTCAGCCTCCGCCATTTCCTCACAAAAGGTTTGTAGCACTGTCATCTCTCGCAAAAGAACAGACCAAGGGTTGCATTTCTCAAATACAACACGACACCAAAAAATAATTATGCTCCAGGAACATAATGTTCCAGAAGCATAATTATTTTAGATATATTACACTTTACGGAATATAGTTATGTTGAACGAGGAAATCAAATGAACTTGTACGAGTTACGTGGTCATGACGCAGCCTTGTCGTGTTTTATTCGTAAAAAAATACGACATTTTTATTATTATCCCGATATTATTTACATAAATGAATAACCATTAATCGACTTTTTTATTTTTTGAATATTATAAGTAACCGACCATATTAGTTAATTAGACCTTATCCTATAGTTGGTTCTCATTGCCAATGCTATAGCCTCGCCAACGAGAGCTATGTCAGCTAAAAGGTAATGTCTTTTATCATTGTATGAAACGGAATGTCCGGCAATTTCTGCTGTACGCAGAAGATTTTTACAGTAATCGTCATCTTCAAAATATGTGGCAGGACCTATGGCAAATGCTGTTCCTGACGGGCTGAGGTTGAATATAATCGGTCCCGCATCAATATCCATCCCAAGCCAACATGACTCATCATGATATTCCTTTAGTCCTGCAAATAAGCCATTCTGCATAAAATGTTTTTTCAGCAGTTCATATTGCGACAGGGCAAATTCCGGATCTATTAGTGTGAGATAGTAGCAGTTTAACGCAGAGTAAGAGCCTTTCTCCGGAGCATCATCAATTTGTAAACCTTCATCATCAAGAAATGACACCAATAAGCCGGTCTTTTTATCCGTCCAGTCTGATTTTGCCCTTACCAGCCATTTATGGACAGTAGGTTGATACTTTGACCCATAGTTGTGAAGCGCAACTATTGCCACAAGCATGTCGGGCACATAAATTGGCTCATCTGGATATGTAGCCAAATTCAATGCCCGACTTTCCAATATCCGACGGTTCATTGTCTCACATAAAGAATCTAACAATTCCTTATGCTTCTGACCTCCAATACTGCGATATTCAGAGATTATCCAAGCCAAATGACTAAGATATGAAACGTGGCTCTGATCTCCGTCAAGACTTTCCAACGGATCTTCACCCCAGCGAAGGTTGTCATATAGTCTCAATTCCGGAGATATTACAATCCCAATAATACTATCCATCATAGCGAGCTTCCGTTTCTTTGTTTCCGGATATGGGCGTGAAATATTGGCTAATACTTTGGCATACATTGAGCAACTGTACAATGCCCATTCTCCTTGAAATTGCACCCCTATTCCAGATGGCATTTCTTGCAAAAGTTGCCTGGGCGAGGTCACAATCTTAGACGCAAGATATTCACTCCTTTGCATAATATCCTTATGCTCTCCATCAACAGAGCCATAACCATGCATACCCCATGACACCCACGCTACCTTAATTAATATCAAGATAACGAGGATGCCCATCGAGATTAGCAACCGTTTCTTATTTTTAAATTCACTATGATGCAAGATTACTGGATTCCCTTTTGACAATTAACATATTTAGGATTATTTGACGGGGCGGATGAGGAGTCCGAACCGGGTGGGGGCGGCTGTCACGCGATCCTGAGGGAGGGGTCCGCCTTGTCCGCAACTTGCTCCACCGAGTCCTGTCACACCGGCATCGAGATGCAGCACAGTGCGGTGGCTTACCGGTAGCTTGTAGTGATGGTCAGTCTCGAATAATTCCTTCTCTGTGTAGGGTATCGCCGTAACCGACATCGGTTTATCTGCCACAAACTCCAGACCTTTCCCGTTATTGGTTATCGTAGTCCAACGCACCTCCTCACGGTTGCCGTTGCTCTGCGGACGTGTGTAAGGCGTAAGCATATCCTTCACCTTCCGCTCATACACGCCGATGAACTGACCCGTCTTGCGGTCATTGTAGTTCTCCTCCGGTCCGCGTCCATAATACCTGAAATCGTCATACTCCGCCGGCATCTCCATCACGTAGCCAAGGCGAGGAAGCACAAGCTCCGGTTTATTGGAATTGAAATCAGCATCCAACCTGACCGACCCATCGCGGTATACAGTCCACGTCTGCACAGTCGTGATCTTGAAATCATCCTTCCCGAACGGTTTAGATTCGCTCTCATCTATCGAATACGTGCCACAGGCATTGCCGTTGCCGCCGATCTTCTTGCCGCCACACGGAGCCTGCGACTCTATCGTGAATACAAACATCGGATTTCCTGACTTATCCTTCTTCTGTTTGAAGCCTACCACCCGGTGCTGCATATTATACAGACCGTTGGCAAACCAATCCTCATCGATCCATGCATCATTGTTGAGATATGCGCGATACACATCAAGCTGCGGTCCCTTACCACCGGAGAGCATATCCCGTCCCCCGTAACGGAGACTGTAAAGCGTTCCTTTCGCAAGGTCAAAGGTAACGGTGAATCCGTTGCCGATGACAGTGCGCGTGCCATTCCCCTTCTTCACCTTCAACTTACCTTTTCCACCGAAATCCGTAAGCTGCAACGGCTGCTGAGCCGGCGCCACCATTAGTTGCTCAGCCATCTGCACGTAGCCCGCATCAGCCCAAGGCTTATCCTCCTTCAGTCGGAATTCAAGGTTAAGGAAATACTCACTCTTCCCATCCAATGAGGCACAGTCAAACGGCACTTTCACGCTCTCTTTCCCTCTTGGAGCCACAGCAGGAAGATCCAACTCACCTTGGCTTACCTCCACACCATCTTTCAGCAGACGCCATACAAGGCTATAGTCGGTCAGCGGCACGAAATAATTCTTGTTGAAGATCTCTATCTCACCCTTATTGATGTCGGCAGCAGATACACCTACATTCTGATATACCTTCTTCACCTCATGATACTGCGGCTTCGGTGTCATGTCGCCAAATAGGATTCCGTTCATGACGAACTGCCCGTCGGTAGGACGATCACCGAAATCACCACCGAACGCAAGGTAACGTTCACCCGTGACGGCGTCATGATTGTAGAGCGACTGGTCAATCCAATCCCATATCGCACCACCCATGAAATGATTCGTGCTCTCCATAGCATCCCAATAATCCACAAGATTACCGACAGCATTACCCATCGAATGAGCATACTCATTGATATGGAAAGGATACTTTATCTCCGTGTTGTCGCCGCCGACCGACTCCCTAACCCATTCTATTGAGGGATATTGCGTGGAACCCATATCCACTATGTCGTTATTGCGCTCATACTGCACGGGACGCGACGTGTCGAATCCCTTTATGGCAGCGTATGCCGCCTCAAAATTCTTGCCGGGACCAGCCTCATTGCCAAGTGACCATATCACAATCGAAGGACTGTTGACCGTGGAATGAACCATCTCCATGTTACGTGCCACGTGTGCAGCCTCAAATTCAGGCACATGCGACAACGACTCATCCCAATAATAATATTCATGCGATTCAAGATTCGCCTCATCCATAAGATAAAGTCCATACTTGTCGCAAAGATAATACCAGTAGGGATCGGGGGGATAATGGCTGTTGCGCACATGGTTGATATTGGCACGTTTCATCATCATCACGTCGCGCTCCATATCTTTACGTGTCACGGCGTGACCGCGTTCCGGATGCGTCTCATGACGGTTGACACCTTTCAGTTTCACAGGCTTACCGTTGACGTAGAAATATCGCCCCGTCTTCCCGAACTCATCCTCTGATGCAGGCGTATCCTTTATCTCCACCTTACGGAATCCGGTGTAGACCGATACTGTCTCCAGAACGTCGCCCTTGCCATTCTTCAGTTGGGCGAGAAGAGTGTAACGCCACGGTTCCTCCGCACTCCACTTCTTCACATCTGGCACTCTCAGTATGGTCGTCACGTCCTCCTCCCCGTCAATCGGGAGTGAGAATAGCTCGGATTTCACCTCACCATCCTCCACTGCTACCGTCTTGTCGCTGTAAAGCGGATTGGAATATAGTTTGTAGACCATCTTGCACCCCTTCTCCGCACGTCCGGAGAGATTGCGCAGTGATGTCGTGATCTTCAGCTGACCATCCTTATAGTCGTCCGACAGATCCGGAGTCACCACGATGTCGCGTATCTGCACAGGGGATGTGGCGTAAAGCGACACCGACCGGAATATGCCCGGAAGCCGGAACATATCCTGAGCCTCAAGGAAGGAACCGTCGCTATTGCGGTAGACCTCCACTGCCACCGTATTCTCCCCCTTCACGAGATACGGAGTGATGTCAAAACGCGCTGCATTACGCGAGTTCTTACTGAACCCTACATAATGCCCGTTTATCCAGAGATAGAAGAAGGAGTCAACACCGTCAAAATTGATATATACCTCCCTACCGTCCCACAGACCGGGCAATTCGAATGTACGGCGGTATGAACCGACCTCATTACGTGCATCGTAGGTGGTCCAATCAGAGGGAGGGGTACGCATCACTCCCCCCTTCCAATCGTCAACAGCCACCTTGTGCTGGAAAATCACCTTCTGATTGACGTATATCGGTGTCCCGTACTTCTGTGAACCATCAGTCTGTAGCCCGACAATATTCCAGTTGGATGGTACGTCAATATCATCCCAACCGGATACGTCGAAGCCCGGCTCATAGAAAGACTTGGGACGCATTGACGGCTCCTTAACCCAATTGAATTTCCATTTCCCGTCGAGGCTTATATGATATATACTGTTTTCCGGCAGCACTTTTCTTGCGCTCTTGGCATCGCCAAAGGGAATAAACGTGGCACGCGGCAATTCCTTGTTATACGCCACCGAGTCGGGCGATTGCCATTCCCAACCACCCGGAGCTGCATCATCCCCGAAGAAATAACCTTTCAATGAATCTGCGTTGCATATTGCAGGGAAAAGCAACACACCCGCCATCATATTTATAAATCTACGTCTCACGACAGTCTGTTTTTCTTTATCCATATAGTTCGTTTTGGTACTGAAGGTTCCGGAAAATTTGCCGACAACTTTTCCGGCTGCCGACCCACAAAGATAGACATAATATTTGGAAATTTCACCTCCGATACAAATCTTCATAAAAAAAATCGCGTCCGAGTGTAATTATAACCGATTTTATGTGTCTGTTATTAGTAAGCATCTACTGAAGTTGTCTAAACTTCACAGAATATCCACTCTAACATATCTAACATGGAACTTAATCTGAAAAGAATTATCTCTACGATAGCTCTTACCTCATCATTACTCTCTTTTTGTGCCGAATACTCGGTGAAAGGTTATGTCACTGACTCGGTCGGCAATCCGGAAGCCTTCGCCACCGTGAGAATTTTCAATCTCAACGATACAATCAAGCCTATAAAAGGTCTGACCACTGATGACTCCGGAAAATTCTCCACACCTCTCCCCTCTGCAGGCTCATACCGCGTGAATATTGCAGCATTCGGCAAGAGACCTTCCAATAATGATGTCACCCTCACTACGCAGCAATCCATTGCCGATCTCGGTCAAATCATCGTTAAAGAGACCGATAATCTTCTTGAGGAGTTGGTGGTTACTGCCCAGAAACCTCTTGTCACAAAAGAGATCGACCGAATCGGCTATGACGTGCAGGCTGACCCCGACGCCAAGACCAGCCAGCTTGATGAGATGCTGAAGCGAGTGCCCCTCGTAAGCGTCGATCCCGATGGCACAATCAAGGTGAAAGGTTCTTCTGACTTCAAGATTTATAAAAACGGACGACCCAACAATTCGTTCACCCGCAATGCCAAGGATATTTTCAAATCCATACCGGCATCCATGATCAAGAAGATCGAGGTGATCACCGACCCTGGTGCCTGTGAAGACGCGGAGGGCACGAGTGCCATTCTCAATATCGTCACTATAGAAAACACCGTAGTGAAAAGCGTCATGGGTAGCGTAGGTCTGAGCTACAGGACTCCAGGATATCCAGCCCCGAATCTTTGGCTCACATCACAGATCAACAAAGTGGCTTTCTCCATATATGCAGGAGGCCACGTATTGGCGGGGAAAGAGAATCGGGGCCGGTCAGAATCCCTCACGCATTACGAAGATTCCGGCAACGAGATGAAATCATCCGACAATTCAGACGGCAATGGATATATCTCTTTCTTCGGCACAGAGCTCAGCTACGAACTTGACTCCCTCAACCTTTTCACAGCTGAATTCGGAGGGTATATCTACGACATTCGCAATCGCAGTCATGGGCAGACAGTAATGACCGATGCCGAAGGGCGACTGATCTACTCCTACAACTCCGTGACACACACCTCCCCGAACCGATATTTTGACCTTAACGGAGGATTCAACTATCAGCACTCCACGCGCCGCAAGGGGGAGAATCTCATATTTTCATATCGTCTCTCCACTACCGACCAACGCCAACATTCCACCACTGAATATGAGGAGCAGGAGAATCTGCCGGTGCCATATACAGGCATTGATAACGATTTCTCCCTCAATTTTATCGAACATACCGGACAGATTGACTGGACACGCCCGATAAATAAATTCAATACGTTTGACGTCGGCACTAAATATATCAACCGCCGCAACCATTCCCTCAACGATATAGATTATATTGGCAACCGCCGGGAGCATTCCGATTTCTCCCATATCACCCAAGTGGTAGCCCTATATGCCGACTACCGACTCAATTACAGGAAATTTGGTGCGCGTGCCGGTCTGCGTTATGAGTATTCGCGTCTTTCTGCGAAATACAAAGATGGCTCCAACGATCCGTTCCACAGCAATCTGAGCGACTGGGTGCCAAATGCGTCCATCTCGTATAATATAAATGATGGGAACACTGTCAAACTCTCCTATTCTTCGCGTATAAACCGTCCGGGCATATCTCAGTTGAATCCGGCGATAGTGGAGTCACCCTCATCTATCTCGTCGGGCAATCCTGATCTCGGCTCATCGCGCCATCAGTCTTTCACCTTAAACTATAACCATTTCGGAAGGAAGATCAACGTAGATATCAACTTGGGACACTCTTTCTCCAACAATTCTGTCATAAACGTGCAGAACCTGATCAACGGAGATATCGTGCAGTCAACCTACGCAAACGCAGGGAGAAACCGTGATTTCTTCTTCAACGTGTGGGGACAGTGGCGTGCCACTCCGAAAACCTCCGTGATGCTGAACGCAAACGTGGTGTGGAACAAATTCAAGACCGGCACGATCAGTTCTGAAGGATGGACGGTGAACACATTCTTCCGCGTGCGACAGAATCTGCCATGGGATATAAACCTCTCCCTATCCGTCAACCTCTGGAAACCTGGCACATCTCTCTATTCACGGCAAACCACATCTTTTGACGAGAATATCTACTACGACATAGATCTCCAGAAATCATTCCTGAAAGATCGACGGCTCGGGGTCAACATCGGAATAACGAATCCATTCCGTAGATCCACACGCATCAACACGTCGGAGCCACTAAATACCGGCTATACGGGATACACCAGAAACTGGAAGTATAACCACGCCAACCTGTTCAATATCTCTATAAGCTACCGTTTCGGGTCGATGAACATACAGGTGAAGAAAACTGCCAGATCGATCAGCAACGACGATGTAGAGAGCAACAAAAACTAACCCATCCCCACCCCTCTTCAATTTGCCGATTTGACAATCTTTTTGGAAAATTGTTCGACAACGGCATCCATATCGTGATCGGACTTCGTTCGAACATGAAGCAGCGGCTGATGCCTCTATATGACAAAATCATGCTGTTTTTTTCGCTGTCAATCCGGAAGTTAATTTTGAACTTTAGGTCTCCCAATCTGACGGTCAACTCACAATCTGGCAATAATACTTCCAAAACTTGTAAATGGCACCAGGCAGTCTAATATGACCGCCTGATGCTTCATTTTTGTATTGTCAATTGTGTAAATACGACTTATTTATCCCGAACTCGCGTTATTCAGACTGCATCTTTTCGTTGCTTTTGAAAATATGCGCCAATATTTCACAATTTATTTTTCACAATTACTTAATCAAAGGATATTTATTAATCTTTTTTAACTATTTATGCTATTTAATTAAATAAATTATCATTATTTTTGCAAAAATTATATAATACATTAAATTTGATATAATTACATTATTAATCTATCTTTATTCTGTTATATAATTAAT